>Ga0315284_10001810_pt1 | contig 30422 bp, 35 predicted proteins | sample YL17G09_16_MG_FD_203696 | JGI IMG/M metagenome (GOLD analysis project Ga0315284, IMG submission 203696) | Sediment microbial communities from Yellowstone Lake, YNP, Wyoming, USA - YL17G09_16 | ecosystem: Environmental > Aquatic > Freshwater > Lake > Sediment | place: USA: Wyoming | collected...
CCGTCCAGCCCCACCTTCGACTTCACGTCGATGCCTTCAGTTTCCGTCATCTTGAGGAGGGCAGGCATCAGGGAGTAGTCAATAGAAGAATCTTTCGCCAGGTGAGTGTCCAGTATCTTCGTGCCGCTAGGGGAGAGGCGTTTCCTCACTCTGCTGTGGGCGAATCGAATCTTTGAAGCTTCATTTCTCAGTCTATGGCAGCTATTGCCCTCATCAAGGCAATCCTATCAGCGCACGAAAGAAGTGGATGTCTGACCCCTTCGAAGAGAAACCTCACTAGCTGAAGGTCGAACACGAGCAGCTTCAGCCCGACAATGCTCTTCGTTTCCTCATGCTTGACTAGCCGGATGGATGTTTCCTGCTCAGAGAACAACCGTCGAAGATTGGTGAGAACAAGCCCGCCGATACTCGGGTGGATCCATTGTTTTCACCCTGCATTTGTAGAGAATAAGCTTTGGCGACCCGCCCATTGGGCAATAGAAAGTGTCCGTTTTGATTTGGCGGCCACCATTGGCAACCTGTGATGAAATCCAGTCTTCTTTAAGTGCTCGTTCACGACGCAGCATGTCATGGAGCTTCTTCAGTCCGATTGGGGTCGCGTTGGACAACAACCATCAAGACTGTATACTGTCACAGATCGGGAGTCAGGTTTTCAGGTGTCCATATCCGACCTGGGTGCATCCATAGTTAGAGTCATCATGCCTGACCGAAACGGAAATACATCGGACATAGCTTTTGGACAGAACTCCGCAGAGGAGCTCATCAGGCAGGGCGGACATCTTGGGTCAACCGTCGGTCGTGTAGCGGGTCGCATCGCAAACGCCAAATTCACTCTGGATGGCATTGAGCATCGCCTATCTGCCAATGCCCCCGGCGGCCACTCGCTGCACGGTGGAAAGGAGGGGTTTGACAAGATGATCTGGACCCTGAAGCTGACGAAAGCTCTTCGAAAGGAAAACAGTGCAGCTTTGGTTTTCGAGTACACAAGCCCCGATGGAGAAGAAGGCTACCCTGGCAAGCTGAAGACACTTCTCACGTACAGAGTCACTCGCATGGAGCTCGCTTGGGAGTTCATCGCAAAGACCGACAAGCCCACTATCGTGAATCTGACTAATCACAGCTACTGGAATCTGGACGGACTCGATGCGCTGATAGATGGTCTACAAATCAGGCTTGAGTCTTCCCACTACATGCCCGCGGACCAAAACAGGATTCCGACTGGAGAGATCAAGAACGTTACCGGCACTCCTCTCGACCTGCGAGTCCAGAAGGCTTTCTCGCGAATCTTCTCAGAGCATGGCGATGTCGATGATGTCTTCCTCTTAGATGGGTTTGCCAAGAAAACGAAACCCGAAGGCATGTTCTATGCTGGCGAGATACTCTCGCCGAACTCTGGCAGAAGAATGGAGATGTATACGACCGAACCCTGTCTTGTCGTTTATACCGGCAACTCGATGGGATCTCTGAAGTCGTTTGGAAAGGCTTGTCGGAAGCACTCGGCTGTATGCCTTGAGGACCAGAGGCCCCCAAACGCAATCAATGATCGTCGCTTCTCTGAAACAGTCATTCTGAGACCCGATGAAACCTACTATCACAGAACGCTTCTCAGGTTCAGAATCGGTGACCGTGGCGTGGCATGAGATGTGTCATTCTAGATCCATTGACTGGCACGATCGCAACTCGTTATAGGGGCGGTCGCTCATCGTAAAGAGGCCCGACGCTGGTCCGGGTTATGCACTCCTCACAGGACGGCTGAATGGACGCATCGATTTCCTTGAAGTGGCCAGACAGCTTCGTGTACCGACTCGAATCTGTGGTGGTTACTAGAAGACCACACTCTGTCACATAGTGGTCCTTGTGCTTGTCATCGGGGTAAGCATGATGAACCATCCCCGTTCGCACGTCAAGGATCCGAACCCAGCCATACTTCCTCGTTCTCCTCATCGAATCCCATCTCACTTGAGGAATGAGGACCGTCTAGACGTCTGCTCTTGTGTCTTGTGTTGCCTCTAGATTTGCCTATGGTTGAACACATAGATTGTCAAGACCAGAAAAAGAGATGATATGACCAGACCTGATACGATTGCTAGCGGCACCGGATCAGCAGACGGGTCGAAGTAGTTTGGAAGCATTGGAACCAGAATGAGGATTTCGCCTCCAAAAATGGACACTATTGACGCGAGAGCAACAGATGAAACAAACATGCCGATCAACACAGCAGCGGAGCACGCCATCGCCATAGCAGACAATGTGACGACCACAGACGTTACAATCTCATTCCACAGCGATTCAAAGGGGACGCCAAGCCAAGAATCGATGACCATGCCTGAGGCGAGTGAGATGACGGTCGCTACAACAAGACATGTGTAAGTTGCCGCGAATTTGGCAAGAATCAGACTACTACGCCTGACGGGCCTGATCAAAAACAGTTCGTAGACCTTCTGATTCCTCTCACTGACAATTGACGCACTGAGACTAACTGAGGCCAATGGTCCACCTATTCCGGCAATTGTAATACTCACTACGTAGGACAGAGACCAGTCTCGCATAGCGGGTTCTATGAGAGGTTGGAGGAAATGTAGCGCAATGGTCAAGGCTGGCAGTCCGACCCACAGCGCAAGCATCACGTAAGACTTGTAGAACCCTCTCATCTCGTCAGTGTACAACAAACCAAGGACCACTAGGACTCACCTCCCACGAATCTCAGATAGACTTCCTCAAGACTGGGTCTAATGAGATTGAGGTTCCTGACCTGACAGCCCGACTGAACGAGCATGCGAAGAATCAGGCCCATGGTCGCATCCACGTTCGATTCATGAGTCATGTGAATCAGAGTCCTGTTTGAAGCCATCTCCTCGACTCTCTCGATACCGTCAACCGAGTCAAAGCTTGGCAGAGGATGGGAACCTCTGTTTAGTATCACCTCAACCACATTGCCGACCTGAAAATGGCTCTGCAGTTCGTCTGGTGTGCCCACTTTGAGCATATGGCCACGGTTGAGGACTCCAATGCGGTCGGCTATGTCCTGAACATCACTCAGGATGTGAGAGGAAAGAAACACGGTTGTTCCCTTGTTGGCCATGTCCCTAATCATCACCCTGACTTGGTGACGGGTTTCCGGGTCGAGTCCCGACATCGGTTCGTCAAGCACGATAAGACCGGGGTCATGCAGTATCGCTTGAGCAAGTCTCACTTTCTGAATCGTGCCACCTGATAGATGGACCACCCGCTTGTACCGGACATCACTCAGCCTGGTCAAATCTAGAACCTGCGGAATCCTCTCGTTCAGTTCCTGTTGAGAAAGTCCCGACAGTCTGCCAAGGGTTCTTAGAACACTGTCAACGGTGCGCCACTCCTGAAAGCCCGCCTCCTGAGGAAGGTATCCCAACACTCTGTGCAAGCCGCTTTCCTTCGCCCTCACATCGTGACCATTAACGAAGACTGAGCCTCCAAAACCAGGAATGAGCCCGACAAGGATCTTCATGGTTGTCGTCTTGCCTGCGCCATTCGGACCTATGTAACCGAAGATCTCACCTGAACCTATCTCGAACGACACCTCGTCTAGAGCAACCACGTCTCGATATCTCTTTGACACGCCATCAAACTTCACCGAGATACTCTTGCTCATCTTCTGTACCACCACGGCGACCGGAAAGGAACCGTTGGCCCGATGGTCACTTGCTTGCAATTGAACCGGATAAGTCTTCGCAAACGAAACTATGCTCTTTGACCATACGCGATTGTTCTCAGTGCTAGGCGGCAGACGTCTTGTGTGTGACCTCGTTCTATGGCCGCCCGACACCAGTATTTCGGCCAACCATGCTCAAAGAGGCGCATAGGCTCAATGACAGCCGCATCCGTGACTAGGAGTTTCAGCATTCTCGTCTGCGTTACCCGTCAGAGCGGAAGCAAACTCGTCCATGTTGCCGATTGCTCCTCTTCTGACCATTCTCGCTACTCCAATTGCCTCTAGGATCTCCTTCTCTTCAAGTCCACTGTTTCGCGCCACAGTCACAGCGGACTCCAGACAAGGCTGGCAGTTTGCTGTGACAGCGGCTCCAACTGCTATTAGCATCTTTGTTTTGTAGTTCAAAGCAAACACCTCGTTGTCCCGCATCCACTACTTGCTGCGGCCGTAATCTCTCACAAAGGCCGCCAGATCTCTGTCAGCACGTGCAAGAGATTCTGGATCTTCGAATAGAGTTGGAGCAAAGCTGTCCATCTTGGACAATGAATGGTTTCTAACCATCTTGCCAATGGCTATTGCCTCCAACAACTCCTCTTCGACTGCTCCGCTCGCTTGAGCTTCGGTAGTAACCTCTTCCAGACATGACGCGCAGTTTGCCACGACCGTGGCTGCGACTGCGATCAGTAGTTTCATTCGAACGTCCATTGACTTTCACCTTCGCGTGTAGTTATCTACTACTGTTCAGTAGTAGTAAACTACTTAAGGGCTCTCTGACAACCACTTATCAGAACAAGGGAGAAGTCCATGTCAAGTATCAAGGAAACAGTCGTCCGAGATCGAATGGTTTCAAGGCTCAAGGAACTGGATTTGTCAACCCATGAAGCCCTGACTTACACAACTCTCCTAGTACATCCCAAGATGACTGCAGGCGCCCTCTGTACGGAAACGGGTATCCCTGACTCGAAGATCTACTATGCTCTGGATGGACTCTCCAAAAGAAACATGCTCGTGGTTCAACGAGGCAATCCTAACCTCTACCTACCCGTGTCGCCAAAGGAAGCTGTCGCCAACCTGAAGCAGCAACTCACAGAGAGGCTCAATGAGAGAATCAAAGAAGCAGATGTCTTGGCCGACATGCTGACACCGATGTACGAGAGCGTCGCGAAGCCTGAGGAGCTGGAAATTGCGTATATTATTCGAGGACAGAAGAACATCATCAATAGAATGAGGAAACTAATCGCAGAGGCAAGGGAAGAGATAACCATCTTCTTCTCTCACCCAGCAGTTCTCAACGGACTGAAAGAATCGCTATTGGAGGCGAAACGAAAACGGAGAGTCAAACTGAAAATCGCTCTCACGCCAGACGTCATCGCAACGGCAGACTGTTCAAACCTTGGTGAGATGCGCGTGCTATGTTGTTCAGCCAATCGGTCACCGGATTCGCTTGGAATGCTCATCACTGATACGTCAACTCTCTTGACAGTTTCAGATTGGTTCGAAGAAGTGGCCATGTTGACTCAAGACCAGAATCTGATTCGAGTCTGCAGTAACTACTTTGATAGCCCTGCATGTTGCACAAGCTTCACGAATGTCACGAGATGAGTCTTCTCGGGCAGGAAGCACCAATCTGCTTTTTACCTGAAGACGAATGCGCACTGCAGCGCTCAGGTCGGCTCACTAGATGACAACAACACCCGTCAAGTACTATGCATTCCTCATCACAGCCATGATCCTGTGGGGCGGCAGTTGGGTTGCCAAGGATGTTGCTGTGTCCATTGCTTCTCCCCTGACCGCAGGCTTCTTCCGTTTCCTTATCGCCAGCTTGCTTTTTCTCATCATGATGTCACTGACCGGCAAGCCACCACACAAACGCTACAGGAAGTCGCAACTGAAGATACTACTCCTTATTGGAGGCGTGGGAGTGTTCGGTTATGAACTGACTGAACTGATAGGTCTCACATTGACGACATCCGGTCAGGGTTCCATCCTGGATGGATTCCAGCCGGTGACAATCGGCTTCTTCGCATACCTTTTGCTCAAAGAGAAACTGGCAAGAAGGTGGCAGTACTGCGGCTTCATTTTCAGCTTTGTCGGAATCCTGTTCGTGATTGGAGTTCAATCATTGATCGAGTTCAATCCTCAGTACTTGGCAGGCAACTTGATACTGATTCTTGCAACCTGTTTCTGGGCGATATACTCTACATTGGGCAAGGCTGCCATGAAAACGATGTCCTCGTTAGAGATGACAGCTGGCGGGATAGTCATTGGGACGGTCTTCTTTGCCTGTGGCGCCATAGCCGAGCAGTTCTGGATATCACCCGCGATGAGAGACCCACGATTCTGGGCAACCGTACTAGTACTCGGAGTGATAATGAGCTTCGTAACATTCCTTCTATACTTTGAGAGTGTGAAGAACATTGGCGCAACTAGGTCAGGCGTCTTCATAGGGCTCATACCCATTTCGGGCACAATCTTGTCGGTCTTCATCTTGCAGGAAGTCATCTATTGGACGTTCTTGGTCGGACTCGTGTTCGTCATTGCGGGAATCGTAGTCATCAACTTCCCATTGAGGGTGCAAACGAAAACGACGATTCCTGATAACAGACAGACACACATTGCCGATTAGATATAACCAAGAGTAGGACTAGCTCGTACTGCCAGACAGCAGGAAGTCCCAGGTGCGCCTGAACAACTCATCCCTGCATCTCATGTCATTCATGATTGGGTGGTCTGCTCCGTCTACGATCCAGAGTTCCTTCTTCTCCGACGCGATGCCGTCATAGATTCTCTTTGCGCTGTCCCTAGAGACTGTTGTGTCTGCCGATCCTTGTATGACGAAGACTGGGCAAGTCACCTTGCCCAGAGCTCTCTTCAATCGTTTGAGTCCGTCAACCACAGCAAGCCCAACGGCAGGGGGAATCCAGTCATATCCAACCCACCCCTGCTGTCTGACTTCCTCAGGCACGGGGACTGGAATCCTCTCGGGAATAATACGTTTGACAAGAGGTATTCTTCTAATCACAGGCAGCATCCGCAGAAGACGGTATTGCACGCCAACGGGCGTAGACCAAGTCACCACCTTCTCTATTGTTTCACGCTCAGAGGCAAGCAACAAGGCCATGAGCCCTCCGACACTATGGCCTACGACAACTATGCTGTCACAGACCTCTAGGAGCTTTTCCACACCCCGATCGGCGTCTGAAAGCCAGTCGTCGAATCTGATGCCAATTAGGTCCTCGGGCTTTGTTCCGAATCCAGCCAGTGTAGGAAGCCATACGGTCATTCTCGTTCTGCCATGGAGAAGAGTCGCAAAGTCCCTAAAGTCCCATGCAGTCCCTCCACCAGCTCCGTGAAGAAGCAGTACCCCTGTGCGAGACCCGCTCAAGTAAAGGGGCTCGGCTCCAAGCATGTACTCATTGCTCATGCCGTTTCACCCAGCATCAGTGCACTACTAGTCGCGTCTTGCGACCATATCAGTATGGTGCCGCATAAAGACACGCGTTTCAGCCAGTCCCGAAGTCGGTCATGGAGGACGTTCATAGAAACCGTCCGTACACAATCCGGAAGAAACATAACTGCGAAGCTCTGGTGCCAAGAACACGGGGCCAAGTCATCCTGAGGCCCGGCAAGGTGCTCAGACATGAACGCGTACGAGAAACTGATGGAGAAGGAACGCGAGGCAAGGATTCTTGGATCAGGACTGGGTATTCTGCAATGGGACTTCGAAACGTATATGCCGCCTAGAGCGATCCAGCTTCGAAGCGAGCAGATTGCTCTTGTCACTCGAATGCTGCACGACATGATTGTCAACCCTGAGGTAGGGAAACTGATCGAAGAGGCGCAGAAGCAGTCCGGGTCTCTGAGTGAGGTGCAGAAGCGCAACCTTTTCCTCGCCAAAAGAGAGTATGACCAAGAAACAAGAGTCCCGTCAGAACTGGTTGCTGAGTTGGCCAAGCAGCAGGCAATATCTGTTGACACTTGGAAGAAAGCAAAGGCAGCCAAGAGATGGAAGATGTTCGAGCCTGAGCTCCAGAAGCTTGTAGACTTGTCAGTGAAGAAAGCTGAGTACATGATGGAAGCGAAGGGGATCAAGAACGTCTATGATTGTATGATTGACGATTACGAGCGCGCAATGCCAGCTGACGAGATAGCCAAGCTGTTCGCTGAGCTGCGGTCCAGACTCGTACCCCTCACGAAGAAGTGTGCGGACGCCTCAAAGCAGATACGAACTGACTCACTCAAAGTGAAGATCCCCATTGATGTCCAAAGAACCGTGGCCAAGGATGTATCATCCATGGTTGGCTATGACACGTCCTCAAAACAGGCAGCTGGAAGGCTGGACGAAACAGAGCATCCTTTCACCATCGGATACTATGACGACGTGCGTGTGACTCTGCATTACCACGAGGACAACATCATGTCAGTCTTCTACACTACTCTCCACGAGTGCGGCCACGCGCTGTATGAACAGAACTTGAACCGTGATTGGATGTACCAGCCTGTTGGGCAAGCGGCCAGTATGGGTATTCATGAATCCATGTCAAGGTTCGTCGAGAACATGATTGGCAGGTCTCGCCAGTTTCTTAGCTATTACTACCCGAAGTTGAACAGCATGACGGGTGGTGCGTTCAAGGGTGTCAGCTTCGAAGACTTCCTGAAAGCTGTCAACTTTGTCAGACCTTCGAAGATACGTATCGAGGCCGATGAGGTGACCTACTCGTTGCATGTAATCATTCGGTTTGAGATCGAGAGGGACCTGTTCGCTGGGAAGACCAAGGTCTCAGAGCTGCCTCGGGTATGGAACCAGAAGTATCAGGAATACTTGGGCATGAAGATCGATAACGATTCTGAAGGCGTGATGCAGGACACTCATTGGGCCAGTGGATACTTCGGATACTTCCCAAGCTACGCGATGGGCAATGTGTATGATGGGATGTATCTCGATTCAATCGCAAGAGCGGTCCCGGGCTGGGAAGAGGATTTAGCCTCAGGGAAGCTCGAGAGGATACTCGGCTGGCTCAGAAACAATGTTCACTCCAAGGCTTCCCTGTATGACCCCCGCGACTTGGCACAGAAAGTGACCGGAAGCAAGCTAACTGCAAAGCCGTTCCTAGACTATGCAGAGAAGAAGTATGCTAGGCTGTTCGGGTTCTAGGACTGGAAGAGCCCTTGTTAGGGTCCCGTCCATTCACGGATGGGGAGCGTCGGCCGATGGGTAGGGGAACAAGGCAGAGACTTCCGCTCGTGGTTGTCGCATTCGGCCTCGCCATGACGCCTCTGGTGCCAGCATCTTGCATAGAGGACCTCCGAAGCCTAGAGTGGGGCGTTGTGGAAGGAACTCAAGTCGACTATACAAGGGTTGGCTACTCGGAAACAAGCAGTATTGCATGGAACTTCTATATGGTCGTCGTTTCGGTCCCAACTATGCCTGACTATGCAGTTGAGTGGGGGGGCTTGGGATGCCCGCCCTGTACTTCCATTGGGTCAATGGCTCTGGATTCTTCCCTTCCTACCTATACATGGGATGCGCACCGGGCTATCCGGTCCTGCCAATCGGCAACTGGACGCTCATGGCAGAGTTCGTTAACAGCGAATTCTCTGTAAATGTGACTGACTCATACAACTACTGGAGATACTCATACACGAGCCGATACGGGACTCACGAGGATCGGTGCCGTGTTGACTTCCTAAAGAGAGATGGCATACTCGCCCATCTCGATGTGGAACTCTGGAACACAACTCTCAACACGAAACTCAGAGAATCATCGACGACAAGAGCGGGCTTGCCCATTGACCTCCCGATTCCTCCAATCATTCTGGACAACCTCGCCTATTTCGGTGCAGGTGTTGCTGTTCTTGTTGTTGCCTTGCTAGTCCGGAGAAGACGTCGAGTAACAGTACTCGCAGCAGAAACCTGACGAAGTCCAGCACATGAAAGCCTTTATGCGCAAGGCATCGGCTGTAACTACAACCAAGCGCGCTCTTGGAGGATATCTCATCATGAGACGTGAAATGCTTGCGATTACCGCCGCGCTATTGGCCGGACTGGTTCTGGCCGTGCCGGTATCGGCTACACCGAACAATCAGGCCCTCGATTGGGGAATCAAGGACGCTGACAAGATCACCTACTCAATGACACTGGTTTCCGAAGACAACAACCTCACGGAAGGGTTCTATGTACTAGTAGGCGGCACACCAACAGCAGTGCCGTACAATGTGGTTGCCTGGGTTCAGATACCGTATCCGGATATTACCATATGCTGGACAAACGGGACTGAGATAGGTCTCTGGGCGTTCTACCTGCTGCCTGCAGGAAACATCTTTGTGCCCATCGCCAACTGGTCGCTGCTCACGTCCCTCGTTGACACGAGGCCAGTCATAACTGACATCGTTCCCAAGGACACTGCCAACTACTGGGGTTATTCGTTCCACACACCTGGAATAGGCCCCAATGAGGAAGCTAGGGTGGCCCTTGACTTCTATAAAGCAGACGGCAGCCTTGCTCACTACGACCTTGAGATCTGGGATACGGTTTCAGACGTAAAGGTTCTAGACTGGGTGACTGTCAGGAGTGGATTGCCCCTTCTTGATCTTCCACTCCCACCAATCATTCTGAACAACCTAGTCCCTATTGGTATTGGGATTGTGGTCCTTGTGGTCATCATAGTGCTTGTCAAGAAACACTAAGGCGCTTCTGAGAGTGCTCACTGCACTCTCCTGTCATCTTTTTCCGGCTACCTCCTCATGCGGCAAAGTATATCATCCGCATTCCCATGCGCTCTAAGATTATAAGGGCCTTTCAGGTTCGACGAAGCCGGGGCGTATTCGCAATGCAGCATGCTGTACACCGAGGATTCTTCCTACTTCTGATTGTTGTTCTACTAGTGTTGCCAAGCACAGGTCTGGCTCCCGCTGGCGTGCCTGCCAATGGGCCAGTGTCCAGTCCGTCACACACTTTCTTGTCAGAGAGCAATGAAGAGGAACCCATCTCGAAGGTGACACGGTCGAAAGCCGGCGTGTACAGGACAGCCATGGCCGACTTCGTGCTCACTACCTCAGATGGCTTGTCGGTGGTGCTAGGTGACAATGGCGTCATCAAGTCGGTGACGATTGATGGTCAGACGATATCCGCCGGCACTGTGGAGCCATTTGCTGTCACTGATGTTAACACCGTGACGAGTGGTTCGATGGGCGGGACAGTGCAACAAGTGGGTCAGACAGTTCAGCAGACTGCGGTCAGACTGCAATATGATCTCAATTTGACGTATGTTGTTGAGGACAACTACATCGAGATCATAATCGAGGCAGACAATCAGCTAACGTCGGACAGGGCCGCCGACTTGAGCCTTAGAATGCCGGTGAGTCGAACCGGAGCGTCTTGGTGGCAGGGACCCAACAGAAAGCTCACTGTTTCACCCTCTGGCGACTACAAGTACACACATGCGCTCACCAACGAAGTGCCCTTCGGAAATAGCCTCATGTCTCTCCTTCCCTACTCCGTTGTCTGTGTCGGAGACAAGGCATTGTGCATGGCAGTTCTCCTCAACTATCCCTCTGTGTTCTTCGTGGGATACAACGCGCCCAAGCAGCATTTCTACTGCAACTACTCCATCGGGTTCAGCGACTCTCAGCTGCCGAGTCCCGGCTTTGTTCGCCTCGGACTCATTCTGTACAAGGTGGAAGCAAGGTGGGGCATTAGGTCTGCCGCATCGAGATACTATGAGTTCTTTCCGGATTGGTTCTCATCTGATCGTGCCATGGGAGGAGCCGAAGCCATAGATGGACCGCAAGCTGTCATGGAATCTGGCATGCTGCGATACAAACACGCCGATCTCGTAGGCTTGCGCTACCCATACGGAGCTGGTAACCTCTACGGATGGGCTACAACGCAGGAAGGTTTCGTCAACTCTGCCTATGGGGTCGGGAGTCTACCGTATGTCAATCCAATCGGCCTTGGAATCAGCTGTACTCAGGCTCAGTACAACGCTAGAGACTATCTAGGAATCCTCAATGAGTATTCATCGTCCTCAGCAGAGATCAACAGGACCGCAGCAGCGTTCATACGGAACACGCTGATATACAACAGGACAGGCCATGCGCAGGTCTTCTGGAGCGGCGGCGGTGGGTCCTACCATGCAGAGTTCAGATGCAGTCCATTTCTCATAGGACACTCTTTGACAGGGCCTGTAGAGCCAGTCAGTTCTGGCGAGTTGGCTCTGGCACAGGGCACGAGCGATGACATTGTCGTCAGAGACTTGCTGGACTGGTTCTCGAAGTGGATCGTGATGCCCAGCTATGAAGACTATGACCCTTATGGTGCCGGTCCAGTAGGCATCTTCTTCGACAATGTGGGATGCGGGTCAGAGGATCTCAACCTCACCCATCGAGCGTATACTGGTATGCCGCTGAGCTACGTCTACAACGGGACTACAAGGGTTCCAGTTTCAGTTGTCGGAAGCTCACAAGTTGAACTGCTCAGAGCATTCAGAGCAGGGATGATGGCAGACTACTACAGTAACATGACCATATACGGCAATCTCGGAGTCGCGTGGCCACACGGCATGTATCAGGCCATATACCTTGATGCAGGACTCCAGGAGCAGACCCTCTACGGTTGGGGATATGGTGGTGACAACTTCTTCAACTGGGAGATGGGCCTGACCTCTCGCTTTGCCATGTATCAGAAACCCATCTCAGGCATGGACTACTGTGCGGGATCGCCTGCATGGACGACTGACTCAGCGATGCGCTATCTACACTACGGAATGTACCCCCTCATGACGGCGAACTTCAGCAGAGACGACGCTCTCTATCAGAAGTATGTGCCCATTGCAGATAGCCTCCAGAAAGCTGGATGGGGACCGGTGACGTTTGCGTCAGTTAGCAATACAGCCTCACACTACATGACTATCGAGCGCTTCGGTCACTGGTACGCAGATAGCCTCCACTTCACAGTCCGGAACTGGAACAAGACAGCAGTCCAAGATGTGACTGTCAGCATTGAAGCAGACAGTCTGGCCATTCAGACTCCCGGGATGTACATCAGGGAACTTGTGCAGGACGAACCCATCTCCTATGCAGTCGCAAGCAACAGGATAACATTCACGGTCGACTTCGCCGTCAATGAAACGAAAGTGTTCAGACTTTACAGACCAGCCTATTCAGTCTCCGACTTGGTCTACGATGTGCCAAACCCGCTGCGACCCACAGAGGTCCAGCTCATCGCTCTTGTGTCAGATAATGTGCCCTCTGGAGTCAGCCTACCCAATGTGCGGTTTACCGATGACAGCAGTGCGCTGCCAGATGTTCCTTGCCATCGCCTCAACTCAACTCATCTCATCGCTGGAGTCATTGTGGATTTGGGAGCCGGCTCTCATCTCGTTGGCGCACAAGTCATAGACACTGCACATGTTGTGGAACCCTCACCACGCTTCAGCTCGGCCCAAGCAATGACGGCGGATACTACGATCACTCTACCTCTTGACTGGCCTTATCGTGCCACCATCACAGTTGACACCATGGGAATAGACAGGAACAACGGCTATGCTAGAGTGCCCGTCGACTTAGGGCAGATCAGGAACAAGCTTGGCATCGCTCCTCGTATCAGCCTTCAATCACTTAGACTGGTCGACAAAGAAAACGAATCCGTTGTGATTCAGTGGTTACCCGACCCCTTGGACTCCGAATCGGGTGTGCTGGTGTTTCCACTGGACCAGAGCCTTGGAGACATTGGAGCCTACGAGTTTCGACTGTATTTCGACGACACGAGCGGGACGCCCAAACCATCTCCATTGGCCGGGACTCCCTTCATGAGAATCAGCCGATTCGGAGTGCAAACGGCGGACGCGACGATGGTCCTGATGTCACCTCTTGGGGCCAACGTGGACAGGATTCACATCACACCAGACTGGACCTCATTCGGTTATGTTCTGGCAACGCAGAACCTAACCTCGTGGGAGGGCCATCTGGGAGCGTACGAGAGATTCGGTGCTAAGGTCGTGTCATACGGTCCTCATGTCGTCATTCTGCTCTTCACCCATGGGGCCAATGGAGCATACTCAGCGTACGGTGCACAGATGAACGTGTACGCGAACGGAGTGGTTGAAACATGGGTTTCCATGAACTACTCTTCAGAAGTCGTAGACACCTTCGCTCTCTCCAGACGATACGAGTGGAACACAGTGAGGACAGGCTACTACATGGGTCCTGGTGGAGAGATCGTGACGATTCCCTATGGCGAAGAGGTGAATCCAGTGACTGACTACACTGAGCCATGGTTTGGGCAGAGGGACAGTTCAGGCCGCTACTCATTCACAGTTGTACTCAGTCCTGGACTTGCCACGACATGGATCAAGACTCATGACAGCGATGCGGATTTCGTTGCGTTCTCAACGAAGACCTTCGCAGCAGGTGAAACAGTCATGTATCATATGGTCCACGCGAGCGGAGTAGGCAGCATGGGTAGCGCTGTGGCGAACACACGGGCTTGGCTCAACATGACATACAGCATCAAGCCCGAAGTGCTTCGGACCAAACCTGATTTCATGCCCATCATCGTCGTAGTCGGCGCGGGGCTAGCCGTGGCTGCAGTCATTGGCGGCACGCTGGTCTACAGAAGACGTTCCAAGCTCGTGTCCACATCGAGTGAAGCCGGTGCAAGTGACAAACCTGCTGCTTAGGATCCAGTGGACCGGCGCTTCCCTGTAGTCCGAGTGCGGCCACTCGATGGACGCTTCGAGCCTGCTTTCGAAGTTGCGCTTGGAGCGTCCCCGGCTCCGGAAGCCAATACCATCGCAGTGATTGATGTGAAGGGATCACGGACTCTCTGTCCAGTCTGAAGATTCACGACCAAAACTCCGACATTTCGCCGCCCCACTGCTATCTCAAGGGGTGAGTCTGCTGGTGGCCGTGGGTAGTGCGACTCATCAACCACGAAAACAGCAGGCATCAGATCGCCCCTGAAGGCATCTGCGGACATCACGAACCGCGCCGCATCACGCATTGAGTCTTCTCTACTGGCGTCAGCGATTACTACAAGCCCGTGAGACCTTCGGAAGTAGTCAGATGGCGGCATGACGTTGTACAGGCTCCACACCCACGGTCCATGCAGCTCAACCATCAGGTCAATCGGTACAGCCTTGTCACCCGAACCGATTCTGATTCTCTTCTTCCACTCATCCCTGGGGAATCCATCAATCCTGTATCCAAGCGGCGGTTCCTTCTCCTCAATGACCTTCCCTTCTGTGAACGACGTGCAAAGACGATACCCCATCCACACGTCGCCCGCCACTGTGACGCGGATTCTCTTGGTCGAGCCTGGCAATCTTCTGAAGATTCCCCCTAGAGTGGGAATTAGTCTACCGTAGAGACTTGCTCTTTGGTTCATCTGGAAACAGGTCTAGCACGATCCGGACCGCGTCCTCAACGAAACTTGTGCAAAGATCGCGGAACACTCCTTTCTTTTCGGCCTCGCGATACTGCTCTGGATCTCCTACGTCATAGCCTATCAGCTCTTTGCACAGGCAGGTCTTGTGCTTCTCCTTGAAGTGCTTCAAGAAGCGCTTGCCAATCTCATAGGTGGCCTTCTTGTGGTCTAGGAATTCTGGAACCAGCCGCCCTTCGATCGCGCCAATGGCCATTATTGCACCAGTGACCGCACCGCAGGTCTGACCCTCTCGGGCTATGCCGCCGCCGAACCCTGCGGCAACCCTAGTAGCCTCTTTGAAGTAGAGCTTCTTATGCTCAAGGAGTGACCTCAGCACCGACTGGGCACAGTTGTGGTCCGAACTGAAGTACTTCAGGGCACTCGCTACAGCATCCTCTACCATCTCAAACACCACTTGGTCGAACCAATAATCGTATGATGGGGCATATGTGTCTTGTCGATACACCTGCTTACTCACGACATGCCCAAGTCTGGTTCATTTCCTCGAGGTCTTTCGCTTGCTCAAGGCCGTTTCCGACCACTTTGCCGCGAGCTCATCACGACGCGGCTTGTAGACCTGTTCGAAGAACCTGTTCTGCGACATCAGAGTATCCCTATCGAATTCCTGCACGAGCTCGATAGCCTCTGACCAAGCCTCATCGAATTTGTCGCCGAACCGGGATGTGATTCGTGCGTTGAACTCCTCGTCGGTCTGAGTCTTTCCTCCGAATGTGAAGCGTAGTGATCCTAGCTCGGATTCCGCCTTGTATGCCTTCTCATCACCGAGGAAAAACTCTGCTGCTGATTCTCGGGTCGGTGCCGCCCCTGCCTCTCCTCTGGTCTTGAACTGCGGTGTGGACGCGAAGCCCCTCTTTGCGGCAGCATAGAAGATAGCACGGTTTAGCCCCCAGCTTCTTGCGGACCCCTCGTCAAGACCAAGAACATGCGCTCTTGCCGCTTGAAGAAGAGCCATGACTTGGAATCGCCCGACTGACATACTTGACAAGACCTCAATGTGGATAGTGTGCCGAAACAGGTGGCAACGCACACTGATGAGGCTTCCGTATGCCACGGAGGGCTGTCCATCATTCTGAACTGGCTGCAGTTTCAGTACTCTACAACCTTGGCCAGTTTCCTTGCAGTGGCAACGGTGAACTCCAGCTCCTTTGGCAAGGGAGCAATGCCGTTGAACCGGGTTCGTTCGACGAAGGCGATAAGCATCGGTCCCAGTTCCTTCGGATCCCACTGAGCCATCTTCTCCACTGTGTCCACGTCTGCGTCATGGTAGAGTCTGGCACGGATGGACTTCACGCCGAAGATGCGTGACAGGTCCGACATCTTAACTAGCTCCAAAATTGTTTCGAGCGGCACGCCGGTTTCCTTGGACAGGGTCTTACGATCCTTCACAGTACTGCCAGCTTTCAACATCTGGTCAGCGTTCCTTATTCCGGCCGACGCAAGCTTCGTGACGTAGTCGGGCTTCACACCCAGGAACTTCGCAAGCTTGAATGGGGTTCTGGTGATTCTGCCTTCTCGAAGCTCAGATGTCAGACGCTCTATGTCCTTCATGCCAGAAAAAGCGAAGTAGTAACGCAATGCCCAAATATGAGTCTTGGCCGATCCTTTCGGTTCGTGTTCGACCCACTTGGTGAACTCCTCGAGGTCTTTCGGCTGAGCTTTGTCCAAGGTTCTGTTGTTCCTCTGGGTTCTGAGAAACTCCTCGAATCCTCTCACAATGCGAACAACCTCCTCCTGAACCCTCTCGGTTCGGCCTCCGCGTTTCAGGTACTTCCTGAAACCCACCTCATCTAGTGGCATATCAGTGACCTCCAAGTCCTCTATCGCGGGTCAAGACGCTCGTCGCCAATAGCTGTCCGCTCGGGAATCTGCTGCGATGCCTTTGCATTGGCCGCGGCTTTGAGCTTCCTGTTCGCTAGCTGGCACCTCTCTAGCATGTCCTCAAAGGATGCCCCGACTATCTCAATGTCATTGATGCGGCTACTACCAAGACCCCTTCTCTCAAACTCCTGAATGGTGACCATCTTCTCTGGCTTCAGCCCTGCTAGTGTTGCACCCACCGTTTCTACCGCCACGGCGTCTCGCCCGACGATGAGAAGGCCAACTGGCTCTGTCATGTCAGTGGTCTTGTGATGGAGGTAAGTGCCGTCCAACACGGCCAGGTCTATCCCCCCTATTGCACAATACATGTCTGCCAAGAGATTGCAGAAGATCTCGTTCTTGTGATACTGACCCTTCTTTGGGGTCGGAGGAAGACCGAAGAGATTCTTCAGGATGGAGCCTTTCTCACAGCTTCGTAGAATGTGAGTGCACACGAACACGTTCGGCTTGAACAGTATGTGCGACAGAGAAACAGACACTTCTCTTATGGGGTTGTTCACATTCACGGTCCGTGTGTCCGTGTCATCCGAGAGGTTGAAAGGCACGACGCGTTCAGAGTACAGCTGCTTCCATATCTGAAGTTTGTCACTACCCTTTCCCTGATAGCTATCTGACTCGACGATGTACACTTTGTGCGTCCGATTGAGAGCCTGAATGATCTGGCCAAGCACTGAAACGGATGTGTGCTGTGGCCCGTTAGCAGAATAGGCGCCCACTTTCACAGCCGCTGTCCTTTCAGGAGTGTTGAGGTCATCTATACCTCCAATTAGACTGACCGCGTGCTCAAGCGAGCGTTCCTCATATTCCCTCATATCAACCAGCGCGACGACAGGCTGCATTTTTCGCTTCAACCCCTGCAGACTCTGGAAGAGGAACACGACTTCAAGGGCTACATATGTATGGCTCTCGGAACTGCCGAGCTATTGGGAGTAGTCACGGTCAGGCACCACTGGCTCACTCGACGAGTACCTACCCTGATATCCGCCTTCTTAGCCTACAACAGTGAACCCGTCAAACAGAAGGCTCGGCGACCGTACTCGATAGTAACCCAGAGTGGCATCATTCCCGACACCCCTCAGTTTCTTGAACCCATCGTAGTAGTTACCAGCTACAGACACAGGCTGGAGGGGATAGCTTGTGCTTCCGCTCTCAATCAGGTACACTCTGTTTGCAACAACCGAGAACTGACCGGTGCTCATGGTGCTGTGGAAGATGCCCATGGGATCGTCTGTGATTAGTATCGCCTTACCATCGATTGACGAAACAAGCTCATCAGGAGTCTTCGACCCAGGTGAAACCTCAAGGGCCTTGCCACTGACACCCACTGTGCTCTCATAGGGTATCGGAGTTCCAAAGGGGCCTCCCCCTCGCGAGCAGTTGCCTGTCGATCCGACACCGAACAGTCGACCGTAGTACGTGTTGAACAGGAACCCTTTCAGTACACCATTCTCCACAATGGGATTTCTCTTCTGAGGGTGGCCTTCAGCATCGATTGACTCTGTGCCAAGACCGTCGGGTCGCTGCCCATCGTCCACAAGTGTGAATTCGTGACTAGCTATGGCAGCACCCATCATATCGCACAGAGGTGAGGTGTGTTCCACGACAGCCCTTCCGAGTGCTGCTTGGCCAAAGCTCGAGAGTATGTACGCTCCTGCTGCCTCGGGACCCCAGAGAGTGGGTAAAACCGAAGTCAACCCGAGCTTCTTTCCATTATGCTGACCCACAGCCTCCTTTGCCGCCTGCTCGCCTAGTCCCTCAGTACGAATGAGGCGATCACATGCAGCATCATGCCTCAATCCTGTCTTTCTTTCATCACCTTCAATTGACATGACATCTACTCGGCACCGATTCGACCCTGACCTCGACGCCTGCTCGATCCCGCGAGAGTTTGCCACTGCGTAACCGTCCCACAATATGCGGCATGAAGCGGTCACGACCTTCACACGTGAATCGACATCACGAGCTTCTTTCGTCATGTCTTGACAGTGCCGGATGAGCTCATCAACTTCGAGACCGAGTATGTCCTTGTTGAGCCTGCATTCCCGCCCAGCCTTCTTCGGGTCACAGAAGCCGCCGAACTTGTCATCCTCTGCTGAAACGCTATTGACTACTGAGAGAGATTCCTTGACAGCCTGCTTCACGCGGGTCGCGGTGACTCCGCTCGCACTTGCAGAGCCGAGCCGCTTGCCCTTGGCCACGCGAACCGCGCATCCGGCGACAACCCCATCCTTGGCCGTGACCACGCCTTGGTCAAGCTCAACAAGTGATACAGAGCCGTAGTGCACATAGACCTCGAACTCAGCAGAACCGTCCTGCTTGGCTGCGAACTTCAGGCCCGTGTCGGCTACAGACAGTAGTTCATCCTTGACGCTTTCGTATTCCATCATTGCTCATCCCCCTGCTCTATGCCTTTCCTCCGAACGTTACATTGCCTATGACAATCTTGGGTCCTCCAAGTCCTACAGGCAAGGGTGACTGGTCGCCCTTTCCGCATCCTCCGAAGTAGCCTGCTTGGATATGCAGGTCTCTCGTAGCACCCTCGACCCGGGTCAGTAGCTCAAGTATGTTACCTGAGAGAGCCACCTCCCTCAACGGATACTTAATCTCGCCATGTTCAACCCAGTAGCCTCGGACAGCAATGAAGAGAAACGAACCATTCCCCTCGACCTGACCTCCCGATGATTGTATAGCATATACGCCTGTATTTAGCTTCTCTAGTGCTTCTTCTTCGGAGAGGTTTCCAGGTACGAAGTATGTGTTGGTCATTCTGACGATGGGCGGAAATATGTAGCTCACGGCTCGGCTGTTGCCGGTGGGTGTTTCAGAGAGCCGCTCTGCTGTCCCACGATTGTGTAGGTAATGCAGGAGGACACCATTGCCGAGAACCGTTGTCGTACTCCCCCTGACGCCTTGATCGTCGAATGGCACCCAGAGTCCCCCAGTCTTTCTGATGTCCGGAACCCCGGAGTCCAGAATGGATGCTTCTGGAGTGCCCAAGCGATTGCCAATCTTGTCAGTAAGAGGTGAGGCACCGGTGACAACGAAGTCCGCTTCGCTCAGATGACCGAATGATTCATGTGCCAGTACTCCCGCAAGCCTCTCATCAATCAGTGCTCGGAAATTCCCTGCAGGGCAGGGCTGGGCTTTGAGCTGCTCCTTGGCTCTGCTGCCGGCTTCACCCCCGACATCTTCCGGTGTGTTCCCCTTGCTCTCGAAGTACTCGAGACCGTATGTTCCTCCGTTACCCTCCAAACCGACTACCAGTGCTCCCGACTCAGTCTTTGAGATGACAAAGCAACGCATATCTGTCACCAAGTAATTCCAGTCGATCGAACTGCCTTCGCTGTTGGTGAAGATCTTCTTGCCATGAAGCTCTCCATACAGGCCTAGTACGTTCTTTATGTTGGCTCCATGCTCTCGAGCAGCTTCAATGGTCCGATTCACAAGGTCGACCTTGTATGCGAGATCACGTTCGCTTGGGTGTATCTTGACTCGCAATGTGTCTGACTGAGTGCTCTTCGAAGAAGGCCCTTTGGTGAGTGGCAACCTGAGCTCGGCCGCGGGTGCAGAAGCCTTTGCCATCTTGTAGGCTTTCTGCGCGGCTGCGCGAACATCCTTCACTGTGGGACTGGCTGTAAATGAGTAGCCCGACACGCCTTCCACGTAGCATGTGACTCCTATACCCATTCGCGACTTCACCTGAATGTTTTTCCAGGTGTCGTCCGTCCTTTCGAGCGTACGTAGAGTTAGGTCATCGTACCGTGCCTCTACGAACTGCGCTCCGAGCTTCTCGCCATACTGAACAGCTTTCTGCAGGACCTCGATCAATTGTCTCTCTCCAAGTCAGGCACGACGTCCGGGCCTGCATTTCAAGCTAGCCCTTTGAGCCAGACCAGGATTCAGCTCATGAACTCTGCGACCTCTTCCAGAGACTTTCTCGTCTTGGGTGAAGGAGAAGTGGCGGGCCACCCGATGCTGACTGCAGCCATCAGCCGCCATGGCTTCCCGAAATAAGCTCTGACTCCATCCATGGCATAGAAGACATCCCCTATCCACAAAGAACCAAGCCCAAGACTGTATGCCTTGAGCAGCATGTTCTGGATTGCTGCGGCCACGCTGTGAATCTCGGTTTCCCACCCTCTGGTACCTGCATTCCAGACGATGATCAGAACGGGGGCCTGCTCCAGGATATCGCACGAACCATAGGCTGAACCTATCGCAGGTCGTCCAATCTTGCGCTCAGTCTTCTGAAGCTCCTTTCGGAAGGAACCTGTGAACTTGCTCTTTGCCGCGCTCGTCAAGACTGTGAAACGCCATTGTTGCTCGTTCTTTGCCGACGGCGCCCATGTCGCAGCTTCGAGGACTTGCTTCACAAAGTCCATAGGAACTTCTCGCGCGTGGTACTCCCTGATGCTACGTCTTCCTAAGATTGCGTCACCGAGTTCCATGCACTCTCCATGAGAGCGAGGGCTTATATCGGCTCGCTACAAATGCTGATTGAGGACTGTAACGATGACACAGAGTCCAGACATCGCCCCCGAAGATAGGGACTTCTTACCAGCGCTCGCAGCTGTGTTCAACTTTGCAGTGATTCTCCCAATTGCAATGGTGAGCGGAAGCTACGGGATTGGACTTTGGGACTTCATCTTCGTAGCAATTGGTGCTGGCGTGACGGTCAGATTCGTCAGATACCTGTCTGCAGCATACCAGTTCCCCGAAACGCACATCAAAGCTGAAAAGGCAAACAGATTCGCGACTGAGGGGATATACGGGAAAATGCGACATCCCGTTTCAGCGGCTTTGATGTACATGAACATCGCCTACGTTTTCCTTTTCCGGTCGTTCAGTCTGATACCCGTTGTGCCGGTATTCTGTGCTTTGTACTACGCCATCGCAAAGGCGCGAGAAAATGTGTTGATACAGAGGTTTGGTGACAGGTACCTCAGCTACATGCAAGCCACAGGTATGTTTAGGGGAGGAAGTAGGTCCAGAGACAGCAACCTGTCGGGTTACGCCATCAACTGAGTGTGATCTGTGACCAGAGGACAGTGTCGGGCTGGAGTCATCAGAAGCAAACCTATTGCAGGTCCGCCGTCTCCGGTGGCGGTATGACAGCCTTCGAAACATCGTGGCCTGGACTCAGATACTCTACCGTACCTGTGATGGCCCTGAGGTCGCCTCCTTGGTTCCTTATTCTGAAGGCGGCGATACCTATTGTTCCCCCACTGATGGTGCCAATCCGGTGCATCCTGAACGAACCTACGGACATATCAACGCCAACGGGCAAGACGAGGTCAACCACCACCATTGCAATCGCAGCGCTCGTCGTGTTGTTGACTGCGACATTCAGCACATAGTCGTCCAGCTTCTTCTCGATCTTCGAGGTGATCTTCACACCGCTCTCTGGCACAGGCACAGGTGCAGTCTTGGCTTGAGGAGCAGGCTTCTCGCCGGCTTTGGGAGTTTCAGACCATGAGGACCAAGTTCGACGCTGCGGTTCCCGTACAGACTGGGCGGTGGGTGCAGACTGGGCGGTGCGTGTGGGCTGTGCAGTTACCGCGGGCTGGGCGGCGCGCACGGTGGGTGCCGCCGTCGGTGCGGCACTTCTGGCCTTCGTGGTTGAAGACGCTGTCACGAAGGACACCAAGTCTGGCCACTCATAGATGATAAACACTAAGCCAGCCACAACCACGCACGCCCAGGTCACAGTCGAAATCACCATTGAGCGAAAGTTCGGGTCCTCGAAGACCTGGATAACAGGCAGGATCAAATAGTCGTAGATTGGACCTAGTGCCGTTCGGATCTGGTCCCAGCACATGAGTGAAAAAGATCCTGAAAGCTGGTCCGCGTTTGACAGGAGCCTGCCGCCGATCATCGACTGCAACATGCTCTGATGCAGTGCCATACCCAGCGCAGCTACGATGACAGCAAGAACAGAGAAGGTCTTCACAAAGACCCTCATCACGAACACCTCAGCTCCCGAGTATCGCGAGTGGTTATTAAGTTTCATCCAGCCCCGCGCCCCCCAACGAAAGGGTTTTCACCCGTACAGCGCAATCCACAGTCAGTCGCACCTCTCTGTTACCGGGAGCAGGCACTGAATGTTGGAGTATGAAGGGTCGATATGGAGACCGCCCAGTGAAGCGCAGAGCCTGATTCTGCAGGCGACTGTTGGATGCTCGCACAATGCCTGCATCTACTGCGTGTCCTACAAGGGCAAACAATTCAGAGTGAGGGGGGCAGAGGGGATCCAGTCAGACCTAGCGCGTCTGACAGAGATGCAGAAACACGCAGTCAGGAGAGTGTTTCTGGCGGATGGAAACGCCCTCACGATTAACACTGATGAGATGCTGGAGATACTTGCTGTTCTGAAGCAAGAGGTTCCGAATCTTGAGAGGGTGGGTGCCTACGCATATGCAAAAGACGTCAGGAGCAAGTCCGTTGAAGAACTGAGGCGGATCCATTCAGCAGGAATGGGTATTGCCTACTTCGGACTTGAAACTGGAGATGACGAGATACTTGGGAGCATACGCAAAGGTGTCAGCTCAGAAGAGAACGTTGCTGCCTGCAAGAAGATCCGCGAAGCCGGAATCCCGGTGTCCATCACAATCATTCTGGGATTGGGCGGGAAAGAACTGTCCGAGCAACACGCAGTTCACACAGCTAGAGCACTGAACGAGATTGATCCTGAGTATGTGGGGGCACTGACTCTCATGATACCCACAGGCACTCCGCTGTTCGAGATGGTGCGACGAGGCGAGTTCAAACCAATGGAGCCCTTTGACGTCCTGAGAGAACTCAGGCTCTTGGTAGAGAACCTCGAACTCACCGAATGCATCTTCAGAACGAATCATGCGTCAAACTATCTTCCAATGGGGGGGACTCTCAGCCGGGACAAGGAGGCAATGCTCTCTGTGCTTTCCGAGGTGGTGTCTAGCGAGGACAACGCCGCTCTCAGGCCGGGCTACCTCAGAGGATTGTAGGCAACCTGTCTCCAGCATTGCTTGCTAGACACAAGGCTACTAAGCCTAGTCATTTATCATACCCCTCGAATACCAGCCCTGCGGGGTCCTCACAATGTTTCTACTACGAGCAAATGATTCAACCCTCTTCTTAATGTCCTGATGGATTCCGAGATCATCGAATAGCACCCGTCCTTCAGTGAGGGCGTCCAGAAGTAGGGTGTTCATATCTTCTAGTTCCTTATCCAAGAGGCTTCTTGCTATCACGAACAGATCGACGCTGTACTCAGAGGCCCAGAGTCTCAGACTGGTTCGGTCTTGGCTCACATCTCCAATGCAGAGCACATCGAAATCGCTGACGTAGCTGGCCTCTCCCCTTGCTCTGGAGCCAAACAGGTAGCCAGTACCATGACGATCAAACTTGGTTCTGAGGATTTCAACGAACTCGCCGAACCTTGACTCCTTCTGTTCCTCTCTCTTTCTTAGTAGCTTCACGAACGCCACGAAGGAAATCGAGGGCCACCTCCATGCATTTTATAGCTTCTTCCGCCTCGGCAAGGGTGTAGTCACTCATTCTCGCATCCGGATATCTAGCCTGCAAGTAATGCTCCCCCAACGTCTTGGCACAGGCAAGAACGGTCGGGGGAATCTGTATGCCGACAGAGCCAACCGCTTTCATCAGCTCATCAAGTGAGTGAGAATAGGACTTCATACCCACCTTGGAGATGAGAATGCCCTTCAGGCAGAACTCCACTGCCTGCTGAGCAGTGAAGCAGGCGAAGTCGTATCTCTGCTTCTCTACTGATTCTCGCGCAACATCCTCGAATGTCGTAGCCTTGGCAAACCATCTGTCAACCTGCACGAGTCCTGCACCACGCAAGGAATTGTTCCGAGCCCTAATGTACTTGTTGTCACAAGCGCGAAGGCATGGAGAAGGATGCCAGTCTCCATCACAAGAATATGACACGATCGTGCTTGTCCGTAGTGAGACCCACTAGGCCTAGACAGTCGACTCATTCGACTCTTCGGATAGGATGCCTTCTGACGAGTGGCTCTGCAATGTGGGCGAGTGTCCAGCAAGTTGGCTTTCATACTAGACAGAGGGTGGTATGTCTGTCTACGCTTGGCTATGTTTCCAGCGGATGCCGTGCTGCGATATCTATAAGACATGATCGCAGGCTGGTTCAGTGACGAGAAACTCGTTGATTGGTGAGTGGTCTACCCATGGTCGACAAGATATACGTGATAAGTTGCAGCCAAGACCTAGCCAGCATGGGCGTTTCCCGTATCAGGACCGCAGTTGCCGGGCTCGAAGAAACCACATTGGCGCTGGACTGGTCCGATTCTAAGCTCGTGCCAGTGGTTGCCAGTGAAAAGCTGGCCTTTACCGTTGGAGAAACGAAGATCATAAACATCAGACCAATACAGGTTCCAGCTTACTCGATGGTTGTTCAGTCTTTCTACGGCGTGAACGGCGCGGGCCACCTGCTATGCATCGGCGCATTTCAGTTCAAGCCCTTCTCAGAAGACAGGATTGCCGAGGTAGCTATGCTTCAGTCGAGGCTGAAGTCTTCAGTGCTGCCGGGAGATCTTCTGGGTCAGGTGATAGTGGTTCCCGGGAGTAGAAGATAGGAATGATATCGGACAGCGGCCAAACATATCGCTGCAGTTTCACAAAGAGATGATCTTCTCATACTTGTCCATAACAAGGTCCACCATGTCCAAGTAGTCGACCAACGAAACACCTGAGATAAGGCGCCCACCCACACCTCTCTCCTCAACGTGCGGCCTGACCGCATATACTGGTATGCCCAGTTTCACAACACTCTTCGAGCAGGGATTTCCCTTGTCTGCCTGAAACACACCATCTTGAACCAGCAGCAGTCCTGCCTCGTTTCCACTCTTCTTGATGCCATCAACAACTTCAATGAGGCTTCCACATTCGCCTGAAAGCCAGATGAGAACCTTCACCAATACCACCTTCATCAGAATGTTACTACTACCTCATTCTGTGTGAGTGCTTGCCCGACCTGCAGCGTATCGAGGATTTCGACACTAGGAACAAGCTCCCCCATATTGATCCCGCGTTCTTCGAGTGACTTCTTGCTCGCACATACCCGACCGCCGAACCCTTCGTAAGTGGACTTGAACATCCTAATCGGTCGCTCATCCATCGTCTTCAACAATGAATAGACTCCATCGCCCATAAACAATATCGTGGGCTGATGGTCCATTCCGAACATGCCAACAGCCGCCCGCCAGCCTTCGAAGTTGATGATCTTTCCAAATGGCTTGCTTCTAATCAAGACCAGGACCTTGCGCTCTTTGAACTCCATCTCATGTCCCTCTATAGTGTCAGCGTGATGAACCTGTCACATTCTCCGATTATCTGTGCGAATTCTGTCAGACCACTGACACTCACGCCAGCTATGAAATCGCTCCCATCCTGTGCGAATCCCCTTGCAGAAGTGCACAGGCCGCATGCTTGGAACTCCACCCCTGCGTCGGCAAGCTCCTGAAACATCTGATTCATCGGTCGTTCCGGGTCTGGGTCCTGTCTGAGCTTGGCATTATAGACGCCGTCCACAAAGAGGAAGACCTTCACTTTGTGACCTTTGCCGATGGCAGCCCTCGCTAACTCGTAGAGCGTGCGGCTGTTCTCGAATGTGTATGGTCCTGTCAAGACAAGGACACCAAGAGTCTTGCTCTGCATCCTCCAGCGACCTCGTTTCTGAACGGAGGCCTCGTTGAGAGGTCGGTTAAAAACGAATCCATTCGGCTCAATGCCAATATTGAATAGCAGGATTGCGCATGCCTTGTTTGCCTGAGCTTCTGGGGAGCCTCAAATGAACAGGATAGCTGTGACATACGAAACAAAGGACGGAGCTGTCAGAAAGATTGAGATTGATGCTGACGCTCGGGTCGTGGACCTAAGTCGCCTGAGTGCTGTAAGCATCAACCTGGACCCTCTAGTCGGTGCAGTGGGCATCGAGGAGCTGCAGCTCGCTTCGAACAAACTCAAGTCCATCGATCTCAGACCATTGAGCAAATGCACACACCTTCAAGTCTTGAACCTGACGAAGAACAAGATGCAGGAGTTGAGCCTACGAGGACTTGAGGGATGCGTTGCTCTGAGAGAACTGAATCTCGGAGGAAACGAGCTGAAGGGTCTGGATCTGTCACCCCTATCCAGCTGCACCAACTTACAGAGGTTGAGGATGTTCGGCAACCAAATCGAGAAACTCGACCTCAAGCCGCTGTCCAAGTGTGATAAGCTTGAATACCTCGAGCTCGAAACCAATCATCTCGAGTCCATTGACCTCGGCCCTCTGAAGAAATGCCTCAACTTGGTACAACTCAATCTGATGCACAACTCCTTGACTTCTGTTGACCTGTCGTCACTGAAACAGTGCCGCAAGCTCAAGTTCCTGTATCTTCATCACAATGCACTTGGGTCCATAGACCTAGGCCCCGTTGAGCAATGTGCAGACCTGACGATAGTCAGGGTTGGCAATAACGAGATCAAGAACATGGATCTCGAACCGCTGGGCAAGTGCGCGAACTTGAGGCGGCTTGAACTGGCAATGAATGCTCTTCAGACGCTCGACCTGTCGCCGCTGGCAAGCTGTACCGAGCTGCGGGCTCTCGACATTGCTGGAAACCAGCTCACATCGATAGATCTGTCCCCACTCTCTGACTGCAAGAATCTCGAGGAGCTTTATTTGTTCAGCGATCATCCTAAGGAGAACCAGTTCACTGAGATAGATGTGTCAGCACTCTTCGCGTGCAAGAACCTTGAGGACCTTGGAATGCCTGAATCAGTCGACCTAGTTGCTGACTCGTCACTGAAAGATCAAGAGGAGATCCCCACTGCCTTAGGGGAACTCATTGATGAAGCCAGAATATCTTGGACCTGAGCTGAATCGGCAGTTTGGCGCCAGACACCATAGGTTGCCAGCATTTCCCGCTACGTATATATGTGGAGAATATACGAAATTATATCGTCGCACCAACCACTAACGGTGGATGGCAATGTCTTCGCGTGAGAACGAAATGGCACGTCTGGCGAAACTCTACGCAGAGTACCTGAACGGCCCCATAGGCAAGGGTGTGCTCGACAGATTGAAAGAAGGCGAGTCCTTCACAATCCGCTCACAGGAAGATGTTCTTCGATTCACGAAGCTTCAGGGCAAAGCTGTGGTTCATGTAATGAAGGGCTACCCATAGGCCCGACATATCTCTAGGGCGCTGCATGCTTTCTTTTGGGTTTGCTCTCTCTCAGTTCTCCATCCTGTCACCGGTTCTTAGACCTTGGCTCTGGACGATATGAAGACCAAGTAGACACCTTGGTTCGCGACCGGCCAATGCCATCGCAAAAGCATCTCGACACGCATCCCGAAACGTGTGGTGGAACGAACGCCTACGCCAGCAATGTGCCGATAAGATGGTTTCAGGAAGTAGAAGACGCCTCCCACTCTCAGCAGTCGTAGCCCTGAACCGAGTATCGCCCTCTCGACTTCAATCCGATCGTAGAAGCGCGTCCAGACCGCCTTGCCGGTTTCTTCTGTCCGTATCTTTTTCCAGACTGATTCCAGTTGTCCTTGTCCCTGTTTCCTTGCCTTTTCGATGTCATAACGATTCGACCGGTTGGCAACAGAGAAGATCAGCAACCCGCCAGGCTGCAGCTTCTTCACCACACCTTTCAGAGTGGCTTGAAGGTCCATGACATGGTTGAGTGCCCCGAACATGGAAACCGCAAGACCGAAATCACTAGGCAAAGTGGACAAGTCCTGGACGTCCCCCTCGAGGAAGCTTGTGAACGACTCCACCCCAGCTTCGCTGGCTTTGTGCTGTGCCAGTGACACCATGTCAGGCGAGATGTCCACACCGACTACTCTGTGCCCTCTTCGCGCTAGTCTGACAGCCAGCGATCCTGTACCACATCCGAGGTCAACTATCTTCAGGTGACTACGTTTGGCGTACCTGTCGATAATCGACCTCTCAACAGATCTCATGTATTCAATGCTAGGGTCACTGTACTTCGTATCATACAAAGGAGCAAGAGCACTGTAGAACTCAGTCACGTTCCTCTCAAGTGCATCATGCGTGGGTTGATGCAATCATGTTCGCCCCGGCCGGGTCCGCAGTTTCGGAAGTCCCGAGTATGTTACCCATCACAGTGAATATAAACGGAATGACCTATCAAGGCAGATGGTGGAAGCGCGATGGTCGTTGAGATTGACGAGCCGACAAAGCAGCAGGTCCGACAGCTTTTCGAGAAGCTCGAGCATGAGGTAACGATACATCTCTTTACGCAGGATGAAGAGTGCCTCTTCTGCAATGAAACGAGAGAGCTTGTCACCAAGGTGGCGGAGCTGTCAGACATGATCAAGGTCGTGCCACACGAAGGCCCTCTCAAGAAGAGCACATCAGCAACCTTTGGCGTTAAGCACCAACCCGCCTTCATGCTTCACGGAAAAGGGCAGTACAAAATCCGGTTCAATGGTATTCCAGCCGGCCATGAGTTCAGTACTCTAATCGCAGGAATCCTTGACGTTTCAGCAAGTGTTGTCCCGTTGCCCAAAGACATCATTGATGATATACAGGCGATTGACAAACCAGTCCACATCAAGGTCTTCACCACTCCCGAATGCCCCTACTGCCCGTCTATGGTTCGACTGGCTTGGCAGGCCGCAATCATCAACCCACTGATTGAGGCCGAAGGCTTCGAGTCGCTAGAGTTCCAAGACTTGGCCAAGTACTACAAGGTGCAGGGTGTTCCAAAAACCATTGTCAATGAAACAGTGAGTATTGAGGGGCTCGTGGCGGCAGGAGAGTTCGTCGAGAAGCTATACGAGGCAATCGGGAAGTAAGCCTATTGACAGCGCGTAGACAGATGCTCAGATCCTCAGACTGACTCGCTTTGCTGACATGTGAACACGAATTCCCTCTCGTTTACATACCGGTATGCCTGATATGCTGCGTGGACACCTTCGGCCACACCGGTTATTGCTTGCTTGAACTCGGTGTCAGTGACATCGCCGGCAGCAAGAACTCCAGCGACGTTCGTTCGGCTTGACCTGTCGATGATAATCTCGCCCTTGGCATTTGTCGCCACACCGACCTTCTTGGCCAGCTCTGAAACCGGGATTCCACCAATCGCGACAAAGACCCCTTGAACGTCTAAGACATCATGGCCATTATAGGGCTTATCAAGCCGGACCGCCTTCACGGTCTGGTCACCAATGATGGCAGTCACGTTCGTCTTCGTGACGACCTCGATCTTCGGCTCCTTCTCTATCCTAACGCCATTGATTGGCTCCGGCCTTATCTTCTCACCACGATAGATCATGTACACCTTGCGGCAATACCTTGCAAGGAGTAGCGCCTCTTTTGCGGCACTGTCGCTGCCCCCTACGACGGCCACAGCCTTATCCCTGAACAAAGG
>Ga0315284_10001811_pt1 | contig 30410 bp, 40 predicted proteins | sample YL17G09_16_MG_FD_203696 | JGI IMG/M metagenome (GOLD analysis project Ga0315284, IMG submission 203696) | Sediment microbial communities from Yellowstone Lake, YNP, Wyoming, USA - YL17G09_16 | ecosystem: Environmental > Aquatic > Freshwater > Lake > Sediment | place: USA: Wyoming | collected...
AAAGATTTCTAAAATTTTTACAGAATATATTAGTGATATACAAAATGAAATAATTAATGATACAAAAAAAGAGGCAATGGATTTTATAAATAATTTAAAAAAATAAAAAAAGGAAGTGATGATATTATAAAAGAAACGGAGATACGTTGTGCGAATTGCAACCGAAAATTATTTATTGGGAATGTAGGATTTGATATATTTGGAAAATCTAAAATAATTGAGATTAAATGTCCTCGTTGTGGTATAATTAATATTATTAGTTGTAGGATAGAGGAAAAGGTGATTGTGAGATTAAAGGAATGAAAAATATTGAGATTAACGAAGTAGAAAAAAATTTCTTGGAAGCTGGTATTGCAATTAAAAAATCACTATTAACATCCGAAGAGATAAAGGAGATATGTCATTTAGTTTCAAAGGCGCATAAAGATAAGGAGGTAAATATGCCAGTAGCAAAAGATATTGAATTAATAGAAATATATAAGAATTTGAATTTTAGATTTAGGGTTGAAGAAGAATATTATGATTTAATAATGAATCCTATAAATGAAGCATTTCAAGGTGGTATCATTATTACAGAGGATAATAAAAGAATATTACCAGTGAGAATTTTCAAAAATATTCAATTTAGTAATGGTGAAGAATATAAAATAACAGAATGTAATATAGAATATCAAAGCGGATATATTATAATGTCATTAGATATACGATTTACAGGATGTATAGTAGATAATAATATGAGAGTAAAGGAATGAAATTATTAGACAAGCCAAGAAATATAAAAATAATTAAACGAAGGACGAAGGAAAAGGTTTATCTTTATCATATTGATTGGTTTAAAGTTGTAAATGGGAAAGTTTTTGCTATCAATATGGTTAAGATGAAATATAATTAAAATTGTGATATAATAAAAAGGAATATATTAAAAACTAAATAACTGAGAGCTACCCGATAGCCAGTCTTAAAAGCAGAAATTGCTTTTATAGTCTGGCTATTTTTTTTAGGAAGGAAAAATTATGGAAGTAATATTTGAAGCACTAATAAAAAAAATGGAACAGAAATCTTTAGTATCGCTTGATAAAGAATGTAGACTAACTCTACAGTTTCAAGCTGATGATGATATTATTGATAAAATAAATAGATTGCATAAACCAGATGAATTGGTAAATATAACGATAAGTAAAATTGAGGGATAAGTTTATGTCAGATAAAAGAGAAGTAAATAATAGAATTGCAATTATCTCTAATCAACTTCTTAGTGAATTAACTAATCAAGAAATACTTCATAATGCTTCACAAAATTGGGGTATTTCAGATAGACAGACTCAAACATATATAAAACGTTGCTATGATTTATGGCATAAAGATTTTGAGAAAAAAAGAAAAAGAAATTTAGATTATCATTTAGCTAAACGAGCAGATTTATATAAACAAGCATATAATAAAAAACAATGGAATATTTGTTTAGAAATTATTAGAGATGAAGCTAAACTGATGGGGATATATCCTGCAGAAAAACATGATATAGAATTAACCAAAAAAATTATTATTATCGGCAAAAAGAAAGATGATAATGAAGAAGAATGCAAGAAACTATAATTGATTTAAGACAATTTGAAAATGTATTAAACCCAATTTATATTCCTTATCTCTATGATCATAAAAGATATTTAATTTTATATGGTGGAGCGGGGGCCGGTAAATCTCATTTTGCCTGTCAGAAAATATTATATCGAATCATAAATGAATTGGATCATCGTTTTTTAATTATTAGAAAAGTTAAAGATACTATAAGAGCTTCAGTATTTCAGTTGTTTAAAGATTACATCGTTAAATGGGACTTATGGAATGAATTTAAAATTAACGAAACCAATATGACCATTATCTTTAAGGGTAATGGCAATATGATATTATTCGCTGGAGTTGATGACCCAGAAAAATTAAAATCTATTGAACGTATAACTGGGATATGGGTTGAAGAAGCCAATGAATTATATTTAGAAGACTTTCAAGAATTAGATAGAAGATTAAGGGGAATCTTCCATGTCTATATGCAGATTATCTTGACCTATAATCCGATATTAAAGACTAACTGGACTTATCCGAGATTCTTTTCTGGCTTGACTGAAGAAGAATTAGAAGATATTACTTCGTTAAAAACCACTTATAAAGATAATGTTTTTATAAAAGAGGATTTAGCCTATAAAAAATTGTTAGAAAGTTATACCGGCAATATGCGAACCGTATTTACTTTAGGCGAATATGGAATGCTAGAGAATGCTATTTATACTAACTGGGCAATGATTGATGATGATAAATTCCCGGACGAGGAGGCAATTTGCGGTCTTGACTTTGGATTTATTAATCCTAATTGTTTATTGAAAATTGTTGTAGATATAGAAAGAAAAGAAATTTATGTAGATGAGTTGATTTATAAAAGGCGACAGATTATACCAGAATTGATTGATGAAATGAAAAAATTGAATTTACAAAATGTTAAAATTATAGCTGATAGCGAAGCTCCTGAAAAGGTAGAGGAAATAAAAAGAGATGGCTTTACCTATATTGAGGGGGCAAAGAAAGAAAAGGGTTCGGTTAAGGCAGGGATTGATTATATACAGCAGTTTAAAATGTATATAACCAGAAGAAGTGTAAATGTAAAGAAGGAAGTAGAAAGCTATCAGAGAAGAAAAGATAAGGAAGGCAATATATTAGAAGAGCCAGAGAAAGGTCTTGATCATGCAATGGATTGTATCCGTTATGTAATGTATACGGTTTATTATATTTTAGAGCCAGAGGTTTCAATTGAAGGGCAATCCGCAGGAAGGAGAGTAACTGCTGATCAAAACTGGTAAACTTGAAAAAATAATAAAACTTGATATAATAATATTATGCCCAATCCTGCTAAAGAAAATAATGAAAAGAAAAGAAAAAATAAAAAGATAAAAACCATAAAGTCAATACTTAATCCTGAAGATACTTTCTTTTATTATAAGGGCAAACATATCGGAACATTGAAAATAAGCGATAAAGAAGGAAAATTGGGGATTAGTTTTAAGTTTGAAAATTCGGACAAAAAATAAAATTTGACAAAGAATAATTTTTAGGTTATCATAAATGTAATTAAATATCTGAGAGCTCCTAGAGAGCCAGTTTACAGAATGTAAAAAGCATTCTTGACTGGCTCTTTTTTTATTTTGAAAGGGATTATGAAAATAAAAGATATTTTCCAAGATGCTATAAAAAAATTATCTAAAGCACCAATGGGAGAAATGTCCAAATCGGGAACAGATATTTGGGGTGCTCGTAATTTAACTGTTTACAATCCCGATGATCTTGCAGGGAAAAAAGGTCTTGATATCTATCGAACTATGCAACAACGGGATGGCCAAATAAAAGCTGTCTTTTTATTAAAAAAACATGCTAGGTTATCTACTCCCTGGAGTATTAGACCAGAAGACGAGAATGATAAAGATGCTATAAATCAATCTAATTTTATAAAACATTGCTTTTCAGAAATGAAAGGTAATATTAACAATTCTTTGCTAAAAATTTGGAATGCTATGCGAGATGGATATAGTGTAGCTGAGATTAATTATAAGATTATTCCCAGTGGTGAATTTGCTGGAATGATTGGGATTGATAATATTAAGATACGAAAAGCCAAAAATTATATGTTTGAGTGCGATGAGTTCGGCAATATAAAAGAAAATGGATTAGTTGAAGCAGGCAATAAACATTTATCTATTAATAAATTTATTCTCTTTACTTACAATCCCAATGATGATGATTCGGATAGTATATATGGCGAATCAGATTTTAGGGCGGCTTATCGTTATTATTTTTCTAATGATATCATTCAAAGATTTTGGAATATCTATTTAGAAAAGTTTGGTCAACCTACAGTAATTGGTCGTTATCCTACTGGAACGCCAAAACTCAAACAAGATGAATATTTAGAAATATTAAAGAACATACAAACTAATACTGCAATTACTATGCCGGTAGGTTTAGAGGCCGAACTTTTAGAGGCTACCAGGAGAGGGGATGCAGGTTATAAAGAAGCCTTTGATTGTAATAATAATATGATAGCCAGATCCTTGTTAGTGGGAAGTCTAATTATGGATACTGGGGAACAACAGGGATCATATGCTTTATCGAAAACCCATTTTGATATTTTTATTTATATACTTGATTATTTAGGTTTAGAAACTGAGGATACTATAATCCGGGAACAGATTATAAAAAGATTGATAGATTTTAACTTCCCTCAACCTAAATATCCTTATTTTAAATTTGAATCTCTAATTAAAGAAGACCAGAAAGCTAAAGCTGAAATTGCCAAGACATTAGTTTATGCAGGATTAATTAATCCAGAAGAGGAATGGGTCCGGGAATTTTTGAAGATCCCCGCCAAAGAAGAGGGGATAGTTTTACCTAAACCTAATCCGAGACCTGGGGAGGAAAGTATTTATAACAAAACATACTTCAGGGCCCCGAGTAAGACTATAAATTATCAAATTAAACTATCCAGACAACCTAATCAATATGAAAAGAAATGTAATTTTACTAGGATAGTTAAGAATTTAGATGAATGGGAAGCAAAATGCAAGGAAGAACTTATTGAGATTATAGAATGGCAAAAGGAAAATCTTAAAAGAGATATTTTAAAGAAAAGAATTATTGAAGACAAATCAATAAATCAGATTGAAAAATTGCAGTTAAATTATGTGGGAGATTTTAAAAACAAAATTCAAGATTGGTTAAAGGAAATTTGGCAATATGGAAAGCAGGAAGTAAATAGCGAATTAGGTAAGATGAAATTTATTGATATCATTCCTGGGTTGCCACCTACAAAGGCTTTACAATATCTGAATAATAAATCTTTTTGGATTGCTGGAGTAACGAGAGATGCCATATTGAATGATGCCAAAGGAATTTTATATACCGGGATGAAGAATGGTTCGTCTACCTCAGAAATTATGTTTTTATTGGATCAATTTTTTAAAAAATTTATAGGCACAGCAGGAGTGGAAACTAAAGAAGGGAAATTATTGACCCCTTGGCATCTTGAGAATATAGTCAGGACTAATTTTAATGATGCTTATAATCAAGGTAGACAAAATATGATGGATGATCCTGAGGTGAAAGATATAATGGCTGGGGAAATGTTTTCGGCCATAATGGATGATCGAACCACTGAAATTTGTCAAGCTCTTGACGGTCAAGTATTTATATATGGTGATCCTGATATAGCAAGATATACTCCACCATTACATTATGGATGTCGTTCACAATTAATTCCAGTAACCAAATATGAACAATTTGAGGCGATTAAACCTGAATTAAAAGCTAAGACTTTACCGATGAAAGGTAAGGATTTTATAGAAACGAAAGAAGGAGATGATTAATTTATGCCTTATAAATATCCGAGTAATATTGCAGAAGGGATAAAGGGTTTGCCTGCCGAAGCACAGAAGACCTGGATTGATATTTTCAATTCAGCCTGGGAACAGTATAAGGACAGAGATGATCAAGAGGCTTTAGCCAATGCTACTGCTTGGGCTGGATTAAAACGAGCGGGTTGGAAAAAGGATAAAGATGGTAATTGGGTTAAAACTGCTGAACAAGGAAACTTAACCACTATGGAATTGGCAATGTGGGAATCCTATTCCCAAACTTATGAACTTAGGGATATTGAAGTTTTTTCTACTGGGGAATGGAACAAAAATAAAATCACTGATGAGGATCTTGATAATATCGTAAATGGCACTAATGAAATAATTGATCAATTAAAACCCAAAGTAAAACTGGGACATGATGACAAACAGAAACTTTTACAAGCCTCAGGTCTACCTGCTGGTGGCTGGATTACCAAATTAAAGAAAGTAGGTAATAAAATATTAGTCGACATTAAAGAAGTGCCTAAGGTCTTATATGAATTAGTTAAAAATGGAGCATATAAGAGAGTATCCAGTGAGATTTTATATGATTATACCGAACCTAGCACTAAGAAAAGATATGCGAAGGTTCTTTCAGCAATAGCCTTTTTAGGTGGAGATTTACCGGCAGTAACTAATCTAAAGGATATTGCTGCCTTATATGATGATGTAAATGAGGAAGCTACTTTAATAATATATGAAAAAAAATCGACTAAAAAAGTCGAAATTAATAAGAAAGGAGTTGAATACATTATGGCTAACGGTGTTAAAGTTACTGAGTTTGAAAACAAGAAGTTCGTTGCGGTGGAAGATTTTGAGAGATTAGAAAAGGAAGCAGGGGATAATAAAGATTATAAGGTTAAATTTGAAGCCGAAGAGAAAAAAGCCAAAGATGCAGAAGAACAGATGAATAAAATCTCTAAGGAAAAAAGAGAAGCCGAAATTAAAACCTTTATTGATACCCACTGCTCCGAAAAAGACATGCGGTTTCTACCTAAACAAAAAGAAGTTTTGATGACTCTTATAGGGTCCACTTCTGATGAAAAGAAGATCAAGTTTATGGTAGATAGCAAAGAAGTAGAATTTTCGCAACGCAATCTTCTGGAGAAATTTATTGAACTTCAACCTAATTTCTCCGATAAAATCTTTGCTGAATTAAGCAAGGATGGAGAGAAAGAAAAGGAAGACGATAATAAATTGACCCAAGAAGAAAAGAAAGTCAATAAATATATGGCTGAGAATAAAGGCGTAACTTATAGACAAGCTGTTTTGGCTGTTTTAAAGACTACTGAAGAAAAAAAGAAATAAATAAAATTAAATAGAAAGGAAGTGATTTTAATGTCTCAAGCCGTTGGAGCTTTAGATATAACTTTAAAGTGCGGTGCATCAAGTCTTGCTACCCATCAATTTAAGTTTGTTACACTTCATACTGATGGGACTTGTATTCTTGGTGGCACTGGTGGAGTTTTGATTGGAATTTTACAAAATACTCCTGCCGTTGGTGAAGCTGCCAGGGTAAGAGTATTAGGAACAAGTAAATTAGTAATGAGTACGACTTGCGATGAATTAGCACAATTAAAATCTGCTACTGGAGCAGGTGTTACAGTTACTACAGCAAAGGATTGGGTCGGAGCAATAGCTCTGGAAGCCGCCACTGCTGCCAATGACATCATTGAAGTATTAATAGTTCATACAATCTGTACTACATAATAAATAAGTAATTAAATAAAGAAAGGAAGTGAAATTAAATGCCTGAAGTGGAAAATGTACACACAGATGCAATTTTAAGTAATATTTCGGTACAATATAGAAACGCTGCCTATGTGGGTTCACAATTATTGCCGGTTGTGCCGGTACAGAAAGAAAGCGATCTATATTATTTATATAATTCTAAGGCTGATAGGTTTAGGATTCCTACAACCTTGAGAGCTCCCAAATCCGAATCAAAACAAGTTGATTGGAAGGTAACAACTGATACTTATACTTGTGAGGAGCATGCCTTAAACGATTTAATTGATGACCGGGAAAGAAATAATGCAGATGCCCCTCTCAATCTTGAGGTAGACACTGTAGAATTCTTGACTGATATCATAGAACTTGCACAAGAAAAGAGATATGTTGACCTTCTCACTGCTATGACTCATGGTGCTACTGTTACAATAAAATGGGAAGATTATACCAATTCTGATCCTATTTCTGATATTAAAACTGGTAAACAATATATCCATAGCAGAATATTCAGAGAACCAAATACACTTTTATTGGGGAAAGAAGTTTATGATACATTGAAAGATCATCCTGATATTTTAGATCGCATCAAATATGTTCAGAAGGGTGTGGTTACTGCTGAATTAATGGCCAGTGTATTTGAAGTAGATAGAGTATTAGTTGGAGAAGCGGGATACAATACTAATAAAGAAGGACAGAATGCCAGTTATTCTTATCTTTGGGGTAAATATGGAATACTTGCTTATGTAGAACCAAGACCTGGAATAAAGAAATTTTCTCTTGGTTATACCTTTAAAGTTGGAAACAACGTAACTCGTAGGGCTCGTATTGAAACTAGACATAGTGATTGGTTTGAAGTTGCTATGATAGTTGATGAGAAGTTAGTTTCTGCTGATTGCGGATATTTACTAACAGGTTGTATAACATAAACAACTAAAGATAATACAACGGGGGGAGGGTTGATAAATTCCCTCCCCACTTAAAAGATTAAATGAAAGGAGATTAAATATTATGGGAATTGATAAATTTTATAGAAGAGGTGTATTTCCAGCAATATCAGTAGGGGGTCTTGAATTTGAAAGCGGAGCTTATCCTATTGCTGGGAAGACTTATTATGTTTCTAAACAAGGAAATGATTCTAATGGATTAAATTGGAAGAATGCTTTTACAACTTTAGCCGCTGCTATTGCAGTTTCTAATATTTATGTAGATACACATCTTAATGTTTGGAATAGAATTTATGTTGATGGTGGTAATTATACCGAATCATTAGTAATTTTTCCCAAACATTGTGAAATGATTGGAGTAGGTGTCCCTTCTGATGGACCAAGAGTGAATGCTTCTACAGTCCTTACTACAGCTGTAGATTGTTGTCATATTTATAATATGCAATTTAGAACCTCAACCGCTGCTCCCATTGTTAAAATTCCAGCTGGTAGTGCAGGTGCTTGGTTTGTTAATTGTATATTTAGTTGTGTTAGTGGAATACAACCTACTATTGGATTAGAAATCGGAAATTTTGGAGCTTACAATAAAATAATTAATTGTAAATTTCAAGGTAATCCTTCAACAACAACTGGTATTCAATTTGATGGTCAAAATAGTCCATTTAACGATATTATTGGTAATTTCATATCAGCAATAACTACGGGAATATTATTTGCTAGTGATAATGGTGCTTCATATAGTGATTACCAAACATATATCAAGGAGAATGTCATTTGTAGGACTGATCCAAATAGTTCAAGTCAACTTGTTATTGGAATAGATATTCAAGATACACAAAGTCGTTCAGACCTTATGACAATTCGTAACTATATTGCCGCTGCAACCGCTATTCATGATGCTGGGACTAAAAATGTTAATAATCATATAGCTAATGAAGTAGTAGAAGCTACTGTCGCAAATAAGGAAACAAAGTATAGTTAATAATTAAATAGGTTTTAGGGTTGTCCTAGGACAACCCTAACTTGAATATAAGGAGTGATTGATATGAAGGAAAAAGTAACGGTAACTTTTATAGATGATACTTCACTCGCATCTTATATTGTTCCCGGTAGTTTTAGAACCTATGTAGATAATAATTATATTTGTACTCTTGAAAATAAAAATAAGGTTTTTATTAATCGAGAAAAAGTCAAAATGGTTATTATATCTCAAGAAGAAGAATAGGAGTAATAGATGGCAGATTTCTGTTCTACCACGGACGTTTTAACTAACCTTAATATGGCAACAGCGGAAGTTCCTTCTGCTTTATTAACTAAAGCTATTATCAAGGCTACTGCAGAAATAAGGGCAGCCTTTTCGTCTGATTTATTAAGTGCTCTTGATGCATTAACTACAACTCCAACTATCATAAAATCTTTGGCAGAGGATATTGCCTCTTATTATGTTATTCGAGGGTTATATTCGGGTAAATCGCCAAGTTCGAATGAATGGATTGAGAAATATAAAGAGGCAAAGGCAACTCTTAAAGATATTGCCGAAGGAACTAAACAAATAGAGGGTATTGCTGTGGATGTGGGAGCAATACAATCGAGTACTATAAATTATAAACCAACATTTGACGAAAGGGATGAAACTTGTTGGGAAGTAGATTCTGAAAAGTTAGAGGATTTAGAAAATGACTGAAGGAGCATTGATTACTTATGAAATCCAAAATGATGAGAAGGTAAGACTTCTATTAAAAGAGGCTGGTGATAAAGCAAAGAATTTACGTATCCCTTTGAAACGGTGCGGAATTTTGATGTTAGGTTCTATTGATAAGAATTTTAGAGCAGAAGGCAGACCTACAAAATGGGCGCCGCTTTCAGAGATGACTCTTGCCAGAAGAAGAAAAGAAGGAAGAGGAGCAAAAATATTACAGGATACTGGATTAGGTAGAGGTTCTATTGTTTATGACGTCGTATCTGATCAGGAAGTACAGATAGGGACTCCTCTTGATTATATGAAAATACATCAAATGGGTGGTTCTATTAACTTACCGGCAAGGACTATAGTTCCAAATAAAGCCAGAGTTTTACATTGGGTTGACCCTGAAACTGGAAAAGATATTTTCTCGATGTGGGCTCATCAAAAAGCGAGGACGATAAAGATACCAAAGCGTCAGTTTCTACTTTTCCAAGAAGAGGATAAAACAAATATTGTAAAAATATTTACAGAGTATCTTGAGGAGATAATAAAGTGAAATTAGAGAATATCTGGAATAAGATTAAAACTATTTTAGAAGCTGATACTGAACTAAAAAAATATATTAAGGTGGTTTTTGCAGGCACGAGGGATAATATTCCTTTGAATAACTTCCCTTGTATCATTCTTGAGCCTATTACTGCACCAGAAGAATCTATTACTATGCCTCATAATACGGAAATAACGTTTACTATAACTATATTCGGTTATATCAAAATATTTGATTTAGATAAACAGATAGTCGGGGATACCACTTTGAAGGGTATTCTTGATTTAGATTTTGATATTAAACACGCTTTGGGTGCATACATTGACTTGGACGGGACTTGTCTATACTTTTCCTTCCCTAATACAAGGTTTGATTTTAATTCCTTCCCATTTAGGGGAGTCGAAATAGATATAAAAATAACTTTAAGGCAAGATTTTGTAACCAGAACATAAAAAAGAAGGTGATGACTTATAAAAATAAGATATAACAGAACTAGTGAATTAGAAATAGTCGGAATTGGAGTTTTTAAACCTAATCAAATAATAGAAATAGATGATGAAATAAAAGCTGAAAAATATTTAGATACTGGCTATTTCGATGAGATAGAAGAAATTAAAAAAGAAAAGAGAATTAAAATAAGAAAATTTAAAAAAGAAAGGAGTGATTTAAATGCCAATAGGAAACAAAGGATTTATTGGAGTTAAGAAAGAGACTACTTGGGGTTCAAAAGTAGTAGGTGATAATGATTTTTATTTGCCGTTTGTTAGTGAAACTCTTATTGCTAATATCGAAGAAGTATTATCGGCAGCACAGAGGGGAGTACCTGATGAGCCAAAATCATATCAAGGGGAAAGGGCTTTTGCTGGTGATGTCGTAATAGAGGTGCATCCGGCAAGTTTGGGAGCTATCTTACGAAGTGCTTTTGATGTGCCAGATACAGACCCTGCAGGGACAACCGAAACTTTACTGGAAAATTGTGAGGATGCCTGGAATGAGTTAGTGGATGGTGGAGTAATATCTGGATTAGATGTAGTGGATTATAAAAAAGGTAGTGGTTCAGTGAAGATACAGATTACTGCTGATGTATCGGCAGGCGATATTTGTGCTTCTGAGGTTTTAGCCTCAACCGATATGCATTTAGATACTGCTTTGAGGTTCTGGATTAAATCGGATGTGGCCTGTGATGCTTCCGATTTAGCGATCAGAATTAGTGAATATGCTTTATGTGCAACTACTGGAACTTATAAAGATGTGTTAGTTCCTGCCTTGGTTGCTGGAGTCTGGACAGAATGCACTGTTACTATGGCTTCTATGACTGCTTTTGATGCAGTAATTAGTATTGGTTTAATACTTATGGTAGATAAAGGTGAAATGACTGTCAATATTGATGATATTAGAAGAGTGGTAACTGGAACTGCTGCCACTGCCAAACAACATATATTTATACCCAGACAAGATGATTTTCACGCAGATTGTCCTCTCAATCCTTATACTTTAGAAGTTTATCGGGATCAAGGAGATTCCTTCCAGTTTTTAGGGGCAATATTTAATACTTTGAAATTGGATTTCTCGACTACCGATAAAATATTAAAGGCAACTTGTGGGATTATATCAAAAAATTTAGGTGATGTGGCAAAGACTTCTGTGGCTCTTGAAACTACTAATCCATTTACGTGGAATCAGGCAGTAATATCTATAGGTGATTCACCAGTCGTTAATAATGATATATTGAGTTTCGGAATAGATTATAACAATGCCTGTAAAGCAAGATATACCCTCAACAATACTGTAATACCCAGAAGTATTATCAGAGATGGTTTTAGAGTTACAGCAGTTAATTTTGTAATCGATTTCGTAAATAGGACTGAATATAACAAATTTTTATTAGGGTCAGAACAGGCCTTTCTAGTAAAGTTTGAAGGTGCAGAAATAGCTGGCAATGCTGGTGTTTATTATACTCTGCAGATTGATATGCCGAAAGTTCAATATAAGGCTTTCCCGATTAATATTGGTGGACCAGGAAGATTGACCTGTGCAGTTACCGCAAAAGCCAATTATGATCCAACTGGTGGGGTCTTGTATGCCATTAAGGCAAAGTTGATTAATTTAACACAAACATATTAAAAGAAAGGAGGCATTATGTCTAAAGTAAAAATTGGAGATAAAGAATATAAATTAAGTAGGTTAAATTATAAAGATGTTAAAAAAATGAATAGGTATAGAACAGAAAATAAATTAGATGATTTAGACTTTGATACTTATATACTTATTTATACTTTACAGAAGGCGAATCCTGATTTTAAAATGACCATTGATGAATTTGATGAAGCATTAGATATAAATGAAATTGATTTTGTAAGAAAAGAGATTAATGATTATTCAGGATTCAATAAATATATCAAGAAAATACAGGATGAAAAAAATTTAACCCTTGGGATTGGCAAGAAATAGCAAAGAAATTAGCCTTTGTTTATCATTGGAATTATAACGAAATAATGTCAATCCCCTTAGAGGATATTATTTTTTTCATAGATGACGTAGAAGTTATATATAAAATAAAATTAGAGAAAATGGGAATTGGAACAAAATATATATAAACTTGATTTATTTTGTTTCAAAAAAGGCACTGGTTCTACCACCACCCCCACTTGTTGCATCAGAGATTACTCCGTGGGAGAAGCCACCCCCATCACCTATAGAAGTTATAGGTATTTCTGGTTTTAAATTTATATAATTTTTAATTAATAGAAAACTGATAGATAAAATAATTAAAAATAAAATATATTTTTTCATAATAATATACCTCCTATTTTTTGGTTGTAATTATATCACAATTTAAAAAATAAGTAAAGGTTAGGAGTGATTAAATGCCTTTCGGTTCAGAATTAGTAGTAAAAATAATAGGTGATGCTTCTAAGCTAACCAGTGAGTTAGAAAAGGCTGGCGGCAACGTCAAAAGTTTTTCTGAAAAAGTAGGCAATATCGGAAAAGTAATGACCATTGTAGGCGGGGCGGTTACTGCTGCATTTGCATTAATTATTAAAAAGACTGTTGACGTTGGAGATGCCTTTAACGATATGAGTCTGCGGACTGGTGTTGCCGTAGAAGATTTATCCGCTCTTGCTTATGCTGCTAAACAATCAGGGACAGATATAGAATCGGTAGAAACTTCCCTTAAATTCTTGACTCGTGCTATGGACGATACAGCCAAAGGAATTGGAACGGCTAAAGATACCTTTGCAGCATTGGGAATATCCGTTACTGATGCAGAAGGGAAATTAAGACCTACTGTTGAGGTAATGAAAGATGTCGCTACTGCTGTTGCGGCAATAGATGACCCTGCTCGACAGGCTGCGGTTGCTATGGAATTATTTGGAGCAAGAAGCGGGACTCAATTAGTTCCTTTACTTAAGTTAGGCGAAAAAGGTATTGACGATTTAATGAAAAAAGCTGAAGAATTGGGGATTGTCCTTTCCACTAAAGAAGCACAGGCGGCTGATGAATTTAAAGACAAAATGAATGACCTTAAAGATGTTTTAGGGGCGGCAGGAAGAGATATAGCTAATGTATTAATTCCTTCTCTTACTGCATTAGCTGTAAAAGCAGTAGAGATAATTAAGAAAATCCGGGAGTGGGCTGAAGAACATAAAACATTAATAGACTGGATTGTAAAGTTAGGAGCAGGATTGGGGGCTTTGGCGGCGGTAGGGGGACCAATACTATTAGCAGTTTCAGCTTTTATGAAAATGCATGCAGCTATGGTTGCAATTAGCACTCTTTCAAAAACTACATTTATACCTTCTATAGATACAATCGGAGCAAGATTAATATCATTCGGGGCTACCAGTGGACCTATTGGAATTATGACTCTTGCTATTGCAGGATTAGGTCTTGCCTGGAAATATAATTTACTTGGTATGAAAGACGATATGGATGCAGCATTTAAATATATTCAAGATACTTCTGTTAAATTATTAGACGGAATAAAATCTATGGTAAATGGATTGAAAGATACTTTAGGTGGTGGTGGAGGTGGAGCAGGAGCATTCTCTGGTGAAATAAAAGGATTTGGAGAACAACTTGAAATAACTGGAGGGAAGATAGAAACTTTCGATGAAATGGTAGCAAGAATGGCAGAAGAGACTAAAGTGGCAAACGAAGCAATAGCAAAATCTACTCAGGATTTAGCGAATATAATGCAACCTACCTATGATAAATTATATGAAATGAGTCATACAGCAGAAGAGGTTGCTGTTAGAAGTTTAAATGCTCAAAGGGATGCACAAACAGAAGCAGTCAAAGCATTAAATTTATCTGCTGATGCACAGGCAATGGCACTAACTAAAATATCAGAATTATATAATATTGAAGTAGGATTAATAATCTCAAAGTTGGAAGAAGAAAAGCAAAAACAAATAGAAGTAGCAATAATAACCGAAAAAAGTTGGGAAGCAGTAGGTGTAGCCACAAGAAAAATAAGAGGGGAATATGACCCCTTAATAGATAAATTAAAAGAATTAGCGACGGAAACAGAATCATCTGCAGCAAGGCAAGTTAAAGCAATGCAAACAATAATAGATGCCGCTGGAAAAGTTACTGCCATTAAATTACCTGGTGGCGGGATAATATCAACAGAAGCCATCACCGCACCGAATGTAGGAGCAGAATACTATGCTCCTAAACTTCAAATAGGTACTCCCCTTGTAACGAAAACAGGTTTAGCAGTAATTCATAAAGATGAAGCAGTATTAACTCCAGAGCAAAACAAAGCCTATCAAAGCGGTGGGAGTCAATTTACTGTAAATATAAATAATCCAATAATTAGAAATGATGACGATATAACTAAAATCAGAAATGAAGTAAAAAGAGCACACGAGGAATTGGTAAGACAATATGGCCGCACAGGTTATGCACCAGCATATTAAAAGGAGGTGTAAATTATGTCAGAAAATAAAAATTATGATGAAGAAGTAGAAAGAATTAAAAAAATAGTAGAAAAAATTCTTGAAGAAAAAGAAAAAGAATTTATGCGTAGAGGTTACGATATAATACAAAATCCAACAACTTGTGGAAATTGATGAGGTGTAAATTATGGCAGAAGGCACAATTTCAATAGGTTCGACAACACTGGATACCCCAGTAGGGTATACACACGAGCCGATTAAGGCTGAAACATACGATAGAGCTATTCGAGGTAATTTGATTATTAATCGGGCAGTAACCGTAGAGGATCAGCCTATTTCAAAATATCGTTTTGAAATATCCGATATTGTGAATAGCAAAATGCTGGCTATAAAAGCGGAAGCAGTCCATATAAGCAATTTATATTTAGTTGATTATTTACAGATAGTAGAAGTTTTAAGTGGAGATGGAACGACAAAAATATTTTATACACAGAGGGAAATGTCGGGGGCAACTCCAGAACCAATAGTTTATGTAGGTACTACTTTACAAATATTGGATACACCACCACTCGATACGGCTAATACATATTATTTCATTATTAATGTATCGGGTAGGGCAGAATTTATATTTTATACTGCTCCACCGAATACAGACGATAATATTATAATCCAATACGAACCGAAATATGCGGTTAGGATTATTAGTTTTCGATATAGCGGCAGGATAAAAGATGTAGGCAATTATACCTTAATTTGTGAGGAAGTTTAATTATGGAAACAATTATAAAATGTTTTCTGGCAGTAAATGGACAACCTGCTGAGCAAAAAACTTATGCTAATATAGCTGGGACATTATTAGTAGATGATAATGATTTAGGTAATTTTTTCGGAGTAAGGATTCCCTGTTCACTTACCGTTACCAGAAATGTTGTTGGTGCTTGCCTTAATACCAGTCAAGGAATACGAGTTACTATTACTGTTGACGGTGAGGATGTAAGCGATTCCTTAATAGGCAGTATAACTATATCGCATAACCTAAATTATATCAGCACTTTCTCATTTAATTTGGGTGATCCGAAATATTCTCCATTAATCGATTCCCATATAGTCGTTAATTCAGTTGTAATAATTACTGCCTATATTAATGGGCAGGCAATTAAGATGTTTACAGGGTTGTTAGATGAGACTATGACCACTTATGATGGCGGTTATAGATTACAAATTAATGGACGTGATTATGGCAAGAAACTATTAGATAAGACTATGACCTTAATATCGGTGCAAGATTCAGCAAGTAATTCAACGAGGGGTTCGATAGTAAAATATCTTGCTGGGCAGGCAGGGATAACCAATGTGAACGTGCCTGCTGGCGATGCAGTTACTATTGACCATAGTTTTCAAGACCAGACTATTTGGGATATGATTCAGAAGGAATGTGCCATAGAAGGTTGGTATGTGCGATTTGATGAAAACGGAATAATGAAGGTAAAAACCAGAACTATTAAAACCAACGAAACTTCTTATCCTACTCCTGATTGGGAATATGGTGAGGATAAATTTATCCAGTTAGGATTGGAAACATCGGATAAGGGAATTATAAATAAAGTAATTATATTAGGTGCAATTTTTGAAGAAGAAACTATAACCATTACACCTGCCGATACTACAGAAACTCCTCCAGAAGTGGATGTTCCAGAAAAAGAATATACTGAAGATTCTATTCCTGTATCTAAAAGTTTTGTTTTAGGTGAAAGTGTAACTAATTGGTCTTATAATTCGGGTGGTTATAAAGTTACTGTTTCTTATGATGGGCCAATTAAACCTTCTGGATATATATTTCCCAAATATCAATCTTACAGATTTTATATAACTGGAGCTAATATTGTAGATGTAACTTATTCTGTAAGTGGTGGAGCAACTTTACAAGGCGGAAACAATACTGGATGTCTTATTTATCGGGATATACAATCTACGCTTACTTGGACATTCACAGAAAAGGCTTTTTCTATAACTATTACCATTAAAACTAAAGTAGAAACTGCAGGTGGAGATGTTTGGATTGCTGATAATCTTCCAGCAGAAGTGGCCGCAGATACAGTCATATCTACCATAACCTATACGCAAGTTAAGGCATCTGTCGAGGATGCCGCATCTATTGCTTTATATGGAGAACGCAAACCTAACAACGAAGGCACATTGGAATTCCCTCTTGCTGAAACAGAAGCACAATGTAAACGAATAGGAGAGAATATTATATTAGATAGTCATAGATTTACTAAACAACCTGATGATGAAGTTCCTTTTAATCCCAAATTAATTGTAGGGGAAACAGTGGAATTTACCGATAAAAAGATTGGTTACGATGAGGATAGATATTTTGGAGAAGAAGTAATCCATACTATCGACATTGATAAGGAAGGCAAAATAAAAGCTCGCACCAGAACAGGATGTGTTTATTATGCTTAATTTAGCACAGGCGAATAGACAGAATACGGCAAGGAATATTACTTTTAGAAATACTTACATTACTGCTGAAATAAAAGAAGACCAGGGAAATGGTAAATATAAAGTTGAGATTGCAGGTTCAGGAAAAGATTATCCCAATGTGTTTACGATTGTAACCGATCCTACCTATGCGGTAACTAATAAGGTTGGCATTCTCTGGGAATATGGCAATCGAGAAAAACCTGTTATAGCAGGTAGATTAAGAGATATACAATTTATTGAAGTGACTGGCGGGGTAAACTCGTTAGGCACTTAAAGGGGGAAAAATGATAAATGAAAAAATTATGGATACTGTTAATTTTTATAGGAGTTTTAATTATGTTTAAACCTATTAATTCAATTATACAAGATTCCATAGGTAATATTATCTATCGGGGTAATGTAGTGACTGGAATTGTAGCAACCGATAATGGTGACAAAAGTTATGATGTCTTTATATCCGAATCAGATAGAGCATATCCCCATATATTTACTCTATCAGCGAATCCTAATTTAGCGGTGGGTGATAAAGTGAGAATTTTATATAAAAATGGTTGTAAGGAATTACCGATTATATTACCGCCTACTACTATGGCTATTGATTATATAGCAGTTTATTATCGACCTGACTCCAGTGCTTATAATTTAAGAATATATGATTTAGAAGGAAATGTAATATCAGATTTTGCGGTTGGTTCAACAGGTTCACAGCAACAATGGGTTACGGTAGATTCAAATGGATACATTTATTTAATAGAAGATAACGATACTCTTAAAAAATATAATCCTATTACTGGAATAGAGATGGCTTCTATTGGATTGCAAGATTCTTATGCAGTTGATATAGGGAATGATGGATATATTTATACTTTAGAAGTTTCGGACATTGATGGTACTGATTTGAAAAAAAGGAATACAAGTGATTTAAGCGTTGTTTCAAGTATTAATTTTGCAATTGGATTTAATATTATACAAGCCTTTGCTCTTGATTCAAATAATTATTTTTATACCGTAAATACTTACACAGAGCAGATAGAAAAAAGGAGTTTGCTTGATGGTTCTCTTGTGGCTTCTCGCAGTATTAATTCATATGCAATTGCTTTTCCAAGTATAGGATTATTATCAAATACTTTATGTGGTGGCGGTGGATGGAATGGTTGGGAAAGTTGGGTTATAACAAAAACGTTAAGTAGCGATGCAATTGTTTGGATGACTGTAGGTGATATGGCTGATTCATTAACTGTTTATAATAGTCAATATATTTTTGTGACAGGTTGGGATAGCGATAAAGATAAATATGTTATTCGCAAGTATGATGGTAGTAAAAATTTAATTTGGGAAAAAATAATAGGTGGTATAGAACAATATGGCACAATTGCTATTGGAGCGTGTTCCTATAAATAAGTGAGGTGATTAAATGGCAGTAGACCCGAATCCGAAAATATATAATGCGGCTGATAATACAGAAATCACCGCTATAAATTTTGGCACTGGTGATGCAGGAAGTTATGAAGATGCTGAAGCAGGAGTAGAATATCATCTTTGGAACGATAAAGGAAAAGTTTTATCTTCTTCTCCTATGACTTCAGTAAAAATCACTGCCAGAGATGCTGATGGTTTAGAAGTAGAAAATGTTACCATACAACATTGGGTAGAAATTAAATCTACTACTATAGTAGCAGGTGTTAATGGTGGAAGTATAACTGGATATACCGATGATGATATGCCAGAATTTCAGCCAGTGGGAAAAGATAATTACCTTGCTATCGGAGATATCCCTTGCGATTGTTATAGGAAAATATTCGTTAGAGTAAATATTCCTACCAGTGCAATACAGGCAGGAGTGACCTTTAGCATTTATATTACTAATCAACAGCCTTCTTCTTCTATTGCCAAATGGATTACTGGTTTATGGGGTAACGGTATTGTCAATGGAACGCATACCCTCGAAGTTACCGATAACGCAGGTGTAGACTCAAAGATAGATATAGACTCGGGAATTGCTTTAATTTCTGATAGAGAATCTTATTTAAGTGTGGCACAAACTTATACTATCTCAGTTGTAGCAGGGACTTATAAAATATACCTTACCAGTGTAGGGGTAATAAGTTCAACCATTGGAACGATACCTACTAATTCGATATGTCTTGCCTATGTTACCATTGCTGGTGGAGTAGTCACTACCATAGTTGATTATAGAAATATATATAGTTTCCAAAATTACAACCGGATAATTGCTCAACATTTTCAAGATATGATGGCAGCCGATCCTGACGGAATCCACGCAGCAATAACTGGAACAGGTGCAGAATTAGAAGTTACTACAGGGATAATTAACCCCGACTATGCAAGAAATATGAGTATTACTACTACGAACGTGGCAGCACCTTCTGGGAATGTAATATTTGCCGGAATAGTAAGAGGAGTAAGCGATACTGAAAGTATTGCTATTATAGCAGGGGATATTGCCTATGGTAATAAGGCTTTTGATACAGTAACGAAAATAACCTTGCCTGCTGGGGTAACCGCTGCTGATACGGTAACGGTAGGATTTTCGGACAAAATAGGATTATCAAGCCAGATAAATTCGGTTACAGCCGTTTTCAAAAAGAAAGTAAATAATACAGACAAAACCTCTGAATTAACTGGCAAGGTTAGTGCAGTTTATCATACCGTAGATTGTGATCCGATTGCAGTTTATCAGGACATGGAATTAAGATATGCAAGAGGAGATGATGGAACTTGGGCTGAAACTCCAGATACAGGAATTGGTTATACTATTCCAGTTCAAGCCTTAACTTACAGTCCTCTTGATGGAGAGACTACTTATTTTGGGAATTTACCGAAAGCTCCGACTACTACGGTCGACATCAGCAAGATTTACATCAGAAAAGCAGGAACGATTAAGATAATTGAAATATATTGTTATTCTGGAACGGCTGGCACAAACGAAGCGTGGACTTTGAAAATCCGTTTAAATGGTTTGTATGATACTACGATAGCAACTATTGCTACGACTACCAAGGAAAGAATATTTAGTGTTACTGATTTAGCATTAGCAGTAGTTGCAGGGGATTACATTGAAATTAAAAGTGTGCAGCCTACTTGGGTCACAAACCCATCGACTACTATTTTTGGTGGCTATGTATATATAGAAATAAATTAAAAAGAAAGGAGGATTTTTATGAAACGGATTTTAGTGTTTGCAATGGTTTTGTGTATGATTCTATTACTTTGTGCGGGGGCGCAAGAACAAGGAATAGACCCACTAGGCGATAAAATGAATGATAACAAACCTGGTAAGGTAACTACTCCTATACCTCCACCTGTACCTGTTGCTAAACCAGTTACACATCTAACTGTTAAAATAATTGATGATATGAATGATAAAGTAGTCGAACTAAATAATTGTATCGTACAAGTAGTTGGAGAGTTGCACATTTGTGAAGACTCCTTCAATTATTCAAATTCCTTTATAGAAGGAGATAAGTACGAGATGGTTATTTGGGTAAAACTTAAGAAATAAACTATGAAAAGAGGTGAAAAAATTATGAAGAAATTAATTGTACTATTAATGGTAGTTTCCTTTTTACTTGTAGGCATAATATCAAATGTCTTTGCTGTAATTGCTCCCGCAAATGTAGGTCCAACTACTAACTTTCTTGGCGATGTAGGAGTCCCAACTGGGGGCGGATACTATGTCAATGATACTTTAGTTTTGGCTGCAGATTCTCTTACTTTTAGTGGGACGGGTACATTAAATGGACTTGATGCAGTAGATGCAACTGGTGAGGATACCATCGAAGCTCTTATTTTTGATGCTGATGCAGAAAGTATTTCAGGAACTTGGGAAGTGCAAGATGACGTTGATTTAGCTTTTGGTAATGACGCTAATTGGTTAATACAATATGACGAAGCCGTTGATGACCAATTGATATTCATTACTGCAGGAACTGCTGCTGGTGCTGTTACTGACCCCTTATTTGAAATTATAGTAGGCGCAACTCCTACTGCAGGTCAACAAGTATTTGGTGTTAGCAAAGGAACTCAGTCAAGTAATACTCCTTTGTTCACTGTTGATGATGATGGAGACGTTTTAATCCCAGGAACTTTAGGGGTAACTGGAGCAGTTAGTCTAACCGTTGCTCTTGGCGCAGACCAGGGTGGTACTGGTGTAGCAAATAACGCTGCAGAAACTATAACTCTTGTTGGCGACGACCCCATTGAATTTACTACTACTGGAGCAACTACAGTGACTCTTCCAACAACTGGAACGTTGGCTACTACTGCCGATATTGCTGCTGCTGGAAACCACATAGACCATTTTATGGATGTGGACGCAGCCGATCCTGATTATGTACACGTTGCAATAGTTGGAACTGGCGGTAGTCAAGATGTTACTACTGGGATAACCAACCCAGACTTTGGTAGAAATATTACTGTAACTTCAACTGATGGTTCTGCTGGGGTTGTTACTATAACTGGAACAACCGCTATTGGGGCACTTGCTCAGACTGAGGCAATAACTATTATTAGTAATAATATTGCTCACGGACATAAAGCGTTTGTAACCGTGACGAAAATTAATACAAATGCTGACTTTATCAGTCCTGAAGAAGTTACTATCGGTATAGGTGACTTGATAGGATTAAGTAATGCGATTGATGCTGAAACTGACATATATAGCAAGACTGTTGATGGCTTAAATGAATTTGATGAGATAAATACTAAAGGCGATACTACTAACGAAACTTTAGATTGTGCAACTATTGTGCAAAATGAAGATATTACTATTTATTATCATAATTAATTATTAAGGGAGCGGGTAAAACTGCTCCCTTGATGGTTTTTAAAGTAGGTGAATGTATGAAGAAAAAACTAAATATAACTTTAATCATTTTATTAATATTTAGCTTATTAACCATAAATATCAGTGCTGTACCTATAGGAGCAAAAGTTGAAGATTTATTTGATTCTACTTTGGCAACTGACCACAGTTATTCTGGATTAACTTTAACCTTGACCGCTGGAGAATCTGTTGCTTTTGGTGATGTAGTTTATATGAATTGGACGGATAAAGAAGTCAAAAAAGCAGATGCAGATGCTTCCACAACCGTCCCTGCTATTGGTATAGCATTGGAAACAAAAGCAGATGGACAAGCGTGTCTTGTTCTGATTTTTGGTTATATCCGAGATGATAGTTGGACATTTACAGCTTCGATGGTTTATTTATCCGATGGTACAGCAGGCGGAATTTTGAGTGCTGCTCCTTCTGATGCTGGTGACCAAGTACAGCGATTGGGGTTTGCTTTTCATGCAAACAAAATGTTCTTTAATCCGAGCTTTGATGTCGGAGAAATTTAATTAGAGAGGAGAATTTTATGAAGAAACTTATTATTGTTTTAACTATATTACTTTTTCTTTTCAGTAGTATCGCAACGGCGACTACCTTCTATTTAGATTATGAAAATGGTCTTGATGCTAACGCAGGTGATTCATTTGCCGCAGGACATCCCTGGAAAACTCTCACTTTGGGAGCAACTTTGGCAAGAATTGCACCAAATGATATTATTCGTATTGCCAAAAGTCCTGCACCTGCTTCTATTGGCAATGGAACTTGGACTAATCTATCTAAAACAGTTACATTGGCAACTGCTGGAACGGCAGTTATAGATTTATGTGAGGCCGCATGGACAGGAGCAGGGGATTGCACAGTGGCTGCAACCGCTGTAGCAACCGATGGTAAAGAAGGTTCATATTGTATGAAACTTACGCTTGATGCTGCTGTTCAGGCAAGTATCCTACAAGCGTATTATGATATTTATACCCATGACACGACAGTCCATAATTTATCTGCTTATCAAAAAATATCCTTTTGGATAAAAAATTCAGGTGCAATTGTAGCAGATAACTGGATAGTTAATCTTTGCTCTGATACGGCTGGTGCGACGGTAGTGGACAGTTTTCTCGTCCCTGCAATTCCTTCAACGGCAAGATGGATACCCTTAACTCTCACTAAAAGTGGAGGTGGTAATTTAGGAGCATCTATAAAATCTATTGCTATCTATTCTGGTGGAACTACTACTGGAATGGCATCTAAATATATTTATGTAGATGATTTTATTGCTTGTACTACTGATGGTTTAAATTTGCAAAGTCTAATCTCTAAAAATACCTTAGAGCAGGGAGGAACAGAAGGTTGGTATGGAATACAAAGCATAAATGGAGTAACGGTTTTACTGGATAATGATACAAATTGTAAAGGCAATGCGGGGGAAGGTTATTCAACTTCGGGAACTACTCCTGAAACAGTAACCACTTATAAAAGAGAAACGATTAAAACTGATTTAGTTTCGGCTTCGGGAACGGTAGTTCAACAAGTAATGGATAGTGGGAGTTTAGCGGTAGGCAATATCCAATTTCAAGGGGGTTATGATATTACTTCTGGAAATCAAACAGGAGAGACTTTTTTTGATGGATTAAGTGGGAATGGATATGGAATATATTTGAATAATAAAAGTTATATCACTTTAAATTATTTGAATGTTTGTAGATATAATAATGGCATTCATATTTACAACAGCAGTAATAATAATATTATAACTACCATAACTAATGCGAGCAATAATACTAATGGCATTTATATCGATTCCAGTAATAATAATACTATAACTACCATAACTAATGCGAATAATAATAGTACTAATGGTATTTATATTTACAACAGCAGTAATAACAGTACCATAACTACCATAACTAATGCGAATAATAATACTGATAATGGCATTAATTTCAGTGCCAGCAATAACAGTACCATAACTACCATAACTAATGCGAATAATAATACTGATAATGGCATTAATTTCAGTGCCAGCAATAACAGTACCATAACTACTATAACTAATGCGAATAATAATACTTATGGAGTTTATTATACTACCAGCATTAATAATACTATAAGGTCATTATCAACCAGTGGAAATACGACAGGCGGGGTTTTTTATTACGAAGATGCAGCACCAAATTATCTGAATAATGCTTTAATTACTGAAGGAACAGAGATTAGTTTTACACCAACTGCATATTCAAATTTTCGAGTTTATTCCAATAATCATGACCAAGATACTACCAAAAACTTTATATATACTAACGGTGGATTAATTAGTTCAGTAGCAACTGACCGAGTGGGTGGAACGGGAGTAATGTGGAAATTAGCGGTTACATCAAATACCAGAACGAGTTTTTATCCTCTCAAATTATCTATTGCTAAAATTGCTGTTGTAGCTGATAAATTAGTTACCGTAAAAGCATATATGAAGATTACCAGCACCACTGATATATTAGGGGCTTTGGTATGCCCTGGCGGGCAATTAACGGGTATGACCGTAGCAGATGTTAAACAAAATGCTTCAACTGCAGATACTGATTGGCATGAATTAACTATAACTTTTACACCGACACAAGCAGGAGTAGTGGAAATTGAAGCGTGGGCTTGGTGGGTAGCAAGTACTGCTGATGAGAGTGTCTATGTAGAAGATATGACTATAACACAGGCGGATTAATATGAAAAATATTAAATTATTAGGAATTACCTCATTAATTTTAATACTTTTTGTTATGGAATTAGATAGTGCATTACCTTTGAGAGCAGATATAACTACTATGGACTATGCTTTTCAAGGACAACCATTTATTGAATTACCCTCTAAAGATAGTATTAGTTTGATTACAATGGATTATGCTTTTCAGGGGCAACCATTCGTAAGAATATATGAAATTCCTCCTGCAGGTTGGTCTCATAAATGGAATGATGCAACAATATCTAAATGGAATAATACAACATTTAGTAAATGGAATGGATTGAAATAAAGGAGATGATGATATGCCTGAACGAATAACTAACGCAGTTTTATTAGAGAAAATAGAAAATTTAAAAGAATATCTTATAAAGCATAATGATAAACAAGACGAGAGAATACTTCTACAAGAAGAGAAAACAGAAAAGAATACTGTGGCTATAGCAGGAATGAAAGGGGCAAGTGGAGTAATTGCTCTTCTTGTAACGGCAATAATGAATATTTTTATTGCTTTCTTTTTTAGGGGATTGAATAAATGAATTGGATAGATAAATTTCACCTAATACGAAGGTTATTATTAGGTATATTTACGTATTTTTTCCTATTAATTACATATAGATTATTTTGTGATGGGGTAGCTCTAGATGCATTCAAGGTAAGTGCTTATGGAATATTTGCAGGAATAGAAACATTGTTAATTAAGTTTTATTTAGATAGTAGGAATATTGAAATAAATAATAAATAATAAGGAGAAATATTATGTCTTGTTATGATTGGGATTGGACAATGCATATAAAGAGGAAAGAAGACAAAATTACGAAAGAACAAGCAATACAATTTATGGAAAGTTTACCAAAAAAGGGACGTAACATAGATAATCATTATATAGAACCTTATGATGATTGTCTTGATAAAGTTATTGATTTAATAAAAAATAAGGTAAATTAGTATGGTTGAGACAAAAGAAACATATTTTGAGATTGATGATAATAAGGAGGCGGTAAAGAAATAGAGAAGTGTCCAGAATGTGGCTCTGATGATCTAAATCCAACTGGATATGACAAATATAACAAGCCAAGATACCATTGTAATAATTGTGGATTTAATCCTACAGAAGGGGCGAAAAGGCATAGGAATAAGAAAGATATAATACCTATCCCTATAACCCTGAAGGCGAATAGAGAAAAAGAAGTATTTGAGAACGTTAAAAAAATCAGTGAGGAAGTATTAAGCAATTTAAAAAAGAGAAAAAGATTAGAACCTCGATTTAAAAAAGGTGAATTAAAACCAGAAAAATGGTTATTAATGTTTTCGGATATACAATATGGATTAGTAGTTAATCCCGTAGAGATTGGGGGTCTCGGATTCTACAGTCCCGAAATATCTAAAGAAAGACTGAATTATCTTATAACTACCTTGGTAGAGTTCTTGAAGTATTTTCCTAACAAACCAGAAGAATTATATATTGCCTGTCTCGGTGATAACATCGAAAATGCTTATATGCAGGATAATCAGCAATCGAGAATTGAATTTGGAATATGTCAACAAATAATAGAATTAGAAGAAATGTTTTTAGATATGATCATCGCTTTATCGAAATATTTTCCTGTGATTAAACTATTTGCAGTAGTGGGTGGTAATCACGGGAGAATGGGAAAGAAAAAGAATAGTGCTTCTCCCACTGATAATTTTGAATATCTAATCTATCATTATATAAAGCAAAGATTAGAGGGAATGAAAGATATATCTTTCGATTTTACGTCTGCCAAACATATGATAGTAGATATTAATGATTGGAAATTTTGGTTAGAACACGGGGACACGGTCCGAAGTTGGCTGGGGATACCCTTCTATGGAATAAAAAGAGAGATGGCGAATATCAATGCTATGTTAGGGAAATTCCACGAACACGCAGATTATTTACTGGCTGGACATTTTCATACCAAAGCGAGCTTTGAAGAGGTCTTTATGAATGGGTCATTCCCCGGTGGTGATACTTACAGCGTAGGTGATTTGAGGAGAATGGATTTTCCTTATCAGAAGTTATTAGGGGTAAATAAGAAGCACGGGATAGTTTGGGACCGGAATATATGTTTGATTGATAATCCTAGAGAATTGAAAATTAAAATTTATAAGTAATGGGGTCATAAAGGGGTCATAATATGGGGGCGAAAAAATTCGATTAATTCATAACTGGTAGCCAGTCAGTTTCCGTGCAGATTAGCGTCAATAGTCACTATGAATTAAAACGTGGGTGAAATACCCACCGCCTCCACCATATAGGTAAAGAATACAGGATTGTTTCCTGAGTCAATAATTCGGCGGGTATAGTATCATTTATATTGCATTTATAATGCACAAAACTAAAGCGATACACATTTTAAAAAGTGTAAGCAGTTAAGGCCAGATAATTAATGCTTTTGTTAATTTGTATGTAGTAGGTTATCTACAAGATAACTTGCGTATCATAATGTATCAAATATGATACACAAACAATCGGAGTTGTCAGGTCGTCTATTATATTAGACAAACATCTAATATATTAGATTCAGCAAACGCTGAAACGTCTTAATTACTGAAAGACCGTTTTATAGCATTTACGGGAAATATGTCGTCTTAACGATTAAGCGGGTCTATGTATAGGAATGAGAGGAGAAAATATGAATATAAGACAATGGTATATAAGTAAAGTATTAATTAAGGCAGCTTATAAGGCAAAAAAGATAACTGGCTTACCTGCTTCTATTGTGGCAAGTCAGGCAGTATTAGAGACGGGTTGGCTTTTATCTATTCCTAAAGATATGGGCAATGGAGAAACTTCTAATAATCTATTTGGGATTAAAGCGAGTAGACAACCTTATGTGGAATGTATGACCCACGAATATATAAGAGGTGTTAAGGTAGGAGTGTTGGCAAAGTTTAAAAAATATAAAAATTATGAGGAGAGTTTTATCGCTTATGGAAAATTAATTTTAGAGAATCCACGTTATAAAAAAGCAGTGGCGGTCCGGGATGATCCAAGAGAGTATATTAAGGAAATTTGGAAGGCAGGTTACGCGACCGACCCTAACTACCCTCAAAAGGTTATTGGCATAGCTGAACAATGTGGGTTTATACCGAAAAAAGTGGCTTAAAAGTGGCATATCGAATTTAAGGCTATTGTGGCGTTCGTAGTGAGGTTTCTCTATTTTGAAGGTCATAGAGTACATAAATAAGGACGAAAGCGGGACAAAAAAGGACAATATGTCCCTCTAGGAAGGATAAAATAATGAAATCTATACTTATATCGAGGACAATTATCTTAACATTATTTTTTTTGAGTCTATTTTTTATAACTGGTTTAAGTGATGAGATAAAATTCGTAGAACTGAATATTGATAATTTTCAAGAAGAAGTTTTGGAATCTAATATCCCTGTCGTAATAGATTTTTGGGCTTCCTGGTGTAAACCTTGCGAAAAAATGTCATCTATCATTGAGAGGTTGGCTGAGTTTCATAAAGATAAAGTTAAATTTGTAAAGGTAGATGTAGACAAGAATAGAAAATTATTAGAGAAGTTTAGACCATTGAGGGGATTACCATTATTGGTTTTCTATAAGAATGGAAAGGAAGTTGATAGAATCGTAGGGCTTGTGCCATTTACTATTATAAATAATAAGATTGTGTTTTTATTGAAAGAAGAGAAGAAAGAGAAAAAGAAGGATAGTTGTGATGATGGAACTTGTGATCCGCCACCAGGATACTAATTAAATAGAAAGGAGGTAAAAAATAAATGGAATTTATGGAAGGCATTGGTTATGGAAGTATATTCCTCATAATAGGAACATTTGTTGCAATATCTATTTTAGGAATAGGATATTTGATAGGTAAATATCGGAAGAAAAAATAAAGAAAGGAGATGATAAATATGGAGTGGTTAATGGATTTACTACAATATTGGTGGGTTGCAGTGGCAGCATTTTTAGCTTATGTAATATTCTTTTAGATTATAAAAGAAAATAAAAGAGAAAGGAGATGACTATAATGGAAGATGTAATACTAATTATAATTCGTGCAATGGCTGTATTGGGAGATAAAGGTATTGATGCTCTATTAGATTCGGTAAATAATGCAGTTATTAAAAGTCCGAATAAGATTGATAACGAGTTATTTAAAATTGTATTGGATTCAATTAAATCCTATGAACCAAAAAACGTATAATAGAGGTTAATCCCAGTTATTGGAATGCTATGGGATATATATTGGGGTTATATGCGTTGTATATGTTCAAGAAGTTGAAGTTAGATATAAAATACCAGAAAGAGATTGAGGAATGGTTATTATATACAAAGCAGGAAAAGTTTAGCAAAAAATTAGATAGACAAATGTTGGCAGAAATAGAAAGATATATGAGTGGAAAAAAGTCTATTGAAGATTTAATTAAGGAAAAGTTTCCTCAAATATTACATCCTATAGAATATCCTTAAACCCGAAGCTGGCGGGAAATCCAGCCTTCATTTTTTCCTCCCGAAAGACCGGGAACACCTCCACCCGGTCTTTTTTAATTACATAGCAAGATATTACCTAAAATATTTTCTATAAATCTATTCCTCAATTAAAATAAGGATAAAATAATTTAACTTTTTTGAAGAAAAGCAAGATTTTACTATTGACAAAGATATTTTCATTTGATATTATAATTAGGGTGATAAATTCAAATGATAAAAGATGAAAGAATTAAAAAATTAATGGAGATTGTTGATAAGCATCAAATTAGTCCCGTAACTGTGGCTCATATAGTCGGAATAAGTTTACCCACTTATTATAGATATAAAAATGGAGAAACTGTTCCTCGTAGTCAAAATACAAGGACTATAATTGATAAAATTATAGAAGAATATAATTATAATATTAAAAATAAACTATAAAAGGAGAAAACCGCTATGATGCTCAAATATCCAAATTAATAACAATAGAATATTTTGGATATCTGGGGAACGTCCTATAATAAATCTTATGTAAAGTAATTAATTAAAAAACCCTGATACGTCTTAGAGATATTTTTTATTTCGTTAACATTTCTTGATAAAAACTTTCTAACTCTTTCCGATATGGTGATAATG
>Ga0315284_10001813_pt1 | contig 30393 bp, 30 predicted proteins | sample YL17G09_16_MG_FD_203696 | JGI IMG/M metagenome (GOLD analysis project Ga0315284, IMG submission 203696) | Sediment microbial communities from Yellowstone Lake, YNP, Wyoming, USA - YL17G09_16 | ecosystem: Environmental > Aquatic > Freshwater > Lake > Sediment | place: USA: Wyoming | collected...
AAGCCTTCAAAATCGTCATCACCGCATGCATGCGAAAACTGCTCATCATCCTCAACTCAATGCTAAGGAGCGAAACACTATGGCGACAAAAAAACTCTTGATTTCGAACACAGCCGCTTAGTGGTTCATTTCAGCCGAGCGTGACGATGCGGCCGCGGATTCTGTCGTCCACTTCGAGTATCCCGTAAGACAGGTACGGCGCGTACCGGCGGTCGGTGGGGCTGCCGGGGTTGAACATGAGAACGCCGCCGAGCATTTCGTTGTACGGCTGGTGCGAGTGGCCGAAGATGACGCAGTTGACTCCGGCAAATTGCCTGAGCACCCGCTCCGGCAGGCGGTACGGCGGGCCTGAGCCGTGGATGAGTCCGATGCGGAACTGGCCGGCCTCGATGACGAGCATTTCCGGCAGGAAGTACGTCCGGGAGAAGTAATCCATGTTGCCGCGCACGGCGCGAACTTCCGCCAGTTGCGACAGTTCATCCAGAACGGCCGTGTCGAGTATGTCGCCGGCGTGGAGGATTATGTCGGCTTTTTCAAATGCGCGGAAGATTTCCGCGGGGAGTTGCGCGGACGCTTCCGGGATATGGGTGTCAGATATGACGCCGATTCTCATGGTACGCACCTAATCCGTATTTCTCACACGAAGTTCAAATTTGCCGCTTACTGTGCGCCGAGGGGGACAGTCCCCATCTACGAACTGGCCGCTTCGCGCCTGCGTTCCGTAATGGGGACAGTCCCCTGCGGTATTTTCATGGTACGCACCTATTCGCGCATGGGGCAGCCCCGCGTGCTGCATGACGGGCAGGCCGGAGCGCTGTGCGAGCGCCCGGCTTCGCCGCCGCAGGCGTTGGGGCTTTTCACGGAGATTCCGCCCAGCACGCTGAAGACTTTTTTCACGTTCTTCGCTCCGCAGGCGGGGCACGGCGGCGCCGCCTGGTTCCGCGTGCGGAAGAGCGATTCAAACTTGTTGCCGCATTTTTCGCAGACGAATTCGTATATGGGCATTTGCGTTTCCGGGAAATTCGGGCACGAAAGAAAATTTCGGGCTTGATTATACCATATTTCCGCTTATTATGGAAGGAGTGTTGCGCGGAGCAACGCGAAGGGGTCAGACCACTAATCTACGAGCTGGCCGCCCCTTCGGTGCGTCTGCGCTCCGTAATTAGGGTCTGACCCTTTTGGAGAAGAGCATGCTGTACGAGCAATATCTTGACGCGGTGGGCGGGCTGCTGGCGAAGTTCCGCGAGACGCAGGGCAAGAACATCGCGGCGGCGGGCAGACTCGTCGCCGACAGCATCGCCGCGGGCGGCGCGTGGCACCGCTACGACACGGGGCACATCAAGGATGAGCCGATTAAGCGCGCGGGCGGGCTTTTCGCGATTTACAACATGAAACTCACCGCGGAGGTGGAGCATCAACTCGCGCCGAACCGCGCCCACGACGAGAAGACCGTCGAGAGCGCGTACCTGCGGCAGGAATTCATGGCGGACTTCCTTCTGGACAATTCGCACATCCGCAAGGGCGACGTGCTGATGATTTCGTCGAACAGCGGGCGCGGCGGGTTCGCGGTGTCGCTGGCGCTGGGCGCAAAGAAGCGCGGGCTGAAGGCGCTCGCGATAACGTCGCTGGAGTTTTCAAAGTCCGTCGCGTCGGAACATTCCAGCGGGAAGAAACTGTACGAGGTCGCGGACGTTACGGTTGACAACTGCACGCCGCCGGGCGACGCGGTGGTGAAGGCGAAGGGGCTTGACACGGAGATATGCCCGACCTCCAGCATCATGGCGGCCTCGGCGCTCTGGTGCATCACGGCGCAGGTCGTGGAGGAACTGCTTGCGCGGGGGATAAAGCCGAGCATCTATCGCAGCGTGAACCTGCCCGACGGCGATGCTCATAACAGAAAAGCAAAGGAGGAATTCCAGAGGAAAGGGATCTAACGAAGGGTTACTTCCCGGCCTTGTCGTCCTTCTTGTCGCCCTTCTGCGCGAAGGCGTCCTTCCACTTCAGCATGTCCGACGTGATTGTCCTGGTGGGGTTAAGTTTGACCGGAGCGAAGCAATGAGGGCAAACCTCCTTGTCGCCGGTGTATTTGCTTGAAACGTTAATCGGTTTCTTGCAGTTCGGACAAGACACTTTCATCGCAACTCCTGCCTCAAAGTAATGCGCTGGCGCCAACGTGCCGCGTGAGCCTGCAACGGCCTTCGGGACGCCGCCTATCTATAATCGGATTTATAGGAGAATCTCTTTAGGAACGGTGCCTTCGAGACGCCGCACGGCACACAATTGCAGGCATTTCACCGGGATTCGGGGGTCAGACGCCAAAGAGTCCCGATATTCCTTACATTCGTCAAAAGTGAAAGATCGGGACGGGAGGGGTCTGACCCCCGCTACTTCTCTCCGGCAGATTGGGGCAAAAAAATGGAGCGGGTGAAGGGATTCGAACCCTCGGCCTCAACCTTGGGAAGGTTGCACTCTACCGCTGAGTTACACCCGCTCGTTCAAGCGCCATAATTCTATCCTCCCGCGCACCCCTGTCAACCCCTTTTGCGCCCCGCGAAAATTCTATTGGTGGGCTTTCGGTCCGACGGGAATCTTGCTGATGACGAAGAACACCGGTTTGTCGCTGCGCTCGATCTCAACGTAATGGAAATAACCCCTCATCCAGGCATTTTGGCGTTCGGGGTTATTCGCCGATTCTTCAACAGGCGCCTCCACATACGCCAAGATACAGTCTTCTTTCTCCACAATTCTCGTGAATCTCACATCAAGCCGCGTGGCGCTACTCGCATTCACACCTGCGCACAAGACCATGCTCTTCTCGAAGTCCACATCCGGCGGATTATTATAATCATCCCAATTAAAGTCGTCCCCTCCGCCCGTCCATGCGCACCTCCACTCGTATGTGGCGTGGATTATAGTTCGCTCGACCACGGGGAGGACGAAAAAAGGGTCCTCGAACTGGCTGGCCATGCCTCTCCACTCGTACAATATCTTCACATTCGTTCTTACCGGCGGGGCATCCTTGGTGAGCCTGTCATATTCGTCCGAGTCTTGCGTCTTGTACGCCTGGGTCTCCATGGTCGTCAGGTCATACTTGCCTTCAATCACGACAATATGACATGAGACCGCCCACGGCACGAACTGGTAAGCACTTTTGGGGCCAATCACACATACTGCTCTTACCGCTAAGTTTTGTCCGCACTTTTTTAGAGATTCGATTCGATACCGATAATCAACGGTGTTTCCGCCTCTGCCCTCGAACAAGAGAGCCGTGTCCCTAGTGAGATCGATCTCCGGCATTTTTTCTTCGTGCTCGGTGTATCGCCGTTTCCACGCCTCTTTCAGCATTTCCTGAGTCTTCAGTTCGCTTACGGCGGGCTTCAGGTATTCCAGGAAGAAACTGCGGGGCGCATCGTTCTTCCACTCGCGCTTTATGGGGATTTCACGTTCCTGAAATGCAGGCTTCACCGGAAGAACGGCGCATCCGGAAAGGAACATGGTGAGACAAAATAGGCATGCCGCGACAGCACACATTTTCCCGCTTTTCATGCGAACCTCCCCATACAAAAAACCAATCCCCGGCTTTCCTCAGGCCTTTGTCACCACCAGCAGCGTCATGTCGAGGATTGGCGCGGAATGAGTCAGCGCGCCGGCGGAAATCCTTTGCACGCCGGTCAGCGCAATCTCGCGCACGCGCTCAAGCGTTACGTTCCCCGACGCTTCGAACTCCACCGTCCGCACCGACGCGCGGCCCATCTCCACGGCCTTGCGCATGTCGTCGTTGCTCATGTTGTCCAGAAGTATCAGCGCCGCGCCCGCGTCGATGCACTCCCGCACGTCCGCGAGCGCGCGCGCCTCAATCTCGACCGGCGTCCCTTTTCGCGCCTTGGCGGCAAACTTCCCAAGAATTTGCGCGATGGTCATTCCGCGCTCGCGGCAGATGTCGATGTGGTTGTCCTTGATGAGCACGCCGTCGTAAAGGCCGATGCGGTGGTTCACGCCGCCGCCGCAGGTCACCGCGTACTTTTCCAGTTTCCGCCAGCCGGGCGTCGTCTTGCGCGTGTCGTAAATCCGCGCGCCCGTCCCTTCGACCGCGTCAACGAACCGCCGCGTGAGCGTCGCAATGCCGGAGAGCCGCTGGATGAAATTCAGCGCCGTCCGCTCGGCCGTCAGGATCGCCAGCGCCGAGCCGGAGACCTGCGCAACCGTCATGTCGGCCGCGACGGTCTCGCCGTCCTTGAGGGAATTCTCAAAGACGATGCGCGGATCGCACGTCTTGAAAACCTCCCTCGCCACTTCCACGCCGCACAAGACACCGCCCTGCTTCGCAACAAGCCTCGCCTCGGCCTGCGCCTCCGGCGGAACCAGCGTCTCCGACGTAATATCGCCGCGCCCGGTGTCCTCCTGCAAGGCAAGAAGCACCTGCATCCTTATTTCATCAATATTGAAATCAGGGATATTCATCACAGCGTCCCGCTACAACCGTAGTTGTCCAGATGTCCAACCGCGATTTAAGCAAAGGGCGCGCACAAAGTCAACCGAGGCGCGAAGGGACCGGGTCCCCCCGATCTGATCGGGGCGGAGCGAAGGCCCCGATATTCCTTATACTTCATTCAGATGAAAGATCGGGGCCAAGCTCGTAGATTGGACCCGGTCCATCGACTCAGATCGGGGCCAGCTCGTAGATTGGGGTTTGACCCCCGAACGCACCCCAGGCCTTGCCGCCGTAGAATAGCGGTTCGACCCCGTGGCTTTGCTCGCGTTGACCTGCCTGCGTGCGGCTGGTATAATGCCTTGCGTTCATCACCGCATCCGCGCCTGGGGCGCTTTTTTTTCAGCGCGCAAAATATGGCAAAGGCGATTGCGTTGCTCTCCGGCGGGCTGGACAGCCTGCTGGCAATCCGCGTCGTGCAGCAGCAAGGCGTGGAGGTGGAGGCGCTGCATTTCACCTCCGTCTTCACCAATCCCGCCTCGGTGGCAATCTCGCTCACCGCCGCTGCAAGAGGCGCAAGGCTCCTCGGCGTGCGCCTCACCACGGTCGAGTTTACCAGGGAGCACCTCGAACTCGTCAAGAACCCGAAGCACGGCCACGGCAAAAACCTGAACCCCTGCATCGACTGCCACATGGCCATGCTCAGGCGCGCCGCGCAGTACATGCGCGACTTCGGCGCGGACTTCATCATCACCGGCGAGGTGCTCGGCCAGCGGCCCATGAGCCAGCACCGCGAGGCGCTGAACCTCATCGCGAAACAGGCCGGAGTCGAAGGGCTTGTGCTGCGCCCGTTGAGCGCGAAGGTCCTCCCGCCCACCATCCCGGAAGAGCGCGGATGGGTTGACCGCGAGAAACTGCTCGACATCACGGGCCGCTCGCGGAAGGTGCAGATTGCGGAGGCGAAACTCCGCGGCGTCACGGATTATCCCGCGCCCGCCGGCGGGTGCCTGCTGACCGACGAAATCTTTTGCCGGAAATTGCAGGACCTCCTTGACCACGGAGAGTTCGAACTGGACGACGTGCAGATGCTCAAGCACGGCCGCCACTACCGCCCCAACGAGCGCGTGAAGGTCGTCATAGGCCGCGACAACGCCGACAACGAGGCCATCCAAGCGCTGGCGCGCCCGGGCGACCTGCTCCTGCGCACCGTTGACGTGCCCGGGCCGCTGACACTGATTCGCGGCAAGTGGGGCAAGGAAACGTTGCGCATGGCCACGGACCTCACCGCGCGCTATTCGCAGGGCCGCGCGCTGAAAAAAGTGAAGGTGAGCATCCAGCGCCACGGCGAAGCCGACGACCGCGTAATCGAGGCGACGCCCTGCGACCTTGAAAACTATAAAAAATTCCTCATTAACTAACCGTTAGGTCAAAAACTGTACAAAAGGGGTCTGACCCCTTTTGTACAGTTTTGCGGGAAAAGATGCTGCAAGACAAGGAAACAACCCTGCGCTCCATCGTCCGCGCGCTCGGCTCGGCGGCAGTCGCGTACAGCGGCGGCGTTGACAGCACGCTCCTTCTGCGCGTCTGCCACGATGAACTCGGCAAAAAATGCGCCGCCGTAACCGCCCGCTCGGAGACCTATCCCGAGCGCGAGTTCGACTCCGCCCGCCGGTGCGCGAAATCGCTCGGCGTCAGCCACATCGTCATCTACACCAGCGAACTCTCCATCCCCGGCTTCGCGCACAATCCGCCGGACCGCTGTTACCACTGCAAGCGCGAACTCTTTTCCAAAATCCGCGTCGTCGCCGACGCCGAAGGACTCGCGCACGTCCTCGACGGCACGAACGCGGACGACCTTGCCGACTACCGGCCGGGCATGCGCGCTTCGCAGGAACTCGGCGTGCGCCAGCCGTTGCGCGAGGCGGGGCTGACAAAGGCCGACGTGCGCGAACTTTCCAAGAAACTCGGCCTGCCGACCTGGGACCAATCCGCGCAGGCGTGCCTTGCGTCACGATTCCCCTACGGCGCGGAAATCACGAAAGACGCGCTAGCGATGGTCGCGGCGGCGGAGGATTTCCTGCGCTCGCTCGGAGTGAAGCAGTGCCGCGTCCGGCACCACGGAACCGTCGCGCGCATTGAACTTGCGCCCGCGGACATCGCGCGCTTCATGGACGAGAAGACGCGCGGCCAAGTCGTTGCAAAGTTCAAGCAAATCGGTTACAAATACGTCGCGCTCGACCTCCAGGGCTACCGCACCGGCAGCATGAACGAAACCTTGTGATTAGGGACCAGGGGCCAGGGATGAGGGGACTTAAGAGCACACTCTTTATAGTTTACTAATCGCTGTTCACTCATCACTAATTCCTATTGAGGATTGACTGGATAATGCGTGGAGCGCGCCCGCCCTCGGGCGCGGGGCATCCAGGTGTAAATGAATCACAGCCGGGGGCGGCTGTGCTCCACATGACAGGGCGGAGTCAACCGCCTTACATTATCTATTCATTTATCAATAAAAGTCTGTGAAATCTGTGTAATCTGTGGATTGGATTTTTATGAGAGAGATAGACGTAGGAAAGATTTCTGATGCAGTGAGGAACCTCGCGATTGAGGTGAACATCCACCTCTCCGAGGGCTTCGTGGAGCGCCTGCAAAAGGCGCTTGCGCAGGAAAAATCCGAACTCGGCCGCGAACTCCTCCAGCGCGTCATCGACAATGCCCGCGCCGCGCGCGAGAAGATGCTGCCCGCCTGCCAGGACACCGGCACCGCGGTCGTCTTCGCGGAAATCGGCCAGGACGTTCATCTCACCGGCGGCAACCTCATCGGCGCAATCAACGACGGCGTCGCTCGTGGCTGGCGCGACGGCCTGCTCCGCGCGTCAATCGTCGGCGACCCCATCACGCGCATGAACACCGGCGACAACACGCCGGCCGTCGTCCACACGTTCATCGTCCCCGGCGAAAAACTGCGCATCTCCTTCATGGCGAAGGGAAGCGGCTGCGAAAACATGAGCCGCCTGAAAATGCTCAAGCCCTCCGACGGCGAAGAAGGCATTCTGAAATTCATCGAGGAAACCGTCGTCGAGGCCGGCGGCCGCCCGTGCCCGCCGGTAACGCTGGGCGTGGGCATCGGCGGAGATTTCGAGCAGTGCGCGCTGCTGGCGAAAAAGGCGCTGTTCCGCGACCCCATCGGCGCGCCGCATCCGCTAAAGCATATCGCGCAACTCGAAGAAAAAATCCTCGAGCGCGTCAACGCCACCGGCATCGGCCCGCTCGGAATGGGCGGAACGGTAACGGCGCTCGCCGTCCACGTCGAGACAGCGCCGGTGCACATCTCAAGCCTGCCGGTCGCGGTCAACATCGACTGCCACGCGCACCGCCACGGGAGCCTTTCGTTATGACCGTCCGCACGACACATCTCACGACGCCGCTAAAGGACGCGGACTTGAAAAATCTCAAGATCGGCGACAAGGTTTTGCTGTCCGGCGAGATTTATGCCGCGCGGGACGCGGCGCACAAGCGGCTGGTGAAACTCTTTCGAGAAGGCGCGGCCCTCCCCTTCGACCCGAAGGGCGCGGTCATCTATTACACGGGGCCGACGCCCGCGCGCGAGGGACAAATCATCGGCTCGTGCGGGCCGACAACGTCCTCGCGCATGGACGCGTACATGGATGACATCCTCTCGGCGGGCGTGAAGGCGACCATCGGCAAAGGCGGCCGCTCGGCGGAAGTCCGCGAAATCCAGAGGAAATACGGCGCGGTTTATTTCAGCGCGGTAGGCGGGACGGGCGCGATACTTTCGGAGAACGTGACAAAGGTTGAACTCGTCGCGTGGGAGGACCTCGGCACGGAGGCGCTGCGGCGGCTGACCGTGAAGGACTTCCCCGTCATCGTCGCCAATGACCTCGCTGGAAACGACATCTTCCTTGAAGCCCGCACCCGCTGGGCGCGCAAAATCTAACCACCAAGACACCAAGGCACAAAGAAATCTACATCTTTTTTCTTCTTGGTGTCTTGGTGGTTCAATCAATCCGGCGTTGACAAAAATGCGGCGGGATGTATGCTGAGGCTGTGATAATTCCCGACCGCACTTTCGGAGCAGGCAATGGAAAGAATCAAGAATATCGTCATGGAACTCCTGGTCCGCAGCCGCGGCGGGGACGGCGTGGCTTTCCGCCCGCTCGACCTCGCCGACGCGGAAGAACTTTACAACATCTTCAGCCCGAAGGAAGTCTTCGACCACATCCACTGGAAGCCCGCGTCGCTTGAAGAAACCGAAAACCTTGTGAAGACGTGGCTCACCGAGAAGACGGAGGTCCACATGATGGTCGAGCGCGAGGGCGAAATCTGCGGCGTTTTCCGCGTGAACGCGTACTCGCCGGAGAGCCGGGAAATCTGGCTCTCGCTCATTCTGCTAAAGCCCTCCTGCCAGAACAAGGGCCTCGGCGCGCTGGCAACGAAGCAGGCGGTCGAGGCGCTGAAAAAATCCGGGCGGTTCGACCGGATGCTGCTTGGGGTGGACGCCGACGACAGGGCCGCGGTGCAATGCTTCCAGAAAGCCGGTTTCGAAATCATCGAGACCACGACGAAGAAATATCCCAACATCGCGCGCCCGATCGCACGCTACACGATGGCCGTGAAACTTTCCAATGGGAAGAAGCCACAATCCGGCAAGAAGTGAAATCGCGCTGAGGTCCGCGCTCTGCGCGGCGCTTGCGCTTGCCGCGGTCCTCGCGGGCTGCGCGTGGGGCAAAGCCAAAACGCCGGACAGCCCGCCGAACACCGTCCGCGCCGGGGCGCTCATTGCAGGCAAAGAGGAACTCAAGCGCTGGCCGAACCTCGCGCTCTTCGACATCCCGGCATCGGGCTTCCGGTACACGTCCGAAGAAATCCTCCGCGAGGACACGTACGTCGTCAGGCACATCACATTTCCCTCGCCGTTTAACTCGCCCTACCCCGCGAACAACGCCGTCCACGCGGAGTTCTACGTTCCCAACGGCAAAGGCCCGTTCGCCACGGTCATCGTGCTGCACCATCTCGCGGACGACTTCACGCTCCCGCGCATCATTTGCGCCAGCCTCGTCAGCGCGGGCATCGCCGCGCTGATGGTGGAGATGGCGTACTACGGCGAACGCAAGCCGCTGGACGCCTCCGGGCGGCCGATATGGTTCGGGGACGTGCTTTCGGCGGAACCGCTGAGGCAGACGGTGATGGACATCCGCCGCGCACGACAGATGCTGGAGACGTTTCCGGAAGTTGACAGGAACCGCATCGGAATCGTGGGGCTGAGTTTCGGCGCGATTGTCGCGAGCCTCGCGGCGGGCGTTGACGGGCGGTTCAACAAATGCGTCTTCATCCTCGGCGGCGGGAACCTCGCGGACATCATCTGGACAAGCCCGGCGGCGGCGCCGATGAAGGAAAAACTTGTGGCGAAGGGCGAAACGCTTGAAACTCTGCGCGAGGAACTCAGGCCCGTGGAGCCGACGGAATACGCATTGCGCGTGGGCGCGTCGAAGGCGCTCATGCTGAACGTGAAGAAGGACAATTGGATTCCGCATGCCTCGACGATTGCGCTGCGGGAGGCGCTGGGACAGCCACGGATAGAGTGGTACGGCGGTTCGCACCTTGGGGCGGTGTGGCGACTGCCGGCGATGATCCGCCGCACGGCGGAGTACATCAAAGAGTGAGGTCCGACTCGTCAGACAAGTCGGACCTGTCTGACAAAAGAGGACTTTGACCTAAAAAAGCGCCCCCTCAAACCGCGAGGCTTTTAACGTCCGCGCAACTTGAGGGGAGCAGCAGATTGTTATTTGTATTATATCCCGCTCGGGCGCAAAAGTCAAATCACGCCGGGCAGTCCGACAGGTCAGACCGGTCGGACAGGTCAGACAGATAAACAACACCGGAGCGGCGCGTTCGCGCTCACATCTGGAATTTTTCGCTTTCGGGGGCTTCGCCTTCTTTCCCTTTGGCGCCGGGGTTGAGGAGGAGGCGGAGTTCCTTGTACGGGCGGAACGAGACGCCCTTGCGGCGCGGGATGTGGATTGTCGCGCCGGTGCGCGGGTTGCGGCCTTCGCGGGCCTTGCGCATCCGCGCGCGGAAAACGCCAAGACCCGGCAGGACGCACTCGCCCTTGCCGACGATTTCCTTTTTGACCGCGTCCACCAGGCCGTGGTAGAAGCGGTTGACGTTGGCCTTTGTGATGCCGGCGGCCTGCATGATGGTTTCGGCGAGTTCTGATTTTTTCATAACGGCTCCTCCCATAATATTAGGCTTGAGACTTCCCCATACCGCTTATTAAAGCATTCCGGCGCGGATTAAGCAAGCAGTCCGACGGGTCAGACAGGTCGGACAAGTCGGAGAAAAAACGGCGCGGGGTTTTTGCCCTCGCGCCGAAATGTTCGTTCTTGCGGGTTTACTCGTTGACTTCCATGTGCAGCGGCTTGTAGTACGGGGCGCACTCTTTGCAGTGGCCGATTTGGAGGCCTTTGCAGATTTCGCAGTATTTCTTGCCGCAGTTGAGGCAGATGGAGAGCGTCTCATGGATCTCGCCGCAGAGGTCGCATACCTTGAAGACGGGGGCCATTTCTCCGACAAAGTCCCTGATAGCCTCCTCGCCGTCGATGAGTATTTCGCTGGAATTGCCGAGCACGCGGCCGAGGTTCACCATGAGCGCCGATAACTGCCGGCGGCATTCCTCCCGCTCCTCTTCGGAGCCGGGGTTCTGCAGTTTTTCGCCGAGCAGTTTGTACTGGTCGGAGAGGCGCTTGAGGTTTGCGGCGATTTCGGCGTTCTTTTCGGCGAGGTCAACGAACTTTTCCTCGTAGCGCGGCATCTCGTTCTTGAAGCGGCGTATTCTCTCCATGTCCTGGGCGGGTTCCTCGCCCGCGGCGCGGCCCCAGCGCCGCTCTATCGTCTCCAGCGTCTTCTCCAGCCACGTGCGCGTGTTTTGCTGGTAGTCCTGGAAGGTCTGGGTCAAATGGTCAAGGCGCTGCTGGAAGGCGTCGATCTTCAGTTTGAAGGAGTCGATGGCCACGCTGGTCTGCGCGGCTGAGGGGGTCTCGTCAACCCGGCGTCGGATTTCCGCGAGCCTCTTCTCATAGACGCGGTAGAGCACAAACGCCACCGCGCAGAAAACCGCCGCGATGACCACGGCAAGGATGACTTCGTCTGATGGTATTGTCATGTCCCTTTCCTCTCAAGATACTGATGCTGTCCGGCCCTGTCTCACGGCTGGCCGAACACCGCCTTTGGTATCCGGGCGAGTTCAAGGCTGATCTTTTTTTCGCCGCCGCCGCGCTGGACGGTCAGTTCCAGCTTGTCGCCTTCGCGGTGCGACTGGATGTACTTGCGGAGGAAGCCGACGCGCTGCACGGTGTCGCCGCGAAGCGGGAAGTCGTTGAGTTTCACCACGACGTCGCCTGCCATCAGGCCTGCGCGCGCCGCCGGGCTTTCCGGCATAACGTCCTGGATCGTTACCGCGTTCTCACTCATCACGTCCATGCGTATGCCGATGTAGGTTACTTTCTCCTCGACCGGCTTGACGATGCGGGCGATGAGTTGCTCCGACTTGTACCTTATCTGCGGGTCGCTGGTGGTTTTGACGGCTTCTTTCAGGAGCGGCAGCGCGGAGGGGCCCGCGTCGACGAGCGCCTTTTCCGCGTCAGTCCACGTCTGGTAGTCCGAACTGCCGAGGTCCTCGATGTTTTTCTTTATCTGCGCGACCTTGTCGGCGGGAAGTTCCACCATGCCCGGGATAATCACCTTGTAGGTCATCGTCGGCGAGACCGCTTCCTTGTCGAAGAAGTTCTCCAGTTTCAGGTCGTTGCGCTTCTTGACGTCGGCGGAGAAGTCGGGCTTGCAGTAGTATTTCGCCTCGATGGTGTACGTGTCCAGTTCAAGGCGCTCGAAGCCGAAAAGCGCCTGCGCGTGCATCACGTCCATGTATGTATCGCCCGGCGTGCCGGCCGGCTGGAGCGTTATGAAATCAACTGCGTTGGTCTGCGCCGCGCCGGCGTTCTCATTCATGTCAACCGTGTTCATCTGCTTGCCGTCGGAGGACTTCAGCGTCAACTGCCAGCCGAGGTCAAAAGACTTCTCCGGATCCGTGGGCAAGACAGGGTTCAGCACGGTAACGGTGTTCTTCGTGAAGTTGCGGAAGTAGAACTGTATGCCTATCGTCTCGTAAGGCTCGAAGTCCTTGTGGAACAGCTTTGCGACCACGTACACGCCGTCCACGCAGCCGATACGCTTGAGCGTTTCGGTAGCGCGGGGCGCGCCTGCCGCGTCGCCGGAGGCCTGGAGGTCAAGCAGCGGCTGAATCGCCTCTTCGCCCTTTGCGACGAGCGCGTCCATCGCCCTCTTCGCGTCGTCCTCGTTTGCGCCCTTGAGAATGTTCACAAGGTCCGTCGCGGAAGGCAGAGGCACGGGCGCGCCTTCAGGCGCAGGGGCTGGCGCTGGCGCAGGCGCGGGCGCTGGTTCCGGGGCAGGCGCTGGAGCCGGAGCGGGTTCTGGTTCAGGCGCGGGTGCCGGCGCAGGCTCAGGGGCCGGAGCGGGCTGCACGTCAACCGGCGCAACATTCTCCCCCGCCGCAAAGGCGGCGTTCACGCCGGCAAACATCACAAGAATCGCAATTACGATGACTGCATAAGTTTTCATTTTTCGGTTCTCCCCGAATGAGCTGGAGGCTCATAAAGACCGCGCAGGCATCCGCCCCGCGGTCTCACCGCAGGTCACACAGACGCCAGTTCGCGGAACTTCGCTAGAAGTTGTTTGAAAATCGGGCCGGGCTTGCCGTCGTCAATCACCCGCCCGTCTATCTTTATCGCCGCTATCAGTTCGGCCCCCGTGCCGCACAGGAACACCTCGTCCGCCACGTAGAGGTCGAACCGCGTTATGTTCTCCTCGCGCACCGGGATGCCCATCTCATGCGCAAGTTCCATTATCGTATCGCGAGTAATCCCCTTCAGTATCCCCGCGCTCGCCGCCGGGGTCTTCAGCACGCCGTTCTTCACGAGGAAGATGTTGTCCGCCGAGCATTCGCAGACGTAGCCCTCGAGGTTCAGCATGACAACCTCGCGGACGTTGGCCTGCTGGCCTTCCATCTTCGCCATGATGTTGTTCAGGTAATTCAGACTCTTTATACGAGGGCTGAGGGCGGATTGATGGTTTCTTGGCGTGGAAGCGATGATTAATTCCAGGCCTTTTTCGTAAATTTCCGGCGGGTACAACTGAATCTTGTCCGTGATGACAATAACGCTGGCCTTCTTGCAGAGACGCGGATCAAGGCCCAAATCCCCCACGCCGCGCGTAACGACCAGCCGGATATACGCCTGAGTGAGGTTATTCGCCTTGAGCGTGTTCTCCATCGCCTCGACCATCGCGTTCTTGTCCATCGGTATCTTGATGCCGATGGCGCGAGCGCTCTCGTAAAGGCGGTCAATGTGCTCCCTGCACTTGAAGATTTTCCCGTTGTAAACCCTTATCCCCTCGAAAACGCCGTCGCCGTAAAGCAGCCCGTGGTCGAAGACGGAAATTTTCGCCTCTTCCTTTTCGTATAATTGGCCGTCAATATAAACTTTCGTCATGGCGCCCTCGCTCAAACATAAGAGACGGAATCCATCCCCAAACATTCGATTATAGGCCGCGGTCCCCGGATATGTCAAGAATAATAGCCGAATTGCCTCCGCCGCAAAAACGTCATGCAAAGGAACAGCCTCCTTTACATGCCATGCGCCGGCCTCCCCGGTTAAGGCAGGGGAGGCTGCTTCCGCCTTAAGGATTGCGGGGATAGTCACAAATTTGACATTGACACTGCGGGGAAAACAGGGTATAATGGATTAATGTTAAATAATTCCGGTGGTGGAAAAAACGCTGGCGCATGTATCTGCATCTTTGCCTCGGAATTGCTGGTTGCGCTTTTCTCGTGCAATCTTGAATTTATCGCCTATATGGCGTCGATGTCTATAGATACGTTATTTGGAGCGACGACAGATGGGATATGTGGGGATAGTTTGTCCTCTATGCGGGGGTAACCGCTTCCTCCGGGCCGGGTCATGGTTTTCCGAAGGTCGGGAAGTGCATCTTGCCGTGTGCGAAGCCTGCGCCCATCTCTACCAAAACCCCCGGCCTGACAAGGAAGAAATGGAGGAGTTCTACCGCAATCAATACTCGGCCACCGGTCAGCACATGCTCGATGATTACGCGGATGACAAGTACCGGTGGCTTTGTTCCAACTTTGGCATGGAGAGTCTGAAGGAAGGCAGGTTCCTGGAAATCGGTTCTTGGGCGGGCTTTTTGCTCGACAGGCTCCGAGGCGAAGGGGTGGAGGTTTACGGCCTGGAACCTTCGGACAAGGCGGCGAAATGGCAGAAGGAACAGTTTGACCTGAAGGTGGAAAATGCCTTCCTGGAGGAAAGCAAATATCCGCCGGGCTTCTTCCGGCATATCGTGGCTTTCCAGGTACTGGAGCATCTGCGCGACCCCGTGGCGGCGCTGAAGAAAATGCGCTCCATGCTTGCCGAAGGCGGCCGGATATTGATCGAGGCGCCGAACCTGCGTTACTGCAATAGCGTGTTCCCTCCCGATTTTTTGTTTATGCCCTGCCCGCGGCACATGCACATCTTTTCGTCTCGCAGCCTGTCCCGGGCGTTCGCGGCGGCGGGCCTGCGGGTCATAGGCACGGAATCACGCCCATACTGGCTCAAGGTCTGGGGAGAGGCTTCGCCCAATGCTTCCGCATCAGAGGCGGATTTGAAAGGAGAAGACCCGCGTGAAATACTGAGACACCTGCGAAGATACGCCGTGCTCAGGAATGTTTACTACCGGCCCAAGTTTGCATTGCGCAACGTGTGCTTTCGCCTGCTCGGCAAAGACCGGTGCGTCGCGGCCATCAGGAGGTTGCGCGGGGCAAGCGGCCGGCGCATTGAACCCGCTAATCGGGTGAAGTCCGCGAACAAGAAAAAGAGTTTCCAAAATGCCCGTTGAATCCGTCGGGGACCGTAAGGTCATAGGTAACACCGGATAGAAAGGCGGGATGGTTCCCGGCTGGAAACTGGTATAATAATAGAGTCATACACGCTTCAACCTCAAACGGAGGCAGAATTATGACAGTCAAGGCGGTAACTGACCCCCGGGTCATCGACAACATTGCGAAGAACTTCAGGGAAAAAATCGAAGGGAAGACGGTCATTGAATCCAAGCCCCTTCTGTGCGTGCTGAGCATTAACAGCCGATGCAATCTTCGGTGCGCCCATTGTCCCAGCGCGGCGAAGCCTTATGCAAGAATAGGGTCAGACCCCGAACTCGACATGCGGGCCTTCGCCGTTATCGAGCGCGAGGTGTTTCCATACCTTTACGGCCTTATGTTCAGCGGCACCCTCGGCGAGCCTTTAATCGCCAAAAACTTCGTTGAAATCCTCCGCACGGCCCTAAAGTATGATTTCTTCCTCGAACTGGCAACGCACGGGCACAACCTGCGCGGCGAAAGACTGGACCTTCTGCTCGAAAAGAACGCCACCATTCGGCTTTCCTTCGAAGGCGCGAACCCGAAAACATACGAGGCCAACCGCGGCGTGCCCATGGCGCACCTGTTCAAGATCATGGACAACGTCAATAAACTGAAACAGCAGCGCAACAGCGGTCTTGAGTTCCTGTTCAATCTTACCGCCTGGTATGACAACATCCGCGAATTCCCCGACCTCATTGACCTGGCCGCGCGCTACGGCGCTCCAAAAGTCGCGTTCCATCATTTGAACCCGGAGTCGGAAAAATTCCGCTACAAGTCGCTCATATACCACCAGGAACTCACCAACGACATGATTGACGAAGCGCGGCGCCGGGCCGCCAAGCACGGAATCGAGATTCTGGGCGTGGATAAGTTCCCTGAACCGGGCACGGACGGATACGCGGAACACTACACCTGGGCGCGCGAGAGCAGAGAGTTCCTCTACCCCATTCAAATGAAGGTGCTGACGGAGAAACTCGGCCGCCAGGCCACGCTGGAGGACCTCGTACAGCAGCAAAGAAAGGTCATGTGTAATTTCCCATGGGAGATGGTTGCCATCGTGGAAAACGGCAACATGCGGCCGTGCTGCTGGACTTCGCGAAACTTCGGCAACGTGATTAAGAGCGGGTTTGAGAAAATCTGGAACGGCCCCGTCTATCGAAACCTCCGCGCCAGAATCAACACCGCCAATGTGCCGCGTTTTTGCCGCGACTGCAACTTCATCGTCAAGAGCATACGCAAGCAACTCGACTGCAGTCTGGCGCAAATCGACGGCGAAAGGGTCGCGCGCATGTCGTTTAAGAGGTTCTTCTACATCAAGGCCCACACCCGCGTCCGCGATTTTTTCAAGAACGAAAAACTCGCGAAGTCGCCCGCCGGCAAGAAAATGATAAAGGTATTGAAGAACATCAAGCACAGGTTCTTTGGCCTTGACTTGAGATAGCAAGTAAGACAGGAAAGTCGAACCGGCAAATAAGGAAGCCAGACTTCTTTATTTGCCGGTTTCATGTCCGCGTGCTTATGTGGTGTGGGCGATGCTTTCCTGCCTCCGGCCGGAACCGCCACTACCGCAAACCGCCAAGCCCACCAAGAAATACTTTCGCCATATCCTGGCTTGCCCTGCCCAAAAACTTCTGAACCTTTCCCCGAACCGAAAGGGTCAGACACTTGAATTACCGCTCCTTCTTAAATATGGAAGAAGGTAGATTCGTTGTCTGACCCCGAATTCACCCCATGCCGCTTCCACACCGCGTCCTTTTTTTCTGAACCTTTCCGCGCCAAAACGGTTATATGTCGCGGGCTAGAACTCTTTTGCCTTTTCCCCGGAGAGAAAAATGACATTCGCCGGAATAAAGACCGCGCTTGTCATGTGCGCGGCGCTTTTTCTCATCTGCGGCGGTTTGATCCTCGCCACGGCAACCGCGCTATCCACCGCAACTTCTCCGAGTTCGGTCGGTTCGCCGCTGCCCGGCATTATTCCGGAAACCGCCGTCGAGGAAAACAAACTCCCCGACGAACTCACGAACATTGATAATATGTTTAAACAGGATAATCTCAGGCGGATCGTCACAGGAAGTTTGCATCGTATTCCAGCCCCAAAGTATCCCACATGGTCGTTCAAACTGGAAAAGGATGTCTATCATCCCGGTGAAGTGATCTGTGGTCGCCTGACCATTAAGAACGAGGATCCACAGTACACCTTTGTCTTCTTTACTCCGTGGCGGGGTGCCCTGGTGGACAATATTGAGGTGTGGTACAAGAACAAAAACGTTGACGGAAAACTCACCCGCGTCTCGCCTTTCCTCAAAGTGCTTATAGGAGAGCACGAAAACCAAATCCGGTGTGGCATGTCTGTCATACTCGCACCGGGCGGCGTCTATGAGGCGCTTATACCGATCAACACGTATTGGTCAGATAAAATGGGCGAGGCATATAACGAATTTTACGGGACAACCGCGATTAACGAATCCGGCGAATATCAGTTCTACATCCGCTATCTCAATTGGCTGGGCGGCATACCGCACGAGAATCTGTATCGCAAACCGCAGAAAAGCATAATCTACAAATGGCGTCCTCCCGTCTACACTCAACCAGCCCGTGTTATCCAGACGGACCTGCCAATATGCCTGAACCCCACCAAACCGATCGTTCTGGGGCCTTTCAATGTGAAAATCGAGCCATGGCCCACAGACCGCGAAAACGAGATCTCGCGACAAATCGCAGCCGCGTGGAAGTACGTCTATGTCGAGCCGTCGCGAGACGGCAAACCCACGAAAATCGATGCCGGGTATGACAGCCCCATAAGCAGCAAACTGGTAGAGGAAGCACTCACTGTCTTTCCTCATTCCAAAGACACACCCTCATCTCTAGGCGCACTGCTGGAAATGGCCCAATGGATGGGCCGTTATCCTTACGTTGATAGAAGCGCACCATTTCCCAAGGGAATTGGCAAGGACGCCGGCGACGCGAAAGGTGAACCGGCAATTCTGAAAGATATTCGCGCCATCAAAGCCAACGAAAAGCCCGGCGTCCTCTATGATCTCATCTGTTACTGGGAGATCCAAGTGCTTCTCGAAATGGGCTGCCGGTCCGAAGCGCTCAAAGTTGCGCGTGAAAACCAGACGCCGGACGTCATGGCCCTGCTTGCCCAGCGAGTGGGAGTAGTGCTCAAACCCGACTGGCAGACGGGCGGACCACTTTTTACCATACCGCCGGATGATTACATCGACCCGGCGTTCATGCCCATCGATAAGGGAGCACGGAGTGCTGTGCGGACAAACATGGGAACTTACCCGCATACGCCATATCCCCCGCCGTCGGGAGATTGCCATCCGCAACTAGCCGAACCCCGCTACGTTGAGCCAGTGCAAAACCATGATTCCCCGCCCGCCGCCGAGGAAGAGCCGCAGCCCCCAGCACGGCATTGAATAATCAGCCGGGATTTTTTATAATATGAGAGTTGCTTATGATTGAATGGGCGTTTTCCGATAATGATTGTACAATGCCGCAAAAGAACGAAAAACAGGGACATCTGCTGGGTATCGGCTTCGACCAGGATGATGAACTCAAGCGCATCACGCACGCGCCGGAGTTCACGCTGCTCGGCGGCTCCGACGAGACCCACGAGCGCATGCTTGAAGAGGCTCAGGCCTTCATGGAAGTGCTGGGGAAATACGGAAAGAAGATGGAGCACCTCTCAAAGCGGGAATACTTCGAGATCGTCAAGAAAATCTCCAAAAGCCCCAAGACGTGGTTCTACTTCGGGAAGTAATTCACAATCCACAGATTACACAGATTTCACAGATTAACCGTTATAACTTTATGGCACGTAAGCGGTTGCGGAGTGATGGCCCGGCGGGATTAGCGGCCTTTTTGCATGCACATACGAGCATGTCGCCTTACGGGCCGAAGCCCGTGCGCGTTACCGGCAGAGGAGGCAGTTCGCCCTGTTCGGTCTCGGTTTCGGTGTTCGTGCGCTGGCGCTCGTGCGTCTTGTTGTCATATTCGTAAACGTGCCTTTCCGCCGGCTCGACAAGCCTGCCGTTCGCGTTGCGCTTGCCCTTCATGCGCAGCATCAGGCCGTTGCCCCCCTTGTTGTACTCGATGTAATCCGCCTTGCCGTCGCTGAAGAGCACGCGGTCGTCCGGGTACTTGTCCCCTTCCTTGAGCAGTTCAAACACCTCGTACGCGGCCTTGCCGGCGGCGATCATCTGCGCGATGTCAAGACGATTGGCGCTCTTGTCGGTCTTCTGGCGCATGGTGTCGGCGAACTTCATGTTCAACTGGTCGCACGTAAGGTAGGTATCTTCGTTGAGTTTTTTGTCCTGGTCAGCGAACCCCAGATTCGTCACGGAAACGGTATTGGTGAACACGGCGTCGGTCTTGGCGGCGACCGCGGGGTTGACCGTCTCGTCATATATTGTCCGCGTGAAGACGGCCTTGTCGGTGCAGGTAATCGTGGTGTCGGTGGGCCTGTCGCGCTTGTCCTTGCCGATGATGCGCACGGTCGCGATGCCGTCGGGCGCGGCAACAAGGGTGGTGCGCTCTTCGATGTCGGCCTTGTAGAAGCGCTCATACTCGCCGTGCGCGCCGGTGGCGGTCATCTGGTCGCTCGTGGCCACTACATTGTCATCCGCGACAATCTTCTTGATGCGGTTGGCCGCGCCTTTTTCGGCGGCGGGGATGTAGTAGGTGGTGAGTTTCCGCGCGTGGATGTCCATCGGCGCGTCTTCACTGCGTTTGCCGGCGGCGTCCGTCGTTGCGCCGGTGCGGTGGGCGTACGCGTCGCCTTCGGCAAGAATATAGTCGTCCTCAAGTTTCTCGCGCTGGGCGGGATCGCGCAGGGTGTTGAGCGTTATCTTGCCGCCGTCGGCGGAGCACGTCATGACGGTCTGCTCCTCCTGCGTCTGCGTCTCAACCGCGCCGTTATCCTTTTTCACATCGACCTTCTGCACAGTGCTGTAGCGGATTTCCGGCGCGACGCCGTTGCCGCCTTCAAGGAGAACCCTGTCAACGGCCTTGCCGCCGGCTTCCTGGGCCGAAAGGCGCGTCCATGTGAGCCTGTCGCTCTTGGCTTCCTGAAGTTTCGATACGCCCGCCTTCTCATCAGGCTCCATCATGTGCACCTGCCCCTCGGCGTAAAGCCGCGCCGGCTCGAAAGCCTTGCCGGGGGCCTTCGCGTCCGCGTTCTCGGCCTTCACGAAATCAAGTTCCACCTTCGCCGCCGCGTCCAGCGTGGTCTGCCCCGCGGCGCCCGCGCTGGTCTTCGTTATCCTGACGTTCTTCGTGAAAATCGCCTTCCCGGTCAGGGGCGTGGCAGCCGCGAAATCTATGTACTGGATGCGGTCTTCGCAGACGGTCGTGTACGTATCAAGCCGATTGGCCGCGCCCTGCTCTTCGCCGCCTGCCGACAGGAAACTGGCGCCTCCCGCGCTAGTCATCACGGCGCGGAGCGGCCAGTCGCCGGAGCCGGTGAATTCCTCGTCGCCGAGGAGGTCCTTACGGTTGGCGTCGGTAATCCGGTAAATGGTGGTGATGTCGGCGGCGCGGTCGGCGAACGCGCCTTTTTCACGCGTGAGGTAATCGCCCCAGGCTTCGCCCTTGTCGGTTACAAGGTCCACGTTCCCCAGCGCCCGCATGGAATCGACATTGCTGAACAGGCCCTGGTTCTGCTCCTTTTGCTGCGCGGCGCTCTGGCGGAAGACTACGTCCACCCATGCGGCGGCCCTCAGCGAGTCGTGGCGCTTTCCGCTCGGCGAGACTTCGTCCCGGTCGATGGCAACGTCGCGGTTGAGCCTGACGCGCGTTGCGCTCTCGCCGGGCTTTCTGAAGAACTCTATCGAGCCCGCGGCGGAGGCCACGACGCCGGAACTTGTGGTTTTGGCGGCCTCGGCGGAAGACGCCGGCGCCATCTGCGGCGCGCTCGAATACCTCAGCGTCGGGCGGGCCTTGTCCGTGCCCACCAGTTGCCCGCTGCCGAGGTCGCGGTCCCATTCAATCCTTTCGCCGGTGGCGTCGTAAACCGGGGCGGAGGGCGCGTCTGGGGATTCGTTTTTCACGTGTTCGTATTTCTCCACATCCACCGCGCCTTCGAGGACCATTCGCGTCTGCACAAAGCGCGCCTGCTGCTCGCCTGCGGCGGTCGTGTAAACCCTGCGCGCGGTGTAAACGTCCGCCCGGTCGGCGCGCTGGTACACGTCCAGTTCCTTGCGCTCCGCGCCGCGCGGGCCGAACGACTGTATAATCACGGGGCTGTCCGCGCCGCGGCGCATCTCGATCTTCACCGGCTCTATGCCCGTCCCGCCGCCCGCCTTGCGCTTGGAGGGTTCCTCGCGGCAATAGATTATCATCCGGTCGCAGTCCTGCGAGGAATCGATGTAAGGGAAGGCGAACAGGGCTTCGTTTTCTTTCTCGTCCCTGCCTATGACCGCGGCAAGGCTCTCGGTCGCCGGGCGGGAAACGGCGTGGACGTTTTTCTCGAAAGTGAGCACGGTCAGCGACGCCATGCCGTTTTCGCCGCTCAGGTCGATGTCCTTCGACGCGATTTTATCGTTTAAGTCGCGGAGCATCGCCAGGTCCTCTTCGGTGAGCAGCGGGGAGACGAGCCGGAGGGCCTTGAGCGTCTTCTGAAGTTCATCCGCGGCGGCGTCAGAAAAAAAATCCTTTCCGCTGGGCAGTTTCTGCATCTCCGCAATCGCCCGGGCGAAGGGCAGCATTCTGCCGCGGTCGTCGGCGTTCACGCCCTCTTCGCGCATGCGCGTCTGAAGTTCGGAGAGGAAATCCACTGCAACCTGCTCGGTAAGCCCCAGGGCCTTGAACTTGTCGAACTCCGCCAGAAAGGCCCCTATGTCCTGCGGCTGGTCGAAGCGCCGCATCTTCACCGGCCCCGCGCACGTTATCCGCGTGATGTCTTTCGAGGCGTTCGTGTCGGACGTCTGCTTGTCGTCAAAGGCGCTGCTCACCATGTAGGTGACGGGGTCGTGGAGCACGCTGACGCTGCGGAGGTCAAGCATCCCCTCCATCCCCACGCCGGTAAGATTGAACATCGTGTTGTCGACATCGTGTATGCGCACGATGGCGCTGTCGCTTTCCTTTTCCTTCGTGACTCGGATTATCCTTTGCTCCTGCAAGTACTGCATTGCGTCGGCGGATATCATCAGCGAGGTCCGCTGGCGCGCTTCAAGGGTAACATTCTTGCTCGCAAAAATGTGGAAGAAATAGGACCCGCCCCGCTTTTCCCCGCGCTCGTGCTGGTAGAGGTCTGCAAGGTCGGCCTTTATGGTTACCGCCGTATCGGAGGGGTCAAGCGTGCCGGGAGTGAGCATGAGGTCAAACAGGCGGTACTTGGCCACCGCGTCCGCCCTTTCCGTGGGCGGGTCGTCCTGTGTGATAGCCGCGTCCTCGCTGCCGGACACCTGCGCTTCGAAGATGAGCTTGCCTTCGATATTCTGGTCATATATGCGGAAAACCATGCGCCCGGTCGTGGTCCTGTCCGTTGGCTCGTCATACCTGGGGAGCGGAGCGGGGTTGGTGATGTAATCAAATACGCCCGTCAGCGCCAACAGAAAGACGAGGCATCCGATGCCCAGCACGGCGAACAGTAACTTGGTTTTCATGCTCTATCCTTCGATGTAATGCTTCACAATGGGGTCCCACTTGCCCTGCGCCTTCAGGATGAGTTCCGCCACCTCGCGCGCCGCGCCGAAGCCGCCGGCGGCCTCGGTCACGTAGTGGGCGTAACTCTTTACCTCCTCGCGCGCACCCTTCACCGCCGCCGCGAAACCGCACCGGCGCATCATCGGTATGTCGTGCACGTCGTCGCCAACGCAGCAGACCTCCTCGCCTTTTATCCCCAGTTTCGCCATGAGGTCCTCAAAAGGCGGCCACTTGTCGAGGCACTTCTGGTAAACGTGCTTCACGCCCAGGTCCTTCGCGCGTATGGCGACGACTTCCGAATCGCGCCCGGTGATGAAGGCGACCTCTATGCCGGCCTTCAGCAGGAACTTTATGCCCGTGCCGTCGAGGACGTGGAAGAACTTCGTCTCCACGCCCTTGGAATCGAAGATAATCCTGCCGTCGGTCAGCACGCCGTCAACGTCGAAGACCACGAGTTTTATGTTCTCGAGCATCGCGTTCGCTTTCTTCCACAGATAATCCGTCCGAGAGCAAAGGGATTAGGGACAAGGGATGCGGGATGAGCGCAATAACAGCGGTCTCACTAATCCCTCATCCCTAATCACTCATCCCCGGTTATTCGAGTGATTATACGTGCGGCGGCAAAGTCATTCAAGCCGATTCGGCATTAGAGCCGATTAATATGTATAGGGCGCGGCCTTTGGGGCACGGGGGTCAGACCCCTGCCGTCCCGACCTTTCTTCTGAATGAATAATGAGGAATGTCGGGACTCTTTGGCGTCCGACCCCCTTGACCCGCGGGGCGCATTTTACGGACGGCCCCGGAAAAGAAAATTTTTTGGCTTGACTATTTTACATTTTATAATTTATAATTAGCCGCATCGTGTAATCGTATTTCAGGGGCCGTTAATGTTCAGTCTGCCAACAGTACCGGAACTCATCACGCGCATCCCGGTAATACTCATCGCGCTGACCGTGCATGAGTTCTGCCACGGCTACGCCGCGCTCAGGTGCGGCGACGACACGGCAAAGCGGGCGGGCCGCCTCACGCTCAACCCCATCCCGCACCTCGACCTAATCGGCACGATCTGTCTTCTCATCGCGCCAATCGGTTGGGCCAAGCCCGTGCCCGTGAACCCATACTACTTCCGCAATCCGCGCCGCGACGAGATGATCGTCTCCTTCGCCGGACCAGGGAGCAATTTCTCATTAGCCTTGATTTTTGCCGCCCTCGCGGGGATAATCGTGCCCCTTTTGCCGGCCTCGGAACCAGCGTGGCTCTACCCCGACGCAGTAAGGCATCAGGGAGCGGAACTACTGCTGGCCATCCTGTTTTGGGGCGTGGTGCTCAATATCGGGCTTGGGATTTTCAACCTAATCCCGCTTTTCCCTCTGGACGGCTCACACATTCTAAGCAACCTGCTGCCCTATGAGCAGCGCCGGAAATACGAGGAGTTCAGCAAGTACAGCCCGATCATTCTCCTTGCGCTTGTGCTGTTAGGCGGCAGCCTGCTTGGACAAATCATATTCGTGCCGTCGAACCTGCTGTTCAATGCCGTGCTCAGCAATGAAAACTTGGACAAAATATATATCGCTCTGCGAAATCTCAAAATCATGTAACGAAAAAGTACAATGAACGAAACCGACTATCGCGTTAATCTGGAAATGTACAACGGCCCCCTTGACCTCCTGCTTTACCTCATCAAGAAGGCGGAGGTCGAGATTACCGACATACCCATCGCGCTCATCGCCGACCAGTATCTGGGGTACGTCGAGATGATGAAGGTGTTCGACGTGGACATGGCCGCGGAGTTCCTGGTCATGGCGGCGACCCTGCTCGAAATCAAGTCGCGCACGCTCCTGCCGCGCGAGGAGGTCAACCTCGACGAAATCGAGGACCCGCGCTTTGAACTGGTCACGCAACTGATGGAATACCGCAAGTACAAGGCGCTGACGGAGGAACTGCGCGAGTACGCGGAGGAGCGGCAGAAGAAGTTCGCGCGGCTGGCCGCGGAAAGACTGGCGTTTGAAGAGGAACAGGCCGCCGCGAAACCGCTGGAGGAAGTCGACCTGTGGGATTTGGTGAAGGCGTTCTCGCGCATGATGAAGGAGACTCTCGGCGCCGCGCCGCACCGCGTGATTTACAACGACGTCCCGATAAGGGACTGCATGGAAAGCATGCTCAACCGCCTGCGCGCCGTGGCAGTGCTGGCGTTCAGGGAAATCTTCGCGGGCATGACCGACCGAATCATGATAATCTCGTTCTTCCTGGCGCTGCTGGAACTCGTCCGCCTGAAGAAAATCCGCGCGGAGCAGCCTGCGGACTTCGGCGAGATCCAGATTGTCCTCCACGAATCCTGATCGAAACAAGAAAGGTCAGACCGATTTTGTTCCGATTACGGACAAGAAGATTAGTAAATTCTTATATTCCTTGCCTTGCCCAAATCACGGGGTACAATTCCAGCAAGCATAAAAGAGGGGAAACTGCGTAAAGATACGCATCCCGAGAGCCGGTCTGCCGCAGGGGGGCGCCCAGGCGGCAACTGGCGGTTTTTTCAAATGGCGATGTGTCATGGCGAACCCGACGACGGACAACAAGGCAGCCTCGCGCCGGCATCTTCTCAACAGGGGCAATCTCCGCGATGTCATCGTTCTCCTTTCCGCCGCGTCAGCGTTATTGTTGCCAATGGAGAACTTTGCCGTGATGATCGCCGGGTTTGTCGTGCTGGGGGCGGGTTGCGCGCTTCATGTGCTTGCAAAGGGCGTGCTCATACGCAACGAGGTCCTCTGCACGAAGGGCGTTTACGCCATCGTGCGGAACCCGTACTACCTGAGCAACTATCTGATAGACTCAAGTTTCTGCCTTCTGAGCGGCAATTTTTACCTCGTGTTCCTCTATCCCCTGCTCTTCTTCTGGGCCTACGGGCTGACGCTTAAGGAAGAAGAAAACCTGCTTTACTCGCTTCACGGCGAGGCCTTCGCAAAGTACGTCTCGGAAATTCCGCAGGTCTTCCCCAGCGCGGCGGCGGTGGGCAAGTTGCGGCACCTCTTCGCCGGCTTTTCGCCCAAGCGCCTCACGTCGAACGAATTCAAGAGGATAAGCCGCTTCGCCGGAATGGGGTGCTTCATAATGCTGCTGCACGATGTCAGCGCCGAGGGCGGGCGGGAACTGCTGTTTTGGGCGCGCCCGCAGGACTACGACGGGGTCGTCTTCACAATGCTCTTCGTCGCCCTTGCGCTAGCCAGCCTTCTCATCCCACGGCGCACGGCGCATCCGGCCAATTCATAATCCGCCCGCATGAAACTTGACAGAGCAGCCCTCCAGAGGTATTGTAAACCCGGTATGTCATCTGTGCGTTGAAGTATCTGGATAGGACGGAGAAAACCCGGAGAGGGGATTTCATAACGCGGGCAATCCGAAGCAACGGCCGCGGCAAGCGCCCTCGTGGGAGGCGGTATGAAATTGCACATCCTCGTTGACAACCAGGCCATGCCGGGCTTCTCCGGCGAACACGGCCTGAGCATCTATATTGAGGACGACCGCTACCGCGTTCTCTTCGACACCGGCCGCTCCGGCACGGTGCTGAAAGAAAACGCCGCAAGGCTGGGCGTGAGCATCCTCGGCCTTGACGGGGTAATCCTGAGCCACGGCCATTACGACCACACCGGCGGACTCAACTCGCTCGCGCGCCATCTCCGCGGGACCCAAATCTACTGCCATCCTGAAATCTTCGACCGCAAACTCTACCGCGACGGCACGGACATCGGCATGGAAATCACCGCCGGCGAAATGGAATACTGCGGCATGCGCCTCCGCACGGAACGCGCGCCCCAAAAGGTCGCGCCCTACTGCCTTGTTACGGGCGAGATTGAACGGACTTCCGCGCACGAGCCTGAGCCGGAGGGATTCCTCGTGGAGAAGAACGGCGAGCGCCGCAACGACATCATGATTGACGAGCAGGCGCTTGTGCTGAGCGGGCCGGACGGGCTTGTGGTGGTGATGGGCTGCGGGCACTGCGGCGTCATCAACACACTGCAGGCCGCGTCAAAGGCCGCGGACGGGCCGGTCTCGGTCGTCGTGGGCGGGTTCCACCTGCGCGACGCCGACGATGCACGGATAGCGCGCACCGTCGAGGCGCTCAAGGAGATGCGCGTCAACCGCATATACCCCGCGCACTGCACCGGCGAGAAGGCGGTCGAAGCGCTCCGTAGCGCATTCAAGAACAGGTGCATCCCCACCGCCGCCGGCATGACAATAGAAATTTAAGAAAGCAAGAACCCGAAGCAAAGGCGCGAGACCCCTTTGTTTCGGGTTTTCATTTTGCGCGGGAAATTACGTTGACGAGGCAGCGCAGCGAGCCGTTCATGCGGTACACCTTCGAGGCGTCAACCGTCCGGACCTCGATGCCCTGCGAGGCGAGGATTTGCGTCGCGGCGTTGTCCAGCGCCGGAAGATTGTAGGCAGGCATGTACGCGATGGTCTTTCCGTCGCGCGTCTCAAGCATCAGGTTGTTGTAGGTTACATACGCCCCGCCGCCCTCAATCGGCACAATGGGCACGCGCACGACGTTGAACCCGCGCCGCTTCAATTCCTCCGCCGCGTAATCGAACCGCGCCGCCATCCCCTCGCCGTAGTCCGCGTTCTCGATGGTCAGCGCGTTCTCCTCCGCGATCCTCCGCCCCAGCCGCGCGTCCCCCACCAGCACGGTCTTCCCGGCGAGCGGCGTGAGGTACATGCCGATGTGGTGCTCAGGCACGTCGCCGTTCTCCCTGCCGAGAAGTATCACTTCCTTGCCGAACTGTTTCTTCAGATATTCGAGAAGCGCATCGACGTTTGTGAACTTCACGCCCACGTTTTTCGCCACGAGGTTGTAGTCCACGAAAAGATAATCGTCGGAGTTGATGAGGTTGCCGCCGTCGAAAAACATCTCCAGTTGTCGAACTGAACAATGCGGCGCGCAGTCCGCGATTCTCAAGGGCGCGAACCAGTCGTTGAACCGCTCTTCCTGGTCCGTCTTAGTCTTCGGCGGGACCATCAGCACGCTCTCGCCGCTGTCGGAAATCGCAAGCGTGTAGCGGTCGCGCGACCACGTGGAGATGACTTTGTCCATGACGACCGGCTTGAACCGCTCCGGCGACGCCACGCCCCATTCCTTAATATAGCCCATGAAATCGTCAAAGTCTTTGCTGCTCGCGCAAGGGACATAGACGATGACGTCGGGGGAAATTTGCCTGAGGAAGTCGCGGTAGCAATCGCTCACGTAGTACTTGTTCTCGTTTCCGCTCTCTCCATCCTTCCCCCATCTCTTCGGCGAGTAGTGCATCACGATTGCCTTGAACGCGCCGGATGCGTCCGACCGGGCGACGCAGCGTTCCTCCTTTACGGGCGTGCCGTGTTTAGGAAGGATGGCCAGAACGGCCAGCCCCACCACAAGCCCCGCAAAAGCGCCGCCGACGGCGCGGATTATCAGGCGTCTCGCGCCGACGGCGGTCTTTCTTGCCGCGTTTGTATCAGCGTGATTCATCCCGTTTGTTGTCACTTAAAGTATAGGCGTCAACTTTTTCGTTCTTCGGCGGCTCGACCATCTTGAAGCCGCAGAGGTACTTCATTGCGTCAGCGCCGTTGTCCCGCGCCATGTAGCGCACCGCCTCCAGAACAAGTTGCTTCTCCTGCTCCGGCGTAAGGTCCGGCTGCGCAACTGGCGCGGCCGGGGCTTCATCGTATTCGACAACGGCTTCGACTTTTTGCTGCCGTTGCAATTGCTGTTGGCCATTCTGTGCTAATTTTTGCAGTTGTTTTATCCGCTCCATGACAGACTGCATGTACTTGAGGGCCTTGTCCTTGTCAACCGCGTACACCATGTAAGTGTTGTCGCTTCCCGGCTCCGCGGTGAGCCCTTCGAGGACGATGGTCGTCATCCTTTCCTCGCCGGGCTTCAGTTCCAGCGAAACCCATTCGTTATGAATCGTCTCGAGGGATCGCGACGGCTCCGGGTTGCGGCCGCCCTCGTAATAGCGGTACGTCTGCACCGCGATCAGGAACTCTATCTTGCGCGCCTCGTCGGAAGTGTTCCGCGTTCCGATGGTGAGGGCGACTTTCTCGCCGGAAAGATAGGTTTCCTTGCTCGTGATTGCCGCAACCGTGCAGTCATTGATCCGGAGCACGCCCGCCGTTGCGACCGCGCCGCCGGACGTCATCACCGCCATGCCCGCCGGGACCGTGGCGACCGCGCTTTGCGCCATGGCCGCGCGGACATGCTCCTGCGAGACGGGGCTTTTGTCCGCCGCAAGAAACGTCCCGCCCACGACGAGCGCAAAGACGCAGACAAAACTAACAATCTCAACGCGTTTCATGGTACGCCTCCTTCCAATAAAAGAACTTGGATGCTGGCCTCCATTCCATAAGACGGCAAAGGCGCGAAAATGTTTCCGAAAAAATTCTCCCGCCGTGAGATTTATTTTTCGCCAACTTTTTCTTGCTTTATATACGGAACATAACCACAATTTGCGGCACACCGCTGGCATAAAAATTGCATAACTGCATTTATTGCCGTTAAAAACGACGGCAGAGAACCATTTCGGAAAGGAGCAAGCATGAATGTGCGCAAAATGATCCTTCTGGGCGCCGCGGTTATAATGCTCTCCTCCGCCGGCTGCCTGAGCCTGGTCGCCAGAAAAGCCGGCAGCGTCGCCTTCGGAGAGAAGAGTTCAACCCTCGTCCTCCAGTTGTCCGCGCAAAACCCAAAGGAGTTCCGCTACATCGAGGTCGCCCCGCTCACCTCGGAACTCGGCGCGAAACTCCCGCCCACGCTGCTTAATGATATCCGCGTAGACCTCATCAAGCAGATTAACGAGAACGAAACCACCCGGACGACTTATACCGCCGGCGACGCCGTCCGCGAAAAGCCCGCGCTGGTCGTGGAAGGCGTTCTGTACGACCTCGAAAAGGGCAGCCGCGTCCAACGCGCCGCCACCATCGGCGGCACGGCGTTCCTCGTCGCAAGGTACACCGTCAAAGACAAGGCCACCGGCGAGACGCTCGCCGTCTTCAACTCGCGCGGATTTCTCCAGGACAGCCTCTACTTCGGCGGCGACATCAACAACGCCATCCACCAACTCAACCTCGCCGTGATAGATTACATCCTCGGGAAACTCCACGAAAAAGAAAAGAATGAATGACGCCGCTCCGCTTCTTTCGGCTACAAAAGGGGTCTGACCTGCTATGGTGAAATGATCAAGTCAACCCCACCCTCCTTGCCGATATATAGGGCAAGGGGGAATCAACCATGAAAAGATCATTGACCAAGTCAACGCTCGCTTTCGCGCGC
>Ga0315284_10001815_pt1 | contig 30386 bp, 22 predicted proteins | sample YL17G09_16_MG_FD_203696 | JGI IMG/M metagenome (GOLD analysis project Ga0315284, IMG submission 203696) | Sediment microbial communities from Yellowstone Lake, YNP, Wyoming, USA - YL17G09_16 | ecosystem: Environmental > Aquatic > Freshwater > Lake > Sediment | place: USA: Wyoming | collected...
CGGCGCGAATACTGCGGTGAGTGACCTGCTGGCGTTTCTGTCGTTTGACGACTTCCTTGCCTGCTACGACAATGAGCGGGCCGCGTTGGAGGCTATCGGCAAGGTGTAGCGGAGGCGAGCGGACGAGTGGGCGAACCGACGAGGGGACGAGCGAGGAGATCCACCAAAGCCTGCTGTCAACGGAGGGTCGGGACCTATACGACGTCCAGGGCGCGCTCCCCCGGGGTGAGGGCGTCGCCGATCTTGACAGCGTGCGGGTACCCGGCATCCCGCAGCCGACGGATGGCATCTTCGGCACTGCTGGCCGGTACCGCCATGAGCAACCCACCCGACGTCTGCGGATCAAGCGCAAGCATCTTGCGGCTGTAGTCCACCGAGGCCGCAAACACGGCGTCCTGCTCGACAAACTCCTGGTTCCTGAATGCCGCACCGGGGATGCACCCCAGATCCACCAGCTCGTATGCTCCGGGCAGAAGGGGAAGCGCGGAGGTCTTGATGCGGATGCTCACCCCGCTACCGCGCGCCATTTTCAGCGCATGGCCAAGCAGCCCGAAGCCTGTGACATCGGTGCCTCCGCGCACGCCCAGTTCGCGCATGACGCGGCCACCGGACCGGTTGAGCTGTTTCATGCTGTCAATGGCGGCCTGATAGACGATCTCGGGCGCCTGACCGATGCGCCGGCCCGCGATGATGGCGCCCGTGCCCAGCGCCTTGGTGAGGATGAGCGCATCTCCCGCCTGCACACCGCTATTGCGCACGATGCGGTCGGGATGCACGGCGCCGGTCACCGAGAGCCCGTACTTGGGCGGATCGTCATCGATGGTGTGGCCGCCCACGATCACACACCCTGCTTCAGCCACCTTCTGCTGGCCGCCGTCCAGGATATCTCGCAGCACGTCAAGCGGGATCTTTGCCGACGGGAACATCACGATGTTCATGGCCGTAAGTGCTTCTCCGCCCATGGCATACACATCGGAGAGGGCGTTGGCTGCGGCGATCCGGCCAAAGTCGAAGGGGTCGGAGCACACGGGCGGGAAGAAGTCGACGGTCTGCACCAGGGCAAGGTCAAGCGCAATGCGGTACACGCCGGCGTCGTCATGTGTTGCAATGTCAACGAGCAGGTCGGGATGCGTCTGTTTGGGCAACCCGGCCAACGCCTCAGCCAGTGCCGCAGCAGGCAGCTTGGCCGAGCACCCGCCCTGTGCGACGGTAGTGAGGAGGTCAAATGGCATGAGCGGGATGCCCTCTTCCCCAACCAGCTTAGAAACTGATGAGCTCCACATCAAACACCAACGTCGCATTCGGCGGAATCACGCCACCGGCGCCATCTTCGCCATACGCGAGCTGCGGGGGAATGATGAGCCGACGTTTCTCGCCCTTGGTCATTGACAGAAACGCCTCGTCCCATCCGGCAATCACCATGCTCCGGCCCACGTTGAACGAGAACGGCTCGTTGCGGTCGACGGAGCTGTCGAACTTCGTGCCATTGGTGAGGTAGCCGGTGTAGTGGGCCTTGACGCGTGCTCCGCGCTTGGGCGAGGGGCCGCTTCCCGGCGCCAGCACCAGGTACTTGAGACCCGATGGTGTAGTGGCCGTGTCTTTCTCATCAAGGTTGATGGCTGCCGTGGGGGCAGCGGACTTCTTCGCAGACATGGTAGTGCTCTCTCGTGTTGAGGTGGAATCGCGATTGGTCGTACAGCCAACCCATACAGCGGCGATGATGATGACAATCACCGGCAGTCTCATCGAGCACTCCTGCATGTCGGACGCATGACCCCTCCGGGATCCGCCGCACCGGACAGCCCGTCCGGCACGGCGTCACTTCGTCTCTGTCAATTGGCCAGAACGGCTACCTGGCCTTCTTCGTGGAGTCCTTGGCCGCAGGCTTGGTCTCCGGCGTTGCCGCGGGAGCCGCAGCCTGCACAATGGTTGCCTTGGTGATCACCACGGGCGTCACCGGCACGTTCTCGAACATACCCTTGGAACTCGTGGGCACCGTCTCAATGGCCTTGACAACGGTAGCGCCCTCAACGACCTTGCCGAACACGCAGTAGCCCCAGCCCTGCTGATTCTGGGCGGTATGGTTGAGGAAGGCGTTGTCCTTGGCATTGATGAAGAACTGCGCGGTGGCGGAGTTGGGATCGTTGGTGCGCGCCATGGCGACTGTGCCGAAGTCGTTCTTCAGGCCATTGTTGGCTTCGTTGGCGATGGGCGCGCGCGTGGCCTTCTCCGACATGTCTTTGGTGAATCCGCCGCCCTGGATCATGAAGCTGGGAATCACGCGGTGGAAGATGGTGCCGTCGTAGAAGCCGTCCTTGACATACTGGAGGAAGTTCTCGACGGTCTTGGGCGCCGCCTGGGGCTCGAGTTCAACAACGATCACGCCCTTGGAGGTCTCCAGCTTCACCCGGGGACTTGCCGCAGCAGGAGTTGCCGCGTCCGACGCCACTGCACCAGCCAACACTGCTCCAGCCATGATCAATGCTACCTTTCTCATTGTGAACCTCCTCTGCGTTTGGTTTGTTGTATGTCCGTCGTTCCGTTGAACTGTCACTGTCGATAGCCGGCCCGGACTACCCCTGGGTGGTCGGCCCTGGTGCGTCCCCCGCCCGTCAATCGGCTCCGCGTCCATGCCATCAGTACACAGGGCTCGGAACAGCCGCCCGGGTTCCTCCGAACTGACCGCCGATCGCTGCCTGCCGATCGCTTGCCCGCCAAGGCAACCCAGCACCGCGATGCACCTCTGTCGTCCCCGTAGCACTGGCGTCCGCACGGCGGCTAGTCCCACATGATGTCCGGCTTCCCGTCGCCCGGCAGCGAGTCGGGGTTCTCCTTGGCCTGGCGAAATTTCTCTTCCAGCTCTGCCTTGCGCCGCACTTTGTCGTCCTGCGCCTGCTTGATCTTGTTGTCCCACTTGCTGCTCTGGTTCTGCCGCGACTTGATGAACTCACCAAAGTCGGCCCGCTGATGATCGGCGCTCTTGTGGTCGACAACCTTGCCTGTTGACGGATCAAAGAACAGCGTGCCCTTGCACATGGGGCATTTGATTTCCATCAGGCTCATGCGTTGCCTCCGCGCGGAAGTGTGGACGTTGAACCTGCCCCGAGAGCCGGTCTGCCGGCCCGAATCCGAGCCAGAGCAGCGCAGTCCCGCATACACGAGCGCGACTGAGGCATGTCCCTGAGTGATACGCCAGAGCCCGGATTGGGTCTTCGGACAGGCTCTAAGATACACGACGAAGGCCGGGCAGGGCAAGCACGCACGTACCCGGACGTGCTTGCCCCGCTCTCGGGCTTCTCTCGCCGACCAGTGAGCAAGTGTCACACTGGCGGCCGCAGAAGGGATCGTCCGATGATCTGCACTGGTTCGAGACGCTCTGAGCGACGCTGCACCGGCATCTCACGTCCGCACCCCCGAAGCCCGCATGCGCCAACTATTTTACGTGGGCCAGACGATGCTGCCATCTGCAGGGAGCCATCCTTGGACGAAAGCACAGCCTCAACACCATCCGCCAAGCCAGCCAGAAACGAAGACTTCCCCTTCGACGGATTTGTCGAGTTGGTGAAGGCTCCTCTGGAGGTGCGGGATCCCGTCTCCTTCAAACGTGTCAGGAAGGCCCTGCAGGAGATCCCCACCTGGGAATCGGGCCCCTTCCGCATGCTCCTCATGCGCTTGACCGGCAAAGACTTCCGCGAGAAGGACGCCAAAGAACGGTGGCGCGAAATCCTCCTCCACAAGCAAGACACCGAAGAGAAGCTGGGGCGCATCATGGGCATCCAGGCTGCGGCGCTCGACTATTTCGACGTGGTTGCCCATCCGCCCGAGCCGCTTGCGCCCATGCACGCAGGACGAAGCCCGCGTCGCGAATCAACCCAGGCAAAAAAGCCCTGGGGCGAGCCGTGGGTCGATCGGGTCTTTGCCGACGGCTATTACCTCGAGAAGCTTCGCGAGGAAATCCTGCGCGCCAAGCGCTACAAGCATGCGCTATCGGCCATCTTGATCGATGTCGACTCATTCAGCGCCATCAACGAACGGCTTACCACCGAGGGCGGCGACCGGCTGCTTGTCACCATTGTCGAGGTCGTCAAGAAGACCATTCGGACAGTGGACATACTAGCCCGGTACGCAAACGACCAGTTCCTGGTGGTTCTGCCCAATACTAATAAGCGTGAGGCGCAGGAATTGGCCGAACGCATCCGCCGCAACGTGCGCATGCGCACCAGGAAGCAGGGCGAGCTCGATGGACCGGTCACCATCACCGCGTCGGTGGACCAGAGCACGCCGGACAAGGGGGGAGCTGCGGAGTTTGTCAAGCATCTCGAAAGCATCCTGAAGCGTGGAAAAGACACGGCGCGCGACGCGGTGTATGGGTCGTGACCGGGAACGTGCCCGGCGATGGCGGCACCTGGCTGAGGTACCCGACGAGCGTCAGGGAAGTAGTCGTCACAGGGACCTTGGTAGTTGCGCTTTATTTCCGATTCCCTCGATATATATATTATGGAGGTGGTAGACACTGGGTGACAACCGCACGGAAAGAGCAGACATGGATATCGGTACACGCGAAAAGAACCAATATCACATCATCGATGTGGTCGGCAAGGTCGACCGGCTCAAAGACTCGATCGTGCTCAAGTCCTGCTTCAACACCCTTCTTGAGAAAGGCGTGTCGCGTGTTGCCATGAATCTTGCTGGTATCACCTACCTTGACAGCGGAGCACTCAACGTCCTCATCTACTGCAACAATACCCTGAGGAAGAAGGGCGGCGAACTCGTCCTCATCGAGCCGAACGAGTATGTGCGAGACGTGCTTGAGGTGGTTGGATTGCACAAACTGGTAAAAATCTTCGCCCGCGAAGAGGAGTTTAACAATGAAACGAACGTTGCTTAGTCTCTGTCTTGCCCTCACTGCGGTGCTGTCGATCGTGGGATGCGCGGGCCAGGAAGCCATCAAGCCCAAAATCGGCCAGATGGACGAGTACATCAAGACTCATCCCGACTTGCCGGAGCTTGACAAGGCGTGCATCTACGACGGTCGGTTCGAAGTCGGACTGCACCAGGAGACCGTGGAGTTCCTGCTTGGTAAGGCGCCCAAGATCACGATTGTGCATCAGCCGTGGGCTGTGCAGGAAAACTGGATCTACAACAAGGGCGGCAAGAAGGTCTTCATCATGGAAGAGAAGCACGTGGTGGGGATTCTGGAGGAGTAGCCGCCCGGTGCTGTCACGGCCGATCAGCGGCGCACCGCCGCTCAACGGCCTCCCCGGACAGCGTGCACGGGCACTCAGTCCCGATCCCGACCTCGATCCCTGCGGCCCGATGCGTCTCCGCTGGTACCACGATCATCCGCTCCATCCTCGTGCTCAAGCAGCGGCCCATCCTGGTCTGCCACCGACTCGTCGAGCCTGTCCGCTGGATCAACCGGGTCGGGCTCCGATCGACTCTGCACGGACGCCGGCGCAGTCTCGGCAACTTCGGCCTCGGCCAGCTCGTGCCTCTTGCGCCGGTCGCGGACCAGGGTGACTGCCACCGCCACCAGAAAGAGCACAGCCGTCGCGATCCACAACACCGCATTGTCAACCACGAAGAAGAGCAGCGCGAACTTGCGCACGATCTCCCCGCGTGCCAGGTTCTCCACCTCGCGCGCATTGAGACCGACAGCCGAGTCCACGCCTGCCCAGAAGTCGCGCTGTCGCTGCGCCGCCTCCAGAATTGTGCCGATGGACTCGATACCGTACCGCTCAACCAGGGCCAGCACCGCCTGACGGCTTTGACAGTATGAGAGATCTGCGCGGAACCTGCCGTACTGGTTCACCGAGTCGATGGAGGAGAGCGGCAGTAGACTTCCTGTGAGAATTGCGCGGGAGAGCACGGTCTGTTCCTCGAAGCTCATCTCGCCGGAGAGCAGCATGGCTGTGCCTTCGTGGAACCAGCGGGGGATCTCAACGCTGGGGCATGCGCGCGCCACAGCAACGTGCACAAGTTCATGGAGAGTGACCTGGGCCAGGTTCTGGTCGAGCAGCGGACCGGCATCGGTGTACACGACCACGAGTCGGCCGCCAATGGCGCCACCGCCACCCCACTCCGGAAGCACGATGCCGCTGTCGGCACACTGCCGACGCGAGCAGTAGCGAACGCACAGTCCGCTGTCGTCAACAAACTGGTCAGGCGCCACGATGCGCCAGATGCGGGCGTAGTCACCAGGCAGGTGCTGCGCGTCGATGCCGGCTGGTGGCATGCCTTGTATTTGGATGGCAGCGTGGAGCCAAGTGACCAGGCCGAATGTGACGAGCAGAAGAAAAAGCGGGAGTGGCCACGGATCCCTCGACTCGACTTCGGCTCCGCTCAGTCCGGCGGCTCGGGAACCGTGACACGGATGCTGCACGGATTTGCGCGGATGGGAGAAGAGGGAAGTTCGCATGCGGACCCAGTCCTTCGGGTCTGACCTTCCGAGAACAGAGTGCGTGGAGATCGTGGTGCAGGCCCTCTGACCGCTGAGTGCTGGTCGCTGACCGCTTGCTCGCCGGAACAATGCGGCTCAGCCAATCAATGCTGGCGGAGGTGCCATCGGCTCTACCGCGCCGAGTCTTCCGTGGCCGTTCCTGCGTATGCCCTTGTTGCGCCAGGACCTCAAGGATCCAGACACCGCGCCGAGTTGCCTACTTCAGCAATTCCTCAAGCGTCTCCCCACCGCCCAGCGAGGAGATGGCGCCCTCGTCGATGTGCAGGTCGTCGCGGTTGTCGATGTGATCGATGGCCCCGTCGCGAATCCACAGCACACGGTCGGAGTTCTTCAGCATCTTGTGGTCGTGCGTGGCAGTGATGATGGTCACGCCATTGGTAATGGAGAGCTCTTTGAGAATGTTGATGACATCGCCGCCGGTCTTGAAGTCCAGGTTGGCCGTGGGCTCGTCTGCCAGAAGAATCGACGGATCGTTGACAAGTGCACGCGCGATGGCCACACGCTGCTGCTGACCTCCCGACATTTCGTCGGGCCGGTGGTGCAGCCGGTTGCCCAGACCAACCTGCTCCAGACACCTCTTGGCACTCTCCTCAGCCTCGTGGTCGCTTACACCGGTGTACACGCGTGCAAGGGCCACGTTGCGCAGCGCAGTGAGTGAGGGCAGCAGGTTGTAGCTCTGGAAGATATAGCCGATGTAGTTGCAGCGCACGTAGGCAAGCTGGCGGCTGCTGAGCTTTGGAAGGTCCAGCGGTCCAATCTGCACCGTGCCCGACGTGGGCACGTCGAGCGCGCCAATCATGTTGAACAGCGTGCTCTTTCCAGAGCCCGACGGCCCCATGATCGAGAGGTACTCCCCGCACATGAGGTCCACGCTGATGTTGCGCAGGGCATGCACTTCCCCTTTGCGGAACTTGAACACCTTGGAGACATTGCGCACGCGAATCAGGGCTTCACCGCGCGCGACGGCGCCTTTTTCGAGCTTGGGGATCTTTGTGGTATCGGTTTCCATTGTCTGTCTGGCCCTGCCTTAGAAGGGAAGTGTGATAACACTCTTGATCAGGAAGTTGACGCCGATGCAGAACGTGGTGAGAAGACCTGTTCCGCACCCGAATCCGGCAAAGACAACCGGCACAAACTGCCGCCACTTGAGCCCCAGCTTCTTCTGGAAGTAGTACTTGCCGAGAAGCGCGCCAATGAACTGCGGCAGAATCGAGTGCGGCAGTGTCTGACCCAGGCCCTTGACCAGTCCGTACATGAGGAACACCGGCAACCCCAAAAGACTCGTGGCACCCAGTGCCACCCCGCCAAACGCAAAGCCGGCCAGGATGAAGACAGGCTTGAACGTCTTCTGGAAGAGCGAGTATCCGCCCATGGTTGCGGTGTAGAACATGCACTGGTTCTCCGCGTTCATCTCCCACATCTGCTGCGCGTATGGGAACTGAGGTCCGGGAATGGGGCCCAGGCTCCAGATGAAGTTGGCAAAGAAGAGACTTGTCACCAGCACAATGGGCGTGAGAAAGAGAATCGCCTTCCATTGGCTCCAGAACCGCACGCCAACCAGTTCGGCACGCCGGTACTCGGTGGTGGCACTGCCGTAGTTGTCCATGGGTATGGGGAGGAACCAGATGGCCACTCCCTGATAGCCCGAGAGTATGAACGATGCCTCGCGAATCATGGGGATGGACACGACCTGTCCGGCCAAACCCTCCAATCGCGCGGTAGCGTAGGAGAGCAGTGGCGTATAGACGAATCCGAAAAAGAGCATGACCACGAAAACGCCAGGCCACTTGTGGAAATCGATCAGCAGATGGGCGACGAACAGATACATGACCGTGGTGAACACGTACACCGCGATCACATACGGCATCTTGATGTCACCGCGTCCCTCGGGAATTGCCTGATCGAACGCCGAACTGCCCCGCACCTTGTTCTTCTTCTCCCGCGCGTTCTTGCGCAGCATGGCGACAATGGAGAATATCCCCACGATCACAATGGCGAAGGAAATGCCCACGGTGAAGCTCATGTAGAAGTCGATGTTGTTCTTCAGCATGGTGTTCTGCGTGGAGTCGCCGGGCATCCACAGTCGCAGAATTCCCGCGTTGTACAAGATGGGATTGAGCGCATTGGTCATGAGCATGCCGATGAAACTTCCCAGCACCGCAGTGTATGGGAAGATCATGCCCACCATCACGTTTGTGAGGTCGAAGCTCACGCCCGTTGCCACGGCCTTCATGAACGGAAATTCGCCGGTAAAGGGCGTATAGTCGATCCAGGGAATCGGGAAGATCATAATCGGCTTGTCAAGCAGCGCACCGGTGAGGGTGGGCAGGCCGATATAGAGGAACCCGAAGACCAGGCCAATGGCTCCACCAATGGAGAAGACGCGCCACCGCCAGGATTTTGGCTTGTCCGCGTCGTTCACCGCGTTGCTGCTCATTTCCACGCCGTCGCCACTGGAGCGTTCCTCGTCCTGCTCTTCGCTGAGAGCCAGAATGCCCTGCACGCCGGGAGCGGCCATGGGGAAGGGGAGCTTCTCGATGTCGCTTGCCAGACGAAAGAGACCGTAGCCGAGAATGGTGTTGTTGAGTCGACTCATGAACGTGGTGAATACCACAAGCAGCAGCGGCACGATCCAGGTGGCATGCAGCAGCGAGCGCTTTGCCAGCACACCCGGCTCGGTGGGCACGAACCAACTGGGAATCAGCTCGGCAATGCCGTATGCCTGTGCGGCGTTGGACTGTGCGAAGAACTGGTTCCACAGCACGCCCTCAAACGGCATGAACATAGCCATGCCCGCCAGAAAGAAGATGATGTACATCTCGGCTTTCTTGAGGGTCTTGTTGGCACGACGGGCGATTTCTATGAAGAGAATGAGCGTAGTCCACTGTGCGGCCGGAGCAATATTGACTCCGCCCACCAGCAGGTTCATGTAGATGGCGCCGGGCACCATGAGGAACGCCACGAAGAGCGACCCCATGAACGCGGGCCAGGTGAAGCCCTCCTCAAAGGTGGAAGGTGGTTCCAGGAGGCCACGAAATTCCTCCACTTCCTTGTCTACGCGCGGACCCAACCGGAAGAACGGTTTCTTCTCTGTCATAGCGTTTGGTGCACCTTTGTCCGATGTATTCAATCCAACCTCCGCGTATTGCCGTTGTCTGCTGCCACTGCCCGCGTACGCCTCCACGCATGAGCACCGCTCAATGCGCCTCGGACCCCGCGCTCTGGACCGACTGCCGGCCCGTCAATGCCTCGGCTATGCGGCGACTCCCTCGCCAAGACCGGCCAGCGTCTCCTGCCGGTACGACTCCACCACTTCGGACGAAAGCGTCCGCCACAGCAGGAACTGTCTGCGCAGGTCGCGCAGGAACACCTTGTTCGAACGCTTCCAGTCGGAAAGCGACCCGCTCAAATGCGTGGCCGTGATGGCGATCTCGTCGATGCCGGAAATCTCCGATGGCGTTGCCGTGAGTGAGAACGTCTGCGAGATTCCCAAGTCAAATGGCGCCAGGTACAAGTGCGTCGACAGGGTCAGGTTGCCGCTTGCCGGATCGCGCGTGATCTTGATATCCTGCGCCGAGAAACTACCGAGTCCCGAGTCTCCGTGTTCGCCAAAGTGCTCGGAGAGGAAGCTCACCACACCCGTGATATCGTACGATGACACGGTGAAGGGGAACTTCATGGCAAGCACACCGCCCACCGGAGCCGGCATCTTCCACGAGCGCTGCACGCCCGGGTTGGCGCTCTTGCTCGCGCGGATTGCCGGGTAGATTGACGAGAGGAGCACCGTGATCATCACAGTGATGATCGCGAAGATGGAGTTGGTTGAGGAGAAGTTGATAGACGGCTGCTGGATCACACCCAGGCTCGCCAGATACGACGCAAAGAGCGCGAGCGCCTGTGCAAGCAATTGGCCCCCGAGACCGCCGATGACCGCGTACACACACGCCTCGGCCAAAAAGAGGAAGCCCACGTGCCCCGGCGACAGACCCAGTGCACTGAAGGTGTAAATTTCCTTCTGCCGGTCGGTAATCGAGCCCAGCAGCGTGCCGAAGATGATGAAACCGCCCAGGAGCACCGGAATGATGAGCGCGTAGATGCCCGTTACCTCGGTAAGCTTGGTGAAGATGAGCCGGTCGACACCATCCTTTGTCTTTGTCCACACCGGCGTACTCAGGCCCGCAACCTCTGCCAGGCGCCGACCTTCTTTGGCAGCGTCGACACTGGCGTCGGAATAGATGGTGATGCAGTGGATGGTGCCGCCAAGTTCGCTCACCAGAGAGCCCGAGGCAATCGCGACCTGGTTGGCATTGAGCCGTGTGAAGTCGCGCTGTACTGCATCGCTGCCGCCCACACCCGTGTTCGCCGCGTTGTTCACCTCTCCGGAGGCGCCGCCGAACTTCTCGTCAAGGAAGTTGACAGGCAGGACAGAGCGACCGTCGAGGTGCTTCATCTCCTGCAGCTTTGAGGAATTGGTGGTGCCCGCAAACCAGGCCTTGCGACCGTCAATCCACAGCGAATCGCCCACCGAGAGTTTGAGCTGCTCGCGAATCATGACCGGCAGGTAGATGCCGTTGCTCTGCAGACACTGCTGCTTCTGCGCAACGCTGTCTCCCTCGAGCAGCGAAGCGAGCGCATCCCATCGTGGTAGCTCTTCGGGGGCCACGCCCATCACGCCTTCGAAGCTCACCATTCTGCCATTGTCGCACCGGGCAATGGTGGTGAGGTTGTCGACGCCGCGAATCTTGACCTTCCACCACTGCGCTACGCACAGGCCCTTGTCGCCGACGCGGCTCGACACCACGTTCAGCAGGTCGGTATTCAGCCGCTGGTAGTCGAGCCTGTGAACCAGGAATGTTCCCGCCACATTGCCTGCCACTGGTCCCACGTAGAAGGCCCGCACGCCCTGTCGGTTCGACAGCGAGGCAAAGCAGAGAATCGTGAAGGTGAGCATGATGACCGTGATGCAGGTAAGCAGCGTGCGAACCGGGCGTCGCCGCATGGTCGACATTCCCATGTTGACAGCGGCCATCATGGTGCCCATGCGCGAGATCTCGACATTGTGCATGCTGGTGACTTTGCCCTGAAACGCCATGAGCTCCACGCGGAACTTGCGCATCATAATGTAGATCACCATGGCGGTGAGCACGATGATGGCAAAGGCCAGGAACACGATGATGGGCGTGGCTGCAATGGAGAAGCCGGGGTGCATCAGGTACAGCGCAATGAACGTGAGCAAGAAGAACACCACGAATCCGCTCAGCCGCCCGTAGATGGTGCTGGCACAGATGAGCAGACGTTCCAACCCGAACGCAAACGGAATGGCCAGCAGCAGCAAAATCACAATGGCCTGCACCAGATCATTCATGAGTAACTTGACAGGCTGGTATACCCGGCGCGACACCTGCGCGCTCTGCGCAAAGAGCGACTGTTTCGTTTCAACCCGGTCGGCAGCCAGGGCCTTCTCCTGGTACTGCTTGGCTCTATTGTGCAGCGTTTCGAGGTCGACATCGGTGACGCCCTTGGTGCGCACCAGGCCCAGTCGCGTTTCATTAAGTTCCCACAGATCCTCGGCCGAGATGCGATCGACAGCCGGCGGATACTCGAACGTGGCGATCGGGAAGCCCTTGCCGTACGGATTGTCGCGCGAGGCGCCCAGGAATGCCGCGCCGTAGGGTTGAAACACCTTGGTCATATCATCGACCGCGTACCGGTGCACGTAGAAGAAGATGAAGCCCTCGAAGCCGCCGGAAAGCGACTTGTCTTGACGGAAGGGTGCATTGGCGGATGCCTGCAGAACCTTGGTGTCGGCATCGGTGGTCACCTCGCCGGCAAGGGGGTAGCTCAGCATGTATCCCTTGGCAGGGAAGAGCTTGAGCCGGTCCCATGTTGTCCAGGTCGTGCTGTTGACTATTGCCTCAACCGCGCCGATGGAGTCGAACGTTGACGCCAGCAGGGTTGCCGAGCCGGAAGTGGTCAGGAAAATGTCGCGATTGACGCCGGTGATCTTGAACTTGCCGTTGCCGTCGACTTGCTCCAGCACGAACCGGTTGAAGTCGGGCGCATAATACTTGGGCTCGGGCTTGAGACCGTTGCTGCTTGCCAGTCCGGGCATCGCCTGAGGAAGTATGGCGATGATGGCGTCGGTGGCGGGACTATTCTCGGCCAAGCTTCCCGAAATCATGAGGTCAGCCGCGTACCCAGACGACTTGCCGTTATTCCAGCGCGGAATGCGGGCCTTTTCGGAGATGGAGATATTGGTGAACGCAGGCGGTAGCGAGATTGCCTCGCTGTTTGCCAGCTCTCCCATCAGGCGCGTGGCCTGGTGCGCTTGAGCGCGGATGCGCTGCCAGCCCAGCGCCGAGACCACATCGGCGGGGTGGCCGTCGCGGGCACGGCGATCGTGGTAGGTCATGAACGACAGATTGTAGAACCCGTAGTTTCCGGCAGCCACATTGCTGCAGATGAAATTGCCCGGGACGTAGTTGCGGGCAAGGGAGGCGTCTTTAAGAGCATCGCGGTCAAATCCTTCGAGGGATCCCGTCTTGTCAACCGCTTCGCGTATGGCGCGCATCATCAACCCGTAGTGCCCGGGATTATCCCACGAGGCAGAGCGGGTGTCGCTACAGTAGGCGATTTCGCTGGCATCGCCGGCCACCGGGCCCCAGACAGGTCCCTGGTCGGAGAAGTTGTAGGAGACGTGCAGCGTGATGGCCTTGCCGCTGAGCTTCTCGCGGATCGCCTTCTCCTGCGCGTCGATAGCAAGCGCCAACACAAGCTCCGAGACGCGTCGTGCGAGGTCGTGGTCGGTGCGGGCCTTGAGCGTGACGATGATCTGGGGCTCGATGCCATCGGAGGAGTTGCGGGCCAGCGCCTTCAGTGCATTGTCCCACTTCGCCACCTCGGCCTCGATGCGGTCGCGCTCGGCTGCCAGCGCCGGGCTCTTGTTGCCGCCCTGCCCTATCTCCAGACGCACCTGAGCAGCCTTCTGCTTCAGATCGTTGCGGGAGTTCTCCGCTTTGTCCATGAGTCGTCGGAAGACCTCGGCTGAGGTCGCGGCACCGGCAGTACCGAAGTTCGCCAGCGCGTCACGAACCTGACGCAGGTAGGCCACTTCGTCCTGATGCTCCTGCGCGAGCTTGTCGGCGAGATTCTTGTCGCGAGTGATGGCATCGTACACCGCATACGAGCCCTGATGGTACTGGCTCTGGTTGTCGACAAACATGAAGAGCATGTCGCGCTTGGGACGGTTGTCTTTGAAGTAGCGGAGTGCCTGGAGCACCGCGGCAAGGTTTGCGGCGGAGCGTGCGCCGGGGCTGCCCTGCGGAATCTCGCCCCACGTATCGTAGTTGGCCGACATCACCATCATCTCGGACTCGGTCCGGTCCTTGACAAACTTGGGGTTGGCGCCCGGCAGGAAGGCCAGCAGATTGCGCCCCGTGCCGCGCTTCCAGGGGATGTGGCTGGTGAGGGTTGCCTGCGGATAGTCTTTGCGCAAGTCAATGACCGACTGCGCTTGCGGCGGCACGTAGAGGCGGATGAGGTTACCGGGCACGCTCACATGCTTGGGATACCACGGCGTTGCCGAGGGGCTGCCGAGGAACAGCACGGCCTTGGCCCCCATCATGAATGCCTTCTTCCAGGCATCGTACGAATCGTACTCCAGAACGGCGATCGCGCCTTCAATCGACGCGGCACTGGCGCCGGTGCCCAGGTACACCAGAGGCCCGCTCACGCTGCCCTCCTTGGTGACCGGCGAGAAGATGAGGTTGGGCGCCACAGGCAATAGATCGACTGCGGTGGTCGAATCGATGGTGAGACGGCAGACCGACACTTCGGGATAGGTAACAGGCATGTCCAGCGGCATGATGTCGGCAATGCCCATGTCGCGCAGCCGCTTCTCCAGGTAGGCGGCAGCGGCGCGTCCCTCGGCAGTGCCGGCAATCCGGTGCGGAGACGCGCACAGTGCGGAGACATCGGCCAGGAATCCGTCGCTTTCGACGGCCGAAGGAGGTATGGGTGCCGCAAGCGCAGCCGTGCAGAGAATCGCGATGGTTGACAGAACAGAGAGGAGTGCACGCATCACTTGGCGCCCCCGATCTGTCCGAGCCGGATACTGATGTTGGCGCGCTCCTCAACTTTGTTGATGCGTCCGTCGCGGATCCACATCATCCGGTCGCAGACGTCCAGTAGTCGAAGATCGTGCGTGGCGCAGATGATGGTCACGCCCTTCTCCTTGTTGATTTTCCGCATGATTTCCAGAATTTCTCCTCCGGTCTTGAGATCGAGGTTGCCGGTGGGTTCGTCGGAGAGCAGGATTTTCGGCTGATTTGACAGGGCGCGCGCAATGGCCACGCGCTGTTGCTGCCCGCCCGACATCTCGATGGGCCGGTGCGACCAGCGGTCGGCCAGTCCCACCAGTTCAAGCAAATCCATGCCGCGTTTGTGCGCCTCTTCGGGCGTCACTCCGGCAAATGACATGGGCACCGTGATGTTCTCCAATGCCGTCATATAGCGGATCAGGTTGAAGCTCTGGAAAATGTAACCGATCTTGCGGCATCGCAAAAACGCCAGCTCAACGGCATTGAGTTGCGCGATATCAACCTCGTCGATGAGCACGCGACCCTTGGTGGGTGCGTCGAGCGCGCCAACCATGTTGAAGAAGGTGCTTTTGCCGGATCCCGACGGACCCAGGATCGCAATGAACTCTCCGCGGTAGATGAGCGTGTCGATGCCGCGCAGCGCAAACGTGGTCGCCTCACCCATGCCATAGCTCTTCACCAAGCCAAGGGTACGGATGATGATCGACTTCTCGAGCGGACTCTTCTTGTCGGTAGATTGGATCATTGCGGTTACTCCACGCGCATTGCTTCCATGGGCGCCAGCCGCGAGGCGGTCCAACTTGGCCACATCGCCGCCAGACCCGCAATCACGATGCCGGTGAAAAACGAAAGTACTGAGATTATCGCGAGATCGCGCAACTGGATCGATTCAAACACCAGTCCGCCGTAGCCGATCATGCCACGCAGAAATGCCAGAAACAAACCAAGAAAAACGCCGATCACGCTGCCCACAATGCCCTGCAACATGGCCTCGAACACGAAGAGCAGCATGACGAAGCTGTCCATGGCGCCCAGGCATTTCATAGTCGCAATCTCGGAGAAGCGATCGGTGATTGACATGGTCATCGTATTGGTAATGCCAATGAGGCATACCAGGAACGATACGAGAATCAGCCACATGGTACGGGTTTCCATGGAGAAGACGCCCGCACGCCTGGCCGGTGTCTTCTCTCCCACTACCTTCTGCAGGTTGCCGGCGCGGCGGTACTCGTCGGAGAGCATGAGCAGTCGCGCGGCAGCAAGACCCCTGGTGCCCGGTTCCAGCGCAGCCAGGTCTGCCGCAAACGCGGCTCGCGACTGGGTGGTCATCCACTTCATGAGCAGGGGTGTTGCCAGCTTGTCAATTGACACATTCATCTGCCGCGCCAGTCGCGCGCCGATGTCGCGGTTGGCAAAGAGCAGGCCCAGGCTCTGCATGTCCATATCCTGGCGCGCCTCCTCCGACACCTTCTGGAACAGATCTGTGCTCATGCCGAAGCCCTGTGCCTGCAACGCAGCCAGAAAGGCTGGGCTGGCTGCGGCGAAGAGCCGGGCGGCTGCCGTGTCTCCGCGTACTGCATCAACCGCCGCGATTGCCGCCTGCTGGCCGCGCTGGATGCGCTCGCACGCTTCCGCAAAGAACGGGTGATCGGTGGTCGCAAACTCGGCCAGTCGTTCGGCGCTACCCAGGGGCAGTTTCAGGTTGAGCTTGCCGACGCGTTGCGCAAAGGCATCGATATCGGCGCGGGTGCCGAACTTGCCGACAATGCTCAGCGGATCTGCATCTGCAATGAGAATGGCGCGCGAGGTGGTGGGAATGCCGGCAAAATAGTCGCGGTACGCTTTCACCCGACGCACTGCTGCGCCGAACTTGGTGACCTCCTCGTCGGTGAAACCGCCCCATCGCTTGTACTCTGCGGCCTTCTGTGCATCGCCTGTGAGCGCAAACGCCAGGATGTCGGGCTGAGCATCGGCAGAGGAGAGACGGGATGTCCACTCGCCCAGCCGCCGCTTCTCTTTGAGTTCGTTGTAGGCGCGGTATTCCGAATCGTACGAGAGAATCCCGTAGAACAGAACATAGGCGAGAAACGCCACCGCCAGCGAGAGAATGAGAATGGTAATGGCCGAGCGGGTCACGCGATAGTACATGCCCGTAATGCTGAGCTGCAGACACCGGGCCGGACCCAGACGGACCTGATCTTTGACGACGATTGGCTTCAAGGTCTCTTCTCCTCCTGGCTGGGCCCGGCAATCACGATGAGCCCCCGCCGTGTCAGTTGTCGCAGAAACTCCATCACACTCAACCGGGCCTGATGAAACCGCAGATGGTGGGCCGCGGCGAATGCGTCGACTATGTCTTCGATGCGGGCGGAACCCGTACAGGCCTCCCACACCTCGCGTCCAGTTTTGTCAAGTGCCACTGCCCTCTCTTTGGACAGCGGCATGATCCAGGTGACCGGCGGCCGCATGTACCACTTGCGGCGGATGGGCACGTACACGATCATCGCGTCGTCGCCCCGCGCCTCCCACCGCACTGCCTGATTGCGCACCGGTGCCGAGGCCAGTATCACGTCCAGCGACAGCTCGGCGTCGGGATTGACCGCCGGGTTGGCCGTCTCTGCATGCGTTTCCGAACGGGTCCCGATCTCCGGTGACCGAACTGCGCCGCCCCGATGGCTCGTTGCCCGATCGTCCGGGAGGCTGCCACCGGTGCCGCGCTGAGCGGGAGCACCGTGACACTGCACGCGGAACGAGTCGAGATCGACCGGCTGCCGCGGAAAGTACGTTGCTGTCACCTGATACACCGCGTGGTCTGTCGGGCACTCCCAGGCAACATCGGCACGCCGAATGCGCCGTCCAACCAGCCACCTCGCCTGAAACATCCGCTCCCGGCCGTCGAACCTGCACGCATCGTACGCGCCGCGCTTGCACAGGCTGAACGCGCCCGGCATGGGCGCGGTCTGCCGCTTCAGAAAATTTTCAAGGTGCCCATCGAACCAGGTTTCGGGCATTGCCACGCGACGCACAGCCGCGCGATCCAGACTCCCGGCTCCCCGCCCGAACCACAGCACCGTTTCGCTCGGGCCCACATCCGCACCGGTCAACTCCCAACCCACCGGTGCCGTCGCATCGAGATCGAACGCGAGCACCCGACGCATACCCTCTGCAAGCTCCACCGTGCTGAAGCTCGCCAGCAGTGGCGACTCCACCGCCTCGTCGGGCTGCCCGAGCCACGGAATCGCAACGTCGATCCACCGCGCGCTCTTCTTGTCGTAGAACCCGACTCGCGTCAGCACGGTCTGGCCCACAGTGCGCCGATATCCCCGCCATCGCTGAAAGCGCAGGGGTACGCCGATGGTGCACTCGGGATGAGACAGCTTGTCGCGCGCCGCAAAGTCGTCAAAGATCCGCTCTTCGTCGGGCTTTGTCGCGCACGCGCTCCAGCTTACCTGGAGCCGCTGCCGCCGGCGATCGACCAGCATGAGCGTGCCACGTCGCGCGTCGGTCGAGTGCTTGACAATTTCCCACTCGTCGGGCACCGAGAAGCTCAAACCCAGCCATTCGATGGTCCGGCGAGATTCCATAACAACACATCAACCAGGGAAGATCTGGTAGCTCTCGGGTATCTTGCCGGTTACCATGAAGAAGATCGCCCCGGCCACGGCCCAACCGAGTGCAGAGCACAACTCTCCGGCTATCAGCCCGATCATCAGCGGCAACACCGTGCGGTATCCCTTCGCGCCCGCGAACTTTACAACAGCAACTTTGATGAGCCACCCGATCAGAAACGAGAATGCGAAGCGAAAGCCCGGGTAGGTTCCCCACACGATAAACGCAACCGGGTGCAGGGGCCACCACGAGAAGCGCAGGCGCATGAAGTTGCACGCAAGCACCAGGGCGACTCCGGCAATGGCCCACTTGATCATGAGCATGTCGGGTCGCATAGACGTGAAGTGACCCAGGGCCGATACCGACAGCGACGCGTTGAGTTCGTTGTAGGCAGAAAGATCGGTGATGTGTCCGGCTAGGTAGCGGAACGAGTAGCCGGGGATGTTGTTTACGCTCGTGGCCCACACGTCTTGACTGTCGATGCCGTTGTTGTACTGCATGTACAAACCGCTGATAATGGTGGCTGCCAGACCGACCACCACCATAATCGCCACAACCGATATGAGCCCGTTGGGGGCGGCCTTCTTCGCCTTCGCGGTGCCCATGTACAGGCCATTGGCAATGAAGGGCATCACGCACTCGCGGGGGTCAAGAACAAAGAGCGTGCACACCAGCGCCATCACAATGTAGGCAGTGGGCCCGATGGCCTGCATGCCGAAGAGCGCCGTGATCACGCCGACCACGCCCCACACCGGCTGGATGAAGAACGTGCCCGTTTCCGCGTTGATGCGGGTCATCACGAAGAAGGTGAGCATGATGAGCGACACCAGCATGGCGCCCAGCACCCAGTCGACGCCCGCCTGTGTGAGAATTGCCACGCACCCGGCAAGACACACGATGCAGATCCGCGCGGCCCACACTGCGTTCCTGGGTGTATCCTCGTTTCGCCGCAGTCCAAAACTGCTTCCGATCACATTCAGGTAGTACCGCCGACCCAGGAAGAAGAGCATGGCCGCAGTGCCCAAGTACGCACCAAAGCGCAGCATGCTGATGTTCTTGGGTTCCAGGAAGTCTTTCTCGAAGGGGTATCCGCTGGCGGACATGACAACAAACAGCATGAGGAAGAGCACGCCGGAGAAGCCCACGCTGAACGACACCTCGGTGGCAAGGAAGAACGCAAATGCGACCACTGTGGGAAAGAGTGCGGGGGCGGTGATCAGAAACTGCGAGGCTTCGGCCCTGGTTGCGTTGGGAAAGAGCTGCTGCAGCGCGGCAAAGTCAAACGTGAGTGGAATCTTGACAAACCAGATTGTGGGGAACCACGCGTTGAGTCCATTGCATAAGTGAAGAGCCATGATGGAGCCAAATGCGACCCAGAACATCTTGTCGCTCATCACCGCAGGTAGCGATCCCCTGGTGTGCGGGCGCGCCACTTCTTCGACAAACTTGGCAATAGGGTATGGCAGCAGCTCGCGCTTCCATTGGGGCTGCACTACCACTATGATGCAGACCGAGGCCAACCCCAGCAGAATGGCCAGCCCGCCCCAGAACTTCAGGCTGGGCCACCACACATCCCAGTACATTTCACCAAGCCCGATGTGCTTCTTGCCGCCGGTGCCCTGCAAAAGCGTCTGCACCGCCGGGGACTGGGGATCGCCGTTGGCCAGCAAGATGCCGTCGCCTTTGGGCGCATCAACGATGAACTGCGGGAAGGAGCGGTCCACCACTGCCCGGTTGAGTTTCTGGCCTTCGCGCTCCGAGGCAGTCCGAGCTGTTACCTTGGCCAGCAGACGCTGCACGGTCTTGTCTGAGGCGGGAAGCACTCCGGCCATTGACGGAGTGTAGAACGTCGGATCGGCGATGACTTCGTCAACCGCATTGAGCAGCAGCGATCGCTGCGTGGGGTCTGCCTCGCCCGAGGCAGACACCTGCACGGCAATGTCGTGGACGTTCTGCGGCAGTCGCGACCACATCCGGCCGGCAACTGTTGCATCGCCCTTTGACGAATCGGTCGCCAACGCTCGGCTGAATCCGGCCCAGTCTTTGACATGACCTTCGGCAATCATGGGAGATGCGCCCGGCACGTACGACATAACGCGCGTGGCCTTCCACGATGTCATGGTCTGCTCGTAGTTGGGCGGCACCGAGATGAGCGAGGAGAAGACGCGGAAGAAACTGGAACCCGGCCATCCGCACACCGCAAGTCCCATGGCAACGATCACGGCGATCTCCATGCGGGCCAACGCGCGCTGCCGCACTCTGACAAGCAGCGGGTTGAGCAGCAAGAGCAGGAGAAGGAACGGCCCGAACACGGCAACCGGGAAGTGATTCCCGATGAGCATGGTCTGGCGTATGACGTGATCGTTGAAATAGGTGAGCGTGGCGATGCAGAGGGCGAGGATGCATCCGATGAGGACAGACCGGAGAGTCACGAGGGCCGTTGTTTCCTTTCCGGAATGGGCGGTGGCCGCACAGAGGCGCAGAAGCGGTCTGCGGGAGACCTCCCAAAAAAGAAAAAGGCCTCCGGAAAGCCCGCGCTTCCCGTGGCTGAAAGCCTTGAGAAACTAAATCCCTCGGCCGATTCAAGTCAAGGGTACGGAGGTCTGCGGGCCGGACGGCGGTGGATGCGGCTGAAAATAACAGTGTACAAGTATAAATACATGTTGGTATGATACTGGAACGAGCGCGGGGGGGGAGACCGCCTCGGGTCACTCAGGAGGTCCGCTGATGATGAATCGTGCCCACGTCGATGAGTCGGTCGGTCCGCATGCCACGTTCGCGGTGCGCGAAGCCCCCGACCACTCCACAGCCGAATCCCCGGAGCCGGCTCTTCCGTGGACCTCGGCCTACCACACGCTGGTCCGCACCATCCCCGATGTTGTCTACGTGCTGGACGAGCAGGGCTCCTTCACCTATCTCAGCGAATCGGTGCGCACTCTGGGCTACTCGCCGCAGGATCTTCTCGGCAAGCACTTCACCCACATCCTCCACCCCGACGATGCTACCACCGTCAGCCGCGACAAGGTGCTGCCCGGGCTTGTTGGGGTCAAGACCGGCGATGCGTCGGCCCCCAAGCTCTTTGACGAACGGCGCGCGGGAGAAAGGCGTACCCGCGACCTGGAGGTACGCGTGCGGGCACGGCGTGCGGTGCATGCCCATGACGATGCCGTTGTCTATAGCCTTGTCAACGCCGCCGGCCACTACGAAACCGATGCCGCTCACACCACACCGAGGTTTCGCGGCACCGTGGGTGTCATACGCGACATTTCGCAGCGCAAAGAGGCCGAGGCTGTTCTGCGCGAGCGCGAAGCCTTCAACTACGCACTCTTCGAGTACAACCCCATCGAAACCGTGGTGGTTGACCGCGAAGGCCGAATCACTCGCTTCAACCTGGCCAAGCGGCGAGCCGGCGATCGCATGCCCAAAGTTGGCGAGGTGATGTACCGCGACTATGCACGCAAACACACCGTCGACATGTACCAGGAGCTCATGACCTGCATCCACACCGGCGAGCTGAAGCGCTTCCCCGACGTGGCCTACGGCGGCAAGACGTTGTCCATCACGCTTTCCCCTTTCAGTCACGGCGCCATCATCACCTGCCAGGACATTACCCGCCGCAAGCAGGCCGAAGACAGTCTGCGGGAAAGTGAGCGGCGCTTCCGCGAAACGGCCGATCTGCTGCCCACCGTCATCTGCGAGTCCGGTCTCGACCGCACAATCACCTATGTCAACAAGGCCGGACTCGATCTGCTGGGCTACGACTCCGGCGACATTGCGCGCGGCGTTACCCTCTACCAGATCCTGCACCCCGACGAACGCGAACGCGCGCGTGCCCGTACCGACAAGATCCTGCAGGGCAAGACCCTTGACGCAATCGAATACCGGGCGCTGCGCAAGGACGGCGCCGAAATGGTGATCCTGGTCAACTCCTCGCCCATCCTCAAAGACGGCGTCGTTGTCGGCCTGCGCACCAGCGCCATGAACATCACCTATCGCAAAGAGATGGAGAAGGAGATCCAGAAGGCGCAGATTCTCGAATCTCTCGGTATTCTGGCCGGGGGCATTGGCCACGACTTCAACAACATTCTGGCCGGCATCTGCGGCAATGCTCAACTGGCACGCAAAAAATCCCAGCGCGGGGCCGACACCACCTCCTACCTCGACTCCATCGAAAAAGCCACCGAGCGCGCAGGTTCGCTTGCACGGCAACTCCTTACCTTCAGCAAGGGTGGAGCCCCCATACGCAAGATCGCATCCATTGCCGAACTGGTGCACGACACTGCCGAGTTTGCGTTGCGTGGCTCTACAGTCAACTGCGCGTTCAGCTTCGCGCCGGATCTGCTCCCGTGCAGTATCGACCAGGGACAGATCAGTCAGGTTGTCAACAACCTTGTCATCAACGCAGGTCAGGCCATGCCGGGCGGCGGCACGATCGAGATTGACGCGGTGAATGCAGAGATTCTTCCGGAGTGCGGCATCCCCCTTCGCGCGGGCAGGTATGTGAAGATCCTCGTGAAGGACCGTGGCGTGGGCATTCCGCGCGAGAACCTGTCGCGCATCTTCGAACCGTATTTCACGACCAAGCCCAAGGGAAGTGGTCTGGGACTCACTGTCTCATACTCGATTGTCACGCGGCACGAAGGCTTCATCACCGCCGATTCCACGGTCGGCGTGGGCACCACATTCACCGTGTACCTGCCGGCATCGCAGGGAGCGCCCGACCAACCCATCAAACCGGAGGTTGACAGATCGCGTCAACACGGCAGGGTGCTGCTCATGGACGACGACGAGATTGTACGCACCATCGGGCAGGAAGTACTCAAGGAGATTGGCTACGACGTGGTGGTCGCACTTGACGGCGGGGAGGTCCTCGAGCTGTACGAGAGGGCGCACACTGCCGGGGAGTCGTTCTGTGCGGTCATCCTCGACCTTACCATTCCCGGCGGCATGGGCGGCAAGGAGACCGTTCAGAAACTGCGAGAGATCGACCCCGACGTAAAAGCCGTTGTCTCGTCGGGCTACTCAGATGACCCGGTCATGGCCAAGCCGCAGGAGTACGGGTTCAGCGGGGTGATCAGCAAGCCGTACAACATTGACGAACTGGCAGCAGTGATTCGCGCAGTCGCGACATAAAGATGAAAGGCTCTTGGGTAGCTGTGCCGGGTGGCGCATCATGGTGCAGCGGTAGTTTGGGTCACCCGGTGCGCGACACCCACGGGCAGTATCTCAGTTGGGCCCGCCTGGATCGCCTCTGGCCTTCGACAAAATGCTCACTTTCCTGCGCTGTTGGTGTGGTCATGTTGACCAAGCACAGTGCTCGCGGGTGTCGCGAATCGGGTGGTTGAAGCTTGGCGCACCCCATGACGCGCCACACATTCGACGGAGCTCAGTGCAGCGCCCGGCTTTGCCACCCAGACCCTCCCCATTCCATTCGGGCCGAAGATCAACGTGGTGTGGACCTGTAGAGCCGCCTCGCGACCTCGATGGCGGCGAGCAGGCTTCTTTCCGAGGCAACGCCCTTTCCTGCAATGTCAAACGCGGTTCCGTGTCCCACTGACGTGCGTATGATGGGCAGCCCCACGGTGATATTCACGCCGTCGTCGAAGTTCTTCGACTTCAGCGCGACAAAGCCGTGATCGTGCAGCATCGACACCACGCCGTCGAACTCCCCCCGAAACGCGCGCATGAACACGGTGTCGGGCGGAAATGGCCCCTGCACATTCATCCCACGGGCCGCCGCGCGCTTCACCGCCGGCGCAATCACGCGAATCTCCTCGGTGCCGAAGAGTCCGCTCTCGCCTGCATGCGGATTGAGACCGGCCACGGCGATGCGGGGCGCAGCGATGCCCGCATCGCACAGCAGGCCGTCCAGCAACCCGATGTGGGCCGACACTCGCGCAGTTGTGATGCGGGAGATCGCCTGCCGAAGCGAGCAGTGCGTGGTGACGTGCGTGACCGCCACATTGTCAAGCATGAAGACCATGCCGTAGCCGCGTGTGTGCGTGCGCGCGGCAAAGATCTCGGTGTGCCCGGGATAGTCAATGCCCGCAGCCTTGAGCGCCTCCTTGTTGATGGGGCCTGTTACGACTCCGGCGACCTCACCGGCCAGAGCCAGGTCAATGGCCCGCTCGATGTACGTGTACGCCGCTCGACCGCACGCGGCGCTCACCCGGCCCGTACGATACTTCTGCGGAGTGATGGCGCCCATGTCAAGCACATTGATGGCATTGGCGCGATAGTCGCGAATTGACGACATGGCGTGGAGTGCGGGGACGCTCACTCGGACGGATCGCGCCGCCTCCGCAAGCACGGCCAGATCCCCCACCACGCACACGCACACGCGGCGAGACCTGCGCAGTCGCGCAAGAGCCTTGATGGCGATCTCCGGGCCAATGCCGGCCGGATCTCCCATGGTGAGTGCGAAGAGTGGGATGGTGGTGCGCATGGAGGGATCTCCCTTTGTTCGGAACGGAAGCAGTTGTCTGATCGCCTACCGGTGAACGGGGCGGCGGCCGGCCGGGACTCCTACTGCCCGAAGCGGCATCGGACCGTTTACAGGAAGATACCCCATCGCGTGGCCGGAGTGCAACTTGGCAGGCACAGTCTGTGCTTCCGCCCGATGCCGTGATGGTGCTGCGGTAGCACGAAGAAACCATGGCGCCCCTGACATTCCGGCAACACCGCGTAGGGACTGCGGATTTCTGTTGTCCCAACGACGGGAGTGAACCATATTCGCGATACGTCATTGGCCACAGGGATGGTGATGCTGGCCAGTCACCTCGCAGACCTCTATCGGACGGTGGCTCAAGCATGGTCCTTCGCATTGCGCATGAGGCAGGCGTTTGGGATGATCGTCGGTCCGTGCAAGCTGGCCGATCGGGGTTCGATCGCAGCGCCGGGGGACTCGCGGGCGTTGCGGCGAACGCTGACGGCCTGAGCCGCATTCCCCGGTCGTACGTCACCGCCGCTTTGCAGCGGCCAGATCGTCGATGACCCGAAGCACTTCGGGGAGAAGTTGCTTTTTGCGAGACAGCACCCCGGGAAGCGCGAAGTACCGCTTCTCCACCGGAGTGTATGTAAGTCGACTGTCGGCCTCTTCGGAGCCGGATGTGATGAGCCCGGAGTTGGCGTGGATGATGTCGGTCACCAGCAGCATGGCCCAGTCAAGCCCCCGGTCCTTCCTCATCGACTCAAGCTCCACGGCAAGGCGATCACGAACCGCGTTTGCCTCATCGATGTCTACGACCTCTATCTGCGCGATACCCACCGAGAAGCCCTTTTCGGTGTAGATCTTCAGATCTGCATCGGTAATCTGCGACAGATTCTCGAAAAGCAAGTTATGCGTATTGGAGAAGATGTCGTCGGCGAAGGCGACCCAATCGGAGAGGCCTGCAAGCATACACAGAGACTTGAGGGCGTCGCGGTCGTCGTCGGTGGCGGTGGGCGAGCGCAGGGCGAGCGTATCGGAGATGATTCCCGAAAGCAGCAGCGTTGCCTCCTGCTGCGACGGAGGCACGCCGTGCATGCGGAATTTCTCGAACACCAGAGTGCAGGTGCTGCCCACCGGCTTTGAGTAGATGTTGATCGGGCTTGAGGTTGTCAAGGCGCCGATCCGGTGATGATCGACGATCTCAACGATATGCGCCTCATCGGCGCCCCCAACTGCCTGGGCAAGTTCGTTGTGGTCTACCAGAATGAGATTCTTGTGCATGGGCGCAAGCAGGTCGGTACGGGTGACTGAATCAGCGAGTCGTCCAATTGGGCAGGACTGGCTTTGGACCGGTTGTGACACACGGAAAAAGAGAGACGGAGGCAGGTGCTGGGATCGTTGACGTCGAGACCACCTCGGTCGGAAGACGCATTTCCCCTTCCGAGTGTTCCGTGGTAACCGTTTTGCTTGTATCTTCTGTCAATAAAGGCCATGGATGGCCACGGCAATCGTCCCCATCAACGCCGTATCATACCCCAGTCGACTCAACCGCACCTCAGGCGCCTGCACGAGACGCAGGTTGTCCTTCATGACCTTGACCGACTGTGCGATCAGTGATTCGCCGCCACCCACTGCCACGCCGCCGCCCAGCACAATGACATCCGGCAGATAGATCGCTGCCAGGTTGCGCAGCCCTTGTCCGAGGTTGTAGCCGACCTCCTGCCACTCCTGCTCGTCGAGTTCCTGCGCGGGCTTGCCGTAGATGCGTCGTATGCCGTTTCCGGAGATCAGCGCCTCAAGACAATCGGGTGCTCCGCACTCGCAGGCGAGTCTCTCCGGATTGCTGCACCGATAGCTGATGCCGTGGTGTCCGACCTCCGGATGTCCGTCTCCCATCCCTCGGTAGATGCGTCCGTCAAAAAGAAGCCCGCCGCCCATGCCGGTGCTCAGCGTGAGATAAAGGAATCGCGGCGAGCGTTCTCCGCCGAAGTGGTACTCCCCAAGCGCTGCCACGTTCGTGTCAACGTCTACGGAGAACGGACACTGCCACCTCTCTTCCATGAGTGACTTGAGGGGCACGTTCTTCCACTCGGGCTGGTGGAGCGGAGACACTGTGCCGTGTCGCCAGTCCAGCGGACCTCCAGCGGCGGCGCCGATGGCCTTCACTGAGTGATCGCCCAGGACCGTGGTGATCATCCGGTTGAGCGTGTCGAGCCCCGCGTCGACGCCCGGGGGCGTGGGTTCCTGCACGCGGCTGAGGATTCGACCGTTTGCGTCGGCACTGGCCACGAGTAGCTTGGTGCCGCCGATGTCAAGGCCCACGTATGCCGGTTCTTCGTTGTACTCAATATTCCCCATACATCGAACTCACGGCAAGTCGGGTCTATGCTGCCACTTTCCTGCTATTAATATTGATGATGCCCCGGCACACGCAGGCGGGCAGGCGTTCCTGGACAAGTTCAGGGGCTCGCTTGACCTTCGGGGCTATGGTTCTCGCCGTTCAGTCGTGGAATGTGGCGATGGCGGGGATGTACTGGTTGTCAGAGAGAGTGAACCCACTTTCGGAGTGAAGGAGTCCGGTTCTCAGGGAATGGCGGATGGCTCCAGTTTCGAATTCCTCGAAGGCGATAACAGTCACCGCTGGGAAGAGAACGAAGGTGACTGTCCGGCAGAGTGACTGTGCGCAGTGCCCTGCCTTGCAGGCCCGTCGATTGCGGTGAGCGTGTTTTGTCGGTTTGCTCGGGGCGCACGGAGATGGGCATAGCATGCCCCGGAGGAATTATCTGTAGTCAACTTTTGGGTACAGAAGTCCTGTAACAGGTTGATTTCGATGGGGTTTTCCAGACCCCACGACCCCAGCAACACTCCAGTGACGAAAACGGTCGCCTTCCCGCAAAGGAAGACGGTCGTGGTCACGCTGCAGAGATCGGGTACTACTTCTTGGTTTTTGTCGAAGTTGTCTTCTTCGTGGTGTCAGCCTTGGCGGGAGCAGCGGCAGCCTTGGCGGTGTCGGTCTTTGCGGGAGCAGCGGCAGCCTTGGCGGTGTCGGTCTTTGCGGGAGCAGCGGCAGCCTTGGTGGTGTCGGTCTTGGCCGGAGCAGCAGTGGCCTTCTTCGTCGTGTCAGCCTTCGCTGTGTCGGCTTTGGTCGTTGACGTGGTGGCTGTGGTCGACGCCTTCCTGGTCGTGTCCGACTTGGCAGTGGACTTGGTCGTCGTGGTTCCTGCCTGCGCTGCGACAAACGCTGCACATACACATACCGCAACACAGATACGCTTGAGACTCATGGCTCCCCCTCCTGAAGTGTGGTGATGATTGATAAAGGATTCCGTCCACGGCGAAAATGGAGATTCGCGTGCGGACAACTACAAAACAATATAGGACAGGGCATTCCTGAAAGACAATACTTTCGTCATCTTGCCTACCGATCGGCTCGGCCGATGGTTGGGCTGGCGTCCATCGGCGTTCGGTCCAGCGCTTCCAGAGCGTGTCGAAGGGCATCCGCTCTTTGGGGACGAAACAGCGAAGGTGCTTCCCCGATGGCGCTTCCCGCCTCCCCGGCGTGATGGAAGAGCGGTGAAGGTGAAGTACTTGTATCGAATCCGGTTCAGTCTGGAGCAGGGCGCAGCAGTCACTGTCTTCAACTCTGACGCCACGGTTTCAACCCGGTCCTGGTCCGACAGGCGAGATTGCCCGGGGGAACGCGGAGGTCCCGAAGGTCACTGGGCTTCAGCCGGCTCAGAAGATGACGACGTTCTCATCCCGGGGCGGGCAGAAGAGCCGCTGCGCGTTGTCGTGCGTGGTCTGAGCGGCCTCGTCCTCGGTGATGCCGCGAATCTCAGCAACCGCCTTGCACACCGCTTGCAGCACCGTCGGCTCGTGCACTTTGCCCGGCATGCCCGGCAGCACCGTGTTCTGCGTGTCGCTCTCAATGAGCAAGCGATCGGCGGACACACGTGCCACAGCCGCGCGCACATCCTTGTTGTGCCAATAGCAGATCCAGTCGGTGAAACTCAGGTGCAGACCGTATTGCTCGATGCGGGGCGCCAGATCGGCAGCGCCGGTGTACCCACGAATCACGCCTCCCGCCGGCAGTGGGCCGATCTTGTCAAGGATGCGGCACAACGCCTCCCACGCATTCTGGCAGCAGATCGACACTGGGCGCCCCAACTGCTGCGCCATCTGCAACTGGCTGCCAAACGCGCGCTCCTGATCGGGGAATGTCGAGGGCGGCAGCGTGTGGTCAAGCCCGATTTCGCCGATGCCTGAGGTCGGGAACCTCACCAGGTAGTTGACGAGTTTCTCCGACCATATCTCGTAGCGCAGTGTGATGAGGCGCGGGTGAAGCCCGAAACCGGGATGGATTCCCGTGATCCTGGAAGCGAGGTATGCCACGTCTTCCCAGTCGTCTTGACTGGTGCCACAACACATGAACCCGTCAATGCCCGAAGCCTTGGCGCGGGCCATGACCGGGACGATGGAGTCCTTGAGTGCGGAGTTCTGAAGGTGGCAGTGCGCGTCGAAGAGTTGTGGCATGCAGCAGAAGATAGTACGTGGTGGGCGTGGGGCGCTGCGTGCCGCCACTCATCCCGCATCGTCCGAGCGAGGCGTTGGCTGCGGCTGCGCCGCGCCAAGTGCCCCGGAGACAATCCTCCCCTCAACGATGCGCACTGTTCGCTGAGCCATCTGTGCGATGCGCGGGTCGTGGGTTATCATGACCACTGTCGTGCCGGTTGCGTGCTGCCGCTTGATGATATCCATGACCTCTGTGCCGGTGTCAGGGTCGAGGTTGCCCGTGGGCTCATCAGCGAGAATCAGACGCGGCTTTTTGATCAGGGCACGCCCCAGGGCAACTCGCTGTTGCTGGCCAACACTCAACTCCGACGGCAAATGATCCCTCCTGCTCGAAAGATCGAGTTCGTCCAGGAGTCGGTCGATGCTCTGAGGGTCCTTCGGTCCGTTGTCTGCAAGTGAAAGACCAACACTGATGTTCTCGTACACCGTCAAGTAAGGAACGAGGTTGAACGACTGAAAGACGAAACCCACGCACCCCCCGCGCCATTGCGATCGCTTCCCTGTATCCCAGCCATAGATTGACTGATCCTCCCACGTGACGGCGCCGGAGGAGGGGTGGCTCATGCCGCCCAGCGCCAACAGCAAGGTGCTCTTACCGCTGCCACTGGGGCCGACGATGCCGACAAACTCACCTTCGCGGATGTCTATGGAAACGTCGCTGAGTGCGTTGACGGATCCATGCGTGCGCTTGAAGACCCTGGATACCGACCGGGCTTTGAGCATAGAGTCAATCATCCTTCATGATGAGCGATGGGTCCACTCTCGTTGCGCTGATGGCCGGTATCGCGCTGGCAGCCAGGGCTATGGCAGTCGAAACCGCGACACTGTAAAGGGCGTACACCGGTAGAGGAAATACCGCAACCCCGGCAATCCGCGGTCCGAGCGCCATGGCCAACACCGAACCAAGAGCGTAGCCGATGGTACCTCCGGCAATGCCGATGATCAGTGCCTTGAGCAGAAACAGCTTGAGGATCCACGGCGAGTTCGCGCCCAATGCCATATAGATGCCGATCTCCCTGCGCCGCTCATAGACATTTGCGAACATGTAGTTGGCAATGCTTGCTCCGCCAACCACGAGAATCACCACGAGCATGATCAGAGAAATGCGTTTCATCACTGTGTTGGCCCTGATCTGTGTCGACACGATCTGGCTGATGGTAACGACCTTGGCGTCGGGCAGCAGCTTGTTGATCTGCTGGATGAGGCCCGTTGAGAT
>Ga0315284_10001817_pt1 | contig 30376 bp, 44 predicted proteins | sample YL17G09_16_MG_FD_203696 | JGI IMG/M metagenome (GOLD analysis project Ga0315284, IMG submission 203696) | Sediment microbial communities from Yellowstone Lake, YNP, Wyoming, USA - YL17G09_16 | ecosystem: Environmental > Aquatic > Freshwater > Lake > Sediment | place: USA: Wyoming | collected...
ACGTTGGGCTGGATTACACGCCGGTCGTAGTTCCAATGCCGATATTTGCCTTTCTTAATGACGGGTATCATGTCTACGAAGCTGCTAATATTAAACGTATGTACGTAGATGTTTATAATTCTTTAGGTGTAACAGCTGAGGGGATTACAATTCAACCATCGGTTCCGGGCAACTTTATGACAGTTAGCGTTCCATCTCCAGTGTCGGATTTTTATACCGTCCCAACCTATGCTGGATGGGATCCAAGAGTAGAAATAACAATATCACAATCTTATCCAGCCCCGATGGTGCTTAGGGCTATATGTTTAGTAGTGGAGATATCATAATGTCAGATAACTCAAATGGATTAGGAAGCCTAGGATTAGCCTTTGTTGCCGCTGGTTTATATTCATCTCTGCAGAGTAATAAGGCTCAGGCGAGCATAGAGAGAGCTAATATACAGCTTCAATCATCGCAGGCTGGAGTGAAAGCAGCGGAACAAGCGTACGAGCGTTCTAAAACCTTCAGACAAAACATATCATCTCAGTTAGCGATGGGCGGACTTGGATTCGGCGGAACGATGGGCCTTGTAGCTGCACAGAATGAGAGCCTTTCCAATGTAAATTATGATCTAGCTAGCATAGCAAAGCAGCAACAGTTTACAGCGCTATCTACCGAGTCAGCATTGGCGTCATCTAAGATAAACAAATATACGAGAGATGCAGGCGCTTATGGAAATGCGGCTAAACAAACATCAGACCTTGTTAGCAAGCTTGGTTTATTTGCAGGTGGTGGATAATGGCTGAATTGATTGTAGATAAAAGACAAATAGAACAACCTTCCCCGCCTGACATTAGTGGTCTGGGTGAAGCCATAGGGAATATGGGAAAAGCCCAGGCTCAGGCGGCTGCTATTGGGTTTGATATAACGAAAAATGTAATGGAGTCAGCCAATAAAATAGAGGCAGACCTGCACTATACAGAAGCAACCAACCTATTAAATCAAGAATTAGTCACATCTCTTAGTAAAGAAAATATAGTATCAGGCAATGCATACGAGCGTTATATGCAAAGCGCGCAAAGCATCTCTGAAAAGACATTACCTTTTGTTAATAGACAATATAGAGGTACTGTAAAAAATCAATTAGCAAAAGAAATAAATAAATTTGGCCTTCAGGTAGCACGGCAAGAGATAGCATTCAAGGAAGAGCAGAACAAGGCAAGCGGTCAAATCGTTGTAGCGAATAAGATAAGCAGTTTAGAAGAGGCTATAGCTAATGGTGATATGGAGTCCGTAAACTCTCTTCAGGCGTCCATAGGAGACAGTATATCAAGCCTTGTTGGCATTGGGGCTATGAATGAATACGAGGCTTATCAGCTAAGTGAGAAGGTTCAAAAGGCCACGGTCGTAGCGGAATATTCATCAAAATTTGAGAACATGCTTCGAGCAAACCCAATTGAGGCGGACATATTTTTAAAAGAATTAGGCGAGAAAAAGCCGCGCAACTTAACCCATGAAGAATGGAGCTCAGTTCAAGCAACATTGCTTCAACAAAAAGATGAATATAGAAAGTCTTATCAAGCTGCACAAAAATTAGGTCAAGATGAATATTCATTAGCATTTAATTCTGGTTTAATTAAAACGCCAAAAGATTTAGATACATTTATAGAAAATCAGACAAAGATGGGTAGACATTTTTCTCCCAACGATAAGATTAACATGTACGATGATTTGGTTAAGGCTGCCAATAGAGTTGATAAAGAAGCTCAAAAACTATTAGAAATTGATAATGCAGTAACACAAAATCCAGATGCGTTATATAATTTTTCTACAGGTGATTTAGAAAAGTATCACACTTCAAAGTCAGACCAAATTAAAGAAGGATTAAAGGCGCAGAAAGAAGCTAATCCGGATATGGTTATTCCGAGCGATTTAACAGTTGAGGCAAGTGTTGCGTCAACATTACCGTATAATGTAAATCATTTTTCTAGAAAGTTTGGTGATAAGTTACAATATGGAACGCCGGCCGATATAGAGGATGCCATAAAAGTTGGTGACCATTTATTAAGGGTGGCCCCTAAAACCTATTCTCTATTACCTAAAGAGACGCAGGTTTATCATAATTTAGTTAAAACACTTTATGGGAACACAACGTTAAATATTGAGCAAATACGTGACTATGCTACTAAATCTGTGGCGCCGCGAGATGATTACACACAAAAAATAATAGATAAAAAATTAGCAGACCTTCATAAGACTGGGTTTTATAAGGGATTGTATAAAGATATTTATGATACAAAATTTGTTAACCCAGCGCTTCAGCCTCAGTTTAACAACTTAACATCAGTGTTTGATACATTTTATAATCTTTCTGGTGATAAGAATGTTGCTACAGACTTAACAAAAAATTATATGAATGTTAATTCTGGAAAATCTGAATTTATTCCTAAATATGATGTAACAAAAAATCCTATAGAAAAAACAAAGGAATATATAGATAATCCCATATTTGTTAAAAATCAAATTGCTACTGCAGCAAATGAAATTATATTAAATTATGAGTATGCAAAAGAGAAGGGCTATCCAACGGCCTATACTGTAGAATGGCCAGACGGAATAAAAAAACCTAATTTAAATGAAATACAACAAAAAGATTTTGTTGAAAAACCAATTATGGTTAATGAAAAAGGAAAAGAAGTACCAATACAGTTAAAAATAAATGGTAAGAATAGAAAAATATTCCTAATGAACCCAAGTACAGATTTGGAAGATAGGTCAAGAGACCAGCGCCAATTTTATTTTGAAGATGACTTTGGTATCCCTCAACCGCTATATGTCTCAGGTGAATTTACGCATACTGGAGGCTCTGTAAATGTGAGTTCTGGTATACCGTCTATACAATTTAAATCAATATCTCAGGTAGTACCAGAATATTATAAAGATGTTGTCAAGAAATCATACGATGATAAAGCTATACAACTATTAAGAGCTGAATTTAAATCTCAAAATCCAGAAGCGATTGAGCCTGTTGTTAAAAGTATTCCGAAGCCACAATCATACTACAATGCAAAAGTACCTAAAAAGACAGAAAGTGAATATGAAAAAAGAAAGAAATCTGAAGATGAATTTATTAAGAAGAATTTACAATCTAAATCAAAATTAGTTGAGCAAGATATCAATAGGAAAATATCTGCATTAAATGAGGTAACAAAATGATAACCTCATCAATGGGAATGGGAGAGCCAGAAAAATTAGATAACCAAGTGCTAGAGCCAGAAGAGATATCTTCCCCTGAAAACATTGAAGCTGACGCAGCTCACAGCCCTAGCACGTCATATGCGCTAAATGTTGATATGTTACAGCCTTTAAGTATCCCAACTGAACGTCCTTTTATGCCAGAATTACCGCCCGACGCGCCCGTATTTGGAGCCGTATTTAGACGTCGCAATATTATCGGAAACTTGATTAATTCTACTGACTTTAATGAATTTGATAATCCAGATTTAAATGTGCCTGATTATAATTATATGGATTACATCCCGTTAGACTTATATGACAAGCACGGTGATAAGTACGTAGCTACAAAGAATCCAACGCATGCAGAAGCCTTGACAGCACAATTAAGGGCAGAGGAAGTGGATAGCGAGGCAATGGCTAACAGCCCTTGGCGCTCTATTGGCTCATCTTTAGTGCAGCTTCCAACAGACCCAACTCTATTGTTTCCTGGTGGGATCTTATTTAAAAGCGCTAAAGCAGCGGCAGGGATAGCAAAATCTGCATTATCCGTTAGTAAGGCGGCTATGGGAGCGGCAACCATAGAGCAAATAGTAAAACATCAAACGCAATTGACGGCAGAAATAGATGACTCTATGTACGAAATTGTTGGAGCTGGACTAGTTGGTGGCGTGATTGGCGGCCTCGGTGGTGCTTTTGCACACGGTCCAATATTCAACAAAGCTAAGAAAGAAGTTACAGCGCTTATGGCTGATGATGCCCCAGTAGGCCCTAAGCTCACACCAGAGCAAAGTTTATCAGCCGCTAAGGTACGAGACCCAGCACTAGAGAAAGATCTCAATAGCCTTTATGGCGGGTCCGTAACAGCGGCTGCGGGCAAATTCCTTGGGTATACAACCAAATGGCTAACTCCTATGAGCCGGCTTATATTTTCCCCATTTGGGTCATCTCGGGCTGTTATCAATGAAATGGTTGAGCATAATATGATATTAAATGCCAACCTTCCTGGAAAACGAAAATTACTTAATCCAGACGGTTCTTATGCGGAAGTCGAGCGTGCTGCTATGCCAAAAGGCATATCTGTTGAATCAGAAATAAAAGCGGCTAAACGTGGCATGCAGAAATTATTAATTGATTATCAGGATATATTTTACAAACAGGCAGGGATTAATAAAGGTCCTTTTAAAATTGCTCGAACTGTATTAACAGAGCACGAAGGATTAAAGCTAGAAGATTTTGAAAAACAAGTTTGGCGTAGCGTTGTAACGGGAAAAGAAAGTGAGAACGCAGCAGTAAGACAGGCGTCAGATTTAGTTGTTAATAAATTTTTTGAGCCCGTTAAACAAGAATATATAAGGCTTGGTGTATTTACACCGGACGTATCAGTAAAAACAGCAGCTAGTTATTTTATGCGGGTTTATAATAAAAAGAAATTGTTAGATCCAACAGGACGAGCAAAAGCCCACGCTAAATTTGAAGCTTATATAAAAAGAAATGATGAAATATTAAGAGATTTAAAACCGCAAATTGATGCTATTCAAAAAGAAATCGCATTATTAAAAAAATCAAAGAAATCTAAAGGCAGAGGCAAATTACTTAAAGAAGCTGAAAAAAGATTGGGTGCGCTTGTTCCTGATTCCTTATTGACAAGCAAGGGTAAGATACGTGAAATAATGGATCCCGATTATTACGGCATAGAGGCCGATAAAATAATCGATAACATTATTGGCATGGGTGAAGATAAGAATTTAAACCCTATTCTTGCATCACTTCCTGGCGGCAAACCTAACGTTCTTAAAGAGAGAAAATTTCTCATTGATGATATTGAAATAGAAGATGAGTTGGTTACCTCATTCTTAGACGTCGCCCCCATGTTCATGAATGCTACAGCGCCTAATATCGCCATGCTGAGATATGCCGAGCGATTAGGAATAGAGGGCTCTAACGTTAGAGGATTTAAGATTCAGGCGCTAGAAGACGACTACAAAGCAGCGGTTGAAGCTAATCCTAGCAAACAACAAAAGCTTTACAAGAAATATCAGAAAGATAAAAAAGATATTAATGCGGTCTTTGACATGCTTGGCGGAATCTATGGCGGCGGTGTTAATGTCATGGACGCGACAGGCGCTAAATTTGTAAAGAACTTGAGCAACTTTAATTATTTACGTCTCATGGGGCTTGTGACATTGTCAGCGCTTCCTGATATAGGCTCAATCGGAATGAAGCAAGGCTTCTTTAGAGTCATATGGGAAGGATTGGTCCCTATGCTTAAAACTTTGGAGCATGGCCACTATGATAAAGACCTGCTAAAAGATTTGGCATTCACGTGCCATACAGCTCAGGGGTACAAGCTCAAGGGAATGATGGAGCAGGATGTAGGCGCGAATGAAATGGGAATGCTCGATAGAGCGCTGACAGCCACAGATAAAGGTTTGTCTTACATGTCTCAATCATATGGCAATGCGAATTTAATGAATAAATGGACTGACACCATGGAGTTCATAGCTGGTAAGACTTCTATTGGGCGAACATTAAGAGCTATTAATGATTGGAAAACCACTGGGACGATTAAACCGAAAGAGGCTAACAGGCTCAATGAGCTGGGCATATCGCCAGAGAATTATGAAATTATTCATAAGCAAATGAAGAAGCATGGCGGGAAAACGAACGGAAGCTATTGGGTTAACTATTCAAAATGGGATAGTGACGACGCTTCATTAAGAGCTTTTGCGGAGTTCAAGCGAGCTATTACGCGTGAAGTAGATGCGACCGTTGTTAATCAGGCACCTATAGGCGGAAAGCCGTCTTATTCTCACACGACTTGGGGAAAATTAATATTCCAGTTGAAGGGATATAGCTATGCGGCGACCTCTAGAATGCTTATTCCAGGTCTTCAGCGCGGAGATTCTGAGTTCATGCAGGGGCTTATGATGATATCCGTCATGTCATTGCTCGGATATACCGCAAATAGACTAATACGCGGCGAAGAAATAGATTATAGTTATGATAATCTGTTTAAAGAGACGATGGACCGCTCAGGCATCCTGGGCGTATTTGGTAATGGATATAACCTTTTGAACAAACTGCGCGTCATACCAGGCCAAGAAGTCACACGCTATAGAAATCGTGGGGCTATGTCTACTCTTCTTGGACCATCCGTTGGTTTGGTTGAAGATAGTGTCGATTTATTAAGCAAACTTGCACATTTCGACGATGTAAATTTCAAAGAAAAAGACGTCCAAAAAGCGATACGTCTATTACCCTATCAGAATTACATATTCACACATCAATTAAGCAAAATGATCGGCAAATCATTCGCTGAGCATCTTGGGCTGGAGGCCTCACCCGAATGACCATCGCGATTAATAGCAACCCAGAGAGAGACCAGGACGTAGCGTCATTCAATGGTCAGGTAACATTTACCTATGGCTTCCCTATTTTTTCAGACGCCTATATAGATGTTTACCTAACACCTGTTGGCCAGGTTGCCGATGATGCAACGGCCGGAAGACTGCTAACGCTAGGCGTTGACTATACGGTTACAGGAGCTGGGACGGCTACCGGCGGAACAATCATATTAACGGCTGGTGCTACGATTGGTGACATTATCACCATGGAAGGCGTACAGCCTATTGAGCGCGCTTCAGTATTCCAAGATTTAAATCCTTTTACAGTAGCGTTAAATGACCAGCTAAACCAACAAACAATAATGGCGCAGCAAAGTTATACGTACTGGAACGAAATTACACCCCATTATAATCATTCTGAGCTTGTATCAGAGATTGCACGCCCCTTTAAACGTATCCTTCCAATGCTGCCGGATGGTCATGTCTGGGTAGGTCGAGGCGATTTAGGCGACCCAATCGATGATATAACAACGATGTTGTTTGCGTCTGGAGGCTCAGGAACAACAGCGTCAACGATTGTTAAAAATATCTCTCAAGCTGCACACGGTTTATCAGTAGGTGATTACGTCAGAATTGATGCGGTAGGTGATTACGTTGTTGCCCAAGCAGATTCAGCCGCTAACGCTGAGCTGGCTGGCTTGGTCACGGTTGTTATTAACCCCAATGCCTTTACGCTAACCATGGTTGGCTATATTGATACAGGCGTATTTGCTGGATTAACCCTAGGCGGCATCTATTTCCTATCAGCATCGACACCCGGCGGTCATACGCTTGTAGAGCCTAGCGGGCTGCTAGAAGTGTCATTACCCGTATTTTATGCCGAGACAGCCACAACAGGCTGGTTAAGGCATTATCGTGGGATTATAAACGGTGGCGAACCAGATATAGCGGCCGGAACAGAATCAAGCCCCGTAATTGTGAATGTAAACCAAGTAGGTCACGGCCTAGTAGCTGAAAATGTCGTTTATCTATCAGCTGCTAACGTATATACAAAGGCACGAGCTGACGTATTGGCAACTGCTAGCGCTGTTGGAATTGTGATAGATGTAATAGATGCTGATAATTTTATATTACAAACGAATGGATACCAGTCTGGCTTTATAGTCGGTAAAGCTAACGCCACTGTTTATTATTTAAGCCCAATAACAGCCGGTTTAATGACAGTAACAAAACCCACGACAACGGGTCATTTTATTAAACAAGTTTATATATCAAGCAGCGCAACAGATGGGTACATACAAGAAACCCAACCAGAAGAAATACCAGTTGTTCCAGGTGTTAGCACTGGATGGACGTTGATATCAACGCAAACAGTCGGCGCCGGAGTTCCTGAGTTAGATGTAACTGGCATGACCGGATATTATAGATACAAAATAGTTTTAGAAAATCTTACACCGACAACGGACGCATCAAAATCAAATATACGAACATCTTCAGACAATGGGGTGACATTTGATTCTGGCGCATCAAATTATTCATATTCTGCTGGGTCATCCACTTATTCAGATCCGAATTTTGGTACGAAAATAGTGCTTGATTCAGCAAGATCTTGTTCAAACGTAATAGCAAATGGCGGAGTAAGCGGTTTTATAGAAATAATAAATCCATCAAATATTGTAACGAATAAATCATTAATCTTTAATGCCGTATCATACACAACATCTATATTTGGATTTAACGGCGGTGCAATGGGCTGCGACACAATGCATGGAATGAGGCGGTCGACGGCAATAATAGACGCTATACGGTTTTATTTTGACAAAACTGGCGTTGTAAATAATATAGCATCTGGAACGATTAAATTATATGGGACTAATGTATAAATGGCATATTCAGCACGGCTACTCGCCACCAGTCAGCTACAAATACCCATTAATCAGGTTGCTCATGGATTTGTAATAGGCGATGTCCTAAGATTTACCGGACTTATTTATGTAAAGGCTCAGGCTGATAGTGAGGCTAACGCAGCCGTTTGCGGAATGGTTAGCTCTGTATCTGGCGCTGATTCATTTTTCCTCTGCCAAATTGGCCGGTTAAATAATTTAGCAGTTGCCAAAGTCGCTGGAAATTTATATTACCTAGATGCTGCAACCGCCGGCGCTCTTACAGCCGGCAAGCCAAACGCGATAGGCGAAGTGGTTGTACCATGCTTTATAGCCACAGGGGTCAATGAAGGTTATTTCTTTGGAAATACTGGCGTTTTAGTTGAGCCTTCAGGAACGCTTCCCTTTGTTGCCGCTGCTGTAGATGCCACGATGTCGGTCAATACCGGATACTTATGCTCATCGGGCGGCACGATAAATATGACGCTGCCACCTGTATCATCGGTCGGCGACAAAATACAGCTATTAAGCAGAACCGGCTTATTTAATATTGTTCAAGCAGCTGGACAAAGCGTTCAGCTAGGCGCCACGATATCAACTGTCGGCATAGGCGGGACAACAACCACCACAACAGCAGGCGCGGCAATAACATTAATATGCGTAACGACAAGTTTAAACTGGCAAGCAGAAAGCGCTGTCGGGACATTTAACATAGTTTAGGAGTCGAGCTAATGGTCTTAACGACAAGTGTTGATGTAGTTCCGGTTTCAGAAGCCGGCGACACAATGACAGGGTTATTAGTTCTAAGCGGAGACCCAACCGTAGCCCTTGGGGCTGCGACTAGACAATACGTAGACGCCGCCGGGGCTGGGCTTATTGTTAAGCAAGCTTGTGTTGCAGCCTCTACAGCTACGCTAACTGTTATATATGCAAATGGGGCGGCTGGCGTAGGCGCTACGCTTACAAACAACGGCGCACAAGCAGCATTTTCTATCGACGGATACGCAACAAGTGTTAACGATCGCATACTTATCAAAGACCAAGCGACAGATTTTCAAAATGGTATTTATACAGTCACAACAGTGGGTACAGGCGCGACAAACTGGGTACTCACGAGAGGAACTGATTTTGATACAGCGGCAGAGGTATTACCGGGCGCCTTTGTTATTGTTAGCGGCGGTACGGTAAACGGGACGACATCTTGGATTCAAACCGCAACAGTCGTAACAATGGGCGTAGACTCTATTGTTTTTTCACAATTTACAAATTCTCCAAGCTCATACGCGACCAAAGAATTAGATAACTTAGGCTCAGTGGCTATCAATGCCGAATTATTATCAGATACAGACAATCTTAGAAGTCTAGGTAGTGCGACGTTTAGATTTAAAGACACCTACACAACGACATTAAAAACAGGCGAAGGCGCCGGCAATACTTTATTACTACAAGCGTATGATGTTGATGGTTTAGCATATACGACGTTCGGAACATTAACAGCCAATAATACCCCGACATTTACATTAGCTAGCGCTGTTATAGGAACGACACAAGCACCTCTGGATAATTCGACCAAGTTATCTACCACGGCCTACACTGACGCGGCTGTAGCCGCTGGCGGCGGTGGGGCCACTAAAGCTTTAGACAACTTAGCCGCGGTTGCCATTAATACCTCTTTAGTATCAGATACCGATAACACCGATGATTTAGGAACAGCGGCAAAACGTTGGCAAGATTTGTATGCCATACAATTAAAAACTGGTGTTGTAGCCGCAGATACATTAACGATATCAGCGCGAGACGTTGATGGCGCAGTAGATACAGCGTTTATTACCTTAACAGCTAATAACACCCCAACGTGTGTGCTAGCGAATGGTGTGACGGGGTCTACCCAGGCAGCGTCAGACAACTCAACGAAATTAGCGACAACTGCTTACGTAGATGCGCAGGTTCTAACAACGGGCGCTAGCAAAGCATTAGACAATTTAGCATCAGTTGCAATTAACGTAAGTCTGGTATCAGATACTGACAACATTGACGATTTAGGTACAGCGGCTAAAAGATGGCAAGATTTATATGCTGTCGAAATTAAAACCGGAACAACAGCAGCGCAAACGACTGTTATATCAGCGAGAGATGTTGACGGTGCATCTGACACGCCGTTTATTACTTTAACAGCTAACAATACACCTACATGCGTACTCGCGTCAGCTGTAACAGCAACAACTCAAGCGCCTAATGATAATTCTACAAAGATTTCAACTACGGCGTACGCAGATGCAGCAGCGGCAGCAGCGGCGGGAACCGGAGCAACCAAAGCGTTAGATAATCTGGTAGCAGTTTCAATAAATACGAGTCTGGTTTCAGATACCGACAATACTGATGATTTGGGAACGGCCGCAAAAAGATGGCAAGATTTATATGCATTAGAAATTAAAACAGGCACTACAGCAGCACAGACAACGGTTATATCAGCGCGAGACGTAGACGGCGCAGTAGATACCCCGTTTATCACTTTAACCGCTAATAACACGCCTACATGTGTACTCGCGTCTGATGTTACTGGGACAACGCAAGCACCTAATGACAACTCAACAAAGCTAGCAACAACTGCTTATGTTAACGCCATTACGGGTGGTGGAACTTTTAAAGAAACGGAAATTGATTTTACAACGGCGTTAACAGAATCATCATTTACAATTACCGATGCCGGCGTTGTAGCAGGAAGTAAGATTGTTATTTCGATATCAGGCAATACCCCAACGGGTAGAAATGCTGACGAGATACAGATGGAATCATTTTATTATTATGCTGTTCCTGCTGCGGGAACGTTTAGCTTGTTTATTAGGTCATTGCAGGGGCCTGTTTACGGTAAATACAAAGTGTTTTATACATACGGTTAGAGGGTTTTTTAAATGGCAATTATCCAATCAGGCGCTAGCACAGATCTATTAACAATCGGCGCAACATCCAAAGCGGGACGTGTAGAGCAATATGACTCAACAGGCCGCGCTATAGCACTACAAAGTAAATCAACATTTGGTGTATCAACAACACCATTTACGCCGCCTGCCACGCCAACGGATATGGCGACCATTTATGGTAGCGCCAGCAAAACGGTTTACGTTTATGGTATAAGAGTATCTACAACACAAACAACAGCCGGCGTTAATAGAATTTATTTAATTAAACGATCAGCTGTTAATACCGGTGGTACATCCGCAGCGCCAACAATTGTCCCATTTGTATCTACTGATACAGCAACCGCAACCATATTAAGCTATACAGTTAATCCTGCCGGGCTGGGCGCAACAGTTGGTAATATAAGCGTATCTAATGTTTACGCGCCGATTTTATCCACAGGTACATCAGCATCTATAATCCAGTTGATACCACGCGATGGTTCGTTTGAACTATCTAAACCGGTTATTTTGAGCGGTGTAGCTCAAGGATTGACAGTTAATTTTGCAGGCGCTGCATTACCAGCGGGCCTTTCTGTGATTGTTGATTTTTTATGGACTGAAGAATAATGAGCATAGTTTATGATGCTAATAATTTGCCCTTAGGCAGCTCTGATTTAGTAAATGCCCTGCATCAAGCAGGGTATGGCACTTTGGGGCAGGTTTTTACATCTAACGGGGATGGCGTTAAGCCCACATTTCAAACTGGCAGTGGGGCAGGTTCGCTGACATTTATAGCAACAGCAACGGCATCCGCTAGCGCAACAGTGAGCTTTGCAAATAATTTAAGCGCGACGTATGATAATTATATTATTTTAATTGAAAATATATTATCAGCATCTGCATCGGTAACGCATAGATTTCAGATAGGAACTGGGGCGGGACCAACTTATCAAGCAACAAACTATGAAGGTTTTTACACTAAGTTTACATCGGCAACGCAAATAACTGGTGCTGGCGATACAACAACGGTCTATTTATGTACGCCGTTAAAATATACAACAACCGCAAATCTTGTAGGCTGTACAATGTTGCAACTTTATAATTGCAATAGTGCGACAAATCATAAAGATTTCACTTCGACTAACTTTTTAAATGATGTAACATCTGGATATACAACAACAATATGCGGCTCAGCTTGGAAAGATACAGCAAATGCGATAACATCAATTCAGTTTTCAATGAGCACGGGGAATATAACAAGCGGCGTGTATAAATTATATGGGTATAAAAACTAATGGCACTTAAAAAAACAATTGCTGGTTATTTCAATGATTATGAGGTTGACATATTTAATGAAGATGGTTCTTTTTCTCACAAAGAAAAGAGAAAAGATTTTATTAATCAATTGGATATCGATATGCATCCGCTGGAAGAGGCCTCAATTTTAAAGCATTGGGCTATGCATGATGTTGCATTGCCAGAAATGCATTCAAAAGAAGAAGAGCACGAGTGGTTAATAGAGAGCGGGCCAGAATTTATAAGACAAAAAAGAAAAGAGCGATTAGAATTAATTGAAAGCAAAAAAGCGGCATTTGATTTAGCGCATCAAGAATTTCAAAATGCTCATAATTATTGGAATGAACACGTTGAGCTATGCGCAAAACATGGTCATAACCCAGACACATTTGATGGCGATGCAAATTTAATTTTAGGCAAAATAGATGTCTGACACAACGTTAGAAACAGATATATTTAGCTCGGACAATGTAAAAGTTGGCGCGTCAAAAATAATTAGTGATTTTCATCAATTGGGATATGGAACGGCCGGAAGAGTTTTAAGCTCGCTTACGCCAGCTAGTCCAACCATTGGATATGAAGTAGACGGCTCAGCGGGATCTATTATATTTTTAGCAAGTGCGACAGCTAGCAATGTTGCAACGCTAGATTTTGATCAATATTTGGGTGCTGGTTTTGATAATTATTTAGTAACTATTGAAAATATGCTAGCTGGTAATAGTGCTGCTAATTTATTATGCCGGGCAGGGACAGGTAATCCGGTAAGTTATTTAGCGACGGTGTATGCCGGTGTTTATTCTGGTTGGTATAATGGCGGACCGTCACGAGGGACAAATCCGACAACAAGTTTTGGTATAGCTCAATCTGTTGCGTCAACAGTTGAGGTTTTGTCAGGACAAATAACCTTTTTAAATACGCAAAATGCATCAAACTATAAAAGCATGATGAGTACTGCATTTTATAAAACTACCGGGTTGGTTTGGGCAACATATATAAGTAATGGTCGCCATACAGGCGCAACCATTTGGACATCATTACGGTTTTTAATGAGCTCTGGTAATATTCTACAGGGTACGTTTAAATTGTATGGTTATAAAAATTAATAAGGGAATAATATGCCACTTATAAAAAGTCCAAGTAAGAAAGCATTTAAAGAAAATATTAAAAAAGAAGTAAAGTCGGGCGCACCAGTAAAGCAGGCGGAAGCAATAGCTTATAGTGTTCAACGTGAATCTAAAAAGAAGGGAAAATAAAATGGCAAAAGGTATGAAAGGAATGGGCGATAAAGGCGGTAAAGGTAAAAAAGGGAAGGGCTGCTAAATGATACCCACACCTAAAGGAAATTCGTTAACATCAGATCCTATCCCAAATAAGGGCGGAGATAATAACCGTGGCGGAAAGGGCTCTAATCAGCCTGTACGTAGCGAGATGCCTAGTGTTAAGGAAGGGTCTGGCGATACTCATAAGACCAGCGCACCGTTTAATCTAAACAAATAATTATATTGATTTTTTATTATTAAAACATGCTCTTGTGCAATATATTGCATTAGGGCGTGATTTTTTAAAAAATGTTACGTTGCATACAGGGCAAACTTTGTTAGATTTATGCTTTGAATGTTGGAAATGATGGCAACTTCTACATAAAACCATTAGATTATCCATATTATTATTTTTTCTATTTTCATCAATATGATGAACTTCTATATTATCTTTTGACGCACACTTTATGCATGAATTTCCATAATGATTTATGGCAAGTTCCCTATATATTCCACTTCCATTTTTATATACATTATGTTTTTCAGGTATTTTTAATGGATTTCTATTTTGATTTTTCATAAAACATGAAGAAGAGCAATATTTTCTTTTGTCAATCTTAGATGGTTTGTCAAATATAATATTATCGCATGATAAGCATTTCTTTTTTTCAATTTTTTCTATGGCAATCGTACATTTTGAATGGCAGTATCTAGAGCAGCACTTTGACTTATATACATGAGAGGGCTTTCTAGTATATTCTTTATTGCAGTATAAACAATTTAATATTATTTTCATTTAACTATTCTGGCGCAGGACCGCTTAATAATCAATGATATTTCATATGCAAATGAAGAATCGCGTTATACGCCCTGCATTAAAGGCTTGCAACCTATGGTCAAGCGAGGCTGAAATGTTGGTATCAGGGACTGGATATGTAGAATCTGGATATATATATCTAAGTCAGAATCCTGGCATAGCACTTGGTTTTTTTCAGGTTGAGCCACAGACCCATTTATTTCTAAAACAATATTTAAACCAACCGCGCAATATAAAGATTAAAGCTAATATCCTAAACGCTTGTGAGATGAGCAGTTTACCCGGCGATGAGCAGCTGGTCTATAACATGCGTTATGCTGCAATCATGTGCAGAGTACGCTATCTCAATGCAAAGCCCTGTATACCCTGTTGGAATGATGCAATCGCAATGGCGGAATATCACGCAAAATGGTACAATCGGGGTGGAAAGGCTGACGTTGCACAAAATACAATTATATTTAAACAATTAATAGATGGGGTAAAAAAATGACAGATTTACCACCGCCAAAAGATTTATCCGGGATTACAAAAATGATTATATTAGTATCAGCTTTAGCGCTATGTGCGATTATCGGATATGGGTCATCTTTATATTTTGGAAAAGACAATCCAATCGAGCAAGAGGCCGAACAAATTTTAGATGTTGAAATAGAAAAGTTGCTTGACTTGCCCGATAAATCCATCAATATTGATTTAACTCCGGGAAAGTAACGCAGCATTTAAATCTTCTAAAGATTTAATATATTTACATGCTAAGTTATATTGATCTGTTAATAATTCTAATGTTTTAAGCATTTCATCTGATATAAATTGATATTCTTTAATTTTCTTTTGTAATAATTTGTATTTTTCTTTTAATTCTTGGTGTTCGTGTAAAGAATCGTCAAGCATTAATCATCTTCTAAAAAGTCAGCCATTAACCGGAATTGTTTAGCTACATTAATCCTATCTTTCTCATATATATTTACATTTAACTCGCAAAGATAAAATATGTATTTACCTTTGCTAAATTTTAATTTAAAAATAGCCTCTCCACCGTTTTCACAATCATCGCCTATCTCAAATTTCATACTTTTATGCATCAGTTATCTTCCAAAAAGTTAGCCATTAATCGAAATTGTTTTGCTAGCGAAATTTTGTCATATTCAATTATTTTGATATCTAGGGGGTCACCTCCATTTGTAACGGTTTCAATTGCAAACTTTCCATCTGAATTTTTTAATACAAAAACATACTCTCCGGCATTACCTTCATCAGATATTTCAAATTTCATAATTTGGTGCATTAGTTAGTTTCCTTTACGATTCCGATAATGGATATTATTGGAAGTGAGTGTATAGTACGGTTTATTCAACGTTATTTTTCTCTTTGTCTATACAACACGTGGCCTCAAGGGGCGTACTGTCATCGTACAAGACCATTGCTTGGCATATGACAGGAATATATGCATGCATTGTCTCTTCAACAATAAGCTTTTTAGAAATAAAAGGCTTACCGTATAATTCCCACCCTTTTTTTAATAAAGTTGATACCTGCCAACTTACATTTTTACATCCCAGCTCGCTGTCCATATACCAACTCATGTCTTCCTTATCTTTACATATTACATAATCTATTAACCTTCTATTCATCTATTTTTGACACCTTAACTTTAAACCCAATTTCGTTTAGACATAAGTTAATAATCTTATTTGCATAAGCAAGACTCTCTTCAACCGTTATACCGTCCCCCATCAGGTAACATCTGAGACATTGTCCTGATACGACCATTGTAAGCGTTGAGTTAATTTCATTTCGTTCTAATCCTATTATTTTTGTTTTTTCTATATTTTTAACTAATAATGCAAGATTTAAATTTGCAGCCCTTAGAATATCATTTGATTTCGTTATCGCATTATCCATTTTTACAAACCACCTCATAATCATTAATTCGTTCACATTTAAATTGTGCACGCGTTTTAAGCGGGTCTCTCTGACACCCTTGGAAGAAAATAGTAAATACTAGCAATATTAATGACACTGTTAGCGCTATATTTAACTGTTTGCTTCTCAGTTTCTTTTTATCATATTTTTCTTTACCAAATGATGAAGCCACACGGCCTGAAAATCCTTTATCATTTGTCATTTTTCTCTCCTTAGAATGGTAGCGAATCTCCAAAGTCATACGGTATAGAATTATCTTGCTTATGTTCACTAGGCGCTGCATCTGATTTACCGCTTAGCATTTGCATATTATTAGCTATGATTTTAGTTGTATACCTTGTAATGCCATCTTTCTCATATTTTTCAGTCTTGAGACTACCCTCGATATAGACCTTAGAGCCTTTGATTACGTAGGCCTTAATAATTTCGGCAAGCTTACCAAAAGCTACGACGTTATGCCATTCGGTTATCTCTATCTGCTCGCCTGTCTCGCCAGATTTGCGTTTAGACGATGTAGCCAAAGATAGATTAACAACCGGGGGACGCCCCCCCGATTCATGGATATCTATCTTTCCCACATTTCCTATTAGAATTACTTTATTAACACCTGCCATTTTATTTCCTCTTGTATTTATGTTTTTTTGGCTCTTCATCATCATCTGCAAAGCAACAACAAAAAGCAGATTTTTTTGAATTAATTTTCTCTTTTTTATTTATTGAGAACGGCTCTGGAATTTCCGGCAATAAATCAATGTATTTTTCTAATTTTTTTGTCATGCCGTGATCATTTATTATTATTATTTTTGGTAGACACTCATCAGCTTCGTCCAACAATTCATTTACAGCATCTTTGATGTTATCCATAACATCCTCCATTTTAAAGAACCCATGCAAAAAATAGACAGGCAACACATTGAAATAAAACGGGGTACCATATTAACCCCCAGGTTAATTCATTCTTACCCATGCTTTTTGCACATGTTTGTATAATTGCGCTAAACATTACTGCCCACTTGGTCGATTATCCATAACATTCTTTAACCAGACCTTTACCTGGTTTTCTGAATGGTTCCAGATAACCTTCTTTTCAGATTCAGCGAAAGACTCAAAAAAATCAATAGAGCCGAGCTTGTCATCATCTTCATAATGTTCTTTTAGGCAATTAATAGCCTCGAGCATTTCCTTGCTAGGTTGTGGTGGCGTCGGTAATCGGGTAGGTTCAGGACGTGGAGCAGAGGGCGCAGGAGCAGCCTTTGGCGTTTCTTTCTTTGTTCCAAACCCTGTGCCACCTTCTCCGCAGTCATCTTCACCAAAAAGTCCCAGAATTGACATCAAGGCATAACGTCTAGCATAAGTTATCGAACTACCTACTGCATGGGCTTTATTTTGTCCATTTCCAATCGGCATTTTTAACGTATTTGAAATGAATTCGCCGGATTCGTGAAATAGAACAGTTTCTAGCAAAACTTCATTACCCGACACCTCCGGGCATTGTACTAAAGATAATTTTTGGCTAGACAACATAGGTCTTACTATTTCCAATATCTGCCCTAAATTTGCGTAATCATATTGATGCGCCTGTATGTTATTTTTAGGGTTATAAACTTCCCCTTGAAATATACTAAGAGACTTAGCTAAATTAACTATTGATTCTGAACGGTTCATTTTGGGGTCCTTAAGTTTTTAGTTAGTACACCATATTCGTTAGAAGCCGATCTGAGCTCTAACTTACCAATTTTTATTCTGTCAGGGCAATCAACTAAATAATGATCGTCTTCGTGTCCTGGAAGGCATGTTAGGGCCTCTCTGCTGTCTTCATCTCTGTCATCTGGCTCGCGTCTGTCGTAATACACCTATCTATCTCCTCTTTGTTATGATAAGATAGGCTCATTATAGCAAATTGAAATCACATGTCAACTAAAATGGGAGGAAATATGGAAAGTGCATCTATTTATCCAGATAACAGGATGATTTACAGAGAGCGTGATTTATCGCGCCGTCAATTTAGCATTAGGATTGGTGCAGAGTTGCTCGAAAAGATTAGGGCTGAAGCACGTCGGCTCAGGACATCGCCTTCGATTTTTATCGAAGATGCTTTGATTGATAAGATATCGTCGGCTGTTAAAGTAGAAGAGTAGTAAAAGCCCTGCGATCGCTGTTCACACCAAAGCAGGGCAGTACCTGGGATGACTCAGGTATAGACAGTATATAGAAAAATTTAAGATCTTTAGGGTTATCTGATAGGATAATCAAGTTTTAAAAAAGTTCAGCGCCATCAATCCGAAGTTTCGCGGCCGAAGATTGATAGCGCTTCCATCGGTCCATGAATAAAAGGTAAGCTCTAATGTTCGCAAAGATACCCGATAGATTAATCCCAGTCAATAGCTACCTGCCTAAATGCAATAATAAATATCAAGATCCTGACAACAAACCCTATAGACGGCTATCGAAAGAAAACTTTATTACATCTCATGACAAAAAACGGGAATGGATAAAGGAAACTAAATTAAGGTTAGCTTTAGATAATAATGAGTTATCAGTCTTAAATGCCCTTGCTTTTCAAACAGATCCTATAACTGGGGTTGGACGTCCAACTATTCTAACGCTACTGAAAGACATCCATGTATCAACGTTATCCTATCGTACAGTCATCAGGGTTCTAGATAGATTGGCTATTAAAGGCGCTATCACTAAAGAGCGAGGCCCTCGTATCTTAAAGGATTGCGTATGGACATCAAGAAATCATTATAGTCTTATTGGTTATGAATTTAAGTTGCCGTTCAAAAGTGACAATGTGTCATGTAGTCTTAACTCCCCATTAACTAAAGTTAATAAGGATCATAATCATATACGCGAGCGTGATGATAATGATTTATCAGCTTCGCCTCAGGGGGGAACAGAAGGGGAAAAAGAGGCTGATAAGGTAATCACATCTTCAGCCAATAAAGAATTAATCGCAAAACTAGAAAAATTGCGTACACACACAGCGTTAGCTGAAAGGCATATACGCATGTATGGGGAGGCTATAGTCGAAAAGGCTTACAAGATGAGCGATGCTCCAGGCATTAAAAATCGAGGCGGATATATAACAAAGATTTTGCCAACCATCACGGAGGATGATATGGACAATAGTAAGCAGACTGCTAACGCATATAGTAGGGCTTGTACAATATCTGACAAAGCAGTCGCTCTTGCACAGGCAACAAAGATATTAGCTAGCAAGGGCATAGAAGACCCGATTTTTGATCATTCATTAACGCCAAAAGAACGATACGTTAAAACGAACGAATATAATTCTCAGCGATCAAGTTTAGCTATGCAACTAGAGAATGGAAGTTAAAAAAAATGAGTTACATTGATGATTCAAAAAGTGGTAAATCTGTCGCTGGCAGGCCTATAAATTGTTCATCAACCTATGAAGGGACGATAAAATCACAAGAATTAAATGAAATGGCGATACAATATGCGAAAAAAAAATTACTTGAAAAAAATATAAAGTATCCTTGCTACATGGGTGGGTTAACAAATATCGAGCTATATGCAAAGCAACAATTATATGCAAACGAACAGATGCGCTACCATCAAGAATTTATGGCCAAATATCATCCAAGAGGCGATAATTTTTGTCAGAAGAAAGATTTAACCCAGCGATATCTAGACCATGCCACTGGGATTTATCATGATATAAAAGAACGTGGTAAAGTTAAGGTAAGCGACTAATACGCGTGGCTAAAGGAATAGGTACAACGCGCACGGCAATTATAAGTTAATAGTTGATCTCTTACGAGACTCATGGCAAAATGCGCAACATAACAGTACCAACTAACTAAGAGCACCCTATGATTAACACAACAACGTATATTCCACAGAAACGCTCTAAGAGCATTGAAGAGATGGTAGAGGAATCCAGAGCAGTCATAGCGTCCTTTGAGCGCGTGATGGACGTTATGCATCGTGAGCTATACGAAAATAAACGGTTCGTGGCGGACTTTGAGCGTAGCGTCGCGTAGGGCCTATATGCCATAATGTGCTATCAGACAAAGGATGGCACATGGACGTAAAAAGCTTACAGCAAATCTGTGCAGAGCGTGCAGTAGCGTATCTCAAGAAACATGGGATAGTTTACCCTACCTACGACCCAAAACTAAGTCGACAAGCTAATTATATGGCAATGGTAGAATATCGCATAAAAGAATCTGCGCTCACTATCGAATATCTATCAGCACATAACACATCTAACGTAACCAATATCAATCAATTCAAGAAAGTATTACAACCTGTCAAATCTTGGGGAACGGCTTACAATGACAAATAATTATACCATTATCCCTGAGGTTATCAGTAAATCTAGAAAGACCGTATTAGATAGGGTAATTAAAAGATATATGGATAGATATGTTAAAGAGGTTTTTGGAAAAGATTATAACCCTACTGAGTGCATATACATCACACAGAATGTGACGCGACATTTATCAAGTATGTTGTTAACATCAGCAATGTATTTAGATAATCAAACACCGACTAGTGTATTTAAACATTTAATGGACGAGTTATTACTAAAACACGGAATGAGTATAGTAATTAATGAAGACGTACCAAAATCTATCATTATCAACTAATCAAAAATTTATTGATATGCGAGCAAACGAATTGCTCGATATTATTATCGTGTTAAATCAAAGATTATTAAAAGCGGGTTGTAAATTTAAGAATATTAACGAAGTCGAAAGAGTTAAATTGCGACATGATGACGAATATAGAGCATCAATGGCTAAAATAGAATACGAAAGATGGGTTAAATCTAGCGTTTATGGGAAAAAAATATGAATTGTGACGTAGACCATGAAAAAATGATGGAACTAATTTCAGATTTTAAAAAATCTTATCGTAATATCGCGACAGAAAAATGTAAAAATGACGATGAGATGTTTGTATTTATACATGAGATAACAACATATTCATCTTTGCTGTTAATATCATTGTTCGATGACATGGATATCCCAACAGACGAAACTTTTGAAAAATTTATGAGACGGACTCATGACAAGTACAAGGAAGAATTTGCAAATCATGGATGCGAGCAGCGAACACACTGAACAAGTTTGGTTTTTCAGATGGTTAAAGGTAGCGCACCCGAAGGTATGGGGGGTGGCTTACGCAGTGCCTAATGGCGGCTATCGCTCACCCATGACGGCGGCCAACCTAAGGGAAGAAGGGGTTAAATCTGGCGTCCCAGATATTTGCATTCCTGTTATCAGGGTATCTCGAAATAATTCATCACCCGCGCTATATATCGAAATGAAACGCAAAGGAACGACTGGCAAGCCAAAGGGAACGCTTACACAACCTCAAAAAGAATTTATGGTAAAGCTTATCGAGGCCGGGAATAGCGTACGGCTTTGCTATGGGTCCGAAGAAGCTGAAGCGGTTGTTAATGCGTATTTGATTAAGGACTATGAAGCCGATTTTGCATTATATGATGATAGGCTTAACAATATATTGGGGTTAGTTAATAACTGACCTACTACGAAACACCAATATCGTTATAGGTCAGTAAGTAAGATGGCGTATATACTGTGCTGTTACACTGGGATACAATCTTAGTATGGCCAAAATAAATACAAAAACCGCGACTAAATATCAAGCGAATACGCCAGAACTTTACATAGAGCACTGTAGAAAGGGCGGCTCTACAGCCGAGTTTTGTCGAGATATGATGGTTTCTGACGTAACGTTAGGTACATGGTGTAAAACATATCCCGCTATGGCAGAAGCAAAAAAAATGGGGAAACGAATAGCCGAAGGGTGGTGGCTAGAACAGGCTAGAAATCATTTGGTTATACATAATGATCAAGATTGCGGAACGACTAAATTTGACACAAACCTTTATAAATTTATTGTATCGGGTCGATTTGGTCATACGTCAGATAAGGCATTTATGTTGCGAATAGCAGAACTAGAAAGAGCATTAGCAGCAATGAACGCCGCGACTATATCGCGTCCTGCGTATGCTGAGATGGCAGAATGCGAGCCAGATGACAATAATAAAATTAAGTGAGTGTGTAAACCTCCGCCCTCAACAAATCCCATTATTTGACGCTTTCTTTAATCGCGGGATACGTAATTTCTTACGGATTGCGCATAGACGATTCGGTAAAGACTTTGAAGCGTTTAATTTAACATGGTGTGCAGCACTACATCGGCGAGGGATATATCTGTATTACTTGCCGACTATTGGTCAAAGTCGACGTGTTGTATGGGACACCATAGGCGAAGATGGTACGAGACTTATCGAGCGTATACCAAAAGTTTTTGAGACTAAATTTAATGGCTCAGAACAAACAATTAAACTCCCTAACGGCTCTATTATCTACATCACTGGTTCAGACAACTATAAAAGAATGGTTGGACTTAACGCGTGTGGAATAGTTTGGTCAGAATATCAGGACACCAACCCATCGGCTGTTGACGCTATGAGGCCAATGATTACGCGCAATCACGGATGGCAGTTATTCATAGGGACCCCAAGGGCTTATAACCATATGGGCGAGATGTATAACGAGCAAAAAAACAATCCGGACTGGCTCGTTACTAATTTAACTATAAATGACACATGTGACGCGAACGGATTTCCGCTAATTACACAGGTCGATATAGATGCCGAGCGCAGAAACGGGATGCCAGAATCAATCATACTACAAGAGTATTATGGAAGTTTTGATGCAGCGATTAGAGGTGCATACTATGGCGAATGTCTCACAGATGCAAGACGAGAAGGAAGGATAGGGGTATTCCCGGTCGACCCGCAATACCCAGTGTATACAACGTGGGACCTTGGATACGATGACTCAACATCTATTTGGTTTTTCCAGCACTACAAAGAGTCACTCTATATGATCGATTATTATGAGAATCGAGAAAAGAAAATATCATTCTACTGTGACATTCTTAAACAGAAGCAGCGACAATGGAATTGCAGATACTCTACACACTGGGGGCCTCACGATATAGAGAATCATGAGCTAATAGCCGGTAAGTCTAGAAAGGATGAAGCTAGAGAGCATGGTGTTATATTTAGGACGGTTAAAGCGCCCTCTAAAAAGCTTCACGGGATATCATGCGTTAGATATATATTTCCAAGATTGCGATTCAATGAAAGCACATGTCGATTAGGCTTAAAGCACTTGTCAGAATATCGATCTGAATTTAACGAAAAAAATAATAAGCACAGTAGTCAACCAAAGCATAACGAAGCAAGTCACGGGGCAGACTCCCTGCAAACAATGGCGCTTGGATGGCTTGCGGCATTCGACCAAGAAGCATTCAAAAAGCAGCACGAAATAAGTAATTTATATGGCTCATTAATCTGGTAAGGGGGGCAGTTCGATATAGGTAGGGCAGTAGGTACCTCCATATCTCCAATTGCGCACCTAACGTGCTATGAGTTAGACTAAGTAATAAAATAAAACAGGGATAAGTAAGTTATATGAGCGTATTTTATTTCCATCCTCACAATGCGGTCGCTAAAAAGCTACAAGAAGCCAATAACGATTTGCGTGGATTTACATACACAAATAGAGCTGAGATGGAGTTCAGATTACAGAGATATATATCGGACGTTGGTTATGATGTGTGGCCTCAGTGTCATTTCATACTTGGTAGCCTTGCTGGCGCAATTGATTTACATATTTCGCTGGACCCAGACGACGAACTTGACCGATACTCAATCAAACTGTGCAAAACAAAGGCGTCATGGTCATATGTTAAAGTACTAAATGGGCCTAAGATGTCATGTGTCATTGGATATAGTTCTAGCGCTGCATCAAATCCTTACAGCATGGGAGCCACAGAGATGGCTCAGAAAGGTATAATTAAGACAGGATATGTTCCAAGGCAACTGGGGTGACAGAATTGAAAGCAAAGATACGCAAGCCGATTGGTTGCGAGGCCGGGGACCACAATTTTATAGTGTCAAACTGGATTGTTAAATCTGACAGACAGAGAGCGGTATCATATATTTGCCAAAGATGCCTTATGCCTATTGATGGTAGAGAGGCTTTGCAAGTAGTAATGGATGGTATCCATGCAAAAACAGAGCCTTAAGCAGCGATTGTTTGCATTATCTGACGCTATACTCAAGACTAAGGTAATAAAAATAGTCATCGGAAAGGATAAGCGACCGATCGACAAGCCGGGAGAGATAATCTTTCACATAGACATCTAGGGAGTAGATATCATGGGTTTGTTTTCAGGCATCTTGGGCCGTACAGCCAAGAAACAGGCTAAGAAGGTAGAGCGTAATGCACTTATTATGGCGGCTGAAACTGATGTGCAGCGCAAAGAGTTAGAGGCGCGCACAAAGAAAGAGAGAGACAAAGCTCAAAAGTTAGTATTACGTGGCTTGCGCTCTAGGCGTGCAGCATCATACTTTAGCCCAGCATCAGCACCCGGAGAAGGGAGTGCGACAATTGGATAAGTCTGTAGCGTGGATACTAAAGCGTCGCAAGGAAGCGCTAACAAAAAAGCAGTTGTGGGGCGACTTACTCCAAAAAACTTACAGACTGTCTCAACCTAATCGCAACGTGTTTGATATCCGACCAATCGGGGAGAACCCTGGCAATTTCGACACTCAGGGAACGGATATCAATTCGTATGTGTTTGACCTCACTCTTGCACATGCGACTGATGTTTTCGTTAATCGTATGGTTAACGCGATGGTGCCAGCCGGTAAAAAATGGCTTAACTTTGTGCCAGGCACAGCTGTAAGACAAGAAAAAATAGATGAAGTTACCAAAGCACTCCAAAAGCTAACCGATTCTTTCTTCAAATACATCCATGGATCTAACTTTCAAAGTATTATTCATGAATGTTTTATGGATATGGTTGTATCGACCGGATTCTTAACGACAAATGAAGGTCCAAGCCCTGAAGACCCGTTAATATTTGCCTCTAATCCACCTGATGCTATATATGCAGATGAGGGCCCATACGGTACTTTTGATGCCTACTATAGAGACTGGGTTAAATTACCTTTAGAGCACGCAAAAGTGATGTGGCCTAAATTTAAGATACCTGATTTTATTAAAAAGGATAAAGATGAAGTCACTCATATCACCGTTTACGAAACCTCATTTAGAGACTACACAAACGGAGGGTGGCAATATTGCGTCATACACGCGGACACCCAAACCATTTGTTATGAAAGGAAAGACCGTACAAGCCCATTTACTGGATTTAGAGTCAAAAAGTTATCCGGTGAAGTATACGGTAGAGGCCCAGCAATGGACGCCGTTGCCGCGGCGGGGACTATAAACCAAGCTATCTATGACGAGATAGTGAGCGCCAACTTTTCAGCCCTTCCAATGTATATGGGTTTTAATGACGGCGTCTTTAATCCAAACAATTTCAGAATGATTCCGAATACTATTTTGACCGTTGCTCCAACAGCATCAGGAACATGGCCAATACAGCCAATGCCGCAAGCCGGAAACATTCAGTGGGCTCAATTAGTCGTACAAGAGCTCAGAGACCAAATCAATAAAATATTACTGACAGACCCTTTCGGGCCGATAGACTCGCCCGACAAAACGGCTACCGAGATTATTGCTCGTCAGCGTCAGATATTAGAAAACGCATCCGCTCAATTCTCACGCGTACAAAAAGAGCTTTTTGATCCCTTAGTAGAAAGAGTAATTGAAGTATTAAGACGCAAAGGGCATTGGACGGATATAGAGATAGATGGCGAAGTAATAGCCGTTAAATATGTGACGCCTTTAGTAGCCTCTGAAGGTCAACAAGAAGTCATGATGCTGCAGCAACATATCCAATTCATACAGGGATTATTCGGGCCAGAGATGGCGCAAGGGTTCTATAATATGGAATCCGTATCACCATGGGCAGCGCGCAAGCTCGAAGTTAATCTAGATATGGTTAAGTCAGAACAAGAGTTAATAATTCAGATGAAGAAAGCACAAGAGATGCAGAAAGCCCAACAAGAAGCCCAGCAAGCTCAAGCTCAAGGCGGGTCGCAAAATGCGCAGGAAGGTCAGATTTGAATCCATTTCATAAGCCAGTAAATGTATTTTCAGCATTAGATACAAAGCCAAAAGATGAGCACAAAGAGCTGCATGATTCTATGTCTAATAAAATCATTGCTGTATTTGCTAACCCGGCTGGGCTAGACCTGCTGGACTATCTAGACGATATGTATTTAAGGCAACCCGTTGTAGTTCTAGGGGCGCCAGACAATTACGCAGCAATGAGAGAAGGCGAAAACAAATTTATTAGGATGCTACGAACAGTAGTCAACAAAGCACAAAGGCAGGGATAAGATGACCGATAATAATACAGTAGCAGATATAGTAACCAGTGAAGCAACTACGGTAACAGTGGGAACCGCGGAACCCATTTGGTATATAGATGATAAGACGCCAGGTCAGGGAGAGCGACCAGACTGGATGCCTTCACAATTTAAAAGAGCGTCAGATATTGGTAAATCATATACAGAATTACAAAAAAAATTAGGTGGATTCACGGGGGCGCCAGAGAAATACGATTTTACTAGTTTAGAGATAGATGAAACAGATCCAATCGTCCAAATGATTGCCGAAGTTGGCAAAGAAAAAGGGATGAACCAAGATACGGTTAATACGTTATTAGGCCGGATGATTAGCTTAGAAGAAGCGCAAAAAGCTATGACGATTGATGAAGAGATTAAAAAACTAGGTCCAGATGGAGAGCGCATACTAAATGAATACAAGAATTGGCAGAAGGATTACTTCAAACCTGAGGAAACCGAAGTTGTATCTAGTTGGATCAAAACCGCCGATGACCTCAAAGTCTTCAATCGCATCATGTCTAACACCAATATGTCTGCCGTCCCTACCACTCAATCTATGGCGATGGCGAATAACTATGAAACAATTAGCTCCCTTAAAGCTGAGCTTGTAACAAACGTAGACCGATATGACACAGACCCAGCGTATCGTAAAGAGTGGTCAACTCGTATGCATCGAGCCGCTCAACGTGATAGAAGTTGATATACACTTGTTTTGGGTTTATATTTTAGTTAACGGGTGCCCGAAAGGATAACGCCTAAGAATAGGCCGACGATAATAGTAATACCGTCCATGTAACGCCAATTGAACGAACGTAAGTTTAATTCAGTTGGAGAACATAAAGTGGATATTACACTAGTCAAGCAAATAGAATATGATGCCTATGTACATGCAAAATTTCAATCCATGGGTGGCCTATTAGATGGTACATTCCGTGAAAGAATGGGCGTTGTTGGAAACGTCGAGCAATTCAGAAAATCATCACAAGTTGTTGCAACGCAAAAAGCGCCACAAGCAGCACTTACACCCCTTAACATGGTATTTGAGCCCGTCCTTGCTACGCTTAGCCCCTGGTCGGCGCCAGATTTTGTTAACATATTTGAAGAAACTGACGTCAACTTTGCCCCAGCAAGAGAAGTCGCTGATGGTATGGTTAAAGCTATCAAGCGTCGTCGTGACCAGATCAGAATCGATGCACTAGATGCATCCGCTACCGCTAACGTTATCGTAAATGGTGGTACAGGTTTTACCTTCGCAAAGTTTCAACAAATGATAGAGATGCTGGCGGAAAATTCTGCTGGTCGTGGCATGGTTACTTGTGCGATTTCAGCTGCTGCTCAACGCCAGTTGATGAGCGAAGATAAAATCACCAACCAGTTCTACGTTGATTACAAGCCAATCGCTGGTTCAGGTCTTGATGGCCGTACTGTCCAGAACATTAAGTTTGTTGTTATCCCTACGATGCTGGAAGGCGGATTACCTATTGCCGGTAATATTCGCACATGTTTCGCGTGGAACTATGACGCCGTTGGTCATGCTGAATCTGACCTTCAAAAAACTGATATGCAATGGCAAGGTCTGTACGAATGCTGGTTAATTAATTGCCGCATCAAAGCCGGTGCCGTCGCAGTTGATGACCTGGGTATCGTAAAAATCGACATCGACGAATCAGTCTAATAAGGAGATTATCATGGCTTTTAATAAAGATCATTTTGGTGTCGCAACGCTTAACTTTGCGTTAACGGCCCCTAATCAGCATACCTATAATGCAGGCGCTGATATTACTGCAACTGTTGCAGCGGCTGACTACTTTAATAATGCGATTAATTTATTGAACGTAAATGATGTTATTTACTGCTCAATGAATAACGATACTGAAGTAGGTTATTTCCAAGTAACTGTTATTAATACGACTACCGGTGTTGTAACTGTTGCAGCGTATTCTATTGCTGTTGGTGCTGGCGCCGTTGGAACTGCAAATCTTGCAGCTTTAGCGGTAACAACGGCTATTTTGGATAATAATTCTGTAACGACTGGAAAAATTGCGGCTAACACAATTATTTCTGATGACATTGCAGTTGATGTTATTCAGTACGTAAAAGTGCCGATGACAGCAGCTAATTTTAACGGCATGTACGCAGCGCCTTTCGTTCTCATAGCTGCGCCCGGCGTTAATAAAATGATACGCGTTCATGACATCACATACGAAGTTGATTATGGCGGCGCAGCGTTTGCAGCCGGTGGCGTTGTTGCAGCGCAATTTGACAACACCGCAAATGGATTAGGTGTAGCTGCTACAGCAACCACAGCAGCCGCGACATTTAATGCGTTTGCAGCGGATGGCGTTGTAGGTGCCGTAGGAGCCCTAGCGTCTGCCACAGCTGCTGCAACAAATAATAAAGGTTTATATCTGAGCAACCAGACAGGAGCCTTTACAACTGGCACAAGTACTGTGGACGTCCATATTTGTTACAGCATTGTAACAACAACGTTCTAGTAGTTTGACCGTCTTGGCGCTTGGCTTATCCCCGGGCGCCATCTAATCAGGAGGGATACTGATGCCAATTCCTTATAATCGAACAAATGTCATTAGTGTAGCCCTTACCTTATTAGGCTTTCCGCCGATACAAAGCATAACAGCTGGAGGCCAGTCAGCAGCGGTTATAGATGGTATCTACGATGTAACACTAGCGGCTGATTTAGCGTCTCCAAATTGGAGATTTGCGACAAAGGTTCAAACGCTGTCCCAGATAGCCGGTGTAGACCCAGATTTCATGTACTTTAATACGGCGTATCAAATACCCGTTGATTGCCTAGCGATATGGCAGATATACCCTAATGTACCCTATGAGGTATTTGGGGAGAGGATTTGGACTACCGGAACACAACAATTACAAATGCAATATAGGGCGGTAGTTGCTGAATCCTTCTTACCGCCCACCTATATCATGTACTTTTGCTACCTATTGGCCTGTACTGTAGGGCCCGCAATAACAGACAATCCAAAAATATTAGCGCAACTTAACGCAGATATGACAAAATGGCGTGCGCAGGCTATGGTTGTAGATTCACAGGGTAGGCCAAATATAGCCCTAACAAACTCACCTTGGGTTAATGCAAGATACTCAGGCAATTTTGCTAATAGGGGCGGATGGTGAGTTATAAATATTTAACAAATAAGTTCACTGCTGGAGAGTTAGACCCTAAGTTATTAGCCGAGGTTGATTTTGACGCCTATAGAAAAGGCGCTAGAAAGCTACGAAATGTTGTGTGTACACCACAAGCTGCAGTACAAAGACGTTTTGGGTCATATTATGAAACAACGATCCAGGCCGGCGGGTTAAATATAACCGACGAAAGCAAAGTAAGATTAATTGAGTTTGAATATTTAGATTCAGAAA
>Ga0315284_10001818_pt1 | contig 30376 bp, 28 predicted proteins | sample YL17G09_16_MG_FD_203696 | JGI IMG/M metagenome (GOLD analysis project Ga0315284, IMG submission 203696) | Sediment microbial communities from Yellowstone Lake, YNP, Wyoming, USA - YL17G09_16 | ecosystem: Environmental > Aquatic > Freshwater > Lake > Sediment | place: USA: Wyoming | collected...
CTCCTGTTGCTCCTGTTTCTCCAGTTGCTCCTGTCGAACCAGTTTCTCCTGTTGCGCCTGTTGCTCCTGTTGCTCCTGTTTCTCCAGTTGCTCCTGTCGAACCAGTTTCTCCTGTTGCGCCTGTTGCGCCTGTTGCGCCTGTAGTTCCAGAACCAGTTGAACCACTTACTCCTATTGTTCCATCATATCTCCAAAATGTCATTAAAATTATATCAGTTGGATTCGGAGTATTATTGCTAGGAGTTCCGCTTATATACTTTGAACTTCCTGTAAACAAAACTATGCCAGAATTTACGTTATATGTCCAAGGATATTGAGCGTTGCCAAAAAGTCGTTCTTGCCCATTTATGTATAACTGAGGAACATAACCCCCCTTTGGGTCAAGATTATTTGGAACTCCTCGGTTTAATATATTATTTGTAACTTGGTCTGCTTGATCAGGAACGTTTGCTCCTATAAACCACCAGGTTAATGCCCCGCCATCTGGTGCCATGGATAAGAAAGAATTGCTTAACTGAACGTTTAAATATTTTTTTAAATAAATTCCAACTGATAAAGAATATTGATAAGTTACATTTACATTTCCTATAACTTCCGACTGTTCTGAACTTAAATCTGTTGGCGCTGTTGTTGGAATTATTTGAGAATATATTTGATTTTGTAATATAAATGGTCTAGATGTTCCTGGAACTTCAGAACTTAAAGCAGAATTTACTTTTCCATTTGGATAACCAAATAAAGTCTTATATTGTTCTTCTAAAATATACTCTTGACCAGTAGCTCCTAAAGATGGATATGATGCCATATAATATTAAATAATACAATATATTGAATTATAAATTGTATTATTTAATTTATTAACTTAATAAAGATAACGTAACTGATTCATAAGTAATATTATAATTCATTGAATTTCCAAATCTACAGTAAATATAAATATTCTTAGCTGTACCGCTAGGGGCAACTGCTGAAACTTTTGCTACCAAATTTCCCCCATTTATTGTATACGTCGTAGAACTAGCTGGTCTAATGATTGTATTATCATAAGGGGTATTGTAATTGCTACTATTTAATGGAATAATAGTTGTATCTATGCTTGCAACTCCGCTGTTATTTATAGTTCCATTAGTTGAATTACCATCTATCCAAATAGATGATGTTGTATCATTAACTGGATCAATTTGTTCAGTCTTATAAAATAAAAAAAATCTTTGATTGTTATTCAAAGTATATGGGGAATTGCTTGATATACTTGTTGCACTTATTTTGTTAAAAGTAAATTCATAAAAATTTATTGTGCCTGATGGTGGAATTATTTTCCAAACAAATGTTGTATATCTATAGGATGTGTTAAACCTTTGAACTACAGAGTAATTTAATGAATTATTATAATAATTTGTATAATCAACGTAACCATTTATTCCAGTTCCAGTTCCAGTTCCAGTTCCATAATGTCCATTATAAATTTGTATTTCTTGACTTGTATCAATTGTGCCACTAAAGGGATAAACGGGAGTTGTAATAGAAGAAGACTCTGAAACTATACTCCATGACTGGTTATATGGAATTTCAGAATATGAATAATTAGCATTAGTATATTTATATGGAGGCGGAATTACGGCATATCCAACGGGATTAACATTTGTAGTATCTACATTTGACCAAACACGAAACCCAAATGTTGGAGACCCAAATGCCGTAATTTCTTGAATTGATGTAGGATTTTGAGTTGAATTATTAATAAAAGTATAAGATGGTTTATCATAAATAGCAGCTCTTGATGTTGATGAGCGAAGAATACTACTATTACTAGAACTATTAAGATTAATTGCGGTTACATTTAATGTTTCAGTATTGTTAAAAGTGTTAGAAACGGAAGCAGTAGCGCCTAAAGTAAAAGTATTTGCAGTGGGGTTATTATAATTACTTAAATTTAACACATTTGTATTTGTAATACACCCCTCACTAAACTGATAGTTTAAAACAGGAGACACATAAAAAAAATTGTATAAGTTGGTTACATTTATACTTAAATTAAAAGTAGATGTTGCCCCAATAACGCTTATTCCTGAAATATTTGTAGTATTTGTAGTATTTTCATAATAAGAAGAAGAACCAATGGTAGGACCAATTGTTAAAGCATCATAGTAAAATTCTTGAGATGCGGTTTTAGTATTTGCTGTTGTCCCATCAGTATTGTACCATTTTTGAGTAAGAGTTATAGTGTATACACTATCTGAAGCTACAGGGTAATTAAATGTTTCACTAAATGTGGGTGAAATCAAATAGTATCCTTGTAATTTGTTTGTATACATATCGCTTGTACTCAGAGTAGTAGGATTATAAGAACCATTTCCAGCGCCAGTAGTAGTATTAATAGTCGCAGTACCCACAGGAAACCCATTAAAAGAAATAGTACTATCATAAGTACTTGTAATTGTAGTATTAATATCCATTAATTTTTTTAATTGTCCATTCTTACCTCTTGAATTTGTGTCATAATTTACACTAAAATTTTTAAAATTATTTGTTATAATAGTAGAGTCATTAAAAAATAAATTTGTTATAGGAGGATTAGTTCCAGATGTATTTGTAGATTTATAAATTGTTTCGGTTTTAAATGAAGTACTAAAAATATTTCCATTATAATTATTAATGTTACAAGTTGATGGTGAATAAGTTGTGTTAATTTGTAATATATCAGTTTTAGGACCTGTAAACCCATAACCATTATTATCAGGATAAACGTTAGCACTATATTCTGTTGCAATACTATTTTTTGAGGATAGACCAAAGTAATATGTACTTTCTGGATATAAATTTGAAAAATTATTATTGGGTTGTTCGGATTGCCAAGGACCATTATAGGTAAATTCAGGAGCGGTTCCAGTTTCTTCAACTGCCCCATTATAACGATAATCCGCATCTCCAGTTGTCGTATATGTTCCTTGAAAATTAGTAATAGTTACACCAGAAACATTTGGTGTAACATCAGCTTGTATTTGGTCTGGTGGTTTATAAGTTAAGGTAATAGAGTTATATGAATTTGAACCCGTTGTCCACCTTGAACCAGTAGTTCCAGGAGCAACGCCAGTGCTATACCAAGGAAACGATACACTAGTTAAATTGGAATAATCAGCATAATCGTAATATTTTCCACTAACTTGTCCAGTTGTTCCCGTGTTTGTACCAGTGTTATAAATAATAGCATTTCTTGTACCATATGTTGTACCAAAATCTATTGGGGTTGGATCAAAGGTTGTTAGTTGTGATTTTGAAAGAACAATTCCTTGAAGTCCAGTATAATTTGAAGGATTTGATCCTGGTCCAGAACCAGGATAAACATAACTATTCTCATAAAAAGAAAGTGGTCTTACATACTTTGGATTAAATGCTGTTCCAGTAGTAGTAGTATTTAATATAACTCCGTTTAATGAAGTATCAATGGATAATTCAAATACATTTCCAGCAATAACAGGAACAGGAGCAGGTATTGCTCCATTATATGTTTGGTCAGGATATATAATAGGAATATAAATATTAGCAGAATTTGCTGATACGGACCCAAAATTAACTTGAGGAACACTTGTAACTATGCCTGAATCTCCTGTATCTCCTTTAGGTCCTGTGTCTCCTTTAGGTCCTGTATCTCCTTTAGGTCCTTGTTCTCCTGTTGCTCCTGTTGCTCCAGTATCTCCTGTTGCTCCAGTATCTCCTTTAGGTCCAGTGTCTCCTTTAGGTCCTTGTCCAGTACCTCCTGTTGCACTTGATATTGATGTTCCATCTTGAAAATAAATAGTTCCAGTATGTAAAATAGAATTGCCACTCATATCAATATGACTAGCATATACTTCCTTAGAATTTTCCTGACCAGAATAATTATTTACATTCATTTTTTCAGAATTTAAAATACGACTTTTTATAATATTATTATTTGCGGAAAAATTTAAACCTCCATATCTTCTAAAACTTGACATTAATATAAAAGAATATTTAATAAATTGTAATTTATTTTAAAATAAATATATTTTTCGTGTTTTTCTTTTTTTATGACGTTTCTTTTTTATACTTTTATTTTTCATCAATACTCCTTCTAAAATCATCGGTTTATGTAAAAATTTGTGTGAAAGTCGTTTTTCAAGTGGAATTTCAACAGGTTGAATTTTTAAAATATCCATAAGTTCATCATTTGTTAGTTGTATATTAACAATTTTCTCTTTATTATTATTACGTATTCCAATATTAATATTAGCACTATTACCATCATACTCTCCATTCCATTTAATAGTTTTATTATAATGATTATTATTATCATTAATTAAACTTTTAGTAAATCCATAATTTTGAACATACGAAACCATTATAATAAAAGTATATATATATATTTTTGAGTATAATTATAAATAAAAATATATAATAAAAATATATGCAATTAAATATTTATGAATTAAATGAAAATGAAAATGAAAATAATGAATTAATTGAATCATCATTTGAACAAATACCTGAAAATATAGTTCCTATAAAAAAGAAAGTTACTCAATCAATATTAAAAAAAAATGTAAAAGATGTTATGCCAACAAGTGAAAAAACATCTCAACCCCAAAAAATATCATATGAAGATATATTATCAAAAATGGGAATGTTTGTTTCAGATGGAAAATTACATTTGGTTGATAGAAAATCCGTATCATTTCAAGAACAAAATAAAAATAACGTTGTCAAAAATATTCCTCAAAATAGTTATATACATAATAAGTATTTTAAAAATGAGTTACAACCTCAAAATACAATAGCGCCCCCCAAAACACCGCAAGAATATAAAAAAAGGATTCTTGAAAATTATATAGAAAGACTAAGAATAACCCAAATAAAATCAAAAAAATTATTAATGCCAACCTCAAATATAAGCATGGCGACAGGAAATTCTGCAAATTTAAATAAATTTTTTAATTTTGTTAGAAAATAATTAATAATTAATAAAAATAAAATAATAAAAGACGTTTAAAGATACTTATTGAATTAAAATAATGTCAGAAAAAAAAAGATACAATGAAGAATTTATTGAATTGATGGAAAAACTCAATAATATTATGCTTAAACAGGGCGAACCATTTAGAGCAAGAGCGTATCAAAAAGCACAAGAAACAATTATGACATATTCAAATAACATAACTTTGCCAAGTCAATTAAAAGGTTTACCTAATATTGGAAGTAGTATTATGGATAAATTAAATGAATATGTTGAAAAAGGAACATTACAAGATTTAGAAAAAGAAAAAAATAATCCTGTAAATATTTTGTGCGAGATTTATGGAGTAGGTCCTAAAAAATCACAAGAATTAGTTTTGGCAGGTATAAAAACAATAGCTGAATTAAGAGAAAGACAAAATGAACTATTGAATGATATACAAAAAGTAGGGTTAAAATATTATGAACAAATTCAAGAACGAATTCCTAGATTAGAAATAGAAAAGTTTAAAAAGATTTTCACAGATATTTTTATAACAAATGCAGATACAAAATTTGAAATAGTAGGTTCATATAGAAGAGGTCAACAAACATCAGGTGATATAGATGTAATTATAACAGGTAAAACAAGTGTTGTATATAAAAAATTTGTAAATGATTTGTTAAAAACAGGCATAATATTGGAAGTTCTTTCTTGTGGTGAATCAAAAACATTAGTTATCGCAAAATTACCGGGAAAAAATTTAGCGCGTCGTATAGATTTTTTATATGCTCCTCCAAATGAATTTGCGTTTGCAATTTTATATTTTACAGGTTCAAAAATATTTAATACATTAATGAGACAATATAGTTTAGATAAAGGATATACTTTTAATGAACATGGAATATATAAATTAGAAAATAAAAAAAAGGGTGAAAAAGTAAATAAAGAATTTAATACAGAAAAGGATATATTTGATTTCTTAGGTCTTCAATTTAAAACGCCAATAGAACGGCAAGATGGGTGCGCAATAATGCCCTACATTGATGTAGGGTGTCCTTTAAAAATGATTGAAGATTTTAAGCATAATGGCATTTTAGTTCTGGAATCACTTAATGAAAAACAACTTAGCGATATTATTCAAATAGCAAATCAAAAATATTATAACGAAACTTCAATTATGACTGATAATCAATATGATATTATTAAAGAATATATTGAAACAAAATATCCTAACAATATAGCAATTAATGAAATTGGCGCTGAAGCCCCCAGAAATAAAGTTAAACTACCTTATGAAATGGCATCAATGAATAAAATTAAACCAAATACAAATGAACTTTCAAATTGGATAAATAAATTTAAAGGGCATTATGTTTTATCTTGTAAACTTGATGGAGTAAGTGGATTATATACTACTGAAGGAATAATGCCTAAACTTTATACTAGGGGAAATGGAAATATAGGACAAGATATTAGTCATCTTATTCCATTTTTAAAATTACCAAAAACAAAAGGAGTTGTTATTCGTGGAGAATTTATTATTCCAAAAAATGTATTTAAAGAAAAATATAAGAATACTTTTGCTAATCCGAGAAATATGGTTGCTGGTATTATTAATCACAAACATGTTAGTGATACAATAGTTGATATTCATTTTGTAGCGTATGAAGTTATTATTCCTCAACTAACACCATCAGCGCAAATGGAATATTTGGGGGTTATGAATGTTGAATGTGTATTAAATCAATTTCAAAAAAATAAATTAACAAATGAAATATTATCTAATTTGTTAGTTGATTGGCGTGAAAAATATATGTATGAAATTGATGGTATAATTGTTACTAATGATAAAATTTATTCAAGAAAATCAGGAAATCCTGAACAAGCGTTTGCGTTTAAAATGGTTTTATCTGATCAAATTGCCGAAGCAAAGGTTGTTGATGTTTTATGGAGTCCTAGTAAAGATGGTTATTTAAAACCACGAGTTCAAATTGAACCTATTAATCTTGGAGGGGTCACTATTGAATTTGCAACAGGGTTTAATGCCGCATTTATTAAAGATAATAATATTGGTATTGGTACTATGATCACACTTATTAGAAGTGGAGATGTTATTCCATATATTAAATCTGTTACTACTCCTTCTAAAGAACCTAAAATGCCATTAGTTCCTTATAAATGGAATGATACATGTGTTGATATTATGCTTGAAAATATTTCTGAAGATTCAATTGTTAAAGAGAAAAATATTACTGGTTTTTTTAAAGGTATTCAGGTTGAAGGTCTTAGTTCTGGTAACATAATTAGACTTATTAACGCTGGTTATGATGATGTTTTTAAAATAATTAAAATGAGGGAACAAGATTTTTTAAAAGTTGAAGGGTTTAAGGATAAAATGGCTAATAAGATTTATACTGGAATAAAAGAAAAACTAAAAGAAGCGTCAATTATTACATTAATGGCGTCATCTAATATATTTGGGCGTGGATTTAGTGAAAAAAAAATAGAATTAATTCTTAATGAATTACCTGATATTTTAGTTTTAAATAATTCTAAAGAAGAAATAATTCAATTAGTTGCTTCTATAAAAGGTATGGCAATAAAATCAGCAGAAGCATTTGTTAGTAAAATTACGGATTTTAAAGATTTTTTGGTTAAATGTGGGTTAGAACAAAAATTAATATTACATGACAATTTAAATAAAAATTCTGTTATTAAAACACACATATTATTTGGTAAATCAGTTATATTAACAGGATTGCGTGATAAAAATATTATTGACTTTTTAAAAAATGTAGGAGCAAATCAAGGTTCTAGTGTTAGTAAAAATACATTCTTAGTTATTGCAAAAAATAAAGATGAAAATACCGGAAAAATCGAAGATGCCAAAAAATTAAATATTCCAATTATATCGGTTGATGAATTTGTACAAACTTATTTTTAAAAAAGTATAAAAATAAAAATAAAAAATAAGTTATATATAAATTAAATTATTCAATTCATATTATATGTTAAATTTATATAATAATATGATTTTTCAAACAATTGATATAAAATATGTAATAATATTTTTAGTATGTTTTTTTGTTGTTAGTTTTGTATTATTTATTTTTTGTAGTTATATTATTTTTAAATTTTTAAAAATAAATCTAGATAACAATAACGTATTTTTTTATAAATATAATAAAACAAGTCAAAAAATATTAGACTTATATGGAGAATATAAACTAACAAAAATTTATCTTATAAGACAACCTTTTAGTCAACTTGTTACATTTGCATTAAATATTTTTACATTATATAACTACCGCAAATTAATTAATAAATCTCAAGATAATTTTCCATATCATACTTTGGTAGTATTTGAAATAAAACTACCAAATGGAATGAAAAAAATGTTATTGCTTGACAAAAATAATTGTGTTAATATTCGTGAAAATTTTTTTATTAATAAATTCCAAGAAATAAAAGAATTAAAAATTAAACATAAAAATTTAACAATAAATTCTATTTTAAATTCTACACAACAAAGATTAGGTAATAAAAAATATTTTAACTGGAATCTTTACAAAAATAATTGTCAAGAATTTACAAAAGAAATTTTAAAAACTATAGAAAAATACAATAAAACAAATAAAAAATTCATTTTTTGTAACAAACTTTTAAAAATTATTATTCCGACCGAATTTACACTTCATATAATTAATTGTTTATGTGTAATTCAAAATATAGTTGAAAAATATATTTATGATATTAATATGTTTAATTAAAATATATAAAAATTCTTTTTATCTAGTAATTCCTGTGCCGTTATACATTTATTTAAACATCTATGTTTAAATGTAGGTCCTGCATTTGTGGGGCAAATTACATTTTGTTTATTATCAGCTAACAGATGTGCCGCAATAGATAATGATGAATAATTCATGATTAAAATATCAGCGTAAATAAAATCACTTAATACTTGTAATACATCGGTTTTTGAATCATAAATGATGGTATTATTACATTGTAAATGAGTTACATCGCCATCAGTATGAATTATAATACGATACTTATTATATTTTTGAAATTCTTTAATAACTTTAAATAAATTAGCATTATCTAAAATACGTGTATTTACGGCATCCCCTAATCTGATATGACAACAAACATTTATTAATTGATTATCATATGATTTTTTTGGTAAATAAATATTTTTTTCAACAAATGCTTCTCTTAATTTTGGTAAAGATTTTTCAATTTCATTATTTACTTCAAAATTTGGTGGAAATTTACTTGAAATATTAGAACTTACCCCATCATAACAATAAATTGTATTTTCTATGTTTTTATCATTTTTCAAAATTTCATTAAATGTTCTTTTTTCTTTTAAAATAATATTAAAGGTTTCTTCTTTTTCTTTTTCTTCTTCTTTTTCTTTTTCTTCTTCTTTTTCTTCTTCTTTTTCTTCTTCTTCGTCTTCTTTTAAAATAATTTTTATTCCTTCTGTTAAATATTGTTTTAATTTATCTATGTTAAAATTTGAGTGTTCAAAAAGATATGTTTTATTATAATTGTAATATTCCGCCTTATTATTTATAGATAATGATAATAAACGCAACAACCCTTCTAATTGATGTCCAAATCCATCTGTTCCATACTGACATATTTTTACTTTTTTAGATACATACCATTTATTGTAATGTATCATTGTATTTTTTTTTTCATGACCAATTACAAAATTAAAATGTATTAAATAAGGTTGAATATTTTTATTAAATTCGTAATAATATTGTCCTGTTGGAAATAATTGCAATGGCAATTGTTTAAATTTAAAATTATATTTATTTGTGTTAATATAAATTTGATCATCCCAACCTTTATTATTTCTATAGATTTTTACATTTTCAGGATTAAATAATGAAATTGTATGTTCATTTGATTTAATAAACATAAACCCAGAACATAAATCAATATTATATATACCTTCACTTTGAATTAATAAATCATTGTCTTCTATATTACTTAATAAATAATCAAATATTTGATTGTTTTCATAAACTATATCACCATCTGTTATACATACATATTCATTATTCAATAAATTATTATATATAATTTCAAATTTGTAATATGTAATATTTGACCATTTGTTTGTTCTAAATTCTTGAAAATTAGTTATATTTTCTGGGCTATGAATTAATTCACACAAAACTCCATTATTTGTTAATATAGAATATCCTTTTTCACCTATACAATAAACTTTTAATTGTTTTTTCATATTTATGTTTTTTAATGATTGTAAACAATTTAACGTATAATCTATATAACCTGTATTTGTTAAAGTTATAAAAGCAATATTATTATAATCTTTGTTGTCATTTAGTTTTTCTTTATTTATTGTAAAATTTGTAATAAAATTATTTTCTAATAAATTACTATAATGATTTATTAATGTGTTTATATTATTTGTTTTAATATTTATAAGAGGCAAATAAACAACACTATATGGTATATTATTTAATACTGAACATTGTTCGCTGAATCCAGACCCATGATGATAATAACTAAAACAATAAGTATTCGCAGAATTTGCTAGTATAATATATTCAATAATTGTAGATTCTAATTCTGTATAATTATTTATTTTTGCACTATGGCATGCGTTTGAATCAATAAAATAAAACCCAAATAATTTATTTATTTTTATTTTTAATGAGTAATTATCACTCATTATTATTGTATTAGGACTTAATTGAAGTTTTATTATTTCTGTTAATAAATAATTATCTTCTTGAAAAATTGAATTAAAATCTTTATCTATACATCTAATATGTAAAACATTATATTTTTTTAAATTAAATAATTTATTTACAATATCATAGTATGGTTGTTTAAATTTTAAAAAAGAATTAATACAATCTTTAATGTCTTGTGATACTAAATTCAAATTATAATAAAGATTTGTTGTTATATAAAGATTTTCTTCGTTAGAATTTATAAAATATTCAATTGTTGAATAAAGTTTATGGTGATTTTTACTATCATTATCATTATGAAAGCAAATTAAATTTATTTTGGAAGTTGTAGATAATGCTTCTGTTTCATTATTTAAAAATTTAGAAATAAAATGTCTAGATACATCTATTTTAAAATTTATATTAAAATATTTGGCATATTGTGCCAATAGAATTGAACCTCTTAAAAAATCGCCAAATCCATTAGAATTATCCAAAACATGTACAATTGTTTTTTTACAACTAAGCTCCGCAAAACTATTTATATTATTATGTAAATCAATAATGTTATTTTTTGGAATTATAATTCGTTTTTGAATTTTATGTTCAACAGGTAATCTATTTTGATTTTGAGATATTATTTGTGCATATATTTGTCTTTGTACTTGTTTTTGTTTTTGTTCTTGTATTTGTCTTTGGCCTTGTTCTTGTTCTTGTTCTTGTTTTCGTGAATGTATATTTTTAAACATTTTTTGAAACATTTATTATTACAAATTATTTATAATTTTCAACTTTATCTTAAAAGTTGAAAATTATCCTAAACTTTTAAGCATTTGAATTTATTAATAAATATATTCAAATTATAATAGTAAATAAGTAAATGAATAAATTTATAGAAATAATAGATACATATTTATTAAATTATTCAACATATTGTGAAGGAAAAATATATTTTGAATGCGAGCATGGAGAATTGATATTTAATAAAAAACATAATAAAATGGTTACTCTTTTTGGTATATATATATTTCCGGAATATAGAAAAAATGGGTTATGTCGTGGCATATTACAATATTTAATAGATAAAAGTTCACATTTTAATTATTTGTGCGTTGAATCCGTTTTATCTAATATTTTATATGAATACTTATTAAGGTTTAAATATAAAAATAAAAGGTTTAAAAAAACTCAACAAGGATTTATATTTAAAATTACTTAAAATTCAAAATCAAAATCAAGGGATTTTAAATCTTTTTTTACACCTTCGCACATTTAAAACGCCGATTTTATAATAGTTTCTTATGTATTTTTGACACATTAGTTATATTAAATGATATGATATGTTATAATAATAAATTGTAAAAATAAAATATCAACTATTTATAATATGTCAAAAAAAATTATACACATTAGTGGTGCGTCTGGTTCTGGTAAAACTTTTTTAGGTAATCAGTTAAAAGAACAATTTGGTAAAAAAATAATTGTTAAGGATTTAGATGATTTACGTGATGAATTTATAAAAATATTCTATGGAGATAAAAAATGGACTTATATTAATGAAAAAGAATATCAAAATTTTATTGATACTTTTATTGATAAACAAAAGAAACCGCTTGTTTTTGTTGGATTAAATGATAATAATGTATATGGTAAAAATAAAAGTTTGTATTATGATTTACATTCTTCACATTATAATTATTATATTGAAATAGATGATATGATAATAGTTAAACAAAAATGTTTAAGATTATTACATGACATACAACATGATGAAATGGCGATGAAAGATTTAATTAAAAATAATCAACTCTTTGTTAAAATGTTTTCACAAGCAGTTAAAAGAGAATGTAGTGCAAAGGAAACTATAAAAATGAATAATAAATGGAAAAAGGATTATGAAAAACAAGGTTATAAATTAATGTCAAGAGAAAATATTTTCAAAAATGTTTCAAAAATTTTAAAGGACTAAAAAATCGGCGTTTTAAATGTGCGAAGGTGTAAATAATTATATAACCCATTTTTTATTCTACTTAAATTATGATTTTGACTAAAACTTATATTCATTAGTTTAATTACCGATTTATTAAATAATATTGATAGTTTATTATCATCATCAAACTTGTGCTGGTTTTTTGCTTTCCATTTTGTTAATTCATTCATTATTTTTTTTTGAATTGTGCTTAATATTAATATCATATCATTTAATACTAATTGCCTCCATTCTGGAGAACCATCCACTTTTTTTTCACAAATATAAAAGACTCCATTTTTTTGTAAGAAACAAGTAATTGGATATATAAAATCAGTTTCTGATAAATTATCCTCAAATACTTGCTGTATTGTATGAAATATAGTATTTTCCATTAAATTTTCAAAATGTGTAGATTTTACTATTAATGAACTATGGATCCATTCCAAAAATCCTATTGTTGGAATAATACTTCTATTTAACCACAAAATAACATTTAATTTTTTTTTTTTTTTATTAACAAATTTTTGCATTTCTGCCATTTTTTCTTCCGTTTTTATTAGTTTTAATGTTAGTTCTTGTACTATTTTAACTAATTGATAATGACTTGGGATATCTTCAATTTCTTCAAATTCAATTTGACGTTCTCTTTTTGTTTTCATTTTAAAATCACATAAAATGTTATGTTTATTTAATGACGATTGTTTTGTATACTGCTTATTACAAACACGACAACATAATTTATTAGAATCTAATACTTGCATTCTTATTGATTTATAATTTGTTTAAAAATATAAATCAATTTTTATATTTTTTAATAAATTAATATAACATATATGTATATTAATGATAACTACAGAGGCGTGTGATTGTTTATATTTAACTGAAAAAAGAAATCCTAAAAATATTCAAATGCAATGTCAAATGAAATGTTCTAGAGGTTGTAATAAAAACTTGGCAGGTAATGATTTGGCTTCTCAATATCAACGTCAAAAAATCATTCAAAATACTGTTAGGGTTTACGCTTCTTTATACACAATGAATTTAGCGGGATTATCTGGTTATCAAAAACCTTTAAATGTTCCTCAATTCGTTCAGCAAGCAGGAACACAATATATTGTTCCTGCCAAAACATATTGGAATCAAATGAGTGATCGGGCAAGACCTTCAAATCAAGTTACAAAAGTAGCGTCAGGCGCTGCTTATCATTCAAGTAGTACTCGTCATACAATTACACGAAATAGACCAGGAGCAATGTCTCCTGGAGGTATTGGAGTTGATATAAAGCATAACTCATATAATAGATATTTAAATAAAATTAAAGGAAAATCACCTCTTAGAAGAGGCGCTATTAATTTGTCTAATATTTCATCTCCTATTTATGGTGGTAAATTTGTGAAAACATCAATTATTAACAAATGTCATTGTCCTGAAGAGGATAAAGATAATAAACATGATAAACTTATATATGGTTCTAGTGAAAGTGCTTTACAAGATAAAATTTTATCAATGAACTACACTTTTAAAATAGGAGATTTTGTTTGGGCAAAAAAATATGAAACTGATACAGATTTTAATAAAGGCGAAATAATAAATATTATGGATGAATTATATACAGTTAAATTTGAAGATAACATTATAGTTAATATTCCGTATTGTGAATTATCTATATATTTTGAATGTAATTGTACGCCATCACTATCTTTTGTAGAACAAATATTATTAACTAATCCGAATAATAGAATAAATTCTTTATCTTGTTCAGAGTTACTATTAGGATATCTAATTACTCAACAATAATAAATAAAATCTATATAATTAATATATGCATCGTTTTAAAATAGTATTTAATAATTTACAAAATTATAATAATTTAGGAAATAATTTAAATTTGTCAGGACAACCCAAATCTGTGTCTGTTGCTTCAAGAAATATTTCATTAAATTCTCCAATGATTGATCGGATACATAAAGCAAAACCAGGTTGTAGTGCTTGTGGTAAAAAGGTAGTCTAAGGTTTTAATATTATATAATAATAATATATAATGTCAAATATTAATCTATTTAATGGTTCTATATTAGAAAATTCTTCAAATAGTAATGTCACCTCTTATTCGCAAAATAAGTTACATCGTTCTTCAAATTATAAAACTTTATTTGATACCATTTTACTTCCATATAATAAACAATATAATGGATGTTCAAATACATTATGTTATACATCTAGTAAAGGTACATTTATTTATAAACCACACACAGCATATGGTATGGTGGGAACAACTTCTGCTGCATATTTAGGTCGTAGAAGAAGATTATAAAAGCAATATAAAGTTAATATAACTATTACATTTATAATGGAAAATAAGAATGTTTCATATTTAAGAGTAGATGACAATAAAATAATAAATGAAACTTGTATAAGATGGGTTAAAAAAATGGATGATTGTTTACGCGTTTGCACTAAGTCAACTGGGTGTGAGATAAAAGATACACATAAAATATGTAAAATAAATAATTTAGATAGTTATAATAAACTTAATCAACATTTTGATAAAAAAGAATTTTATTAATAATATATCTATAATTTAAATGTTGTATATGACGAACTATTAATATTGTAATTTGTTGTATTATTTGTAATTAATATGTCTAGTGTTGTAAATTTATACTTAATAATATTTTCGTGGTGATTTTTGCAATATTTAAAATATACATTTTTAGTGGATTTAAACCCATTCTTTTTCATTACATAAATAAAATATAAAATATCTCGGTCGTTTAGTTCTCTTGTGCACATAAACTCAAGTGTTTTGATTTCTTCGATGTTTTTTTCTTTATTTGTTTTTATTATTAACCTAATATTATTTGGGTTGATAAAATCAATATTTTTAATAATTTCTGGGATTTGAGTATTTTTGTTAATCTGCTTATTTTTAAAAGTGAGTTCTCCTTCTCGAGTGCAAGGAATTTTTATTCTATACTCATCTTGTGGTAGTTGATTTGGTACAATTAATTGTGGAATAGTTATAAAGTTTGACATTTTAATTTGTTTGTATTTATATTTTTAAATTATTACAATAAAACATTTCAATTTTTTATTATAATATAAATCAAATTTAACATACCAATATACATATAAAATAATTTCAATACATAAATTTGTAATTTAAAAAAAAGAATTTTATTAATAAGAATCATAACTATAATAACTTTCTTGACTTTCCTGACTAGAATTTGTTGTAGAAATATCTTCAAAATAATCAACATATTTTTCTATAAACTGATTATCTAATAAAGAATTCGAATACGCATTTAATATTACTTTACCTACATTTACTTCATAATTTGATATATCCGATTCAGCGCGTTTGCGATTTTCTATAAATGTCTCGTTATCATCTTCTGTGCCTTCATCTTCAATACATTTTAATATGGTTCGTGATTTGAAATTAGCCCATGTAATAGGGGGTGGTTTTAAAATATATAGAGAATTTTCATCAATCCATTCATAATAATTCTCAAAATTATTATAATACTTTTCTCGCAAACATTCATCTACCCAAGCGTAATTTTCTTGAAGAAGAGGATGTATGATACCTGGCGGGGCGTTAATATTCATAGCAATTTGAAAGATGTTAAAATTCATTGTTTAATAATAATATGTATGTAATAAAATATATTATTTAAAAGTATTTCAATTTTTTATTTATTGTATAAATTATAATAAATAAAAAATTACATAAAAGTAAATTACAAAAAGTAAATAAATTTATTATTTATTTTCCTTCTTTAAACTACAAATTGTTTCATATTCTTTTAACCCTGCATAAAATTCTTGTACTTTTTTATTTATTCTAACTTTTTTTACATCAAATGAGCGTAAATAAAGTCCTTCTAAACTTTTGACTCGTGAAAGAGCAACATAAGTTTGACCGCATTCAAATATTCCTGAACCTGCATCTACTTCAGCAATATCAAGTGTAGAACCTTGTGCTTTATGAATTGTTAATGCCCAAGCTAAAATAAGCGGAATTTGAGAAACCCCTATTCCTGGAATTAATTCGCTACTCCAAATATGATAACCCATTGTCATTTGGTAATTATTATTATATTTAACAACTGGAAGTCCTTGAATAGAAATATCAACTACAATACCTCGTGCTCCATTACATAAAATATCACCATTATCTAATTGAATATTTACAATACACATTACTTGTGAACCTATTTTAAATTTAACAAGTTCTTCACATGGTAAATTATTTTGTAAATATAAAAGTTCTGTTTGTATTTGTTCTTTTGTATATCCTGTTCTAATATTTTTTTCAGTTATGTTCATTTCTAAATCAATATGATATTTAATCTTATATTCATATTCTTGTCCTTTAAGATTATTCATTTCAGTTGTATTTATATAATCAACTTTATTTCGTGTAGGAAATAATTTAGTAGGTTGAATTAAACAATCTTCACTAATTTGCTTTCCTACAAGTTGTTGCAGAATTTCATTGGATGAACTTTTAAGACGTCCTTCACGAATTTGATTTAAAATGCGCTGATAAATAGCGTCATTTTGTCTAAAAATTTTACATAAATTAACATGATCTTCTAATTTGAAGGTTTCGAACCATAATGGAGATTCAAAACAAAATTTTAATGTTTCTAAATCATCTTTACTTCCTACTGGCGGTAACTGGTAAAAATCCCCTGAAAATATTATTTGAATGCCCCCAAATGGTTTTTGATTACGTCTTACAACTTTTCCAATAATATCTAACATTTCAAATATCTTTTGTGACATCATAGAAACTTCATCAATAATTAAAATGTCAATTTCTGTCCATCTAACTTTTATATATTTATTTTTTATTATTTTGTTAATTATATTTTCTATTGTTCCATTTCCTATTCCAATTCCAGCCCAAGAATGAATAGTTTTTGCTTTACATTCAAGTAAAACTGCGGCACATCCAGTTAAAGCACAAACCTGAATATTAATACATTTGTTAGACGCATCTTTTTGAATGTGTCTAATAAGTGCTGTTTTACCAGTTCCTCCTGGACCAGTAATAAATATATTGTTTCCTGCAATATATTTGTCATATGCTATTTGTTGTTCTTTTGAAAAATTCATTTATATACTATTTACGAATAGATTTTATTATATTTTTATAATCAATTTTATTATTATGTTTCTTTAAGTTAAAAAATAATATCTATTAGTTGTAACAAAATTTTTAAAAGTCGGATTGGGTTTTTGAAAATGGACAAAAATAAATGTCTACCACAAAGTGGAGAAAAACTGAATTAACTTTCTAAAAAATTATTTAAAAATGAGTTGTTACGATAATGCTCTAAAATTATTTTTTTATTGAAAAAAAGTGTTACCATAAAATTTCATATTTTTTACAAAGGAGATTTTATTATTTCAATATATGAAACAAAATGAAACAAATTTCTCGCCAATAATCACCAATAAAAAATTATTGTAACTTATGCTAGGTTAAATGCTGTAATAAAATAAATTACAAAAATATTTACGAGACCATTGAGTAAAATGGAAACATTTGGAAACATTTTAGTTGCGAAAAGTTGCGAATAAATTTAAATAATATTTTTGTTACTTTATATCGTAATAGCAATATATTTATTACAAATAGTTTTAAAACCAATGTATAAAATGGAAACATTTGGAAACACTTTTTATGTAAAAGTTGCGAACAAATATTTTCTCTTTAAGTTCAAAAATCAATAATATCTATTAGTTGTAACAAAATTTTTAAAAGTCGGATTGGGTTTTTGAAAATGGACAAAAATAAATGTCCAAAATTGAAAAACTGAATAAAGTTTCTAAAAAATTATTTAAAAAACGATGTGTGACGAGAATGCTCTAAAATTATTTTGTTCTTGAAAAAAAATGTTACCATAAAATTTACAATTTTTAAAAACATGAAGTTTGTATAAAGTACAATTATTTAAAATGGAAACATTTGGAAACAAAATAGTTGCGAAAAGTTGCGAACAAAATTTATATATAGGAAATGTTACATTATATCGTAACAAAAATATGGTTATAATAAATATTTTTAACACCATTGAGTAAAATGGAAACATTTGGAAACACTTTTTATGTAAAAGTTGCGAACAAATATTTTCTCTTTAAGTTCAAAAATCAATAATATCTATTAGTTGTAACAAAATTTTTAAAAGTCGGATTGGGTTTTTGAAAATGGACAAAAATAAATGTCCAAAATTGAAAAACTGAATAAAGTTTCTAAAAAATTATTTAAAAAACGATGTGTGACGAGAATGCTCTAAAATTATTTTGTTCTTGAAAAAAAATGTTACCATAAAATTTACAATTTTTAAAAACATGAAGTTTGTATAAAGTACAATTATTTAAAATGGAAACATTTGGAAACAAAATAGTTGCGAAAAGTTGCGAACAAAATTTATATATAGGAAATGTTACATTATATCGTAACAAAAATATGGTTATAATAAATATTTTTAACACCATTGAGTAAAATGGAAACATTTGGCAACGCTTTTTAGGCAAAAGTTGCGAACAAATTTTTTCTCTTTAAGTTCAAAAATAATATCTATTAGTTGAAACAAAATTTTTAAAAGTCGGATTAGGTTTTTGAAAATGGACATTTTTAAAATGTCCAAAATTGAAAAGCTGAATAAAGTTTCTAAAAAATTATTTAAAAATCAAGGTGTTACGAGAATGCTCTAAAATTATTTTTTTCTTGAAAAAAAGTGTTACCATAAATTTTTATATTTGTTTAAATTATAATTTAAATAAATCTCAATTTTCTATATATGGAAACATTTGGAAACAAAATAGTTGCGAAAAGTTGCGCCATTTTTTATTGTAAAAAATGCGACTATGGCACGTCACGAAAAAGTAGTTATAATAAACATTGCGACAGCATCAAACACAAAAAGGGTGATTTGGAAACATCTGGAAACATTTCGGATGCCAAAAGTTGCGCAAAAACATTAACGTGTGAAAATTGTGAAAAAACTTTTAAAAATCGTTCTGGGTTATGGAAACATAATAAAAAATGTACAGATATGATTATTGATGGCATTAATATTAAAGATAAAGATGCATTAGTTCTTCATTTATTAAAACAAAATGGGGATCTTCAAAATAAATTAATAGAATTATCAAGTGAAAAATCAATAACAAATAATACCACAAATAAAAACAATATAAATAATACAACAAATAATAATACTACAACTAACAATGCTTTTAATTTAAATTTTTTCTTAAATGAAACATGTAAAGATGCTATGAATATAACAGATTTTGTTAGTTCAATTAAGTTAAGCCTTGAAGATTTAGAAAATACTGGTAAACAAGGATATATTAAAGGTATATCTGATATTATAGTGAAAAATCTTAATAATTTGGAACAATGTTTTAGACCAATTCATTGCTCAGATATGAAACGTGAAGTATTCTATATAAAAGAAAATAATAAATGGGAAAAAGAGACTGAAGATAACCCTATACTAACAAAAGCTATAAAATTGGTTGCAAATGAAAATATAAAACAGATTAAATATTGGCGTGATAAAAATCCAGATTGTACAGATTCAAACTCAAAAAAAAATAATTTATATTTAAAAATTGTGAGTAATTCAATGAATGGACTAACAAAAGAAGAAGGTGAAAAAAATATAAATAAAATAATTAGTAATGTAGCTAAGGAAGTTATAATTGATAAAGTATCATTTTAGATAAATTATTATTTATTTGTTCGTTTAAATATTAGATTTTAATAAAATAAAATAATATAATAATTATATATATATGAACGACGAAAATTGCCGAGATTTTTTGTGTAAAGAAAAAATACATTCATCGAGTGAGTGGAAAAAGGCAGCGTTAAGAACAAAAAAAGCATTACAAAATTCAGGGATAGCTGAGTTTGAGGCGCACCCAGAATATCGGAAAATAACCGATTGTAAACCAGACGACGACAATTATCCATCAAGTGAGGATTGTAATCGTCAAGCAAGACCAAGACAAGGTCCTTCAAGTAGACCAGCAGCTACTGGGAAGAGAGGACGTTGTCCAAAAGGTACTACATTTAATAAGAGAACCCAAAATTGCGAACCAAAGAATAGACGGGGTTCCCCAACAAGACGAGCGTCACCAGTTAGACCAGCAGCATCTGCAAAAAGAGGGCGTTGCCCAAAAGGCACAACACGCAATAAGAGAACAGGAAATTGCGAACCAAAGAATAGACGAGGATCTCCAGTTAGACCAGCATCTCCAGTTAGACCAGCATCTCCAGTTAGACCAGGATCACCAAAATCAAAACGTTGTCCAAAAGGCACAAGACGCAATAAGAGAACCAAAAATTGTGAACCAAAATAAATAAATTAAAAAAATGGTTGTATTAATAATAATTTGCTAATTTATAAATAAAAATAAAATGTTTATTTATAAATGAATTGTTGTATATGCGGACCTGTTAAAAATGTTGGCCCTTACATTGAAAAAGTGTTAGAAAATATGGAAAAAATAGGTGAAATATTTGATGACTATAAAATACTTATATACTATGACGCATCTAGTGATGATACACTTGAAAAACTTAAAACCTATGAATTAAAAAATCCAAAAATGACATTTTATGTTAATCAAGAAAATGCGTCTCCTTATAGAACTCACAATATTGCAAATGCAAGAAATTATTGTTTAAACTATATAAAAGAAAATAAGGAATTATATCCTTATTTTATTATGATGGATTGCGATGATGTAAATTGTAAGGAGTGTGAACCTGAAATTATTAGAAAATATTTAAAGAGAGAAGACTGGGATGCTCTCTCTTTCAATACAACCCCAAAGTATTATGATATTTGGGGATTGTCAATTTATCCCTATTGTTTTAGTTACAATCATTTTGAAAACAATGAGATTTTTTATGATATTATTCAAAGTTACATTGTTCGTCTCCTAAATTCATTGCCGAAAGATAAATTGCTAGCATGTATATCATCATTTAATGGATTTTCTATTTACAAAACTCCAAAATTTATGAATACATATTATGATGGAAGAATAAGAAAGGATTTAATACCATCAAGAAATATGGTGGCACATAAAGCATATGCAAAGTCTGGACTAGTCTATAAAAAATATGTTACAACGGATTGTAGATATGAAGATTGCGAGCATCGGGCCTTTCATATTATGGCTAGACAAAATAGCGCTGCTAGAATAATGATAACTCCTGAAGTGTTATTTAATTGATTAGTTAAAAATGATATATCTTTAATTTAAATAATAGTTAAATTTAAAGATAATAGAATTATATATTTATATTTATATTTATATTTATATTTATATACAATGAATTTATTTAAACCCAAAACTATAATGTATAAAATTCCTAGACCAACTTTTAAATTAAAAACTTATTACAATAGTATTATTCCATTAGATGTATATCAAACTTGGTATACAAAAGATTTACCTCAAAAAATGAAAGAAAATTTAGAATTTAATAAATATGTAAACCCAAAATTTAATTGGCACATTTATGACGACAACGATTGTAGAGAATTTATTAAAAATAATTTTAATGAAGATGTATTGAATGCTTTTGATAATCTTATTCCAGGGGCTTATAAGGCAGATTTATGGAGATATTGTATTTTATATGTAAATGGTGGAATTTATATGGATATTAAGTTTAGATGTGTGAATGGGTTTAAATTTATTTCTCTTACTGAAAAAGAACATTTTCCAACTGATGTTATAATTGCTGAATATCCAAACGAAAAAAATAAGGCAGTTTACAATGGGTTTATGGTTTCGCTTCCAAAAAATACAAAATTATTAAATGCAATAAATAAAGTAGTAGAAAATGTTAAAAATCATTTTTATGGAAATTCGCCATTAGATCCAACAGGACCGATAATGTTTGGTAAATTTTTTAATTATGATGAAAAAAAAAAATCTGTTACAAAAAGATGTGTTGGAAAACAAGGAAATGGTGTTTCAATTGGTGGAATTATAATATTGGATGAATATCTTGAATATAGAAATGAACAAAAAAGTGTATCAATTCATTATAACGAGTATTGGAGAAATAAAAATATTTATAATTATTAAATGAATAATATTTTATTTATAACAGCATTTAAAGATATAGGTAGAAATAATTGGTTCACCCATAAAAGAACAAATGAAGATTATTTTAATTATTTTTTGAATATAACAAACAATATTGATTATACTTTAATTGTTTATTTAGACGATGAAATAAAAAATGAGTTAGTTTCAAAATATTCTTTTGGAAAAAATATAATTTTTGATAACATAAAGAATGTAAATACATTTTACGAAAAATATTTAGAGGAGGAAAAAAGAGTTATTAGTTCACAAGAATTTCAAAAAAAAATACCAAAACATAGATTTAGAAAACATCCAGAAACTTGGTCAGCAAAGTATACTTTAATAAACCATAGTAAAATAAATTTTGTAACTCACGCAAAAAAAAATTATCCGGATTATAATTTTTATTCTTGGATTGACTTTGGTTATGTAAGAGAAATTAATTCACTTCCAAAAAATATTAATATTGAAACCCTTCCAGAAAAAATAATTTATCAATCATTTAAAATTCCACATGTAAGATTAAATGCTATACAAATGTTGCAAATTAACGAGGCAACCATAGCTGGTAGTGCTTTTATAGTTGCAAATAATCTTGTAGAAACATTTGAAAATATTTATGAAAATAAAATAAAATTGTGGCATCAATATTATATTTGCGACGATGACCAGTCATTAGTTTTGCAATTATATCACGAAAATAAAGATATGTTTTGTTTAATTTGCGACGATAATTGGTTTTCGCTTTACAATCATTTAAAGTAAAATATAATAATCTATATAGATTATATAGATGGAGTCGAATGTGGAGTTCAAGAAGGCAGAATGGAATTAATTTGGATAGATGAACTTAAAAAATGGAATGCTACTAGAGATATTTATATGTTTGACACATTTAGTGGGTTAACCAAACATGGACCGAATGATTTTGCTTGTGGAACTGGTCCTGTTTATATTAGCGATTCAGTTTTAAAAAAATGGGAGGATGAAAAAATCAATGATGATGTTAATGGTTGGTGCTATTGTTCATTAGATAAAATTATAAATAATTTAAATAAAACAAATTATCCTTCAAAATATTTACATTATATAGTAGGAGATGTTTGTGAAACATTATGTAATGATGTAAATATACCAAAAAACATTGCTGTTTTAAGACTTGATACTGACTGGTATGATTCAAGTAAGATTGAATTAGAAAAATTATTTCCAAATGTTGTAAAAGGTGGTATAGTAATATTTGACGATTATTATTTTTGGGATGGCCAAAGAAAAGCAACCAATGAATATTTTGAAGAATTAAATGAAGATTATGAATTTATTAAGATAAATAGTCAAACATCTGCAATTATAAAAAAATAGTATTATTATATATAATGAGTAAATGTATTTTTGATTTACTAAAAGTATATAGTTGTGAAAATAAGATAAGGTTAGGTAATAATTTTGATGGAGGATATGTTATAGCGGATAAAATTGGTGATTATGACGTATATATATCAGCAGGAATTGGAGGAGATGAATCATTTAGTAAAGATTTTTTTAATAAATATAATGTTTTAAATAGTGGCGCATTTCAATTAGACATAAAAAAATTACCAAATAATTATCCGAAAAAAATGTGTTTTTATAAAAAAAATATATCGGATATTTCTGATAGTACAAATGCAAATTTAAACTTTTTTATAAAAAATTACAATAATATTTTTATGAAAATGGATATAGAAGGAGACGAATATAAGTGGTTCAATAGCAAAACAACTGAAGATTTGATGAAATTTAAACAATTAGCAATTGAATTTCACGGGATAAATGATGATTCATTTAACTATTCAAATGAAATCAAAAAAAGTGTGTTTTCAAAATTATCAGAAACTCATTTTTTAATACATGCACATGGTAATAATTATGCGGGAACAAAGTTAATAAATAATTGTCAAATCCCAAATGTAATTGAATTAACTTATATTAGAAAAGATTGTTTACAAAATGTATTATTAAATAAAAATCCTCTACCATCAAACCTAGATTTTCCAAATAATACAGAAAATAATGAAGATTTAAATCTAAATTTTTACCCATTTGTTAATTAATATTTATTAGTTTAATAATTTAAATATTAATTATTAGTTGTAAATCTTTTTTTCGTTCCATAATTCGCTATAGTGTGTTAGTTTTTGATATTTTTTTTGTTCTTCTCTATAACCATCATACCATCTTAATATTATTCTGTCACCTTTTACAATATAATATTTATTAATTCTTGCTAATAAACTATGATAGATTTCCATAGAATTTTTTTCTTGTTGTGTAAAATATTTACCTAGTAATGCAGGTCCAGTAGGTTCTAACATATTATTACCATAATACTTATTTTTAACATTATTCACAATTTGATATATACATTTTCGCATAATTTCATTTCGGGGTAAAGTAACAATTAAGGCTGTATATGTGTCATTTGAATTAAAATCTCTTACAAAATGTTCTTTTTCTGTAAGAGCTATGAATTTAAAATTATTTACACATTTGTATTTAATATCCATATAAATTCCTCCATTTATATATAAAATACAAAAACGCCATAAATCAGATTTATAAGAACATGGTATTAGAGAGTTGTACGCGTGTAAAACATTTTGTTCAAAATTATCTTTTATAAATGTACGACAATCTTGTTCATCATAAAGATGAAATGTAAATTTGGGATTCGATTCTACCAAAAAATTATAATTTTTACGCATCAATGGAGGCAAATCTTTTGTATGCCAACAAGTATATAAGTGCAAAGGAATTATAGAATTATATGTTGGTTTTAATTGAAACCCAATATTTAGAAGTCTGTAATCATTACATATTTTAACATAAGAATTATATTCTTCTAATATTTGTTGGGTTATAATTTTGCTTAATTTTTTATTTTTTACAGAAATCATAATATATAATATGATTATTTTATAGTCCAAAAAATGTATTAAACATAATATTTGCGTTTAAGCAAACTTGATAAGCATTTAGAGTCGGTATATTAGTCAATATGATATTAATAACCAATATAAATACATTTTTGTGATAATATATAATGCCCGTAAAGGTAATCCAAATAACTATACCAAGCGAAAATATTCTGCCTGATATAATTAATAGTTTTTCTCCAGAAGAGAATTATCAAATGTTAAAAATAGGTTGTGAAACTTTAAATGAAGGAAGAAAATCAATAGCGAATTTAACAAGTAATCAGATATTTAAAAAAGTAGAGAGTGAATTTAAAAAAGAAATTGACAAATTAAACATTGATATTGTAATTGAAAAAAATACAGCAATAGTTATGAATGAAAAAATGATAAAGATGTATGAAACCCAAATAGAAAAATTAAATAAAAAAGTTGAGAATGCATTGTCTGAATTGGAAGTATATAAACAAGGTAATTTTACTTCTTTTAACGAAGAAATAAATAAAATAAAAGAAAAGTATGATTTGTTATTAAAGGAAAAAGATAGACAAAATCAATTAAATAGAGAGATATTTGATAAGGCAGAAAAACTAATAAATAAGACTAATAAATCGTCAATTTCTATAGGTGGTGATGGTGAACAAATATTTGAAACTTTAGCGGATACATTTAAAGATTTTCCTGAATATAGAATAGAAAATAAATCAAAACAAGGGCATAAAGGTGATTTTCATTTATTTTTTAAAGATTTTAATATTTTGGTAGATTCAAAAAATTATTCAGGGTGTGTTCAGAAAAAAGAAATAATAAAAATAGAATCAGATTTAACAATAAATGATAATGTGAAATTTGCTTGGATGGTTTCTTTAAATTCAAATATAAGTGATTATAATAAATTTCCGATCATGACAAAATGGATTACGACAGATACAGGTGTAAAATGTATTTTATTTATAAATAATTTGCTAGAATATAAAGAACCAAGAAATATTTTACGTCAAGTTTGGTCAATTTGCAACGATTTTAATAAATTAACAAAAAATATAAATAAAGAAGATGGTGAATTGGAAGAATATATAGAAAAAAATTTATTATATAAAAAACAGATAGAAAAATTACAAGAAAGAGCATCAGAATTAAGAAGAAATGTGAATACGTCATATAATATATTGAAACATATGGATAATGATTTATTAGAAATGTTGTCAAACGTGTCAGATAAAATGGTAAGTGATACATTTTCTTTAAATAATAAAATAAAAGAATGGTGGGATAATAATATTGAATATGTAAATGATGAAAGTAAAATTACTTCAACTGAATTATGGACTAAATTTAAAAAAGATAATAAAAATTATGTAGAAGAGAATAAAATTTTGATAGAATTATTTAAAAACGAGATTACAGGTATAGTTAAAAGTTCAACTTATATAGAGAAAACAAAAAAAAGTGTAATTGAATTTGTTGGTTTTAGATGGAAACAAATTGAGACAACTCCAATTCATAATTTAGAAATGGAAAATGTAGTTATAGAAAAGGTAAAAAAAGTAAAACCAGTTAAAAAAGAAAAATGTATTGATTCGTATTTTGATGTGGAAAAAGATACAAAAATATTAAAAGATTATGATAATGTAGAAAATGACATCATGACTATGAGTAATAATGATGTAAGACCTTGGCAAATAGTGTCTTTATTAATGAAAAACAAAGTAATATTAAAAAGAGATGATGCAAGAGGATATGATAAATATAAAGAAACTGCCGAGTATAAAAATAAGTTAAATAAAGAATAATGCGTTAATTATTTTATAAAAGAAAAATTATTGGAATACTTTTGTTAGTTTGTTAGTTTTTTTTTAATTCTAAAAGTAAATCTATCTTGTTGGTTTTTTGATTCCATATGCCTATCTTTACAAATTCTTTTTCATTAACATATTTTTGATAATCGTAGACAATACTTGTTTTATTTGACTTTAAATATGTTTTACCATCATATTCAATTTTTTTAGCGGTATCTCGTTCCTCATCGTCCTCATCGTCCTCATCGTCCTCATTTAAATCTTCTGTACAAATAGGACATCTTTTGCGATGTCTATTACACTCTGTAATATTTTCCCAGCATCTATAACATAAAGTATGATTACAACGAGTTTTAATTTCTGTTAATTCAAAGCACAAACAACATTTGTTGATATTTATATTTTTAATATTTGTTTTAAATGTAATATTATTTAAACTTTTAATATCTGTTTTAATATTATTTAAACTTAACACGTTTTTAAAAAGAATACTATAATCTTTTGGTTTTAATCTTATATCCTCAAATTTACCAATCGTATTATTGAATTTATAATGTCCCAAGCTTCGATCCATTTTTATAAATGCAATAATAAAATCTTCCAACTCTAATTTTTCACCTTTCCATTTATATGCCAAAATAATATTATTATATACAACTGATTCATCATTTATCACTATTGAATTCGCCTCTATTCTAAGTGTAATTTGAGAATATGAGAATACCATGCGTATAACAACTTTTATATTATCCAATTCATCAATTGGTAATTTTAAATCGTCCTCTTCATCGTAGCATAAGTTTGTTGGTGGTTTCCGAGTCCGTCTGCCAGTATTTTCAAATATTATATTATCAACCTCATCACGTAAATCATTAATATAAACCAATTTTTCATAATTAGTATTAATTGCTTGGGTTAATTGAATTTTATTCATTATTTACTTTCTTAATATTCTTTTATTTATTAATAATTATTTATTTCAATTTTTTTATGAAATGTAAAAAGGTGTAAATACATCATCAAAATATAATTAATAATTAAATAGTTTTATTGATTATGCGTGTAAATTATTTATAAAAATTTATTAGAATACTTTTTGCTAGTTTGTTAGTTTGTTTTAATTCTAAAAGTGAAATAGAATTGAATATGTATTGGTGCTTCATCAAAATATATTTAATAATTAAATAGTTTTTATTGATTATGTGTGTATAATTAGTTAAATTTTAATTATTATTTATTTATTTAAAACTCAAATCGCAATCGATAAGGGGTCGCTGAAAAATATGATTTTGGCGAATTAATGTTTTTATATCGCAGAAAAAAAGGTATTGACCAACTGGTCTCACTTTGAGTTTTAATTTAATTTATATATCATTATTATACTAAACAACTATTTGTTATTTCCAATTATCTAAAACTGTATCCAAATCATCATGATCTCCTAAATTTTCAATCAAATACTTGGGATTATATATTTTTTTTGCGTTTGGTTCTCTTACTTTTTCCCATAACAATTCCTTTAATTGTTTTTTGAATTTTAAACAATAATATAAATGACGAAAATTATTTAATAATTGTATATTTTTTTTTATTTTAATAAAACTATCATCACCATTTACTATTTCGTAAATAGGATTATTATAACAATATAAATTTTTTAGATTTGTCGGTAAAGTCGGCAACAAAGTTAATTGATTACTATAACAATATAATTCTTCTAAATTTGGCGGTAAAGTCGGCAACAAAGTTAATTGATTACTATAACAATATAATTCTTCTAAATTTGGCGGTAAAGTCGGCAACAAAGTTAATTGATTATTAGAACAAAATAATTTTTTTAGATTTGGCGGTAAAGTCGGCAAAGTTGTTAATTGATTATTAGAACAAAATAATTTTTTTAAATTTGGCGGTAAAGTCGGCAAAGAAGTTAATTGATTATTAGAACAAAATAATTCTTCTAGATTTGGCGGTAAAGTCGGCAACAAAGTTAATTGATTACTATAAAAAGATAAATTTGGCGGTAAAGTCGGCAAAGAAGTTAATTGATTATTATCACAATATAATTTTTTTAGATTTGTCGGTAATTTCGGCAAAGAAGTTAATTGATTATTAGAACAAAATAATTCTTCTAGATTTGGCGGTAAAGTCGGCAAAGAAGTTAATTGATTATTAGAACAAAATAATTCTTCTAGATTTGGCGGTAAAGTCGGCAAAGAAGTTAATTGATTATTATAACAATATAATTTTTTTAGATTTGTCGGTAATTTCGGCAAAGAAGTTAATTGATTATTAGAACAATATAATTTTTTTAGATTTGTCGGTAATTTCGGCAAAGAAGTTAATTGATTATTAGAACAATATAATTTTTTTAAATTTGGCGGTAAAGTCGGCAACAAAGTTAATTTATTATTAGAACAAGATAATTCTTCTAGATTTTTGAATCTTGTTAAATCCAGCAAATATTTAATATCCTTAGAACTAATATCAAGGGTTGATATATCGTCAGATAAAGAATTCAAATATCTTTCAATAGCAGTTGTCATTTTTGTATATATTTGTTAGTGTTTATTATTTAATATACTTTAAAAAAGGGTTCAATTTTTTTTTAATAATCGGCGTTTGCTAGTTTATTTTAATTAAAAGATGAATAATATTTGTTAGTTTATATTTGCTAGTTTATTTTAATTAAAAGATGAATAATATTTGTTAGTTTATTTTAATTAAAAGATGAATAATATTTGTTAGTTTATATTTGCTAGTTTATTTTAATTAAAAGATGAATAATATTTGTTAGTTTATTTTAATTAAAAGATGAATAATATTTGTTAGTTTAT
>Ga0315284_10001819_pt1 | contig 30372 bp, 17 predicted proteins | sample YL17G09_16_MG_FD_203696 | JGI IMG/M metagenome (GOLD analysis project Ga0315284, IMG submission 203696) | Sediment microbial communities from Yellowstone Lake, YNP, Wyoming, USA - YL17G09_16 | ecosystem: Environmental > Aquatic > Freshwater > Lake > Sediment | place: USA: Wyoming | collected...
CCTACGGCGCACCACCACCACCACCCCGCTCCCTCCTCCCACGACACTCACAAGCTTTCGTCTCGTCCGAGTCCGGGTCCTCCAGCCAGCGGTACGGATCGGGGACGCGCAGGCCGTGCAGGGTGTCGACGACGGTGTCGTCGCGGCGGACCTGAAAGGAGGGAGAGGAGAGGCTCTCTCGATGGCCGCGCCACCTGCGGCGCCGCGCGCGCACCGCTACCACCACATCTGTCTCTCTCTCACTTGCGGGTATTCGGTCGGCGGCACGGTCAGGTGGCCCTGCGGGGCGCCTGAAAGAAAAGGAAGCCGGGATGGGGGCCTGGCCTCGGCCGTCCGTCCTCTCAGCGCCCTCCTGGCGCCTCGTGCCGCACCCGCGACGCGCGCGCTACCATTCTGGCGCGTCACCGGCATCGATCGCCCCCTCCTATTCCCGCCCCTGGTCCGCCGCGCACCAGCAGACGCCGCCATCGCGCGTCCTCTCTTGGCAGACGAACCGAGACGGGACACGGACGCGCGTGCGGACGCAGCGAGGGCGGCGGTGGGCAGGTGGCGCGCGGTCGTCAGCATCGACCGCGGGCTCTGCGGCGGTCCAGTCCGCGCGGCGTCGCCCCAACTGCCCGCGCCCCCGAGCCCGCGCGCACCGACCGCGTCCACCCGACACGCGCATGGCGATCGCGTGAAAGCTCCCGAGCCTTCGACATGCGCGCGCCGGCGCCGCGATGCGGCGCGCAACGCCGCGGCGCCCCTGCGACTCTGCGGCTCGACCCCAGGTAGGCAGGTGGCGACCCTGCAATGGCGGGACGCGTTTTGGGGGTCGGGCGACTCGCGCGCGGCGCGGCGCGCGGGCGCCGCGGTCGCCCTGGCCCGAACGCGCGGCCACCGGCGTCTCACCGCCCGCCCACCCGTCCTCCAGGCGCCCGACGCTGGCCCGCCCGCTGCCGCGCGCCGGCGGCCGCCACCCGCCTTTGGCCGCGGCCGCGGCCGCCGCGGTCGCCGCGCCTCCGCCGCTGCCCGTCCTCGCGGGCCGCCCCGCGACCGCGCGCGACCTGGCCCCCTCCGGCCAGCCCAAGGCCGCCCTGCACGGCCCGCCGCTGGCGGGCAACCCGGAGCCGCTTGGGGCGACTGCGGTGGATGGGCTGGTGAGAGACAGAAGAGAGAGAGGGGGAGGGACAAAGCGCCGCGGCCTGCTGCCCCCACGCCCCGCTCTCCTCCCTCCTTAGACCAACGCCTGCAATTTTGCGGTCGTCTCCACCGGCGCGACGGCCGTCACGCTCGTCCTGTTCACGCGGGCCGACCTCGACGCCGGCGTGCCGTCGTGCGAGGTCGCGCTCGATCCGGCCGCCAACCGCACCGGCAACGTGTGGCACGTGCTGCTGCCGGGGCTGGACAAGGACGTGCTGTACGGTGGGTTAGAGGGCGGATGAGGGAGGGTGGGGAGCGATTTGCGGCGACTCGCCGACCCTTTCGACGGTGCCCCGACCCCACCTCGTTCCCTCTCAGGCTACCGCATGGCCGGGCCGCACCAGGACGATGAAGCCGACCCCGTGCCGGGGCACCGGTTTGACGAGGTGCGTTAGCGAAAATGGGCGCTCGAGGGGGTGGCGGCGCGCCGCCCCCCTCCCCCCACCTTCCCCCCGCCTTCCCCCTCAGTCCGTCGTCCTGCTCGACCCGTACGCGTACGCCGTCATCGGGCGCCGGTCCTGGGGCGAGCTCGGCCCCGACGTCGAGTATGGAGGGCCGGGCGGCGCGCTCGGGTCGGCGCGCACGTGGCCGCAGGCCGCGTGCGCGCTCCCGCCGCCGGCCGACGCGCCGCCTTTCGACTGGCGCGGCGACCGCCCGCTGGCGACGCCCATGGCCGACCTCGTCATCTACGAGATGCACGTGCGCGGGTTCACGGCGAGCCCGACGAGCGGGGTCGCGAGCCCAGGTAGGAGAGGAGAGGGGGGCGGACGCGCGCGTGAAACCCCGCATGCAGCCCACCCCCCCCTCCCTCTCTCCTCCAGGCACCTTTGCCGGCGCCACCGAAAAGCTGGACTACCTCGCGTCCCTCGGCGTCACCGCGGTGGAGCTCCTCCCCGTGCACGAATTCAACGAACTGGAATACCGCGCCCCCATCCCCGGCACCGCGGCCCACCGCTTCAACTACTGGGGCTACTCCACCGTCAACTTTTTCGCGCCCATGGCGCGATACACGGCGGCGGCGGCGGCCGGTGGCGGCGGGCGGGCGGTGGCGGACGAGGTCAAGACGTTTGTGCGGGAGGCGCACGCGCGCGGCATCGAGGTCATCCTGGACGTCGTGTTCAACCACACGGCGGAAGGGAATCAGCAGGGGCCCAGTTTGTCTTTTCGGTAAGGGTGGAGAAGAGGGGTAGAAGGGGTGCGGGCAGCGCCGGCGCGACGACGCCCACCCTGACCCCTCTCCATCTCCTCCCTTAGCGGCCTCGACAACCGGCTCTACTACATGCTCGCCCCCGAAGGCCAGTACTACAACTACTCCGGGTGCGGCAACACGCTCAACTGCAACGCGCCGGCTGTGCGGGCGATGATCGTCGACTGCTTGCGCCACTGGGTTTTAGAATACCACGTCGACGGCTTTCGGTTCGACCTGGCGTCCATCATGACGCGCGCGCACTCGGCGTGGCACGCGGATGAAGTGGGGGTGGATGGTGTGCGCGCCGAACCCGGCGCGGGCGGCTCCCTCGCGGCCGACGAGGACTACCTCCCCGCCGGCGCGGGCGCGCCGACCGGCACCCCGTTGTCCGACCCCCCCCTCGTCGCTGCGATCGCGGCCGACCCCGTGCTGCGCGGCACCAAGATGATCGCGGAGGCGTGGGACTGCGACGGGCTCAATCAGGTGGGCGCGTTCCCGCACTATGGCGGCCGGTTCGCCGAGTGGAACGGCACGTTTCGCGACGCCGCCCGCGCCTTTGTCAAGGGCGCCGACGGCCCCTGGGCCGCCGCGTTTGCGTCCGCGCTCTGCGGGTCGCCCAACGTGTACGCGGCGGCCGCGGGCGAGGACGATTGGTGGGGGACCGTCGGGGGCGGCGCGCGCTGGCGCGCGGCGCGCGGGCCCGACGCCTCGGTCAATTTCGTGACGGCGCACGACGGGTTTACCCTGGCCGACTTGGTGGCGTACAACGAGAAGCACAACGAGGCAAACGGGGAGGAGAATCGGTAAGAGAGAGACGAAGGGCGGGAGGAAAGAAGCCGCTCACCGTGCCCGCCCGACGCCCCACCTTCCCTCCGCATCCTCAGCGACGGCGAATCTCACAACCTTTCCTGGAACTGCGGCGAGGAAGGGCCGACCGACGACGCGGCCGTCGCTCGGCTGCGCGCTCGGCAGGCGCGCAACCTCGCGGCAGCGCTCCTCCTGTCCCACGGCGTCCCCATGCTGCACATGGGGGACGAGTATGGGCACACCAAGGGCGGCAACAACAACACCTACTGCCACGATGGGCCCCTCAACTGGCTCGACTGGGGAGAAGCAAAGGCCGACGCGGGCGGCCTTCGCCGGTTTGTGTCGGCCCTGATCCACCTGCGCGCCCGCCACCCTGAGCTGCGCCGCGCGACGTACGTGCAGGATGGCGAGGTCGAGTGGCACGGCGCGGCCGCGGGCGAGCCCGACTGGTCGCCCGACGCGCGGCTCGTCGCCGCGTCGCTGCGCGCGCCCGACGGCGGCGGCCTCTACGTCGCGTTTTCCAATTCGCACCTGCCCTCTGTGGTGGGCGTGCCGGAGTGGGCGGGGCGCGAGTGGGTGGCGGTCATCGACACGGGCAAGGTATGGAGGGAGAGGAGAAAGAGAGAGAGGCCGCAGCCTCTCTCTCGTCGAAGCTCGCGTCGCCCTACCAAAACTGCGCCCAACGCGCCACCGCTCCCCCTCCAATTCTGCAGCCCGCGCCGTACGACGCGCTCGTCGACGACGGCCGCCTGCCGCCCGCCGCGCTCGCCGCCGCGCGCGCCGCGGCGTCGACCTGGCTCGCCGACGGCGCCTACCCGCTGCTGCCGTACTCAGCCATCGTGTTGGAGTCGGTGGCGGCGGGCGGGGCGGCGGGGGCGGCCTAGGAAAGGTAGCGGCGAGGGAAGGCGTGGCAGCGAGCGCGCGCGTGCGCGCCGGGGTGGCCGTTTGCGGCCAGTTTTTCGGCGCGCACGCCAAGTGCGCGCGGTGTTGGCGCACGGGGCACATTGGGGTGGCGTGCAAGATGGACATGGGGCCGCGAAGGCGTCTGTCTGGGTGGTGGTGGGTCGCAGCGAGCGGTGAGCGTGCGCGCCGCGCCACCGCCCCCGCACTCCCCACGCCCGCCATCGGGCGCCCCGCCCGCCCCAGTCGACCGCGGCCCATCATGCCGTCCGCCCGCGAGACGAGAGCGCAGCGGCGCAAGGTGGGCGAGGGGCGAGGCGCATGGCCAGCGGCGCGCCTGCTGCGGGCCCCCGCACCCGACTCGGGTGCCCCCCAGCATGCCCCGCCGGGCGCACCACAGCTTTGCGCGGGCGGCGCGGGGCGGGCGGGACGCGCGGCGCGCCGCGGCGGGCGCCATCGCCCGCGCAGGGCACGCGCAAGCGCACGTCCCGCGTGCCCCGTCGGCCGCGCCCCTCCCCGGCGCGGCCTGCGAGGCCGCGTGCGGTTGTAGGATGCGGGCCTGGGGCGCGCGAGGGGCAGCGCGGGCGCTGCGCGCGGGACGACGCTCACCTCCCCGTCTCCCGCCCACCCGCTCTCAGCCGCCCTCGCAGACGATCACCATCTCCTCCTCGGACGACGGCGAGTCGCCCGTCGTCGTCGCGGCGACGAGAGGGCACCGCCCGGCGTCGGGCGGGCGGGCCGCCGACGGGGCAACGCCCGCCGGCCGCCGCGTGCGCCGCCGCGCGGCCGACGCCGCCGGCCCCTCGTCCGCCGGGCCCTCGTCGGCACCGCGATCCCGGGCGGCGGCTCGGGCGGGGTCGGCCCCAGCGCCCGCCGGGCTGCCGCGCCCGCCGCGCCGCCGCGCGGCTGCGCGGCCGCCGCCGACCGACGAGGAGCTGGCGCGCCGCCTGCAGGCCGAGGAGGACCTGGCGGCCGACCGCCAGCGCCTGGTGGACCGCGAAGCGGCTCGGTGGGTGGAGAAGGGAAGAGGGGAGGAGAGGAGGAGGGCGGGTGGGCACGCGGCCGCCCACCCCTTTCTCTCCTTTCTCTTCCCCAGCCGCCAGCGCGACGAGGAGATCATGGCCATGATCCAGCACTCGCGCGCCGCCCTGGCCGACCTGAGAGCGCGCGGCGGCCTCGCGCCCGGCAGCGGTCGCGGCCCGGGCGCGGGCGGCCGCGGCGGCGCGGGCAGCCGCGGCGGCCGCGGCGGCCGCGGCGGCCGCGGCGGCCGCGGCGCGGCCGCCCGCGCCGGCCCCTTCCCCCCGTCCTTCGGCGCCTTTTTCGCGACGCCCTCCGCGACGTCCATCGCTGACCTCGTCATGTCGGTTCTCCACGCGGGCGGCGCTGGGGGTGGTGCCTCGGGCGGTCCGGGCCTCGGCCTCGCCCCCCCACCCCCGGGCTTTGCCGCCCACATCGCCGCCATGCGCGAAGCGCTCGTGGGCGCGTCCTTGGGACGGCTCCCCGCCCACATGCTGTTTTCGGACCGCGATTTCACCGACGCCGACTACGACGCGCTCTCGGCGCTCGACGAGTCGATCGTCCGCCGCGGCGCGACCCCCGCCGAACTCGCCACCCTGCGCGTGGACAAGGTGACGGCGGCCGCCGCCGGGGCGGGCGACCGGTGTGCGATCTGCCTCGAGGCCTACGCGGCTGGCGCGCCCGTCAAGCGCCTGCCCTGTGCTGCCGCCTGTGCCGCGGCGCACGCCTTCCACGGCGCCTGCATCGACCGCTGGCTCTCGTTCAAGGCGTCATGCCCGTGCTGCCAGGCCAAGGTGGCGTTCAAATAGTGAGAGTTAAAAGGTGAGGGGGGACGCGCCGCGGCCCCGACTCACCACGCCCCGCCGCCGCGCTGCCATGCTTTCCCCGCGCCACACCCTGCCTGTGCAACCCCCTCGTTCCCGCCTTGCACGGCGCAGCCGCTCGACCCCCTCTCTCTCTCTCTCTTTCCGCTCACAGCCCGCGCGTGAGCCGGGCGAGCAACGCCTCGGCCTGGCCGACGTAGCCCCCCCCAAACATGACCGCGTGGTTCATGATGTGGTACAGCTCGTACAGCGGCCGCCGCTTGGCGAATCCGGGTGCTTCGGGGATCAGGGAGCGGTACCCCTCCCAAAACTCTCCGCCAAAGCTCGCGCACCACGACATGCCGAACTCGGCCTCGTCATGGGCATAATAGGCGGCGGGGTCCAGGATGGACCAGCCGGGAGCGCCACCGGGGGAGCGCGTCGCCCCTGCGATGCTCATGTTGCCAGACCAGAGGTCGCCGTGGATGAGGGAAGGCCTGATAACTTCTTCCCCATCATCGAAAAACGATTCCAGCGCCCCCGGTGCCGCCAGCTGCCGCACCATGCGGTCGACGGGCGACCCGGGGCTGGCGAGGAGGCGGTTCATGTGGAGCAGGCGCCGCTCGCGGAAAAAGTCGACCCAACTCTCCATCCAACCATTGGGCTGGGGCGAGCCCCCGATCCAGTTGTCGGACGCAAAGCCAAAGCCGCGGCTGTCGGCGGGCGGCGCGGCGTGCACGGTCGCGAGGCCAGCGCCGAGCGCGCGCTGCGAGAGGCGGCCCGCGGCGCCGGCGCCCAGGTCCAGGTGCTCCATGACGATGAAGGACGAGGGGCGACCGTTTGGCGGGGACGGGAGGGGGCCGGTGTGGAGGACGCGGGGAATGATGAGGGTGTCGCCCGCCGCGCTCGCGAGTGCGTTCAGGCCCGCCGCTTCCGCCGCAAACATGGCGCCGTCCCGGCCGAGGGACGTTTTGCAAAAGTAGCGCGCGCCCGACGCTGTGGTCAGGGTCTGAAGAAGAAGGTGAGCGGGCTGTGGGCGGGCGGCCGCGCGCGGCGCGCCCAACCCCTACCCCCCACCTCTCTCTCCCTCTCTCTCGACACACATACGCGCTCGCCCAGCTGGACGACGACACAAACGTCTCGCCGACCACGGCCTCCCCGGTCTCGGCCTGAATCCAGGCGGCTGCGCCCGCGGCGGCGGCGGGCGGCGCCGTGCGCGCGGGCGCGGGGCGGACGCGGGCGCCCGGCGTGCGCGCGGCGGGCAGGGAGCGCATGCACGCGCGCCTGGGGGGCGGGCACGCACAGGGCGGGCGGCTGGCGCGCGGGATGGGGCAGAGAGACTGGCCCGGGTTGCCCGCCCGCGCTCGTGTGTTTGCAGCCCCCTCCCAACTCCCTCCTCACGCCGGCGCCCCACCCCCACCCCCGTCGGACGACTTGCGGCCGCGGCCGCGGCCGCGCCCCCGGCCGCGGGGAGCCGGCGGCGCCGAGCCGGGCGCCAAGGCGGCGGGCGCGGCGGCGGGCGCGGCGCCACGCCCCTCGCCCCGCCCGCCCCGCCCGCGCGCCGCGCCGCCGCGCCGGCCAGCGCCGGCCAGGACAGGGGCGCGCGGGACGGGCGGAGTGGCCACCGCGGGGGCGGGCGGCGCAACCGGCGTCGGCGCGGGCGCGCCCTCGCCCGCCGGCTTCGACGCCGGCACCGTGAACACGATGGGAGCCCGCGCGCGCGCGCGGGCGGCGGCGCCAGGCTGGCGCCCGGGCTCGGCGGCGCCGGGCGCGGGCGGCGACGCGGGCTCGCCGCCGCCGTCTTCACCGTCGCTCGACTCCGACTCCGGCTCGTCGCCGCCCTCGTCCTCCTCCTCCTCCTCTCCCGCCGGCGCGGCGGGCTCGTCGTCCACGATGACGAGCACCGGCTCCTCGGAGGCGGCGCGCGCCTCGGGTTCCGGCTCCGGCTCGGCGGCGTCGCCCTCGTCGACTTCCCCCATGTCGTCGTCGCCCTCCTCCTCCTCCTCCTCGCCCTCGTCGTCGCCCTCGCCCATGTCGGCATCGGTGGGCGGTGCGGCGACCGCGGCGTCCTCTTCTGCGTCGCCGCCGTCGTCGACCTCGGCCTCGCCTTCCTCCTCCTCGCCCTCCTCTTCCTCCGCCGCCGGCTCGGCCGCGCGCGCCCGCTTGGCCGGTTGCGCGTCGGCGGGCTCGGGCTCGTCAGCCGCCCGCTTGGCGGTCGCCTCCGCGTCGGCCGCCTCGGCCTCGGCCGCCGCCGCCGCCTCGGCCTCGGCCGCCGCCGCCGCGGCGGCCGCCTTTTTCGCGGCCACCTGCTCCAGCAGGCGGCGGCGCAGTTGCTCCTGCAGCGTCTTGGACGCGGGCGGGGTAGAGGCCGGCGGCGCGGCGGCCGGCGGCGCTGACGCGGCCGGCGGCACGACCGGCTCGGCCGCGACCACCGCGGGCGGCGGCGCAAACGCGGGCGCCGCCGCGCGCAGGCCAGGAGAGGGCGCCACGTCCACGGGAACGGCCGCCGGCGCCGCGGCACGCTGCTGCTCGACCGCGGCGAGCCGCGCCTGGAGTGCCGCGACGCGCCGCTGCAGCGCCTTGTTCTCCGCGGCCAGCGCCTGCGCGCGCTCGATGAGCGCCGCGTGTGCCGCGGTCAGCGCTTGCGCCTCTTTGACGGCGGTGTCGGCGCGCGACCGCGCGTCGTCGGCCTCTTTCTTCGCGCGCGCGAGCTCGCCACCTTTCGCCGCCTCGCCCGCCTCCAGCTCCTTGACGCGCGCCATCGCGGCCTCCACTTCCGCCAGCCAGGCCGCGTGCTGGGCCTCGGTCAGGTTGCGCCGGTTGAACACTTTGAGGCGCCGTTTCGCGAGGACCTCTTGCGACCGGCTCTTGTCCAGGGCCGCCTTGAGCCGGGCGACCTCGTCGGCGGCGGCCGCGCTGGCGGCCTCGCGGGCGGTGGCAACGGCGGCGTCTGTGGCGGCCGCGGCGTCGGCTTGCGCCGCCGCGAGCGCGGCCTTTGCCGCGCTCAACTCGCCCTGCACGCGCGTGTGCTCCTCTAGGTCGACCGTGCCGTACTTTTGTTGGAGCGCGACGACGCGCGCCTCCCAGGCGGCCGCCGACTCGCGCGCGACGCGCGCCTCTTCCGCGTTGCCCGCCGCGTCGGCCGAGAGCGCCGCGACGCGCGCCTCCAGCGGCCCCAGCCCCGCCTCGGCGTCGGCCGCGCGCGCGCGCGCAGACGCCAGCAGGCGCCCCACACGCGCATTGTCGGCGCGCAGGGTGGCGTTGGACTCGCGCAACAGGTTGAGTTGGTCGAGGCGTGCCATGAGCGCGGCATGCTCGCCGTCGCCGCCCGCGCGCCCGCGCTCGGACTCGGCCGCCAGGGCGGCGCGCGCGTCGGCCGCGCCGCGCTCGGCGACGGCCAGGGACTGGGCGAGGCGGGCTTTCTCTTGTTCGACGAGGGAGAGTTGGACCTCGACCGTCTCCTTTTCGCGGCGCAGGTAGGCCACGACCGACGCGAGGCCGCCACCGTCGCCTTCCGCACCGCCCGCGGCGGCAGCCGCGCCGTCCTCCAGGCGCTTGAGCAGGAGCGCGTTTTGTTCGGCCAGTTCGCGGCACTTGCGCTCGGTCGCACGGCGCTCCTCCTCGGTGCGCGTGCGCGATGTGGCCAGCTCCAGGGCGGCGTCCCGGGCGGACGCTTCCGCCTCGGTGAGCGCGATCCGCAGGCGGGCGACCTCGGCGGCCGCCGCGTCGCGCGCCGCGTCGAGTTCGGCCACTTTCTTGGCCGTGTCGCCGTGCTCCGCCACCTGCCGCTCATACGCGCTCTGCGCCGCCTTGTACTGGGCGCGCAGCGCGTCCACGTCGGCTTGCAGCGCCGCCACGCGCCCGTCGGCCGACGCCGCGTCGGCGCGCGCCGCGTCGAGCGCGGCCTGCAGCGCCGCGCGCTCCGAGCCCGCCGCGCGCCCGGCCTCCTCGGCCGCCGACGCCGACTCGGTCTGGGCCGCGCGCGCGGCCGCGTGCTCGCGCTCGGCGGCGGCCAGCTGGTCTTGCAGTGCGGACGTCGCCCCGTGCGCGGCGGCGAGGCGGGCTTCGGCTTCCGCCTTGAACTTGTCGTGCTCGATCTGAAGGGAAGAGAGGAAGGGGGTGGGCATGGGACTGGGACGGGAGTGGCGGGTCGGCGCGTGTGCGGCTTGCCCCCCCCCCCCTCTCTCTCCCTTCTGACCTGCATCGCGCGGACCGCCTCATCGGACGACGCCGCCAGCGCCTGGTACTGCTTGGCGTGCCCCGCGGCCGCAGCGGCCGCCTCCTGGGCGGCCGCCAGCTCCTCGCGCAGGATGGCGGCGGTGGCCTCGAGTTCGGGGCCGCGGTCGCCCGCGCCGGCGCCCGCGCCCGCCGTCTCCGTCGCGGCTCCCAGCCGCGACGTGAGCCGCATCTCCAGCCCCGCCGCCCGCTCCTCGGCGCGCGCCACCGCGCGCTGCAGGATGTCCACCCGGGCCTCGGCGGCGGCCGCGCGCTGGGACGCGTCGGCTGCCGCAGCGCGCAGGCCGCGCGCCTCGACCTCGAGCGCGTCGGCGCGGTCGGCCGCCTTTTTGCCGGCCGCGTCGAGCGCGGACGACGCGTCCCGCGACCGGCGCGCCTCGTCCGCCACGGCACGCTGGGCGTCGGCCAGGTCGGCGGCCAGTTTGGCGAGTTGGGCGCCGGACGCGCCGCGCTCGCGCGCCGCGTCTTCCTCGACCGCCGCGAGCTGCTTTTGCACAGACTGGAGCTCGGCCGCCAGCCTGTACTTTTCGCGCACCGCGTCCGACGCTTCCCCCGTCGCGCGCGCCTGGGCGTCGGCCAGGAGGCGCTTCTCCGCGTCGGCCGCGGCCGCCGCGCGCTCGAGCGCGTGGAGCCGGCCGCCCGCGTCGTCGGCCGCCGCGCGCGCGTCGGCCAGCTGGGCCTGGGTCTCGGTCAGTAGCGCTTGGTAGCGCCCATTGGAGGTGGCCAGGGCGTCGGTCTGGGACCGCAGGTCGGCGAGCTGGTCGGCGAGCCGCGCAGCGCGCCCCTGCTCAAACGCGGCGTCGGCGCGCGCCCGCGCCGCGTCCCCGCGCGCCACCGCTGCGCCCTCGCGCGCGGCCGCCGCGTCATCGCGCAGCGCGCGCGCGACGTCGGCCGCGTCGGAGCGGGCGCGGGCGAGCTCTTGCTCGAGGTCGGAGACGACGGCATGGTAGTCGGTCGGGGTCGAAGCAGGGGGGGGGGTGCCAGGGGGCGCGGGGGCCGCGCCCGCGGCCGGCGTGGCGGCACCACCACCGGCACCCATCAGCCCAGCAGCCAGCGCGAGCGGCGACGCGGCGGCAACGCTTGCGTCGCCGCCCGCCGCCGCGAGCAGGTTGCGCAGCATGTCGCGCTGGCGTACGATTTGCTCGCACAGCGCCTGCTGCCGCGCGCGCTGGTCCCGCATGTCGCCCAGCTCGGCCTGCATGCGGGCGAGTTCGGCGCGCGTCGCGGCCTCGACGTCGGCACGCGCGGCGGCGTGCCCGCCCTCGGCCATGGCAGTCAGCTCCCGGATGACCGCCAGCTGCTTGCGGTTGACGGCTTGCAGGTCGACAATGTCGGTGAACGAGAGCAGGTTGGCGGCGATGAGGTCGCCGGAGGTGCCAGACAGGTCGGCGGCGCGCGGGCCGCCCGCTGCGCCCCCCGCCTGGAGCGTCTGCACCTCGCGCAGCAGGACGGCCAACTGGTGGCTCAGATCCTTGGTCTCCTGCTCCAGGGTCGCTTTGGCGGCGGCGTCGCGCCTGCCGTCGGCTTCCAGCGCCGCCGCGCGCGCTTCCGCCCGCCGCGCGTCGCTGACCGCGGCCTCGAGCCTGGCCGACAGCCGCGCGTGCGCCGCCAGCACGCGCTCATGCTCCACCTTTTGCTCCTGCACGGCCGCCGCTTTGGCCTCGATCTCGGCGCACAGTTGTTCGAGGACGATCTCGTTTTGCCGCGCGCGCAGGCGCTCGACGCGCGCCCGGTCGGCGGCTTCCACGTACTTTGTGTAGAGCTCGGTGGACGACATATCGACCCGGCCGGGGGTGGGGGAGGGGGCGGAGGGCGAGGCGACGGTCGAGCGGCCGCGGCGGCCGGCGGCCGACGCGGGCCCGGCCCCACCACCGTCGGCCACCGCGGGAAGCTCGCCCGCGGCCGCAGCCGCCAGCATGCGCTGGCGCCGCTCGCGCTCGTCCGCCAACGCCGCCTCGGCGGCCGCGACGCGCGCCTCGGCGGCGGCCGCGTCGGCGCGGCCGGTCGCCGCCGCCGTGTCGGCCGCCGCACGCATCTCGGCCAGCACGCCCTCGAGCTCGGCCGCGCGCGCCGACCGCTCGTCCGCCGTCTCTTTGAAGATGGAGGCCAGGCGTTGGGAGGTGGCCAGCTCGCGCTGGAAGTTTTCTTCCGACGCGGCGCGCGCGGCCGCCTCATCCTTGGCCTTGGCGCCCGCCGCGTCCGCCGCGGCCGTCAGCTCCTCCACCCGGTGCCGCAGCTTAAGCTCGGACGCGGCCAGCGCGTCGGCGCGCGCCTCAGCGGCGGCCAGGCGGGCGGCCGTGTCGGCGGCCGCGGCGGCCGACGCGCGCCGCTCGGTGGTCGCGGCGTCCGCCTTGCGCGCCAGCTCCTCGGTGAGCCACGCGTTGTGGCGTTCGAGGATTTCTTTCTCCTGCTCTAGGCGCACGCTGGCTAGCGACGCGCGCGACGCGGACGCCGCCGCCTCGTGCGCGCGCGCGTCGACCGCCAGCCGCTCGTCCGTCTCGGCCGCCGCGCGCGCGGCGGCCGCCTTGAGGCGGGCGTGCGCGTCGTCCAGCTCGGCGGTGCGGGCTTCCAGCAGTTTTTCGAGCGACCGCGCGTCGGCCGTTGCGCCGTCGACCTCGGCGCCGCGCCGGGCGAGGGCGGCGTCACGCTCCACGAGGGCGGTGCGCAGCGTATTGGCTTCGGCCTTGGCGTCGGCCAATTCCTAAAGGAGGGAGGGAGGGAGGTGAGCCGCACAGTCGCCCACCGAGTGCCGAGGCACCCGCTCTCCATCCCTCCACCTCTCCCCGTACCTTGGTCAAGCGCTCGTTATCGGCCGTCAGGCGCGCGTTATCGGACGCGAGCTTGCCCTGCTGCTCGAGCAGCGCGTTGAAGCGCGCCTCCATGGCCTGAGAGAGTGAGGGAAAGGGGGGGGGGCGTGAGGCGGGACTAAAAAAAGGGCAACCACCATGTCGTTGGCCGGCGCCGCGCCGGCCGCTGGCCGCCGGCCGCCCGCAGCGACGTCGAACCGCGCACCTGGGCCGCATGGTCGGCGTTGATGGCCTGCGCCTCGGCCTGGGGATGGTGGATATGTGTGTGAGCGCGAGGGCGACGCGGCGGGCGGCTCGGGAGGCCGGCGAAGCGGGGCGGCGGCGCGCGCGCGCCGATGCGCGGCCGCGCCGCCTCGCACGCGCACCCCGCGCGGCGCTCCCAATCGGGCGCCCACCACCACGCAGCACCGCACCTGGGCGCGTAGGGTGGCCAGCTCCGCCTCGAGCTCGGCGCTGTGGTCGGCCATCGCAGCTCGCTCCCGCGCCTGCGGCCGCGAGGGCCTGTAGGGGGCGTGCGCGCGCTCGCGGCGGCGCACGCGCAACGGCGGTGGGGCCTGGCGGTGGCGGCGGGCCACGCGTCCGAGGCAAAGACTGAGAGAGAGCGGCGGGCGGCGTCGTGCGGACCGGGCCGCCGCCTCTCCCCTCCTGCCGCCCGCCGGGAGACGGACGGGACCGACCGCGCGGGCACACACACACACGCGCGCGCAACCGCACACACACCACCCCACGCGACCCAAACCCCTCCCTCACAGCACGCGCGCGCGCACGTCTTCGAGCTTGCGCACGACCTCCCCCGGCGCGCGCTCCAACTCGCCCGCGATCCGCGCCCGCGCCTCGGCCGGCAGCGCACCGTACGCTTCGCACAGGTCGCCGTCCACGACGTGGCGCACGGGGTAGTAGGCCGAGCGGTAGGCCAGGTGGTCGCGCCCCGCGAGCGGCGGTGCGGCGAGGCGCGCGTGCATCTCGAGCGACGCCGCAAAGTCGGCGTCGGCGCGCGTGGTGAGGGGGACGAGGGCGCCGAGGCGGCCGCCCAGTGTGCCGAAGAGGAGGGACTCAGAGCCGCCGGGTTGGAGCGCGGCGCGCGCGAGCCAGGTGACCGCGTCGCCCACGTGCACGCACGCCTCGGTGACGAGCTTGCGGGTGGGGCCGGCGGCCGCGCCGACCGCGCCGGTGGCGCCGGAAGCGCCGCCGGTAGGATCCGCTTCCACCGCGGCTGACGCGTCGGCGTCGAGCCGCAGGACGGCGACCGATCCGAACTTGTCGCCCACCGCCACGCTGTCGTAGTCGAGCGGGATGGCGGCCGACACGTGGCGGGGGACGGGCTCGTCGGCGGCGGGGTGGAGGCAGCCGTCGGCCGAGCGGTGGCGGAGGAGCACGACGGAGCCGGTTTGGTCGCCGGCGAAGACGCGGGCGCCCACGGACGAAAGAGACACAACGTGGGTGGCCGTGGCATGCAGTTCCGCTTTGCGGAGGAGCTTGGCGCGGCCCAGGTCATAGGTGATGACGCTCCGACCGACGCCCGCGAGCAACCGCCCCCGGAACGCGTGCAGCGCGCCCACGACGCCGCCCGCGGGCGTGACGTGCATGAGCTTGAGGGAGGAGGCGCCCGACGCGAGCCTGTAGATGCGGATCTCGCCCGCCGCGCCCGCACGGTCGCGCGGCTTGAGCCCGGGGCATGCGCCCACGGCCAGCAGCGCCCCCTGCTCCGGCGCCGCTTTAAACGTGACGAGACACATGGCCGTGATGGCGGCGTCCAGGTCGGCCAGGGCGCGGGTGGCGAGCGTCGCGGGGTCGACGACGCGCACGCACGCGCGCCACGAAGAAGCGTCGGCCGACCGCGGGTCACCCACGCGCTCCCGCTCGGCCGCGACGGCCTCATCGAATTCAGGGGCGAAGCGGGCGGCAGGCTCGCCATCTGCGGCGGCCATTGGGGCGTCGCCACCGCCTTCACCCCCTTTTTCGGGGTCGCCGACGCCGACGTCAGCCTCGCCCACGATCACTACCCCCTCCTCCTCGCACACCACCAGCCGCCGTGGCGTGTGCCGCAGCCGGCAGGTCGCCGAGTTGAAGCCGTCGGTCACGCGGTCCAGGGAGAGCACGCGCAGCGAGCCGCCTGCCGCGCCGACGACGCCGTCGGGCGCTGCGGCAGACGCGAATCCCGCCGCGACGTCGAGCGCGTCGTACGCGAGCGGGACTAGGGCATGTGTGCCGCCATCGGCGGCGTGGACGAGCCAGGGGCGGGAGGAGAGGGCGAGGAGGGCGGGCGCGCCGCGCGACCGCGCGCGCGTCAGGCGCGGGGGGCGCGTCCCCAGGAAGCGCGACCGCGCGTCCGACAGCTGGCCGGTGACCGTGTCGACGTCCGCGCGCAGCAGGACGCCGTTGGTCAGGCCGGCGTGCAGGACGAGGGCGCCGCCGGGGGCGGGGAGGGTGCACAGCGATTCGGCGACGGCGGGCGCGGCTTGCAGCGCCAACACCTTGAACCCGTCGCCCGGGTCGAGCGCCATGATCTTGATCGTGGCGTCGTACCCCGAGACCGCCAGGAAGCGGGACCGGGCACGGCCGGGCGGCACGGGCGGCAGGTCGAGCGCGGCGACGTCGGCGCCGAGATCGCGCGTTTCCGTCTGCGCGAGCGCGCCCGACGCGTCGAGCTCAAACGCAAGCAGCTCGCCGCCCGCGAGGCCGACGACGGCTTGGCGCTCGTTGGCGGTCGCGACCGTGACCGCGCGGCGGCCCGGCGCGCGCCACTCGGCGACGCGCCCGTCGGGGCGCACGTGCCGCAGGCCGCCCGCGTGCGCCTGGAGGAGCGACCCGTCGGCCAGAGAGGCCGCGCACAGGGTGGCGACGGTGCCCGAGAGCCCCGAATCCGTCACTTCTTCGACGGTGTCGCCGACGGCGAGGACGAGCGTCGCGTTTGCGAAGGAAGCAACGATGTGCGTGTCGGCCGTCGCGCCGGGCCCTTTCCGCAGCGTCCACACGCCCGTGGGCGCTCCCGGCAGGGGCGAGGCCGCCATCTCGGTGACGGACGCGCCGGGGCGGAGCAGGCGCAGGGTGGAACGCTCGCGTGCGCCGCACAGCGCGTAGATCTGCGGCACCTCTTCTTTCAACAGATTGGCCACCGCCGCGCCCGTCATGGGCGCCAGCGAGTCCAGCTCGTCGACGAGGACGAGGTTGGTGAGGGGCGTGGGCGTGAACGCGGGCGCGTCGCCGCGCGCGGTCGACCCTCCAGACACCGACGCGGCGACCGCGCCGTCGCCCAGCCCCGCAAACTGGTAGAGCCCGTGGTTGCCGGCCTCGGCCGCGGCAAACAGGAACCCGGTCTTGAGCACGCAGAGCGCGGCGGCGGGCGGGACGGTGTCGAAATACGAGAGCGTGAGCGAGGTGGGGGCGCCGCCGCCGGCGGGGCACTCGAGCGTCGCCTTGAACACGTCGCCGTACTCGGATTGGAGCAGGGCGAAGAAGAGGGCCTTTTGCTTGTGCGTGGCGGACGCGACGATCATGGTGCCGCGGTGCGCGGGGAGCGACGCGCGGCGCGGGAGCGCAGCCGCGAGCGCGCCCTTGCCGCCGCCGCCCGGCGGCCGGTACTCGACGACGTCCTCGCAGCACACCAGCACGCCGCCGGGGCCGTCGCCGCCGCCGGGCACGGGGACGAGGAGGGTGGCGGTCGGGGGGACGGGGTCGGCCGACGCGCGCACGACGTGGTTCAGACCCAAATCCAGCTCGTACAGCGTCAGCGTCCGCCCCGGCGGCCCCTCCGCCTCCCCGTCGTCCACCGCCCCGCAATCCTCTTCAATGGCGGCAAACACGGGGTTGTCGTAGCCGACGTCGAGGCCGGCGACGGCGTGGCACAAGGAACGCGATTTGTGCGCTTCCAGGGGGGACGAAATGGTCAGCGCCGCGTCGGCCGTCCGGTTGAGGACGTACACTAGCTTTGCCCGCTCCAGCGCGCCGATGAGGACGGCCCGGCCCTTGGGGTCGACCGCCAGGTGTTGGCCTGGGACGGCGCGGCGCACGCCGGATTTGCCAAACGTCTCGCAGTGCACCCGCTTGAAAAGCAGGGCGCCCGAGCCCTCATCCGCTGCAGGATCGGGGACGACCTCCAAAACAACAATCCTCCCAGAGTCCGACCCGACGACGAGGCAGTCGCGCGGCGCGCCGGTGAGCCGAAACGGGGCGAGCGCGCGCAGCGCGCCATGCACCGCCACCGACGCCGCCACCGCCAGGCGACCGGTGGCGTCGGGGCGGAGCAACTCGAGGACGTCGCCGCGGGCGGCGACGATCTCCTGGGCCTTGGGCGCGGAGAAGTTGCCGTACACGGCGGTCTTTGAAGATTAAGGGGGGGGCGTCGGCGCGGGTTGCGGCTCGCTCCAAACGCCATGACACGCTTCGCACCGTCGTGCGTGAGCGGCGCGGGCCGGCGGCTCCCTCGACTTCCTCGCGCCGCCGCGCCGCCGCCGCGATTGGCGGCGCGGCCCGCCGCCGCCACTCCTCCTCCTCCCCCCCTTCTACGCACCGTGATCGTGGTCGGCCGCTGTAGGGTGACGTTGTACAGGTACATGGCGCTGGGCCGCGGGGATCGGGGCGCGGCGCGCGGTCGCACCGCGGTCGGCGGCCTGCCCCGCGCGACGCCGCGGCACGGGCTGTGGACGGGCGCCGCCGGCCCGTGCGGTGGCAGCAGGCGCGGGCTGAGCGTCGAGCGACGAGAGTGCGCACGGCGACGCCGGCGGGCGCCGTATTCGCTCTCCACACGCCCTCGCGCCCGCGCGCCCTGCCGGGCGGGCGCTAGATCGCGTCCGGACACTCGCCTTGCGGTCGCCTCTCCCCGCCTCCTTCTGACGACCGCCAATGCGGCAGTTCCTCGCTGCCCTCCTCGCGTTCCTGGCCCTAGCCGCCGCCCAGCCCCCTCCCACGGACGGCCTACCGTCCCCACTGCTCCAATCCGGGGCGGCAGCGGGTTACGTGCTCACCGCGTTCCTGCCCGCCGCCGCGCTCCCACCCCCCGACCTCGAGACCGCGCGCTTCTCCGTTGTCAAGGGGTGGGCGTCGCCAGGCTGGTGGACGGCGGCTTTCGTGCCGATCGACGCGACGGGCGAGCCGCTGGCGTGCCCGCCGCCGGCTTCGCCTCTGACCGCCGACGCGCTCCGCGGATTTAATCTCACGACGGCCTTCTTCTGGGCGCCCACCGCCGACCACCAGTCCCTGACCCAAGACCTGCCCGCCTGGGCGGCCGCGTGGGCGGGCGGCGGCGCGTGCGCGGGGCTGGGGGCGGTCGAGTTTTTCGCCGCCGCGTTTCGTGCGGCCGCCCTCGCCGCGCCCGCGCTCGGGTCCCTCGCCCCCGGCCCCGTCGCCGAGGCCTCGCTGGCGACCGCGTTCAACGGGTCGTACGTGCCGGGGTCGGCGTTGTGCGCGGCGGGCGGGGGGCTGGTGCAGGTGTCGCTGTGCGCCGACGCGGCCACGCTCGCGCCCGCGCCGTGCCCCGCGGGCGCCCGAGCGGGGGCCGCCGCCGCCGCGTTCGCCGAGCCCTGTGCAGGGACGCTCTCCCTGGCGTCCCTGCCCGCGGCGACGTCCAAGCGCATCATCCCCGGCCTCCTGCGCGGCCAGGACCCCGCCACGTTCGCCCCCCTCGCCGTCTGGTGGTGGACGCCCGCTGCAGTCGCCCTGGCGGCCGCCGTCCTGGCGGCCGCGTGGGCGGCAGCGGCCGCGGCGGCGGCGGCGGGGTGGCTTCCGACGCTGTTTGCGCCTAGGGAGGTCAAAGTTGTCCGCAACCCGCTCGTCGCCCGCCCCGTCTCCATCCACTGCGAGCCACTGGACATGGCGTGGGCCGCCGCCGTCGCGCCTGACCTGGCGGCCGTCATCGTCGACCTGCCGCGCGGCGTCGGGCTGAAGGGCGGCGTCGCGCGCAAACTCCTCAAACACCGCTTCGGCGCCCCCGAACCCCCCTCGTCCTTTGACGTCGACTGCGCCGTCATGCTCCTGGGCGGCCCCGCGGGCGTCCCGCCCGCCGCCGCGCGCGCGGCCAAGGACGCGCTCGTCGGCGCGCGGTTGGGGGCGCTCACGCTCGAGGCGCAAGACTGCGAGGTGGATGATGCTCATGATCTGATCGACTATTTTTTGACGCGCGACGTGTCGATCAACGAGGTCCTCATTCTGAAGACGGGCGCCGTCGGCGCGCCCGGCGCCCTCTTCCTGCACACCGCCGACGCCGCCGCCGACGCCGCGGCCGATGTCGTGCGCCCCTGCTGCCACGGCCGCGCCGCGGCCTACACGTTTCAGTGGGAGGCCGACTCCCGCGGCCGCCCGCACGCCGCTGCGCGGCCCGTCGCGCGCTCGGTCATCCGCCGGCTCAAGGGGCACGGGTCGGCGTACGCGTTCGATGCGGGAACGCTGCGGCACTGGAAGCGGGAAGGGTTGCCCGAGTCGGCCGTGTTTCAGGTGCTGCGCCCGTTTCACACGCGCGACGCGGCGTACGCTGCCGCGTTGAAGCACCTGCTCTCCCTCGGCGTTGTCAAGCGCGCCGCCGTCGCCGCTGCGGGCGGCCCCGACCGGTACTGGGGCGCCCTGCTCGCCTCGGTCAACGCGGGCGCCGCGCGCTTTGGCGGCCGGCTCACGCTCGCGGAGCTCGACGTCGACGCCGTGGACGCGTGGGCGGAAGCGAAGAAGGCGTCGGTCGGCGCGGGCATCGTCACGCGGGCGGCGGCGGCGACGCGGTCGGGGTACATCGCGTCGGACGAGAGCGCGGCGTCGCTGGGGGTCGTCAAGTGGGACGACGGAGTGGCCACCCTGCTCAAGGAACCCATCACGTTTGATGCGGGCGCCTATTTGGCGGCCGCGGGGCGGCCGCCGCCGGCCGCCGCCGCGGCCACAGCATCCGACGAGCCGCCGCCGCCACCCGGCCTCGCCGACCTCGTCAAGCGCCGCGCCGCCCCCCGCTCGACGCAGTGGGCGGACACCACGGCAGCGGCGTCTGCCGCCGCCGTGTCGCGCGCCGCGCTGCCCGCGGGCGCGGCGGGCGCGCCCCTCGTCGGCGCCGGCGGCGCGCCGCCGCCCGCGCCCGCGTCCGCTGCCGACGCCGCCCGCCTCGCCTGGGGCGCCGCCACGCTCGCGCCCTGGTGGCTCGCCGGCTCTCTGGCCCTCACCCTGGCCGGCCTCGCCGCTACCCTCTTCGTCCCGCGCGCGTTCGGCGTCGCCTTTGAAGCCGTCATCGCGCGCGACTCGGTCGACTTCCTCCCCCGCTTCAACGAGCTCGTCGGCGCCTACCTCCTCGCCTGGCTCGCCGACACCGCGGCCTCGCTCGCGCTGGCGGGGTATGGGGCGGCGGTGACGCGGCCCGCGTTTCACAGGCTCTTTGTGTCGGCGCTGAGGCAGCTGACCGGCGCGGCGCCCGCGCGCACCCGCCTCCCCCTCGGCGAAGTTCTGGCCCGCAACTCGGGCGACGCGCTCGCCCTGCGCGCCGTCGTCGCGTCCGCCGGCCCCGCGCTCCTGGCGTCGGGCCTGCTCGCGGCGGGCGCCGCCGCGTGCGTGCTCGAGCGCGCGGCCGCGCTCGCGGCGCGCGGCCAGCCGGGCGTCCTCATCGCTGCCTGCGTCGTGCTGTCCGCGGTAGTAGCCGAAGCCGTCGTTTTCGCCGTCGTCGGCGCGCGCCTCTCCTACACGGCGCGCTCCGCCCTGGGCCGCCTCTTTGCGTTTTCGCTCGCCGTCTTCACGTCGGCTAAAACTGTGTCCACCCTCGGCCTCGAGCCCCGCGCCCGGCGCGACCACGCCGCGCTGGCGTCCCGCTTTTACGGCGCGTCGCTCGCGCTCGGCGTTGCGGCTGCGGCGCACGTCGCATTTCTCCTGGCCGCCGGCGCCGGCCTGCGCGCCGCCACGCTGTGGGCGGGCGGCGCCCAGGCGCTGGCCGCCGGCAGCCGCGCGCCGGCGGGCAGCATATTCACTGTGCTGCTCCTGTGCCGCTTGCTCCAAACCGGGCTCGCCGGCGCCGGCGCGGCGGCCGCCGCCCTCGTCGAGGCCGGAGGCTCGCTGCGGCGCCTGGTGGAACTGCACGGGGCGGGCGTCATGGCTCGCGGCTGGCTCGAGGCGTTGGAGCGCGGCGGTGGCAAGGGCGACGAGGAGAAGGGTGGGGGAAAGGGCGGCGACTCCTCTGCCCTCCTCCCGCCCACCGCCCACGGCGCCGTCGTCGCCACCGTCCTCACGTCCCCCACCGACCGGGCCGCCGCCGCGCGCGCCCTCGTCGCCGACGGCGCGACCTTGCTCTCGCCCGCGGCCGCGCACGCGTTTGCCGCCTCCGTGGAGGACAACGTGACTGCCGCCGCCGCGCCCGGCGGCCGGGGTGCGACCGCGGGCGACGTCGCGGACGCGATCGCGCGGTCGGGCCTGGGTCGGTGGGTCGCGACGCTGCCCGACGGCGCGCGCTCGCGCGTCGGCCCGAAGACGACCGGGTCGGTGCTGCCGCGGTCGGTGCTGACACGGCTGGCCCTGGCGAGAGCCCTGCTGGCCGCGGCCCCTGTGCTCGCGGTCGAGGACGCGGCGTCCCTCCTCGCCACCGCGCCGGCCGACGTTGCGGCCGTCCTGGCTGCCGAGGCCGCCCGCGGCGCGGCGGTCGTGTGCCTGGTCGAGAGCCAGGACGCGGCGGACGAGCTGGTCGCGGCGGGTGTGGCGTCCAGGGTGGTCTAAGAGGGTGGAGAGAGTTGATCGTTTTTTAATTTCGTTGCAAGCACCTCTCTCCCACTCAGTCGACCCTAAACAGCGCGCCGTCCCGCAGCTCGTACTCGGCCGCCCCCAGCATCCCCAAATCGGCCGCGGTCGCGCGCTGGGCCGCGATGACGACCGCCGCGCCGCGCGCGGCCTCGCGCGCGAGCACGGTGCCGAGCCGCCGCGCGCCGAGTTCCGCGACGAGCGCGTCCGCGTCGTCCACAAGCAGCGTGGCCGGCGCCCGAAGCAGCGCCCGCGCGAGCGCGACGCGCAGCTCGGCGCCGGGCGGAAGCGGCGCGCCGCCGTCGCCGACGCGCGCGGCGCGCCCGCCGAGCGCGGCGGCGACCTCGCCCACGCCCGCGGCCTCGACCGCCGCGTCCAGCGCCCCGGCGGTTGGCGGCTCCGGTGCGCCCAGCGCCACGTTGTCATCGAGGCTGCCGGGGAAGATGGACGCGGCGGTGGCGGCGACGAGCGCCTGGGCGCGGCGCGCAGATCGCGCGTCGCCGTCGACCCAGTCAAACACGCGCCACGCCCTCTCCCCGCCGCCCGCTTCCGCCTCAAACTCAATGGCTCCCTTGAACGGCATGACCCGCAGAGCAAGCGCGTCGAGCAGCGTGGATTTGCCCGATTGGGGGCCGCCACGCACGAGCGCGACGGCGCCCGCACCGACGCGCAGGCTCGCGCCCGCGAGCGCGACGCCGCCCGACGGGTACGAGACTTTGACCTTGTTGACCGCAATACCCCCCGTGAGCGCGCCGGGCGGTCCTCCATCCAGGAACGACGCGCATGGAGGGCCCGCGGGCAGCGGCGCCTCCCTCCCCCCGCGCGGGTCGACGCGCCCGCGGTCGTGCAACTCCACAAGCCGCTCCAGCGACCCGACGTCCGCCATCGCCCCTCCGTACGCGGTCGACGCTTGCTGCAGCCCTTGCTCCAGCCAGGCCGAGTAGGAGAGGAGGGCGTACACGTGCGCGACGGTCGTGCCGCCGAGGAACGAGCCGCGCGCGGCGCGCCACAGGATGGCCAGGCGGAGCGTGATCGTGACCGCGGAGATGATGGCTGCGTGCGCCGCGCGGGCTAGGGCTTGCGTGCGGGCGGCGGCGGCGTAGTCGGACACGTAGCGCCGCGCGTCGGCCTCGACGGTCGCCCCCAACCTCAACGCGGCGACCGCGGCGGGCGCGCCGCAAAAGTCGGCGCCGCTCCCCAGCAGCGCGCCGAGCGCGCGGCGGACGGCCAGGTTCTGGCGCCAGAGCCAGCGGCCGGCGACGGCGCACTCGGCGACGAGAAGCGTGGCGGCGACCGCGACCGCGGCCAGGACAGCCGCGCCGCCCCCTCCTCCGCCGCCGCCGCTGGTGCGGGCAAAGGTGGACGTGACCAGGAAGGCGAGCGCGCCGACGAAGAGGACGACGCCCTCCACGAATTTGAAGGGGACGGTCGTCAAAAGAGACTTGAGCGTGAGCGACCCGCCGGACGCGCGCACCATGAGCTCGCCAGGGGAGAGCCTCTCCAGGAAGGCCGCGTCCTGGAACATGAGGTGGTCGAAGAGGCGGGTGGTGACGCGGAGCATGGCGGCGCGCGCAAAAAACTCGAGCGCGGCGCCGCCGGCGGCCGCCGCGACGACCGCCGCCGCCGCCAGCGCGGCGGCGTGCGCGCCGCAGACGGCCAGGTACTCGCCGTCGCCCGACTGCAGCGCCTGGAAGCCGGCGGCAAAGGCGAGGGGGAGGAGGAGGCGGGCGAGGGTGGCCACGAACAAGGGCGCGCACGCGAGCACGAGGCGGCCGCGGCGCGCGTTGGCGGCCGACGCGAGGAAGCGCAGCAGGCGCGCGACGGGGACGCGCTCGCGCACGGCGGCGTCTCCGGCGTCCAGGACGCCTTCCTCGGGCAGGGGCGGGGCGTAGAACGAGGCGCGCACGGCGCCGGCGCCGGGCGCGAGCGGGAGCGGGGGGGCGCGCCCCCCGCCGCCGCGCGCGCCGCGCGCCGACGCCACCGCGGCCGCCGCGCGCCGGGACGCGGCGGCATCGACCGCGGCGGCGCGCGCGTGGTCGACGGCGGCGGAAGGGGCGACGGTGGCGAGAGGAGGGGGCGGCAGCGGCGGCTTGGGCGCGGCCGCACGGGGCGGCTTGCGCGCGTCAGTCGCCGCCGCCACTCCACTCGCCGCGGCTGCACACCGGGCCACGGCTGCGGCCTGGGCGGCCGCGACCGCGGCGGCAGCGTCGAACGGCGGCGCGCCGTCGAGCGCGCGCGGCAGCCGCACGTCGACCGCCGCGCGCGCCCGCGGCCTCCGCGCCCCGGCCGCCACCAGGCCTTCGATCGTCTCCGGGTCCAGGCCGTCGAGCTGAAAGCGGGCGCCGCGCGCGGCGGCGGCGGCGTTGACCGAGTCGACCAAAACCCCCCAGAGTCGGTTCGGCCCGCCCACGTCGGCCAGGTCACGCCGCGACAGAAACCCGGTCGCCAGCAGGGCGTCGATGGCGGCCGCGTAGGCCGCGGTGTCGGCGTGGAAAGGGAGGAGGGCGCGGAAGAGGGCGGGCTTGGGGAGGCGGCCGCCGCCGCGGTCGCCGCGCCAGCGCGCGGTGGTAGCGGCGTCCAAGGCGGCGGTGGTCGATGCGCCGGCCAGGACGTCGGAAAAGGCTGCTGCGACGGCCAGGCGGTCCGCCACGGGCTCGCCGTCGGGGCTCGGCTCCCACGCGTTGGGCGCCGGCCGCGCGGCGCGCGCGCGCGCGTCGGCGAGCGCCGGCTGCGTCGCGGCCAGCACCAGGCGGTCGGGGGCGACGCGGAGGATGGCCATCGCATCCACGACGAGCGCGCGCGTGGCGAAAAAGGTGGACAGCTCGGCGGGGGTGGCCGCCGTCGCGCCGGCGACGGCCGCGTGCGGGCCGAGGTCGAGCCCCGCCGCGGCGTCGGTCGCGGCCGCCCGCGCCGCTTCATCGGCGCCGGCCGGAAGCAGCAGCAGCAGGCGCCCCGACACGGGCGGCGCGGCGGGCGGGCCGCCCGCGCCGAGCGCGGCGCGCGCGGCGCGGCGCGCCACGTCGCCCGTGACGCCCGCGCCGATCGGGAGCGCGGCCAGCACGGCGGCCAGCCACGGGTCGACCTTTTCAATGGCGTCCAGGTCGAGGGTGTGGCTCACGACGTCGACGGGGTCGCCCGCGCCGGGCGGCGGCTTCGCGCGCGCGCGCCTGACCGCGCCGCCGCACAGCCCTCCCGCCCCCTTGCCCACGCCCGCGCCCACGGGCCGCCCCCGAGCGCGCGCACCAATCACGGCAGCCACCCCCGCGGCACAGAAGGTCAAAGCCAGGGCGGCCAGCGCGGCTGCCGCGTATTCGCCCTCGCCCGCGGCAGACAGCCACGCCTCGCCCGACAGGTAGTCCCCGTTGGCTAGGGCGGGAAGGTAGATGCCGTCCTTGGCAAGAGCGCAATCGTACGCTTGCAGGGCGGCCAGGGCGGGGGCGGCGTCTTCCGAGTCGCCGTCGGCGCGGCGGTCGTCGGCCAGGGGCGAGGGCGCGGCGGCCGAGTCCCCCGCACACCCCACCATCCTAAACGTCTCCTTGCTCACGCACACGCTCACTTTGGCCAAGGACGGCCTGCCGCCTTGCCCCGGCGCGCAGAGCAGGGCCTTGGCGGGGAGCGGGCCGCCGGCCGCGCGCTCGACGGCCGCGGCGACGGCGGCGACCGGCACGGAGCGGGAGCTGGACACGGAAATGTTGGCCTCTTTCAAGGCGGCCATTAAGCCGGCAGAGGCGGCCAACGCGTAGGCCGAGAGGAAATAAGGTTGGAGGCCGAGTCCCGAGCAGCTGCCGTGCCGCTCCCACTGGTGCCGCCAGAAAGGGAGGCTCGCGTTCGCGCTCGTCCTGTCGAGCGAAAACGTCATGTAGTGCGGCAGGGACTGGTCAAGGCCGGCGAGGGCGGCCGGCCCAAACGGGCGCGTCGCGTTGCACCAGGCAGGGCTCGGCCCCGCGTCCGCGCTCGGCCACACGCCGTGCAGCCAGAAATCGTTGGCCGCGTAGCCGGCCTGCATGAGCGCCCAGACGGTGCCGTGCCTGGAGGTGGGGAGGAGGAGAAGGTCGGCGAGGGGGCGCCGCGCGCCGCCGCGCTGCCATGCCGCGCCTTCCTCCCTGCTCACTTGGACGCCGGAAAAATCGTGGCAGGCCAAAAGAATTCGGCGACATAGTGCGTAAAGGGCGCCGACACGGGGCGGTAGGGCGCCGGTGCGCGCGCGGGCGCCGGCGCGCGGGCCGCGCGGGCGCCGGTGGCCGCCAGCAGGAGGAGGAGGAGGAGGCGCATGTCAGCCATGGGGACGGAGGGCGGTCATTGGGGGCGCGATTGTGGGACAATGCGCGCTCGCCGTGTCGACCTCCCCTGTTTCTCTCTTTCATTCACCCGCCCCCCCCCCCCACCGCCCTCCCAACATCCACCTCGTGCACACGCACCACGCCCGCCCCCCCTCCTGCCGCCAGCGTCGCGCGCGCCCCCCGCCCCCTCCGCCACGCGACGCGGTGCACGGCCAGGCCCGCGTCGGGCGCGGCCTGCCGCGGCGTCGCCGCGCCCGCGCGCCCGGTCTTGCCCTGGCCTTCCCGGGTGGCGAGGCGGGCGTCGGAGGCGAGGTCGGGGGCGCGAGGCGCGGAGAGCGCGCCGCTCGACAGCCGCCGAAACCCCGACAGCGGCGCGTGCGCGCGCGGCGGCCCGCGCCCGCGCGCCACGGGCAGCACGTCAAAGGCCGCCACGTCGCCCGCGCCGGTGGCGTAGGCGACGACGGAAGACGACGGGAGGGCGGCGACGTCCCACACCGTGGCCGTGCGGCCCTTGTCGAGGCACCACATCGTTGCGGGGGGCGTGCCGCCCGACGCCACGCCCTCCAGCGGGGCCAGCGTGAGCTTGCCGCCGTCCTGGGCCAGCAGGAGGCCGAGCGGGGACGCGAGCCAGGCGACGGCCATGGTCCACGCGCGTGGCGCGGGCGCGACGAGCGCCGGCGCGCCCGGCGCCGCCGCGTCCCAGACCGCGCCGTCGCCGCCGTGGCCGGCCACCGCAAACGGCCGCAGCGCGGGGACGCCGGGGTGGGCGAGTCCGATTTCCGGGGGGGGGAAGGCGGCGGCGCGGAGGGGGGGGCCGCGGGCCGGGGTGCGGAGCAGCCGCACGAGCCGCGGCGGCCCGCCACACTCTTGTTCCTCCAGGCGCCACAGCGTGGCCGACCCGTCGGCCGACGCGGTGACCAGTTCATCGTACGGCCGCCGGGGCGACCAGGCGAGGGCGGTGGGCGGGCCGCCGGTCGGCGCGGCCGCGAGCGGCGCGGCGCGCGCGACGCGTGGGCCGGGGCGGCCGCGGAAGGTCGCGGCCGCGTGCTCGGCAGTCGGAACCACCCACACCGTCAGCATGCCGTCGCTCTGGATGGCGGCCAGCAGGCCCGCCGACGCGGCCGGCGCGGCGGCCGAGCACGCGGGGCGCCACTTCAAACAGCGCACGACGCCGCCGTCGACCGCGAGCGCGATGGCCAGGCTAGGGACGGCACCCTTATTCGGCACCTCCCACACTTGCACCATGGCCGGCCCGCTCACGGTGGCCAGCAGCGGCGTCGCGGCACGCGCGGCGGGCGCCGCCGCGATGGCGAGCAGGCGGCCAGCCGAAGGAGGCGCCCAGTCCAGGCCCCACACGGGGCCGCCGACGGCCAGCAGGGCGCCGCTGTCGGAGGCGCCGCCCTGGGGGGCTGGCAGCGCGGAAAAGGTCGCGAGCGGCGCGGGCGCGGTCGAGCCGGGGGGGGCGATCGGGGGGGAGGCCGCGAGGTAGGCCGAGGTGTAGGTCTGGGCGTCTCTGGAGAGGGGTGGTGGAGGGTGGGGTGGGCTCGCGGCACCCCGGCGGCGGCGCCGGCATGCGCCGCAGCGCGCCGCATGCGGCCCGCGCCTCCCTGCCCCACGCACTCGGCGGGGGCGTAATCAGGCGCCGCAGCCGCCCACGGCCGGGGCAGGCCCGGCATGGTGGAGGAGTGGTGGAGGAGGCTAGCGTCGCGCCTTCCCCACTTCCCTCCTCCCGCAGGCTCTGTTTGCACGGCGCCCGGCGCCCGCCACCACGACCCCGACCTCACTCGCTCTCATCGCCACCGCTCGACGCCTCGGCCTCCTCCTCGGCGTCGCCGCCGGCCGCCTCTTCCTTCTCCTCCTCGTCCTCGTCCTCGGGCTCCTCCGTCGCGCGCGCCTTTTTGGCCGGCCGCTTGCGCGACGGCGACGGCGACCCGTCCGACTCGGCCCCGGACGCGTCGGACGCGTCGTCGTCGTCGTCGCCGCCGTCGTCGTCCGACTCGCCCTCGGAGTCGTCCGAGTCGAGTTTTGGCGTTTCGAGCACCTTGCGGTAATCCACGCGCGCCCCCCGCGTGCGGCGCCCGCCCGCGGCCGCGGGCCCGGTGTCGCCGGGGGAGAGCACGTTGGACGCGTCCATGCCGTCGAGCTCGCGCGCGGCGGCGAGCGACTTCTTGACGGCGCGCGCGGCGGCCGCGTCGGAGGTGGCGCTGAGGCCGTGTTTCCCCAGCGCCGCCTCCAGCGCCTCCTCCACCTCGGCGTCTGTCTTGGCGCGGCCGTACGTGCCGGGCGGCACGGCGACGCCCGCTGCGCGCGCGATCGCCTTCATCTTGGTCGCGGCTTCAGTGAGCGTGCGCGGCTCCACCTTGGCTTTCGGCGCGGCCGGCGCCCGCTTCTTCTTGGGCTTGGGGGGGGTGGACGCGTCGGACGCGGCGCCCGCGTCCGGGGCCGAGTCGTCCTCGTCGTCGTCCGAGCCGTCCTCCGCTGCCGCCTCTTCTTCCTCCTCCTCCTTGTCCTCAGCAGCCGCTTCGGCCGCGGGCTCGGCGGCGGCGTCCGCGCCCCCCGCGCCGCCCGCGCCGCCCTCCTCGAGCATGAACCCCTCGAGCGCCGTCTTGAGCGCGTCCTTGTGCGCCTTGACCGCGTCCGGGTCGGCCCCCATGTCGCCGGCGAGCAGGGTGATGATGGTCTTGACGGAGAGGGTGCTGGGGGGGGGGGGATGGGGCGGTTGGACGGCGCGCGCGCGCATCGCTTCCGCCCGCCCGCAGGTGAAGCGGGGGGGGAGGGGGGCGCCAGCGCTGGCGGCCGCCCTCAATCGGGGCACGCCGCCGCCCCGTCCGCCAATCGGGGGCGCTGCGGGCGCCAGGCGGCCGCGGCCCACGCCCCAGGCGCCCGCTCCTGATGCCCCTACCTCAGGTTGGCCATGATGTGCTCCTTGCGCGCCGCCAGGGCGGCCTGCACGGCGGCAAGGTCGACGGTCGCCATGGTGGTGGGGGAAAGGGGCGGGGGCGGGGAGCGAGTTCTGTGCGCCGGCCGAATCTCTGACGCTCGGACCACTCTCTCCCTCTCCCTCCGGCATGGCCGCATGCTAGCCCCCCCCCAGCCGCGCCCACCGCCCCGGATGCGGCGAGCCTGCCGCCTGGCAGCGCGCGCGCTGGCCGCCGCGCCGCGCTGCGGCGGCGCAGGGTGGCAGCCGGACGCCCTGGCGGCGCCTGTCGCCAGCGTGTATTTGCCGACGCCTTGGCACGCGCGCTGGACGGGCGCCGCGGCGGCGCCGGCCGACCAACCGCCGCCGGCGCCGCCGTCGCCCCCGCCTCCACCTTTCTCCCTCGACTTCTCCACCCTTGCCGCCCTCGTCGCCGCCGTGCGCGCCCAGGCCGTGCCCGGCCGGGTGGACGCGGTCGCGCCCGTGGACCGGACGACGGTGGCGCTGCGCCTCACCGTGCGCACGGTCGACGCGGACGCCGCCGGGGGCGACACGGAGCCCCTCTGGCTCCACATCGGGTGGGGACACCCGCCACGGCTTGCAGCCGGGCCGCCGCCGCCGCGGGGAGGCGCCCCGGCGAGTGTCTGTGCTTTCGCCGAAGCTCTCTCCGCCGACCTGCGCGGCGCCGTCCTCGTGGGCGCCCGCCTGGCCCGCCCCTGGGAGCGCGTCGCCCGCCTGGACTTTGCGGAGCGGGCCGGGGGGGTGGCGACGCGCATGCTGCTGCTCGAGGCGGGGGGCGGCCGCGTGCCGGCGCTCGCGCTCGCCCAGGCGTGGTCGCGACCCGACGGCGACGGCGAGGGCGACGCGTTTGCCCCTTCTGAAGACGCTCCGCCGCTGGCGGGCGCCAAGAAGAAGCGGAAACCCGCGCCCGCGCTCGCGCCCCCCACCGTCCCGCCCCCCCCACCCTCCCCGTCCCGCCTGCTCGCCCTCTCCCCGGGCCGCGCCCCCCTACGCAAGGGCAAGCCGCTGGAGGTGGGGCGGCGGTACGTCGCCCCCCCGCCGCAGCCCGGCCTCGCGCCGACGCCGTCGGAGACGGTCGGCGTGTGGGCCGCCAACCTGCGCGCCGCGGCCGCGGCCCGCGTGGATGCCGGGCGGGATGGGTCCCTGGCGTCCGCGCTCGTGGGCGCGTTCCGGGGGGTGTCGCCGGCCGCGGCGGCCGCGCTCTGCGCCGCGGCACGCGCCGACCCCGGCGCCGACCCCGTGGCGCTGGCCGCCGCCGATTGGGCCGCCCTGCACTCAGCGTGGACGCGGTGGCTGACCGCGGTCGCGGTCGACGGGTGGCGGTTGAGGGAGGGGGATGGAGGAGGGGCGGGCGCCGACGTGCACGGCGGCTGGGCCGGCGGCGGCGACGCCCCCGTCGAACCCTCCTCCCGGGACGCGCTCGTCGCGCTGGCGGCCGCGGTGGACGCGGCGGCGGTGGCGGACGCGGTGAGTGGAGGGGTTGGGTGGGGTGGTTGCGGCCGCGGTGGCCCTCGCTCCCCCTGCCCGC
>Ga0315284_10001820_pt1 | contig 30368 bp, 24 predicted proteins | sample YL17G09_16_MG_FD_203696 | JGI IMG/M metagenome (GOLD analysis project Ga0315284, IMG submission 203696) | Sediment microbial communities from Yellowstone Lake, YNP, Wyoming, USA - YL17G09_16 | ecosystem: Environmental > Aquatic > Freshwater > Lake > Sediment | place: USA: Wyoming | collected...
GCCGGGCGGGCGATCAGATGACGAAGTCGGCGTCCTCGAAGCCGTCGCGGACGCGACGGATTCGGACCTGGCTGGCCCCGGAGACAATCGAATCGGGGGGCACGCTGTTCGTGAGGAAGACGTTGCCGCCGACGACGCTGTCGTCGCCGACCAGGGTGTCGCCGCCGAGGACGGTCGCGTTGGCGTAGATCACGACGCGGTCGCCGATGGTGGGATGACGCTTCGAGCCGGCCGCGCTCTTCGCGACCGAGAGGGCGCCCAGGGTGACGCCCTGGTAGAGCTTGACCTCGGCGCCGATCACGGCCGTCTCGCCGACCACGACGCCGGTGCCGTGGTCGATGCAGAACGAGCGCCCGATCGAGGCGCCCGGGTGGATGTCGATCCCGGTCCGGGTGTGGGCCACCTCCGCCAGGAGGCGGGGCAGGATCGGGACGCCGAGGTGGTGGATCGCGTGGGCGATCCGGTGGATGGCGATGGCCAGGAAGCCCGGGTACGCCGCGATCACCTCGTCGACGGACTCGGCGGCCGGGTCGCCGGCCGAGATCGCCTCGGCGTCGAGGACGAGCCTGGCGTGGATCTCCGGCAGCGCGTCGGCGAAGGCATCGACGACGCGCCCGGCGTCCGCCTCCCCGGTCAGCGGCGCGACCAGGCGGCGCAGGTCCCGCCGGGCAAGGACCAGGCGGGCGGCCAGCTCGTCGGCGCTCGCCGCGGCGTCGTCGGAGAGCTGGGGGAAAAGGACGCCGAGGAGCCCGTCCACGAAGGTGGCCACGTCGCGCTTGAGCGGGTAGATGCGGCCGTGCTCGGAACGGCCCGCGGCGAGGAGCTCCGCGAAGGCGTGCTCGCGGTCGTGGTCGGTGGGCGTGGACATGCTGCTCCTTGGGCTGTCTTTCGGGGTCCGGGGGTCCGGATGGGCGCCGGCGCGCGCGGGTGCGGCCGGGGTTCCGTGAGAGTCGCGAGGCCCGCGCGAGGGGCCGGAGGTCAGCGAGCGATCGCGACCGTGCCCCGCGCCGGCACTCGCCGGGGACAGGAGCAACAGCAGCCGCCCGGGAGGCGGCAGGCGCGAGTCGTCATGGGCGGAGCATAGCCGGGCGGGCCGGATCCCGCGATGGGCGGGGTGGGCCGGGGTGGGTCGGGGCGCCCCGCCGGAGGAACGTGTGCCTCGTTATCGTCCCAGCCGATTGGAATCTCCCATGCCACGCTCCGAAACGCGGCCAACTCGCGACTTGGCCGCGTTTCCACGCTTGGGCATCGTCGCCGCTACCGGGTGAGGCGATACAGGGTCACGCGGGCGGCGTCGCCGTGGGGACGCAGTCGCCCTGCCGTCGCGCCTGCCCCAGGTTCCAGCAGTCCCGTTGCTGAGATTCGCGAGTCCACGCACGGACTTCCCGGCGAACCGCCACTTCGGCGGGATCGCCCAGCACGAGGCGCTCGATTCCCAGCAGTCCGGCTGCTGGACCCGGCTCCGCCCCACGGCCCCGCCGCCGCCCCGCCCCCGGCGGCGCCCCGGTCAGGCCGGCGGCGGTACCTCGGGCGCGTCGGGCGCCTCGGGCGCCTCGGGCGCGTCGACCGCCTCGACCGCCTCGCGGAGGCGGCGCAGCGTGGCGGGGACGGCGGCCCGCAGCTCCTGCTCGATGCGGCCGGCGGCCAGCGTGGCGAGGCCGCGCGGCTCCACCTCGGCCCGCACGCCGATCCGCGAGCGCGCCTCGCCCAGCGGCTCGACCGTGCAGGTCGCCGCGATGCGGAAGAGGCCGGAGGTCGCCGTGATCGCGATCGACCGGGGCGGGTCGGACGCCGTGATGCGGCCGAGCGCGTCGACCCCGATCCCGCCCGGGCCGGCGAGGGCGAGCCGGATCCCCCCGTCGGCCGTCGGCTCCGCGCGCACGACGCCCGGCAGCCAGGCCGGGTAGTCCTCGATGCGCGAGACGAACGCGAAGGCCGCCTCCGCGGTGGCATCGACCTCGACGGCTTCCTCGATCCTGATCACGGCGAGAGGGTAGCAGCGCGGCGGGGATCGACGCCGGCCGGGGATCGACGCCGGCCGGCCAGGGATCGACGCCGGCGGGCCAGGGATCGACGCCGGCGGGCCAGGGATCGACCATATCCCGCCCATGGCGCTGGACGCCGTCCACCCGGGCGTCCGCCTCGGGGGAGGGGAGGGCCTGACGGCGCGGAAGCATCTCGTATCCGGGCCGGATCGGGCGTGGGCCGGCCCGGGTCTCGGGTTGGCGCCCCCGCCGCCCAGGTCGTGCACGGAATCCCGGTCGAGCACGCTCCGTTCGACACCCAGGATGCCGTCGGGGCCTGGACCGGCCACCGAACGCAGCGTGGTGGGACTCGAAACCTTGCATGGACCTGCCCCGGCTGCGGGCGTGCCGTGGGCCGGCGTGCCGTGCGCCGGTGTCCCGTGCGCCGGCGTCCCGTGGGCCGGCGTCCCGTGGGCCGGCGTGCCGCGCGACGCCGCGGGCCGACGGCGTATTCCCTCTCGACGCGGAGCGCCGGGCGCGCCACACTCGGGCGATGATCTGTGGGGCGTGTGGAACCGACAATCGACCCGGACGGAAGTTCTGCCGGTCGTGCGGGGCGGCCATGGCCGCGACCTGCCCGGCCTGCGGCGCGGCCAACGACCCGGAGGACCGCTTCTGCGGCGATTGCGGCGCCTTGATCGGCGGCGACACCCGGGCAGCCGGCGCGGCCACCGTGGCGCGCGCGACCCCGGCCCCGGGCGCTGCCGGCTCTGCCGGCTCGGCCGGCGCGGCCCGCACGTCCGCCGCCGGCATGTCGGCCGCCGCGACCGAGCGGCGGCTCGTCAGCGTCCTCTTCGCCGACCTCGTCGGCTTCACGACCCTGGCCGACGACCGCGACCCGGAAGCGGTCCGGGAGTTCCTGGGCCGCTACTTCGACATCGCCCGGGAGGTCGTGGAGCGGTACGGCGGCGCGGTCGAGAAGTTCATCGGCGACGCGGTCATGGCCGTGTGGGGGACGCCGACGGCCCGGGAGGACGACGCCGAGCGCGCGGTGCGCGCCGCGCTGGATCTCGTCGCCGCGGTGCCGGGCCTCGCGTCGCCCGGCGGGTCGCCCGGCGGGTCGCCCGGCGACGACCGCCCGGCGGCACGCGCCGAGGACCGTCCCGCGGCACGAGCCGCCGTCCTGACCGGCGAGGCCGCCGCGGTCGTCGGGGCGCATGGCCAGGGGATGGTGGCCGGCGACCTCGTCAACACCGCGTCGCGGCTCCAGGCGGCCGCGCCCCCCGGCACGGTGCTCGTGGGCGAGGCGACCCAGCGCGCCGCGGGCGACGCGATCGTCTTCGAGGCCGCAGGCGAGCAGCTCCTGCGCGGCAAGACGGCGCCGGTCCCGGCGTGGCGCGCCGTGCGGGTCGTGGCCGGGCGCCGCGGGGCGGGCCGCAGCAGCCGGGTCGAGCCGCCGTTCGTGGGCCGCGACGAGGAGTTGCAGCTCCTCAAGGACCTCCTCCACGCGACGACCCGCGACGGGCGCGCCCGCCTCGCCTCGGTCGTCGGGATGGCCGGGATCGGGAAGAGCCGCCTCGCCTGGGAGCTGGAGAAGTACGTCGACGGCGTGGCGGCCGACATCTACTGGCACCGGGGCCGCTCCCCGGCCTACGGGGAGGGCCTCGCCTTCTGGGCGCTCGGCGAGATGGTCCGCGAACGGGCCGGCATCGCCGAGAGCGACGACGCCGCGACGTCGCGGGAGAAGCTTGCCGCCACGGTCCGCGAGTACGTCGCGGACGCGTCGGAGCGGGCCTGGATGGAGCCGCGCCTCGCGGCCCTCCTCGGCCTGGAGGCGGCGCCCCCCGGCGAGCGCGAGGAGTTCGAGGCCGCCTGCCGGACCTTCTTCGAGCGGATCTCGGAGCGCGGCACCGTCGTGCTCGTCTTCGAGGAGCTCCAGTGGGCCGACCCGGCGCTCCTCGACTTCATCGAGACTGTCACCGACCGGTCGCGCGCCCGGCCCATCCTCGTCGTCACCCTCTCGCGCCCCGACCTGCTCGAGCGGCGGCCGACGTGGGGCGCGGGCCTGCGCTCGTTCTCGAACCTCCCGCTCGACCCGCTGGCCTCCGACGAGGTGGAGATGCTCCTCGTGGGCCTCGCGCCGGGGCTGCCGGCGACCGCCATCGCCGCGATCGTCGAACGCTCGGAAGGAATCCCGCTCTACGCCGTGGAGATGGTCCGGATGCTCCTGGACCAGGGCGCCTTGCGCGAGCGTGACGGCCGCTACCACCTCGACGGCGAGCTGGGTCCGCTCGCCATCCCCGGGACGCTGGCCGGGCTCCTCGGGTCGCGGCTCGACGGGCTGACGGAGCCGGAGCGGATGCTGATCGGGCACGGGGCGGTGCTCGGTCACTCCTTCACGGTCCGGGCCCTGGCGGCGGCCACCGGGCACTCCCCGGAGCACCTGGCGGCGACGCTCGAGGCGCTGGTCCGCAAGGAGATCCTCGACCTCGACGAGGACCCCCGCTCCCCCGAGCGCGGCCAGTACCACTTCGTCCAGGGGCTCATCCGCGAGGTCGCCTACGAACGCCTGGCGAAGCGCGACCGGCTGGCCCGCCACCTGGCGGCGGCACGCTACTTCGAGGAGCTCGACGACCCGGAGCTGGCGGGGATCGTCACGACCCACTACCTGGAGGCCCACCGGCTGTCCCCGGAGGGCGCCGAGCGCGACGAGATCGCGACGAAGGCGCGGACCACGCTCATCGACGCGGCGGCGCGCTCACGGGACCTGCACGCCTACGCGGGGGCGCAGCGGTTCCTCGAGCAGGCCCTCGCGTTCGCGGCCGGTCCCGACGACGAGCGGGTGATCCTCACCGGGCTCGCCGAGGCGGCATTCGACGCGTCGAAGGAGCTGGCCGACTTCGACCGGGCGGAGGGATATGCCCGCCGCTCGCTCGAGGCTGCCGGCGCCGGCGGCGACCCGGCGGCCACGGCCCGGGCCTACACGACGCTGGCGACCATCCTCGCCTCCAACGCCCGCGGCAAGGAGGCCCGGGACATCCTCCGCCAGGCCGTCGACGAGCTCTCCGGCCGGGCGCCAGACGCGGACATGGTGCGGCTGGAAGCCGAGCTCGGCCGCGCCTACCTGATGTCGGGCGAGCCGGCGCTGGCGCTGCCCGTCGTCGAGGAGGCGCTCGTGCGCGCGGAGGCCGCCGCCCAGCTCGAGTCGATCGCGCAGCTGCTCGTCAGCCGCGCCTGGGCTGTGACCAGCGCCGGCCGCCCGCGGGAGGCGCTGGTGCTCCTGCGCGGCGTTGTCGCGTTCTGCGACGAGCACGGCTTCCTGAACGCCCGGTTGCGCTGCGCCATGAATCTCTCTGCCTGGGAATCGGTGGACAACCCGCGGCGCGCGATGGCCGCCGCCCTCGAGGGACTGGCGATCGCCCGTCGACGGCGGCTGGCGGGTTGGGCGGGAGCCCTTGCCGGGAACTGGGCCGAAGGGGCCTTCGAGGTGGGGGAGTGGGACTCCATCCTGGCCCTTGCGGCCGACCTCGACGCGGAGGGGCTGCTGCCGGCCGACGAGAGCGCCAACATCTTCGGCGGCGTCTACCTCGTCCGGGCCTACCGCGGCGCCGTCGACGAGGCGGCCGAGGCCCTCGAGCGCATCTTCCTGCCCCTCATGGACGACTTCCAGGCCGGCCGCTCCTACCACGAGACGCGGGCGCACCTGTGTTTCATGGCGGGCGACGACCGCGGCATGCGGCGGCACGCGGCGGAGCTCCTGGCCAACCGCGAGATGTACCCCTACGACGTCATCCCCGCCGCCCGCGCCTCGCTGTGGCTGCGCGACGCCGCCGGAATGCGTGAAGCGCTGGGCGAGCGCGACGGATCCGCGGGCCGGGCGACCGACCTTCGTTTCGGGGTCGTACGGGCCGGCCTGGCCGCGCTCGAGGGCAGAACCGACGACGCCCGGGCGACCTACCTGGCTGCCGAAGCGGGATTCCGCGACCTCGGGATCCGCTTCGAGCTGGGTCTCGCCGCGCTCGAGCACGCCGTCTTCCTCGCCGGGGATCCGTCGGCCGGCGCAGCCGCCGAGGAGGCGCGCGCCGTCTTCGAGGATCTCGGGGCGACCACCCTGCTCGCGCGCCTGCCGGCGGGGGTCACGTCCACCGCCGTCCCCGCGCCCACCCCCGGAGTCGCCGCGACCGGCTGATGGCGGGACGAGATCGCGGGCCCCTGCCGGCCCCGTTTCACCCGCCTGCCAGCCGCGTGTCATGCGCCTGCTGGCGCGGCTGCACCGGAAAACACCCCCTCGAAAGTGATGCCCGTGGCCGCAGACCGGATACACCCCCTCGAAAGTGATGCCCGTGGCCGCATCAAACGCGCATCGCGGGGCTGATCGTTCGGTCATCGTGGGCGGAGACCGACGCGCAGGTCGCGAATCGGCACGCAACACGCCGGTGAGTGGCGGTGAAGCGCTGCCTGCTTCAATGGTGCCATGTGGGACAAGCCGGTCGACGAGGAGACTGCCGCCGCACTCGAGGCGCTTGGCCGCCAGGTGCTCGGCGCGCGGCGGCACGCCGCCCTCTCGCAGCGCCAGGTCGAGGCAATGACCGGCATCGATCAGACGACCCAGGTGCGGATCGAGCACGGGAAGGCGACGGGACTGCCTCTGCGCCGATTCGCGAGACTGCTCGTCGCCCTCGATGCGGGAGTCGCAACGCGGCGGCCCGCGCCTGCGTTCGGCCTCGCCGCGCCCGGATCCCACGAGTGGATCAACGACGGACCGGCCTGGGACATGGCGGTCCCTGCCGTTGACATCCTCGACGACGAACTCTGACGCCGCCGAGCCCGCGCGACCCCCTGCGACCGGTCACCCGTCGGCGCCGGGCCTGATGCCCCCGCGATGCGGACACGGGCATCAATTTCCGGGCCCTCGCTTCGCGCGAGGTCCTGAAGCCCGCGGACACGGGTGGCGTGCCGAACACGCCGGTGCCAGACAACCCGGCACGCCCGGCCCGTAGGATGACAAGCGATGCAGCTTCTCGACGGGACCCCCGTCTACTCCGCCACGGACCTCGTCGGCTTCCTCGCCTGCGGCCACCGCTTCGAGCTGGAGCGCGCGGCGCTGGCGGGACTCGTCAAGAAGCCGATCCGAAGTGACCCGACGATCGAGCTCATCCAGGAGCGCGGCTACGAGCATGAGCGCCGCTACCTCGACGACCTCAGGGCGGCCGGGCGGACAATCGTCGAGATCCACAGCGACGGCTCCACTGCGAACACGCGCGAGGGCCTTCGCGAGGCGACCGCCCAGACGATGGCGGCGATGCGCGCCGGCGCGGAGGTCGTCTACCAGGCGACCTTCTTCGACGAGGCCTGGCGCGGCCACGCTGACTTCCTCCTGCGCGTGAACCACGCGGCGGGCGAAGCCCCGAGCGCCCTGGGCGCCTGGCATTACGAGGTCGCCGACACGAAGCTGGCGCGCCACGTGAAGGCCGGCGCCGTCCTCCAGATCTGCTCCTACGTCGACCAGCTGGAGCGGCTCCAGGGGCGCAGGCCCGAGCTCCTCCACGTCGCCCTGGGGGGAAGCGCCCGCGAGACCGTCAGCCTCCGCGTCGACGACTACATGGCCTACTACCGTCGCGTGAAGGCCGACTTCCTGGCTGCGGCCGATCCCGGGGCCGCGGGCCCGCCGGCCTACCCGCCGGCGAACACCTACCCCGAGCCGGTCGAGCACTGCGACGTCTGCCGCTGGTGGGCCGTCTGCCGCGACCGCCGCCGGGCCGACGACGACCTGAGCCTCGTGGCCAGCATCAGCTCCCGCCAGCGCCGCGGCCTCAAGGACGGCGAGGCCGGCAAACGGCCGGGGAAGATCGCCACGCGGCGGGGCCTGGCCGCGCTCGACCTGGCGGGGCTCCCGAAGCTCGACTGGAGCAGCCGGCCGGCCCTCGAGCGCGTCCGCGAGCAGGCGCGGATCCAGGTGGAGGGCGAGGATCGCGGCGAGGTCCTCTGGGAGCTGCTGGAGCCCGAGTGGACGACGCCCGAGGAGGTCGCCGAGCGGACCCTGGTGCCCGACCGGGGCTTCCTCGTCCTGCCCGAGCCGTCGCCGCACGACCTCTTCCTCGACCTCGAGGGCGACCCCTTCGCCTTCGACGACGGCATCGACTACCTCTTCGGCGTGCTCGATCCTTCGACGACGGAGGACGACCCCCGGTGGGCCGGCGCGAGCCCCACCGCCGGCGCGGGCGGGGCGACGGCCGCCGGGGCGAGCGATGCCGCCGGCGCGGGCGCGGCGACCCCGGTCCCGCGCTTCCTCGCCTTCTGGAGCCGCGACGCCGAAGGGCGCGTCACCCTGGCGGCCGAGAAGGCCGCCTTCGAGCGCCTGGTGGACTTCCTCATCGCCCGGCTCGACGCGGACCCCAGCCTCCACGTCTACCACTTCGCGGCCTACGAGAAGACCGCCCTCGGCCGGCTCGCCCAGCGCCACGCCACGCGCGAGGAGGAGGTCGACCGCCTGCTGCGGGGCCGCGTCCTCGTGGACCTCTTCCGCGTCGTCCGGCAGGGGATCCGGGCCAGCGTCGAGAGCTACTCCATCAAGCGCCTCGAGCCCCTCTACGGCCTCACCCGCGAGGTCGCGCTCAAGGACGCGGGGAGCAGCATCGTCCAGTTCGAAACCTGGCTTGGTCGCGGCGCAACCGCCGAGGGGCTCGTCGGCGACGCGATCCTCGGCGAGATCGAGGGCTACAACCGCGACGACGTCGTGAGCACGTTGCGCCTCCGCGACTGGCTGGAGGCCCGGCGCCTCGACCTCGGGGAGCGGCTGGGGATGGAGATCCCCCGGCCGCCCCTCCACCCCGAGGCCGTCGAGCCGGCCGAGCCCGAGGGGCGCGCGGCCGAGGTTGCCGAGGTGGTGGCGGCGCTGACGCGCGATCTCGAGGGCATCGACATCGCGGCCTCCACGACGACCGACGAGCAGCGGGCGACCTGGCTCCTGGCCCAGCTCCTGGGCTGGCACCGCCGCGAGAACAAGGCATTCTGGTGGCGCTACTACGAGCTGTGCGGCATGACCGACGCCGATCTCGTGGACGAGCGCGAGCCGATCGGGATGGTCGAGCTCGACGCCGACCTCGGCCAGGCTAGCCGGAATGGCGCGCGCCTCCAGCGCTTCCGCTTCCCGCCCCAGGTCCACGGCGCGAAGGAGGGCCGGCAGGTCGACGACCCGCGGACCCAGGGGTCAGCCGGCACGGTCGCCGAGCTGGACGAGCTTGCCGGGACCGTCACGGTCTACCGGACGAAGAGGGAGGTGGCCCGCGGGACGCCGGCGTCGCTCATCCCCAACGAGTTCGTGCGGACGACGGTCATCGAGGACTCCCTGCTGCGGATCGGCCGCCGGGTGGCGGAGGAGGGGATCGCGGGCCGGGCGCCCGCCACCGCCGACCTGTACCGCGCCGGGCGGGAGCTCCTCCTTCGGCGCCCGCCGCGCATCGCCGCGGGAGCGCCCGGCTCCCGGCTCCGTGCCGCCGGCGAGAGCTCCCTCGACTCCGCCGTTCGAATCGCCCTGGCCCTCGACGGGAGCACCCTCGCAATCCAGGGGCCGCCCGGCACCGGCAAGACCTACACGGGGGCGCACATGATCCTCGCCCTCGTCGCCGCGGGGAAGACCGTGGGGGTCACGGCCAACAGCCACAAGGTGATCGGCAACGTGCTCGACGCCGTCGTCGCGGCCGCGAGGGAGACGGGCGCCACGGCCGCGACGGGAGGGCCCATCGTCATCGGCCAGAAACCGGCCCCGGACGAGGATCCCACCTGTGCCGACGCCGAGACGCTGGGCGACGCGCGCGACATCGCGGCGGCGCTCGCGAACGGGACCCTCCACGTCGTCGGGGGCACGGCCTGGCTGTGGTCCACGGCCGCCCTGGCGGGGAGCATCGACGTCCTCCTCGTCGACGAGGCGGGCCAGTTCAGCCTCGCCAACACGGTGGCCGTCTCGCCGGCCGGCCGCTCGCTCGTGCTGCTCGGCGACCCCCAGCAGCTGGACCAGCCGCTCAAGGGGAGCCACCCGCCCGGCGCCGAGCGGAGTGCCCTCGCCCATCTCCTCGCCGGCGCCCCGGGCGAGCCGCCGCACGCCACCATGCCGCCCGAGCGCGGCCTCTTCATCGAGAAGACGTGGCGCCTCCATCCCGCGATCTGCGCCTACACCAGCGAGCTCTTCTACGCGTCCCAGCTACGCCCGATCGAGGGCCTCGAGCGCCAGGCGATCGCGCCCTCCGCGGCCGGCGTCCGCGTCGACGGCAGCGGGATCCGCTGGCTGCCCGTCGAGCACGCCGGCAACGACACCGACTCGATCGAGGAGGCCGATGCGATCGTCGACGTCGTGCGGGACCTGCTCGACGGCGGCGCCCGCTGGACGAACCGCGACGGGGCTGAGGCGGCGCTGCGCCTCGAGGACATCGTGATCGTGGCGCCCTACAACGCCCACGTCGACCGGATCGCCGCGACCCTGAAGGCTGCAGGCTTCGTGGGCGCGCGCGTGGGCACCGTCGACAAGTTCCAGGGCCAGGAGGCGCCGCTCTCCATCTACGCGATGGGTTCGTCCTCGGCGGAGGATGCGCCGCGCGGCATGGAGTTCCTCTACTCCCTCAACCGCCTCAACGTGGCCACCTCGCGCGCCCGCTGCGTGGCGCTCGTCGTGGCGTCGCCGACGCTCGTCGGCGTCGCCTGTGCCACGCCCCGCCAGATGCAGCTGGCGAACGCCCTCTGCCGCCTCGTGGAAGTGGCGCGCAGCCCGACCTGACGCGAGATGCCGGCGAAGGCCGGCGGGCGAGCCCCCCCCGGGGGGCGCCTCCGCGGCAGACCCCGCCCGATTCGATGCCCCTGTCCGCATCACGGGTGCATCACGCGCCCGGGAGGCGGCCAGTGGGGCGCAGGCTGGCGACGCAGGGGGGCGCAGGCCGGCGATGATGCGCGCTTGATGCGGCCACGGGCATCAATTCGCGAGGGCTTGTGCGAGGGCCCGCGGTCGGCGGCCCCTGGGGATCATCAGGTCGCCGACTGAGCCACGTGGCTACCATGTGCTACCATGTGCTACATGAGTGGACCAAACGAGCGTCTGGAGCCATCGCCCGGGCCCCTCTATCCGCCTCGAGGTGAGCACGCCCCGGACCGCGACGCAGCGCTCGCGCGCGTGGGCGTCCGCGAGCTGCGCCAGAACCTGTCCGTCTACCTGCGGCGGGTCGAGGCCGGCGAGACGCTCGAGGTGACCGAGCACGGCCACCCCGTGGCGCGGCTCACGCCGTTGCCGCCGCAGCGGACGAGCGTCCTGGACCGCCTCATCGCCGAGGGCAAGGCCTTCCCGGGCAAGGGCGGCAACCTGGCCGATTGGGAACCGATCGACATCGGACCCGGACCGACCCTGTCGGAGGTCCTACAGCAGATGCGCGACGAGGACGACCGGTGACCGATCGAGCCGTCTACGTCGACGCCTCCGCGATGGCGAAGCTTCTCGTCGGCGAGCGGGAGGGCGACGACCTGCGGGCATTCCTGGCGCCGGTCGCCCGCCAGGTCACGAGCATCGTCGGCCGGGTCGAAGTCGAACGCACGGTGGCTCGGCGGGCGCCGGCCCGGCTCGCCCACGTGGCCGGCCTGCTCGACGACCTCGTGATCGTGGGCCTCGAGCCCGAGATTGCGGCCGTGGCAGCGACGATCGGGCCGGCAACGCTCCGGACACTCGATGCGATCCATCTCGCGTCCGCCGCGGCCCTCGGCGTCGATCTCGAGGCGTTCGTCACCTACGACCGCCGCCTTGCGGAGGCGGCTCGGGCGCTCGGGATGCCGGTGGCGTCGCCGGGCGCCTGACGGCGGTCGGCATCGCGGCCGACGGTAGTCCATGATCCGGAACAATGGCAGCGCCTCGACCACCCTGATGAAGACGCACACGATCCGGGTTCGGCTCGACGAGCAGGGGCATCTCGTCCTGCCGCTCGAGCTGGTCGAGCGCTTCGGGTTCGTCGACGGGGCGGCCGTGCGCGTCGAGGAGCGCGGCGATGCGATCGCCTTCGGCCGGACCACCGCGAGCCTGGCCCGGGTCTACGTGGAGCCGACCACCCTCTGCAACCTCCTCTGCCGCACGTGCATCCGGAACGTGTGGGACGAGCCGCCGGGGATGATGTCGACGGAGACCTTCGCCCGGATCGTCGACGGCGTGCGGAGCCTCTCGCCCCTCCCGACCGTGTTCTTCGGCGGGTTCGGCGAACCCTTCGCGCATCCCGACCTCCTGGCCATGCTCGCCACGGCGAAGTCGGTCGGGTGTGCGGTCGAGCTCATCACGAACGGAACCATGCTGGACGAGCACACCAGGCACGAGCTCGTCCGGATCGGGCTCGACCGCCTGTGGGTGTCCATCGACGGGGCAACGCCCGAGAGCTACGCCGACGTCCGCCTGTGGGACGCCCTGCCGCAGGTGACCGAGGACCTCGCCCGGCTGCGGGAGCTGCGCATCGCGCATGGCTCCGGCCTGCCCCGGCTCGGCATCGCCTTCGTGGCCATGAAGCGGAACATCGAGGACCTGCCGGAGGTCATCCGCCTGGGGCAGAGGCTGGGCGCCGATCGCTTCTCGGTCAGCAACGTCCTGCCGCACACCCCGGAGATGCGGGAGCAGGTGCTCTACGCGCGGTCCATCGACGCGGAGGATGTCGAGCCCTCCCCGTGGGCTCCCGAGGTCTCGCTGGCCCGGATGGACCTCGACGAGCCGACCATCGAGCGCCTGGCCCGGGTGACGGCGGGGCGCAATGGACGTTCACTCCCGGGCCGGGCGGTGGGCGGGGGCGCGAACAGGTGCCCGTTCGTGGAGAAGGGGAGCGTCTCGGTTCGCTGGGACGGGGCGATCAGCCCCTGCCTGCCGCTCCTGCACACGCATCGCAGCTATCTCGACTTCCGGCCCCGGACGAGCCACGCCTTCTCGGTGGGGAACGTCAACGAGCGGACCCTGGCGGAGGCATGGAGCGACCCCGGCTACGTCGGGCTGCGCGAACGGCTCCTGGCCTTCGACTTCGCCCCCTGCACCACCTGCAACAGCTGCGACATGGCCGACGAGAACCTGGAGGATTGCTTCGGCAGCCCGACCCCGGCCTGCGGGGGCTGTCTATGGGCGCAGGGGTTCATCCAGTGTCCGTAGCCGCGGAATCCCTCGCCGCCGTCGACGCCGGCTCCTGACGAGCGGGGCCGCGTGACCGACCCGCTCCAGCCATCCAGCGAAAGGGATGGTGGCCGGAGCCACTAGCGAGAGTGATCGGCCCACCATCCCGGACTGGTATGCGCGCTCCGGCCCCCCGCTGTCAAGGCAGTCGCCCGCGCCCACCGGCCGCTGAAGCCAATCGCGCCGCTGAAGCAGCATCGACACAACGATGCTCCGGATCCGCCGCGCTACCGCTCTCGACGGCCACCGCCTTCGGCTCACGCTGACGAACGGCGACGTCGTCGAGCGCGACATCGGCGCGCTCCTCTGGGAGCCCGTCTTCGAGCCGCTCCGCCCGTCGCGAAGGGCCGGAGGTTACCTGCCGCACGTGCGGCGGGCCAGACCCTAGTCCCCGATCCGGTTCCAGAACTCGATGGGCACGCCCGCCTCCCGCAGGCGCGAGCCGGGATCGATGCCGCTGTGCGCGGCCGACCACGCGGCGAGGAGGCGCAGCGGGTCGTCGCCCTCGTCGCCGTCGAGTGCCGCAACGGTCGCTGGGACGGCGTCGGGCCCGACGACCCAGGCCCACTCGTACTCGGTGAGGCCGGCGCCGAAGATCCGCTCGACGCCCGGGCCGAGATCCTGGCCCTCGATGAGGATCCCGCCGTCGGGCCTGCGGGTCGCCTCGAGACGCCGGAGGCCGTCCGCGTCCCGCTGGTAACGGAGGGAGATGCTCGCGAGCGGGTCCTCCCGCGCTCCGTCGCCGCCCGTCACGCGGTCACCCGGAAGAGCTCGGCATGGATGACGCGGCCCTCGCGGACGAGCGCGCTGCCGGCGATCTTCGGGCCGGCCGGACGGAGGTCGAAGCCCTCCCCGATGGAGGGTCCGACGGGAGCGCCATCGAGCGCGGCGACCGCTCGCTCGATCATCCGACCGAGCGCGCCGGCGTCGGGGTGGCGATGGGCCGCGGCCGGGGCGATGCCGGCGGCGACGGCGCGGCGGTGGTCGAGATGGGCCGACACGGCCGCCTCGACCAGGCGCGGCCAGCTGGCCGCCAGGGTCGCGGGGTGGTCGAAGAGCTCGAGCGCGACGAGACGCCCGCCGACCGCGACGGCGAGACCCGTGGCCACGTCGGGGGGCGGGAACGCGTCGGCCAGGGGCCCGGCGTCATGCTGGTCCGCCTCGTACAGCTCATGGAGCGCCGAGGTCGCCGACTGCCGGCCGGCCCGCGCCTCCCGGCGGCCGATCTCCGCCCAGACCTCGCCCTGGTCGGCCGCGAAGGTCCGCGCCGCGGGCGCGGCGGCTGATTCGAACGCGGCCGCGCGGCGACGCTGCTCGCTCACCTGGGAGCTGACCATCGACCGGAGCGCGTAGTCGGCGGGCTGCCTGCATGTCGGCCGCCGATGGAGGGGTTCGAGCGCCTGCCTCGTGGTCCATGGCTGCATCCTCCCGTGTCGTCGTGCCAGCTTGGGTGGCACGGAGCGCCGAAACCGGTGTCGAGACGTCGCCACGGCTCGCCGTCACGGCGGCGATCCTGCCCACCGGCCCCGCCCGTCCTCTCGGGCGCGCGCTGGGCGGGTCCGGCGCCCCTCCTATCCGACGTCGCGCCAGTCGTCGGGAGGCGGGAGGGCTGCGCTGTCGCCCCGGTGCCACTCGCGGCCGCGGGCAGCCGCCTCGATGCCCCGGGCCGTCTCGATCATCGACGCCCGGGTCGACTCGGCGCGAACGGCGTCGTCGCGCACCCGGCAGAGGGCGTCGAGGCGCTTCTGGGCGTGGTCCAGCGCCTCGGCGGCCTCGACGAGGGCCAGGTTGCGGTCGTCTGGTGCGGCGAGGATCGCGAAGGCGGAACGCCGCTCGTCGTGGATTCGCGCCGCGTCGGCGATCCTGTCCGACAGGCGGGGGAACCACCTGGCGCGCGCGGCGCAGGCCTCCGCATGGGCCCCGACTGCGACGTCCGAACCGGCGCCCCCCTGCTCGGTCGCCCGCCGGAAGCGCTCGATGGCCGAACGCATTGCCTCCTCGTCGGGGTCGTCGTATCGCGCCGGCTCTCGTCGCCCGGGGTCGCCGTCCTCGCTAGCCACCACAGATCCTCCGCTGCCGGCGCTCGGTTCGCATCACCATGCGGTCGTCGCGCCATCTTGCCACGCCCACACCGCCCCGACCGGGGCGATCGCGCGGCACTTGCACGAGCCGCAGGCGCCGAGATCCGCGCCCCGGCGAAGTTGGCGATACGCGGCAGGTAAGGCGGGCGCCCTACGCTGCGTACGGTGAGCGCGAGTCCATGCTCTTCGCGTCACCCGCCGGCGCAGACGCCTCATCCTGAGGCGTCTGCGCCGGCGACCTTCGAGGACCTCCGGACGTTCGTCCTGCGCGACGGGTGGATCGAGGAGCCGAACCTCGCCCGGGGACGCGCCGGGACGGGCGATCAGTGGCGCTTCCGCAAGGAGAGTGCCGACGGGACCATCCGGCGGACGAAGGTACCGCACTGCCTCCGTGATGAGATCGGCGCCGACCTCTTCGGACACATCCTCCGGGACCAGCTGGGTGTCACCGAGGACCGGTTCTGGGCCGTCGTCCGCGGGTCTGCCACCGGTGCGGAGCCGCCCCCGGCGCAGGCCCCGGCGCTTCCCGGTTGGCTCGTCGAGCGACTGCTCCTCACCGTCGGCCTCGGCGAGGACGAGATCCGCGCCATGACAACGGACGAGGCTCGTGCCGCCTGGGAGGCCTGCCGGGCGCGGCCGCGCGGCCCGCGCGATGACGGCGGCGGTGTATGATGTATGCACCATGGAGCGCACGAACATCTACCTGGACGAACGAGAGGTCGCGGCCCTGCGGATGCTGAGCCGGCGGACTGGCCGTCCGGTGGCCGCGCTCGTCCGCGAAGCGGTCGACGCGTGGCTGGACGCCCGGGGCGTGCGCGTCGTCGCCGAGGACGAATGGACCCGGAGGTTCGCCGAGCTGCTCGGACGGCGCGGTCGCCTGGCGGCCGCCGAGGGCTGGAGCGACGAGCAGGTCGCGCCCGACATCGCCCGTGCGGTGGCGGAGGTGAGGAGGTCCCGGGCTGCGGGCCGTCGTTGACACGAACGTCTGGGTCTCCGGCCTGATCGTCCCCGGGGGCACCCCCGGTCGAGTTCTCGACGCGGTGCGCCGGGGCAACCTCGAACTCGTCGCCAGCTGGGAGCTCGCGCGGGAACTGGCCGCGGTGCTGCGCCGCCCTGAGATCCGGCGCTACGGCGTCACTGAGGCCGACATCGACGACGTCCTCGCCGTTCTGGGCCCGCTCCTGCCCGACGTCGACGTGGAGGTGGAGATCCGCGACCCGGACGACGCCGTCGTCGTGGGGGCCGCCCTCGCCGGCGCTGCCGACGTGATCGTGAGCGGCGACCGCGACCTGCTCGACGACGCCCGCCTCCGGTCCTGGCTCGCCGCCCGCGGCATCGAAGTCCTCACGCCGGCCGAGGTGCTGGCCCGGCTCGCCGGGACGCGGCGGGCATGACAACCACCGATCCGGCGGCGCTGCTTGCCGGCCTCGATCCGGCCCAGGTCGAGGCCGTCCGGATCACGCGCGGGCCGCTCGTCGTCCACGCCGGCGCTGGGTCGGGCAAGACGCGGGTCGTCAGCCACCGGGTTGCCTACGCGGTCGCAACTGGCGCCGTCGACCCCCGGCGCATCCTCGTCGTCACCTTCACCGACAAGGCCGCCGGCGAGATGGTGGGGCGCCTGGCGGAGCTCGGCCTCCCGGGCATCGCCGCCCGGACCTTCCACGCGGCGGCCCTGGCGCAGCTCCGGCACTTCTGGCCGCTGCACCACGACGGCGAGCCCGCGCCCGCCGTGCTCGACTCGAAGATCCCGATCGTCGGCCGCCTCGCCCGCGCGTTGCCGGGCGGCTACCGCTTCACCGCGGCGAAGGACCTGGCGGACGAGATCGAGTGGGCGAAGAGCCGGCGCCTCCTGCCGACGACGTACGCGAGCCAGGCCGGCGCCCGGACCCCGCCGATCCCGGTCGAGCTGTTCGTCCGCCTGTGGGCCGACTACGAGCGCGAGAAGGATCGAGCGGGCCGGCTCGACTTCGACGACATGCTCACCCGGACGGTCGACCTCCTGGAGTCCGACCCGGCGGCGGCCGCGACGGTCCGGGCGCGCTACGGCTGGTTCAGCGTCGACGAGTACCAGGACACGAACCCGCTCCAGCAGCGCCTCCTCGAGCTCTGGCTCGGCGACCGCGACGATCTGTGCGTCGTCGGTGACGAAGACCAGACGATCTACACCTTCGCCGGCGCGACGTCGGGGTTCCTGACGGGCTTCACGGACCGCTTCCCGGAGGCCCGCCAGGTGACCCTGGACCGCAACTACCGCAGCAGCCCGGAAGTCCTCGCCCTCGCCAACCGCCTCCTCGCCGCGCAGGGGCGGGGCAAGCGGCTCGTCGCGACGGAACCCTCGGGGTCGAAGCCGACGATCCGGCGCTGCGCCGACGGGGAGGCCGAGCTGGCGCTGCTCGTGACGACGATCCGTCGGCTGATCCGTGACGGCGTGCCGCCCGCCGAGATCGCGGTCCTGGTCCGGATCAACGCCCAGATCCCGCCGCTCGAGGCGGCCCTCACCAGGGCCGGGATCGCGTTCCGCGTCCGCGGGCAGCGCTTCTTCGAGCGGCCCGAGGTGCGCGAGGCGCTCCGGCTCCTGCGTCCGCTGCCGGCGGCGGGGCGCGGGGCGGAGGTGGTCGACGCCCTGGAGGCGCGCCTGCGGGCGGAGCTCGGCTTCGACCCCGACGGCGAGGCCGCGGGCGCGGAGGCGCGCGAGCGGACGGCGGCGCTGGCGCTGGTCCTGGAGATCGCCCGGGAGGCGGTCGCCGGGCGCGCGGGGAAGCCGGCGCTCGACCCGCGGGACCTTCTCGCCGACTTCGCGGCGCGGGCCGCGGCCGAGGCGGAGGGCTCGGCCGACGGCGTGAACCTGCTCACCCTCCACCGGGCGAAGGGGCTCGAGTGGGACGCCGTGCTGCTCCCCGGGCTGGAGGAGGGAACCCTGCCGATCCGGCAGGCGGCCGATGACGACGACGCGCTCGCGGAGGAGCGGCGGCTCCTCTACGTGGGACTGACGCGCGCCCGTCGCCACCTGGCCCTCTCGTGGGCGGAGCGGCGGGTCGGGTCGGGCGATCGCGAGGCGCGGCGACGCCCGAGCCGGTTCCTGCGCGCGCTGGAGGCCGGGCGCCCGGGCGCGGCGGCGGGGGCGGGAGCGGTGCCGGGCCCGCCTGGCCTCCGTAAGCCTCGGGTGACTATTCTGCCGGGGCCCGCGGTCGTCGCCTCGTCCGTGGGACGCCCCACGGACGAGGCGCTCATGGCCGACTTGCGCGCGTGGCGGTCGGCGCGCGCCCGCGCGGACGACGTGCCCGCCTACGTCGTCGCCCACGACGTGCTGCTGGCCGCGATCGTGGAGGAGCGACCGGGGTCGCCGGCGACCCTGCGGCGGATCAAGGGGATGGGCCCCGCCAGGCTCGATCGCTACGGCGAGGAGATCCTCGCGCTCCTCGCGCGCCACTGAGCTCCGCGCCTGCGGCGTCTCGGGTCAGTCCGGCTCGGCCCGATGGTCGCGGAGGGCGTTCGCGGGCGCCTACAATGAGCCCCCGGCCCCCGGCGGCCTTCGAACCGTCTGGCCTTGTCGGGGCCGGGGAGCCCGCCCGGCCCGTCAACCCCGTTCGCGCTGCAGGCGGAGGAGGGTCCTCGTGTCGTCCGTCGACAAGGTCGCGCTCTTCACCAACGAGTACCCGCCGCACGTGTACGGGGGCGCGGGCGTGCACGTCGAGTACCTCAGTCGCGAGCTGGCCCGACTCGTCCCGGTCGAGGTCCGTTGTTTCGGGAGCCAGGACGTGGAGGAGCCCAACCTGCGGGTCCGGGGGTACGAGGCGTGGGCCGAGGCGCGGCAGGACACCGACCCACGCTTCGGCGGCGCCCTGGACGCCTTCCAGCGCAGCCTGGCGATGGCCAAGGACACCCTGGACGCCGACGTCGTCCACTGCCACACGTGGTACACGGACATGGCCGGTTTCCTGGCCAAGAAGCTGTGGGGCATCCCGCTCGTCCTGACCACCCACTCGCTGGAGCCCCTGCGGCCGTGGAAGGTGGAGCAGCTGGGCAACGCCTACGGCCTCTCCGCCTGGATGGAGCGGACGGCCATCGAGGACGCCGACGCGGTCGTCGCGGTCTCGCAGGAGACCCGCAACGACGTCCTGCGCCACTTCTCGGTGGCGCCCGAGAAGGTCCACGTGATCCACAACGGGATCGACCTCCAGCAATACCGCTTCGATCCCGCCGTGGATGCCCTCCTGGAGCACGGGATCGATCCGGACCGCCCGTACGTGCTGTTCGTCGGCCGCATCACGCGCCAGAAGGGGATCATCCACCTCGTCAACACGATCCCGTCGATCGACCCCTCGCTCCAGGTGGTCCTGTGCGCGGGCGCGCCCGACACCCGCGAGATCGGCGACGAGATGACCGAGCGCGTGGCCGAGATCAGCGCCGGCCGGGCCGACGTGATCTGGATCCGGGAGATGGTGCCGCGCGGGCAGGCTATCCAGCTCTACTCGCACGCGGCGGTCTTCTGCTGTCCGTCCGTCTACGAGCCGTTCGGCATCATCAACCTCGAGGCCATGGCCTGCGAGACGGCCGTGGTGGCGTCGGCGGTCGGCGGCATCCCCGAGGTGGTGGTCCCGGACGAGACGGGGCTGCTGGTCGACCTCGAGATCAAGGCGGGAACGTTCGACCCGGTCGACCCGGCGAGGTTCTCCGCCGACCTGGCTGCGGCGATCAACCGGGTCGCCCTCGATCCGAGCCTGCGCGAGCGGTTCGGGCGGGCGGGGCGGCGACGCGTCGAGGACCACTTCAGCTGGGCCGCGATCGCCCAGCAGACGATGGACCTCTACCGGTCGCTGGTCGCGGGCGGGTAGCAGGTGGCGGGTGGCGCCCGGCCCGCCGGGAGATGGCACACCGGGGAAGAGCCGCCGATTGCGCAGGAGCGTGCACCGTGAGCAGGACTGAAGGCCGGAGCCGCGTCGTGATCGATGGGGTGACCCCCCGCGTCGACGGCGGCGAGTTCCCGATCAAGCGGATCGTGGGCGACGCGGTGGTCGTCGTGGCCGTCGCCTACGCCGACGGCCACGACGCCCTCTGGTGCGTGCTCCTCCACCGCCGGGAGGTCGACACCGAGTGGACCGAGACGCCGATGGAGCCGCTGGTCAACGACGGTTGGCGGGCCGCGTTCACGGTTCCCGAGATCGGCCGGTACCGGTACACCGTGATGGCCTGGGTGGATCACGTCGCGACCTGGTCACGCGACCTGGCGAAACGTCTCGCCGCGGACGGGGACGTGGCGGTGGACCTGCTCATCGGCGCAGCGCTGGTGGAGGCCGCCGCCGGGCGGGCGTCCGGAAGCGACGCCCGCCGCCTCTCGGAGATCGCCGGGGCCCTCCGCGGGGGCGGCGCCGAGGGCGCGCGCGCGGCGCTCGCGCCGGACCTGGCCGGCCTGGCGGCCCGGCACGCGGAGCGGCTCTTCGCCACCGTCGCGCCGGAGCTCACCGTGGTGGTCGACCGCGAGCGAGCCCGCTTCGGCGCGTGGTACGAGCTGTTCCCGCGCTCCGCCGCGACCGAGCCGGGCCGCCACGGCACGTTCCGGGATGTCGAGGATCGCCTGGCCGACGTGGGCGCGATGGGATTCGACGTGCTCTACCTGCCGCCGATCCACCCGATCGGCCGCTCGTTCCGCAAGGGCCCCAACAACGACCCGGGTGCGGGGCCCGACGACCCGGGCAGCCCATGGGCGATCGGCGCCGCCGAGGGCGGCCACAAGGCCGTCCACCCGGAGCTCGGCACGCTGGAGGGCTTCCGGCACCTGGTGGCGCGGGCGGCGGAGCACGGCATCGAGCTGGCCCTCGACCTCGCCTTCCAGTGCTCGCCCGACCACCCCTACGCGAAGGAGCACCCGGAGTGGTTCCGGCAGCGCCCCGACGGGACGATCCAGTGCGCCGAGAACCCGCCCAAGAAGTACCAGGACATCTACCCCTTCGACTTCGAGACCGCCCACTGGCGGGAGCTGTGGGACGAGCTCAAGAGCGTCGTGGACTTCTGGATCGACCAGGGCATCCGGATCTTCCGGGTGGACAACCCGCACACCAAGCCGTTCGCCTTCTGGGAATGGCTCATCGCGGAGGTGAAGGCGGCCCATCCGGAGACGATCTTCCTGGCCGAGGCGTTCACCCGTCCGAACGTGCTCTACCGCCTGGCGAAGCTCGGTTTCGCGCAGTCCTACAACTACTTCCCCTGGCGCAACAACAAGGAGGAGCTGACCGAGTTCGTCACGGAGCTCACGCAGTCCCGGGTGCGCGAGTTCTTCGGCCCCAACCTGTGGCCGAACACCCCGGACATCCTGCCCGAGTACCTCCAGTACGGCGGCCGGCCGGCCTTCGTGTCGCGCTTCGTCCTCGCGGCGACCCTCGGTCCCAGCTACGGGATCTACGGCCCCGCGTTCGAGCTGTCCCTCAACTCGCCGCTCGCCCAGGGCAGGGAGGAGTACCTGCACTCCGAGAAGTTCGAGATTCGGTCCTGGGACGTCGACCGGGGCGGGAGCCTGGCCGGGCTGATCGGCCGGGTCAACCGGATCCGGCGGGAGAACGCCGCCTTCCACTCGAACGACAACCTGCGCTTCCACCACGTCGACAACGACCAGCTCATCGCGTATACGAAGAGCACGGCCGACCTGTCCAGCCAGGTGCTGGTGGTGGTCAACCTGGATCCCCACCATGTCCAATCCGGGTACGTGGAGCTGCCGCTGGACGAGCTGCGGATCGACCCCCACCAGCCCTACCAGGTCCATGACCTGCTGACCGACGCCCGCTACCTCTGGCACGGCCCGCGCAACTACGTCGAGTTGCGCCCGGCCACCTCCCAGGCGAACATCTTCGCCATCCGGCGACGGGTCCGCAGCGAGGCCGACTTCGACTACTACCTCTGACCGTTGACGGCCCACCTCGGCGGCCGAGCCTGCCCTCGCCCGGGGGCCCGCGATCCAGCGTGCCGACCATGGTCGGCGCTGACTGCCGCTGGGAACTCCTCTGGAGGAACGCCGCCCGAGCCGTCGTGACAGAGAAGCTGGCACGGGCCCGGCGCAGGATCGGGCCATGACCACCCCGGAGGACCCGCCGCTGCCGCTTCAGGAGCGGGATGCCCCAGAGGCGGCTCATGGTGACCGTCTCGTCGAAGGTCGTGACCATCGGGTAGATCGGCGGGCGGGGGACGGGCGGGGGGGGCCGCGGCCGGTGGGGCTCGATCGTACCCGCCGCGCAGGGGCGTGGTCACTCGCCGCGGCGGGCGCAGCGGATCGCCCAGCGGCCGTCGAGATCCTGGCGGGCGCCCTCGATCTTCCCGGCGCGGAGCAGCTGGCCGAGCGCGCTTGCCGGCCGCGACGGGTCCTCGCCGAGCAGGCGCCGGACGGCACCCTCGGCGTTGGCCTGGGTCGGCGTGATCTGAAGGGCGGGCTCCCCGCAGGCGATGCGCTGCAGGAGGTTGTTGAGCCGGGCCAGGTCGTCGTCGGAGTAGTCGCCCGGGCGCCGGCGGGGCCCGGGGCCGGCGGCAGCGGAGGCCGACTCGGCCGGCGCGACCGGCTCCGTGGTGGAGCCCGTGACCCCGTCGGCCCGGGGCCTGCCGCCGGGCCGACGGCGGTTCGCGAAGGGGAGCACGAGCGAGATGTCCGGGAGGGTGGCCGCCGCCGTCGCCGGGACCGCCGCGGCGAACGCCTCCAGGAGCGCGTCCTCGTACTCCTCGACGGCGTCGGTCGCGGCCCACCAGAGCCGCCCGCGCTCGAACCCGCGCAGGGCCTTGAGCCACTGGCCCGCGGGGTTGGGCCGCGCGTCCCCGAGCGGCGTGGCGGCCATCCCCTCGATGCGCCGGCCGAGTGCCTTCGCCGAGCCGACGTAGACGACCGTCTCACCCGGGAGCCACCACGCGGCGAGCCGTGCCGCCAGGGCCTTGCCGGTCGGTCGCTCTCCGTCGACGCGCAGCGTCTCGACGCGGGCCAGCCAGGTCCCCACGGCCGAGATGTCGATGGGGGCGCGCTCCGCCGGCGCCGGCCACTCGACGACGAAGACCCCCGGCCCGGCCGCCCGGATCGGCGTGCCCCAGCGGGCGGGCCCGTCGGGCGTCAGGCCGACGGCGCGGAAGAGGGCGCCGGGTTCGATCGGCACCCGGCTACCCGGCCACGACCGCGGCGAGCGCGTCGGCGAAGGGCCCGAAGGTCGCCGAGGTGAAGCCCGCGACGTTGATCCGGCCCTTCCCGACCACGTAGACGGCGTGCTCATCGCGCAGGCGCGCGACCTGCTCGAGGGAGAGCCCGAGGAGGGCGAACATGCCCCGCTGCGTCGCGATCGGGGTCCAGTCCCCGGGGATCCGGCGCGAGGTCAGGGCCTCGACCAGGCGCGCCCGGTTCTCCTTGATCCGCGTCCGCATCCCGGCCAGCTCCACCTCCCACTGGGCCCGCAGCGCCGGGTCGCCCAGGATCGTGGTCACGATGTCCGCGCCGTGGGAGGGCGGGTTCGAGTAGTTCGAGCGGATCGCGATCTTCACGTTGCTCTGGGCCGCCGCCGCGTCCTTCTCGGAGCGGGCGACGACCAGCAGCGCGCCGACCCGCTCGTTGTAGAGGGCGAAGTTCTTGGAGAACGACGTCGAGATCAGGAGCTCGGCCCCCGGCCGGATCAGCCCCTCCATCCAGTCGGCGTCCTCGCGGATTCCATCGCCGAAGCCCTGGTAGGCGAAGTCGACGAACGGCAGCAGGCGGCGCTCCTCGACGAGGTCGCCGATCGCGTGCCAGAGGGCAGGGGAGGGGTCGACGCCGGTCGGGTTGTGGCACGAGCCGTGGAGGAGGACCGTATCTCCGGGGGACGCCTCGCCGAGGGCGGCGAGGAGCGCCTCCTCGTCGATCCGCCGGCCCGAGGGGTCCGTGTACGGGTAGGTCCGGATCCGGAAGCCCGCCAGGGTGAAGAGCTGGGGGTGGTTCGGCCAGGTCGGCTCGCTCATCCAGATCGTCGCCGAGGCCCCGGCCTGGCGCAGGAAGTCGGCCGCGACCCGCAGCCCGCCCGTGCCGCCGGGCGTCTGGCTGACCGCGACCTTGGCGCTCGCGGCGAGCTCGTGGCCCTCCCCGAAGACGTACGCCCGGACGGCGTCGCGATAGGCGGCGTCGCCGTCGATGGGGCGGTAGAGCTTCGTGGCGCCCTTGGCCAGGATCCGCCGCTCGGCCTCCGTGACCGAAGGAAGGACGGGCGTGGTCCCGCTCTCGTCGACGAAGACGCCCGACCCCAGGTTGATCTTGCCGGGCCGCGGGTCGGTCCGGTAGGCCTCGGTCAGGCCGAGGATCGGGTCGGGCGGGGCGGGGACCCGGGAAAGGGAGGGAAGGGCCATGGCGCGGGATCTCCTGGGGCGTCGAGGGGGCGTGGGGGCGGGGGCGCGCCGTCGCGCAACTGTAGCGGAACGGCGACCCTTGACCGGCGAGGCCAATGCGGCACGCCGATGAGGCACAATGCGGATCCAGCCCCTGGCATCACGCGGGCGGCTCACGCAAGGGAGGACGCGGCTCATGTCCCGACCGGGCTTCTTCCGGGTCGCCGTCGCCGGCGCGCTCACGCTCTCCCTCGCCGCGTGCGGCGGCGCGGCCACTCCCACGCCGGCACTCACGCCCGTGCCCACGGCCGCGGCCACGCCGACGGCCGCGCCGACGCCCGCGCCGACGCCCGCCGCCGCGGACGTCGCGAAGGAGTTCCTCACCCGCCTCGTCGCGGCTCGCACCGGCATCATGGCGATCTCCGGGACCATCACGGTGGACACCGTGGAGGTGCCGATCTCCGGGACCATCACCATCAGCGGCCTGGACTCGCAGTCCAGCATGACGCTCGAGACCCCCGGCGCGAGCCAGACCCAGGAGTCGATCCGGGTCGGCACGCAGCAATGGAACCGCTCGGCGGGCGGGCCGTGGGTGCTCAACCCGAAGCCCAACGACCGGGCGAAGTCGCTCTCCGCGTTCCTCCAGACGCTGACCTCGCTCGAGGATCGGGGCACGGCGCCCAAGGGGGGCCGGCAGCTCCACCGCCTGGTGCCGCCCGCCTCCGTGACGATCTCGGCTGAGGCGCTGGGGTTCAACAACCCGGGCGTGCAGGACGCGAAGGTCTCGATGGAGTTCTGGGCCGAGGACGACGGCACGCCCGCGGCGTGGTCGTTCGACGTCGCCTGGAACCAGGCGAGCGGCACCGCCACGGTCCCCGCCCGCCTCGTGATGGACTTCGACCTGGCCGGGCTGGGCAAGCCGGCGACGGTCGCCGCGCCCGAGGACGCCTGGGAGCGGTTCGTATCCGAGCGGTTCGCCTATTCGATGGCCCACCCGGCCGACTGGACGGTCAACGAGGCGGAGGGCCAGGACTCGTATCTCGTCGACGGGACGCCCTACGTGACGGTCTCACCCTCCTCCCTGCCGGGCTACACCCTGGAGCGATATGCGCAGGAGCTGCTCGCCCTGTACGAGGAGCAGCTGGGAGCGACCCCCGAGACGACCGAGGAGATCGCCCTGGGCGGCCAGCCGGCCCGCTTCTTCACGTATCACTTCAAGAACGACCAGGGCGTCGAGGTCTACCTGGCCGACGCGATCACGGTGCGGGGCGACGCGGCGTGGGAGGTATTCCTGACCGAGCAGGCCGGCTCCGAGGCGGACGATACGCCGGTCTTCGCAGCGATGCTCTCGACGTTCGCCTTCACGAACTAGCCTGCGGCCGCGCCGCGCGCGCCCGGTATCCTGCGCCCATGCGCCTGCTCGCCCTCACCTGCGAGGTCCTCGCCCGCTCCGTCTACCTGTGCGCCGCGCGCTCGCCCCACGTCGTGGACGTCCATCTCAACCGCAGGGGCCTCCATGACGACCCCCCGAACCTGCGCGCGATCCTCCAGGGGGAGATCGACGCGCCCGGCGCGGGCGACGGAGCCGGCGCGCCCGGCGCCGCCGCCGCCCCCTACGACGCGATCGTCCTCGCCTACGGCCTGTGCGGGGCCGCGACCGCCGGGCTGCAGGCGGGGTCGATCCCGCTCGTCGTGCCCCGGGCGCACGACTGCATCACCCTTTTCCTGGGCTCGCGCGACCGCTACACCGCCGAGTTCACGGGCCACCCCGGCACCTACTGGTACGTGCAGGACTTCGTCGAGCGGTCCGACGACGGGGGCGCGTTCGCCGGGATGGGGGCCGTCTCCGACGCCGAGGCGCGCGCCACGTACGAGGCGTACGTGGCGAAGTACGGGGAGGACAACGCCGCCTACCTCATGGAGGCGCTGGGCGGCTGGAGCTCGCACTACGACCGGGCGGCGTTCGTGGACATGGCGGTCGCCGATGCGCGGGTCGCTGTCGCCGCCGAGGCGCGGGCGCGCGACGACGCCGAGCGACGCGGCTGGGCCTTCGAGAAGCTGGCCGGCGAGCTGATCCTCGTACGCCGCCTCATCGACGCCGACTGGGGCCCCGAGGACTTCCTCGTCCTCCAGCCCGGCGAGCGCCTGGCGATGTCCTACGACGAGGCGGTGATCCGGGCCGAGCCCGCGGGCTGACCGCTCGCCGCGACGGCGCCCCGCGCCGACGCGGCGTCGGCCGGGTCAGGGCCCGGCCGCGACGACGAGTGGGACGACGTCGGCGAGCGCGGTGACGTGAACGTGGCCGCGCTCGCCGCAGAGCCGGTACGGATCGAGATGGACCGGCGTCACGCCCGCGGCGATGGCGCCCGCCACGTCGGCGCGCGCCGAGTCGCCCACGTGGATGGTCTGCTCCGCCGCCACGCCCAGCGCGCGCAGCGCGAGCTCGAAGATACGGGGGTCGGGCTTCTCGTACCCGACGACCGTCGAATCTACGACGACCCCGACCTCGACCCCGGGCCCGGCGCCGACCTGGCACACGCCCAGCTCCCGCAGGAGCGGCTCCACGCGGCCGTCCGCGTTCGACACGATCCCGATGGGGATCCCGACCCGCGCGAGCGCCCGCAGCGCGGCGGTGGCCGCCGCAATCGGGCGCGACCAGATCGTGGAGCGGAACGCGGCCACGAGCGCGGGCAGCGCCGCGTCGAGCTGCGCCGCGGGGACGCCCGCCGCCTCGAAGTAGGCGGCCACGTAGGGGCGCCACAGCTCGACCTCGGTCGAGCGGTCCCAAGCCGCGATGGCTGCGTAGTGAGCGGCGTCGAGGCGGCCGGGATCCACGGCGATCCCGGCGCGCGCGCCGGCCGCGACGATCTCGGCGTGGTCGGGGAGCACGAAGACGCCGCCGACGTCGAGGAGGACGGCGTCGACCCGCCCGGGCAGCTGCGTCGCCACCAAGGGACGCGTGCGAGGCGCCGGGGTCGCCACCCCCTATGCCATGCCGACGGCCGTCTTGGCCACCCCGACCGCGCTGGCGGCGTCGGGGGCGTAGCCGTCAGCGCCGATCGATGCCGCGTACTCGGCCGTGACGGGGGCCCCGCCGACGATGACCTTGACGTCGCCGAGGTCGGCGGCGCGGACCGCGGCCACGACGTCCTTCATGCCGACCATGGTGGTTGTCAGGAGGGCCGACACCCCGACGAGCGACGCCCCGTGCTCCTTCGCGGCCGCGACGAACGCCTCGGGGCTGACGTTCGTGCCGAGGTCCACGACCTCGATGTTGGCGCCCTTCCACATCATCGCCACGAGGTTCTTGCCGATGTCGTGGAGGTCGCCCTTGGCCGTCCCGATGACCGCCGTGTGCTCGGGCCGAATGCCGGCCGCGGTGAGGACCGGCTCGAGGATCGTCGTCGCCTCCTTCATCGCCCGGGCGCTGATGAGCATCTCGGGGACGTAGATCTCGTTGCACTGGAACTTGTGGCCGATGACCTCCATCGCCTTGGTCATCGCCTCGAGGACGGACCTGGGGTCCACGCCCTCGGCGACGGCCTCCCGCGTGATCGCCGTCGCCGTCGCCCGGTCGCCGGCCTCGATCGCCGCTGCGAGGGCCTCGAGATCCGCCATGGGGGTGCTCCCTTCTCGCTCGTCGTCGGTTCGTGGGTCGGGCGTTCGAAAGTCAGGGTGCCGAGGCTCAGGCGAGCTCGCCGGCGCGGTAGGCGGTGAGGAACGCCATCCCGAACGCGTCGCGCCCGGTCAGGAGGTCGGCCGCGAGCATACCGGCCCGGTCCCCTCGGTCCCGGGTGAAGACCAGGCGCGGGTCGCTCGCCACGGGATCGATGATCCCACTGTCGGCGCCCGCCTCGGCCGCGAGGTCGATGAAGACGTCGTTGAGGAGCTTGCGGAGGGGAAGGCCGAAGCTCACGTTGGAGAGGCCGCCGGTGAGGTGGATCGCTGGCCCGTAGGTCGCCCTGAGCGTGCGGATCGCCTCCAGGAACCAGGTGCCGACCTCGGGCTCCACGGCGACCGGCAGTACCAGCGGGTCCACGTGCAGAGCGCCGAGGGCCATCCCGCGGCGCGTCGCCTCGTCGACGATCCGGGTCGCGTTCGCCACCCGCTCGGCCGCCGACGCCGGCATGCCGTGCTCGCCGCTGGCGCTCAGGACCACGGCGCACCCCTCGGCCGCGGCCAGGTCCAGGACGTCGAGCCGCTCGAGCGAGGCCGAGTTCAGGAGCGGGGCCCCGCGCGACCGCGCCGCGGCCGCGAGGCCGGCGCGGAGCACCTCGGGCGCCGAGGAGTCGAGCGCGAGGGCCGCCGGGGTGGCGTCCTCCACCGCGCCGACGAGCCAGCGGATCGCTCCGACGCGCGTCTCGAGGTCGTTGCTCGCCTCGTCCACGTTGAGGTCCAGGTAGTCGGCCCCGGCCTCGACCTGGCGGCGGGCGAGGAAGCGGACGTAGCCACGGCCCAGCGCGGCGTCGACCCCGCCGGTCAGCCCGGCGAGGACCGCGGCCTTGACGTGCTTGACCTTCTGCCTCGCGCCCGCGCCGTCGAGGGCAGCATCGGGGACCGGCAGGAGCCGCTCGGCCCCCTCGTCGTCGGTGAAGGGGAGCGCCGGCCAGCCGTCCGCCAGCGACGCGACCCGGGCACCGCTCCGGAGCAGGACCCGGGTGGCGTGGATGTTCTCGCCGATGACGACGAACGGGCCGCGGACGGTGTCGGTCATGCCGGGTCTCCTTCGACGTCCCCGCCGACCAGCTCGGCGGCGACAATGGCCGCGGCGGCCGCTGCCTCGGCGGCGGCGCGCGATGTGCCATTGTCGGGCCGGTCAGCGTGCGCTTTCTCCCGTGGCCCCAGGCGTGCCGTCAGCGGGCACGGGCTTCATGGGTGTAAGTCGAGAAAGCCCTTCTCGCGCATCAGCGGGCGTGGATCCACCAGGTTCTTGTGCAAGGCAGCCTTGTCGGGCAAGCCCAGCGCCAGGGCCATCAACTGGGTGAAGTAGAGCACCGGCAACGGTTCTGCCAAGCCCATCTGGAACTGGCGCGCATCCAGGTTGAGGTGGCAAAGCGGGCAGGCGACCACGACCACCTCGGCGCCCGCCGCCCGCGCCTGCTCGATCAGGTTGCCGCTCAGCCGCAGGACGATGTCCGGACGCGTCAACGAGTGGGCCGCGCCGCAGCAGGCGGTCTTGTACGACCAGTCCAGCACCTCGATGCCGACGGCCGCCATCAGCCGGTCCATGTCGGTCGGGTTCTCAGGGTGTGGCGCCTCGGTCACCTGGGGCGGGCGCGTCAGCAGGCAGCCGTAGTAACAGACGGCGCGCAGCCCGGTCAGCGGGCGCTTCACCTTCTCGGCGATCACCTGTGGCCCGACATGCCGGGTGATCGTGTCGATGAAGGTGCTGACGCGCACGCCAGCCTGGCCCGCGCCGCCCGGCGCGCCGCGGCCGGCGGCCATGTCTTCCGGGTCCTGGCGGGTTTCGTGCTGCGCGGTCTTGTGGCGGTTGAAACAGGCCGCGCACGGCATTGTCACTTCGCTGAAGCCGCTCTGCTCGACCAGTGCGAGGTTCTCCAGCGGCAGGCGCAGCCCGGCCTCCGGATCGGCGCGATGGGCGGCCGAACTGCCGCAGCATCCCCAGCCCTTGGGCTCAATCAGGACCAGGCCCAACGCTTCGGCGACAGCGCGTGCCGAAACGTCGAATTCCGTCGCCGTCGAATGGAGCGAGCAGCCGGGGTAGTAGGCCACCGCGTGCGGGGCGCCGAGAACCGGCTTGGGCCGGTGCGGGGCACGCGTCGAGCGTGGGAGGAGCGCCAGCTTGCGCTTGCGCATCATCCTGATACCCAGGTCCAGGTC
>Ga0315284_10001822_pt1 | contig 30350 bp, 32 predicted proteins | sample YL17G09_16_MG_FD_203696 | JGI IMG/M metagenome (GOLD analysis project Ga0315284, IMG submission 203696) | Sediment microbial communities from Yellowstone Lake, YNP, Wyoming, USA - YL17G09_16 | ecosystem: Environmental > Aquatic > Freshwater > Lake > Sediment | place: USA: Wyoming | collected...
GCCACCGATGATCGACGACGGCCGCCTCCTGGTCCTGCTGGGCGTGCTCGGGCTCGCCGGCACCGCGATGGCGCGCGGCAGCCGAGGTGCCGTACGACGAGGCCGGACGGCAGCCGAGCGGTTCAGGATCCTCACGCCCTTCTCACTCGAAGAGCGACTCGAGCGCGGACCGGTAGGGAGCGGCCGGATCGACACCCGGTGGACCTGGAACGTCGATGTTCCAGGAAAAGGTCGCGTGCACGCGCTCAACCTCCACTTCCGACCCCAGAAGATCGAGGCGATCTGGGACCGGAAGACGAAGCAGGTGATCTTCTGGTCGATCGCAGACTGGAGCCCGAACACCCAGATCGAGGTCCTAACGGAGGACGGCGACCAGTTGATGTCGTGGAACCCACTCGATCCGAAGGAGCGCGTCCCGTTCAGCGAGGAACTGCCGCGGCTCGAGGCGCTGATGGATCGGCTCTACGCCGAACGGACTGGGAGCCGCGGGGTTGTGCGTGCCGGTCGGGCCAAGCAGGGCACCTACAAGCTCACCCGGGTCGACTTTCGACCCCGGACGCGACCCGGGTTCTACCAGCGCGGAAAGGACGTGATCCGCATCGACTTCGTCGAGCACACCGAACCCCAGCAGGGCCGCCCGCTCGGCGTCGCCGACTGGTATGTGATCGGCGTCGCCACCTTGACCGGTGCGAACAAGGACGGCCCTTCGCCGGGGACCCAGGCCACGAGCCTCGAGATGAAGGTCTACGAGCTCCACCAGGCGGGCTACAAGCGCATGAACCCGGACAAGCTCAAGCCGGCCTGGAAGGCCTGGTTCGACAAGCATCCGAAGTTCGAACCCGAACCGTTCGAACGATGATGAGCGTCGGAAGAGTCAAGGAAGTGATAGATCATCCATCCAACAGGAACTTCTGGAGCAGATGATGGCCGGCGGAACCCGATTCAACGACGAGATCATCCTGTCCCTGGCCGCCCGGTTCGAGCGGACCCCTGCACCATCGACACCGGACGCCGTACGCGGAGCCGTGTTCCTCTCGGATGGTTCGGGCGGACTCCTGGTCGACCATCTGTACTACCGCTACCCGAGCAACGGAGCGTTCGTAGACCTGTTGGCGGGCGGGGGTAGCGGAGGCTCGGCCGTGAGCTGGCCGCTCGGCGTGCCCTGGTCGACGATCGACGCTACCCTCGACACCCTCGGACGCCTCGCGATCGTCCTCGTAGAAGGAGACCCGACGGGGGTTCCCCGCCTGATGACGAAGTCTGCAGATCCGTCGGGGTTGACCGATCTCGGCCGGATCGTGTTCATCGGAGTCACCCCGGGGGCAGCGGCGACACCGGCTCCCGGACCGGTCCTCATCGACTTCGACGCGACGGCCGGGCTCGAGTTCCAGCTCGGGATCGGCGGCGGACTGACGTCGCAGAACATCCTCTGGCGGTACGGCGCGCGCCTTGGATCGGGCGCCGGCCCCATGGAGCACGTCCGGTTCGACTTCGACGGCGGCGGCCTCGCGCCTCAGCCCGGCTACACCGGTGACGCCGTGCGCCTCGGGAAGGGCGACACGAGCACGATCGCGCTCAGCAACGGCGCCCGGATCGGAGACGCTGGCCTCACCGACGCGATGATCATCGTGACCCCGTTCGCCGGCGCGCCCCCCTACGTACTGCAGGTGTTCGCGGTCAGCGGATCCATCATCGGACCCCGGAGCTTCTCGACGGCCCCAGCGAACCCGTTCGCACCGTACGGGATCCCTGTGAGCTTCGACGGCTCGGTCCAGTATGATCCGGGAGCCCACGTCGCCGGTTCGTTCTCGATCCCCACGCTGCTCGATGCCGCTGCGCGCGATTCGTTTGATCCGACGATCACGGGGATCCTCACAGCCACGGACGTGCAGGGGGCGATCGATGAACTCTCTGTTGTCCCTGCCGGCGGCAGCCCTGACGGCTACTACTTGACCTTCAACGCCAACGCTCCCGCGGACAGCGGCTCTGTGTTCACGACGTGGGCAGCCCTACAAGTCGTTGCCGCTGCGCTCGTAGCCGCTGGCAGTTCGTTTCGGATCTTCATCGCCTCGGATCTGACCTTCCCCGTGGGACCGAGCTTCATCGGACAGGGGCTGTTCGCTGCAATCGCGGACCCGAAGTGGTTCATCGACGTCCCCGACGGTGTCACCTGGATCCCTTCGGCGATCGACTTCGCGGTCGACGGCTCGCTGTTCATCAACTTCGGTGCGGCCACCACGCGGGTCCTGACGGCAGGCGCGATCCGGTTCACGATCGCCAATGGCGCATTCCCGCAGGCCGGTTTCGGATCCCTCATCGCGCCATTCCTCATCAACGGCGGTGGTGGCGAAGGCGGCGGCGGAGCCCACGAGATCATCGTGACCTCGGGGGCGACGATCGACACCAGCATCCTGCCTCTGATCGAGGCGGACTCGGACGACACGTCGATCCGCGTGTTCATCGAGGATCAGTCGACCACCATCTCGCCCGCGACGTTCGGACAAGCGATCGGTGGGACGGGGACCCTGAGCTTCTTCTGGCGCGATCCGACCGTGCGCACGGGGACGATCGAGTCCTCCGACCAGACGACGACGTGGCTTGGCGGCCCTGTGAAGTACATGCAGCGCCTGTTCCCGTTCACGGGGCAGGTCGCAGCGGCGGGAGGGTTGACCCGCGCTTCGGACTCGGGCGCTGAACGCGTCATCGCGACGTGCTCGATCCCAGGACCCTGGCTGAACGAGACGAACCTGACGGCGCGCCTCCGCTTCGCGATCCTGTGCACGCTCTCGGACGGCGGGGTGGCACCGAATCCCAGCCTCAACGCTGTGTACGTTCGGGTGCGCCTCGGCGTTGGCGGGCCCCTCTTGTACGAATCAGGACCCTCGAACATGGTGGTTGACGGCGTTGACGTCGTCGACTTGACAGTGCGCACGGTGACGCCCGGTGCAGCAGGCGTCGTGGACGTGTTCGGCTTCCGGTCGAACGTGCCCTTCGATGGCGGTGGCACCGCGGGATCGTTCATCAACGCTGGCGTCGCGGTGCCCTTCGCCCTGCCGTTCAGCGTCGATGTCGTTGTCACCGTGACCTTCAACCTGGGCAACGACGGCGGGCTGAACGTGTTGCGCTGCGACGGCGCGACGCTCGACCTCGCGGGCGCTGCGGTCATTCCGTAGCCTCTTGCAGCCCTGCAGCCCCACCACAGTGCCGGGTAAGTAACCTCGGCAAAAGGATGGTCCTCCTCATGTCTACTCGCGTGCGCCACCTCATGGGCGACGGTCGCGGCCTCGTAGCCCTCGGGCTCCTCACGCTCCTCGGAGCCGCGGTCGCGCACGGCTCCCGAGGGGTCGTACGCACAGGTCGAGGAGCCCGGATCACAGCATTCCGATACCGGACGTGGCAAGGGAGGGACACGAGGGTGTTCAAGGTATACCTGCCTCGCGACCTCGCGCCGACACAACGGCAGTTGTACCAGCCTCGCGACCTCGCGCCGACAGAACAGGAGCCCTACCGACAGGCCGTACAGAAGCTCGCCAAGGACTTCGCCTCTGCCGTAAACGAAGATCTGGTGTCCGAAGGGAGATCCGAGATCTTCACGAAGATCTGGCCGCCCGAGTTCGTCTGGGGGAGTCAAGGGCCGGTATGGGAGTCCGAAGGGCTCGACGGGATCCAGGTCGAAGTGGACATGTCCGAGTACCCCGACGAGATCCCCTTCGGACCCGCCGTCGCTGGCGTGTTCACCAACAACCAAGTGGAGGTCCTCGACTGATGGACGGACGACTCCTCACGGTCCTCACGCTCCTCGGACTCGCGACCTTCTCCGCGAGCCGCGGCAGCCGCGCGACGATCGGACCCCGGGCCGAGACGCTCCTGCCCCGCGTTCGTCAGGCGCTCACCCCCGATCTGGTGAACCGCGCCCGATGCACCCCGAACGGCCGCGGGACCTCGTGCCACTGCTACCACGCCTCGGAGGCGCTGTACCACCTGCTCGGCGGCGCGCGCTCGGGCTACGTCCCCGTGCACGGCCCAAACCCTGGCGGCGGCGCCCACTGGTGGCTCGAGCGCCGGGACACCGGAGCCATCCTCGATCCGACCGGCGACCAGTTCCCGGGCGGCTACCGGCGCTACGGCGAGGGCGTACGCGCCGGATTCCTCACCAAGGAGCCCTCCCGCCGCGCCCGCACCGTGATGGCGCGTGTCCAGAGCGGGAGTCTCGGAGTCGTCCGGACCGGTCGTGGGACCCGGCTACCCCCCGAACCGTCGCCCGACACCCGACTGGCCGACGCCGTCTGGGCGAGCAACGCCCTGAAGAGTCGGATCCCCGGAAAACCTCATGTGGACGCCAACAACGCCGCGTCCATCCTCGCCTGGCTCCGGTGGAACGATCGGGACGGCGACTACGAGGACGAGCTCGGCGAGAACCTCGACGATGCCCAACGGACGTTGATCGCGGCCTGGCCCGAAGATGAGGTCCAGTGGCTCCGCGAGAACCCGGATCGCTAGCGGGTCGTCGCTGGCAGGAAGCCCTGGGCCGGGCGGTTGGTGCCGATCACGACGCCGGCGGTGTACAGCGCGGTGCCGCCGAGCAGCATCGCCCACTGGTGGGCTTCCGGGGTCGACTGAGCGTTCGCGAGCTTGTTCGCGCCATAGGCGAGCGCGAGTCCGACCGCGGCAACGCCGGCGGTCTCGCCAGCCGAGAGGTTCCATTCCATGGGAGACTCCAGGAGAGAGGTGTGAGGGAAGTCTAGTCCGTTTTGCGGCGGACCGGGTGAGCGATGGGTGGACCGTGGACGTGTGCGCCCTCTTCTTCGAGGCCGAGCACCACCAGCAGGTCGATCCGATCGTGCTCAGTGCAGCCGCAGTCGTCGATGGCGCGCTGGACCTCCCGGATCGACGGACTCCTGTCCGCCGTCTCCCCGATGATCAGGCGGCGCAGGACCTCGACCGACTCCGGCGAGAGGGTCACTGGATACTTGAGCTTGGTGGTACTCAAAGGTCACACCCTAAGGCTGAAGGTTGCGCGCCGCGCCCATCAGGGCGCCGAGCACCTCAGCCGGAGTATCCACGATCTCGTCGATGCTCCAGAAACCTTCCTCGACCCCCTGGGCGTTCACCACGCGGATGTAGTCCAGAGGAGCGGCGTCTACCTCTCCGAAGACGCAGATCCAACCATGGCCCGCGAGACCGATCGCGGACTCCCTCCCGTATTCCCGATCGGCCCGCGCCTCTACACCGCAGGCGGCTACGATGGCTTCAAGCATCTGGGCGGCCACCTCGCGCGGACCCGAGGTCTTTCCGGGATCAGACTCGAGGTCCTCCGGGATCCGACGGTGAAGGAGCTCGCGCCCCCGCAGATCCGTGACCCGCAGGTACGCGAGATCGGCCGGATAGGCGTTGCACGCGAGACGGTTCTGGTTGGAGAGGTAGAGAACCACCTCATCCCCGTACTGTTCGGACTCTGACGACCGCTTCCCGGCCCGAACGACCCCACCGCTCCCACGCTTCGCCCGCGGCGGGTGCAGCGGACCGTGCTCACCGTTCGCGTATGACTCGATGAGCTCGGTGTAGTGGTCGAGCAGATCCCAGGAGGCCGCCCGCCGCACGCTCGCCGGGTAGTACGAAGGGAGCTTCTGTTTTGACCAATGCGTCGCCCGTGGGCGCTCATACTGGTCCCAGCCGATCTTCCGGGCGCCGCTGTCCGCGAGCTGCTCGAACGCCTTCGCCCCCGCAGTCCGATCGAAGCGGTCCTTGACGAGGTGCTTCGCGAGCATCTTCGCGATGTTCTGAGCCGTCGGATACAGATCTCCGTCCGAGACCGTCGTGATCACGAGATCGTGGACCGCGTGTTCATCCAGATCCTTCTCCGACGGCCGCTCGCCCGGCTGGGCGGGCGGCACCCGCTTCTTCAGGACGCGGGCCGCCCGGACCGCGCCGCGGCTCCCGCCACCCCGAGTCGCCGAAGCGGCCGCGAGGCCCGCGAGGGCGCCGAGCACGAGGAGGCGGCCATCGGCGCTCACGACTCATCCCCCGCTTCCCCAGGCCAGAACGCGCCCTCACGCGAACTCACCCAGTTGTCCACGGCGGCCTCGATGCCTGGAATGGTGTCTTCGGGAGCCTCGAACGAGACATGAAGGGTGTCGCCCTCCCCCTCCCGCGCGTAGTCCGTAAAGGAGCCCCAGACTTCCGTGACGCCCTCGATGTCCTCGATGAGCCGCTCCAGATCATCGCTGTTCTCACCAGCGGCATCCCCCGATCCGAACGTCACCTCAACGTAACGGGTGACACGATTCCCGGAACGACCTGCACGGACGACGCCACGGCTCCCGCTACCCCGGACCGCGGAGGCGACCGCGAGGCCCGCGAGGGCGCCGAGCACGAGGAGGCGACCGTCAGCCATGAATCACCTCGACCTCGAACCCATTATCGGAAGCGATCTGAATCGCTTCATCCATCTCTGGAATGGGAAGATTCCGCTTATAACCGGCCAACAGGACCTCCCACACCCAGCCCTGAAAGCCCTCGTAGTCATAATCGGCAACACGATCTTCTGGATCATCTCCGGGCTGCAGATCGATCTTGGTGACCCTGACCACAGCATGGGGTTCAGGCTCGAAAGGAGTGCTCTTGCCGGCACGGACGACGCCGCGGCTCCCGCCTCGTGCCGCTCCCCGTACAACCGTTGCGGGACCAGAACGATCCAGGATCGCCAAAGCCGCAATGGCGCGCTCATGCCGCAACTTTGCAGCCTCATGCTGCCGTCTAACGATCCGCGCATCCTCTTCTTTGGACGGTAAACCCAACCGAACCATGACGTCCCAAAGTTCATCATCCGACAAAGCATTGGCTTCCGCCCGATCCTCCTCATCCATCCGTCGCCAGAGCTTCGACGCCCTCAACACCTCCAAGGCAGACCTCCCCGGAGGAAGGATACTGGCGCCACCCCCCCGAACCGCCGAAGCAGCCGCGAGGCCCGCGAGGGCGCCGAGCACGAGGAGGCGGCCATCGGCGCTCACGGGGTCGCCGCGTTGCAGGGGATGGCGCTCCCGCAGGAGGCCGAAGTCGCGGGGTAGTAGGTCACGGTGAATCCGACCCCGGAGCCCGCGCCGCCGTCCCCGTTGCCCGAGAACGTGTCCTGGCAGCCGACCTGGGGCGAGCGACCGTCCGGGCAGCTCCCGGTCGTCGGCGTCCCGTAGGCGTCCGGACAGGTCGCCGAGGTACAGCCGAGCGGACGGCAGTCGTGGTTTTGGTAGTCGTTCGCGCAGACCAGGTTCGGCGCGAACGCGACCGGGATGCTGTAGAACTGGCCCCCGCCCTTCGCCGGCTCCGTGTCGATATCGTACGAGTCGAAGTGGCCGTAGGGATCTGCGCTGTTCCCCGCCGTGAACTCGATGCGGGTCCCGGCCGCACACGAGGTCGTCGTCGCGTTCGCGATCACCGCCAGGCCCGCCGTGAGGCACACCGGCTGCCAGGAGGGCAAGCAGGAGGTGTAGTCCCCATCGACGATCATGAAGCTCATCGACGCGCCGGGCGCCAGGATCGGCCCCGGCGCGCAGTTGCACTGTGGGGCGCCTGGCGTCCCGTCGCCGTTACAGCCGATCTGGTAGGACAGCGCCACCGTCTCAGTCGGGCTCGCGTTCGTGAACGTGAGGCACCGGGAGCCCGCGGGGCAGGTCGCCACCCAAGAGGGGCTGTAGTCGGCACACACGTTCTTCGCCTGGCTGCAGTCGCCCGCTGTCGCCGTCGAGGACACGGTGACCCCGGCCGCGGTGACGACCGTGACGTCGGTCGTTGGGGCCTCAGGACCGGCCGGCGCGATCAGGAAGCAGGCCGTGAGGAGCGTGAGGAGCAAGATCATGAAACCCCCGAAACCGTTCCAGGTTCGTCAGCCTATCATCTCTTCTTGCCGAACACCCGGTGGACGAGCAGCCGGTCCCGCTCGGAGGCCCCGGCGGACGACGGGAACTTCGCCTCCCGACGGAACCGCTCGTGCAGGAGCGCGAGATCGAGGACTTGGGGATCGCAGGCCCCCCAGCACGGATCGTCCGCATCCGCCTCATCCCAGGCCGCAAACAAGGCGTACAAGATCTCAGGATCCTCCGCGAACCGCTCGGCGCACGCCGGATCGAGACCCGCCTCGAGCGCGGCCGCCCGGAGCGCCTCCGGCGGGAGATCGAGCAGGATCTCGGTCTCGTCGATCTCGCGGACCGACCCCTGGCGGTACGCCGGGCGCCGGCGAACCTGAGCTTCAGCCCACGGCTTCTCCGCGATCCAGGGACGCCCCTGTACCGCCACCGCGCGCACCTCGGCCGAGTCGAGGGTTACCCGGGTCTCAGGAGAGACCGCCTGGATCGCCCGGAGGACGTCCGGCAGGAGCTTGCTCTTCAAGCCCATCCCGAGCAGGTGAACCGTACGCGGCCGACGCCGCCGCACGAAGTCGACGAGGACGGGGAGCGGCGTCACCGTCGCGCGCCGGTCGTCGCCGCGCAGCCGCATCGGGAACGCAGGGATGACGAGCGGTGAGCGGCGAGCGGTGAGCGATGAGTCGAGCGCCAGGAGGCCGAGCAGCCTGGCTTCGAGAGACACCGGATCCAGCTCGCCCGGCTGGAGCGTGAGGACCAGCGTCGCGCCGAGGCTCACGGCCTCACGAAGCGCCGGAGCGCAGAGCTTGAACCGACGGATCGTCTCCCGTTGATCCCCGATCCGATCCGGGGTGATCAACCAGACAGCGTCGCCGTACCGGGAGGCGAGCTCGGCGTACCGGACCATGCGCTTCTGCCAGGCCGCGTCCGAGATCGGGGCCACCGCAGTCATCGTCGCCAGATCGACCTCCTGGACGGCCCCGTTGTCGACGAGCAGGGTGAAGCCTCCCGGGAGCTCATCGGCGATGCGATCGAGGACGTCGAGATAGCCCTTCCAGGCCTTGGCGCCCAGATCGGCCGAGACGCCCTCGCGGCGCTCGGCGAGGGAGAATCCGACGCCGCGTCCGAGCTCGGCGAAGCCGTAGATCTGGCCGGGCTTGAGACCCGAGGCGAAGGCGATCCAAGGCTCGGGCACAGGGGCAGGAGCGCGGGATGGCGCGAGCGGCGGCAGGGACGACTTCTCCCCCTCCCGGAGCCGCGCCATCAGCCGACGCGCGAGCTCCTGGGGGCCCACCTTCGGCGGGGGTGCCTCCTGCTTCTTCGGACCCAGCAGGGCCCGAAGGTGAGCGGCCATCTCAGCGGGGGTCTTCACTCAGGCCACCCACCTTGCAACACGGCGCGCAGCACAACGTGCGCGAGCTCGACGGCAACGGCATTCCCAACCTGTCGGTACTGCCCAGTCTTGGTCCCCCGCCAGGGCCAGTCCTTCGGGAACCCCTGCAAGGTAGCAACTTCCTGCACAGTAAGGCGCCGCCGCCCGACGGCGAGGAAGGCCGAGTCGCTGGCGCGGTCGGGCCCGCCGTTGAACGTCCAGCCCGAACTTGCGCTCGCACGCGTACCCTTGACCTCCTGTACTGTCACTGTCGGCGACGGCTTAAGCAGGCGCCACTGCTCGGTACCGGCGCGCGATGCCTCATGCTGGAAATAGACAACCTCACCGCAGACTGGATCGCGAACCCACACTGCGGTGTCGCCCTGGACCCCAACGGACGGCAGTACCAAGGCGGGCAAGGCTTCACCCATGGAGCGCCACGGTTTCGTCAGGGGCCCTGGAACCTCAGCGTGCGTCGGCCGGGGAATCGGCAACAACCGTGGGCCGGCAACCACAAACCACCGCCGGCGGTGCTGAGGCGTAGCCCAGTCAAAGCAGAGGCCACACTCGCCCGTACGATCTCCCGTACCTGTGTGATGCAAGGTGGTGTCCATTGCTGCGATACACCTCCAGATTCGCTGGATCGTTGTTACTGGTATCGCCGTCGACATGATGGACGACCTCCCCGGCAAGAAGGGGTCGTCCCAACAGGCGCTCAGCCACAACGCAATGCTCTCGACGGTACTCGCCGGGACCGACGAGAACACGGACATACCCACGCGCGTCCACGTAGCGTCCGCCACCCCAAGCCGGGTTCGCGGGTCCAGACGCGCCAGTCGTAGGAGAGAATCTGCTCGCTGCTCGCATGTTGCATTTTCTGCAAAGACCGCACACATTAGCGGTGCTAAGGCTGCCACCACACTCCGCGCATGCGTCACTGCTTCGATGTCGAACGCGGTCATAGCAGGGAGAACGGCATAGTCCGGTTCGGTTGCGGCTTGTGAGTCGCTTGCCGCACTCAGTGCAGGCGTTGTCAGTAAGGTGCGGTGTAGCGCGCATGGCCACACTCTACCATAGTCAGCCGCATCGAGAAGCCACGCCGCCGTCTCATAGCCCATACCCTGGAGGCGGGTGACCATATCCTCGACGGGCGCACCCGGGACATTCTCAATGATGGCCCACGTTGGGCGCGCGCGATCGACGGAATCAAGCGTCCAGCCTACGAGGTCGCGGCTATCGGCGGCACCCTTTCGCTTCCCCGCCCGCGACCATGGCTGGCACGGAGGCGAGAACCAGACCAAGTCGAGACCCACCGGAAGCTCGTATGTAGTTGCATCGACTTCGAGTACCCCGGAAAACCCTGCGGCCCTGAGTGTCGCGCAGGCCTCAGGGTCACGCTCGACGTGCGACTCAGCATGGAGGCCCAGGAGAGCAGCGGCGCACGCTACACCACCGCCGCCGGCGAATACTTCTACGAAGCGCATTGCATAAAAGCCTGTGAACAAGACGACGGGGCCTGCGGCTGCCGCTCACCGCGGAGCCGCGCCAGGATCTTCTTCGCGAGGTCTTCAGGCTTCATCATCAGAACTTCCCGCAGCGATCGTAGCTCTTGTCGAGGACCGAAGACACAGTGGCGCGCGGGTTCTTCTTTTCCCAGACCTCTACCTGGACCCCGATCGGCGAGCTCCCCTTCAGGAACCACTTCGGGTTCCGGGTGAGCGCCCGCGCCTCGTAGGCCTCGACCCGCGCGAACGTCTCCGGGCTCTGCTCGCGGAGCGCCCAGTGCCATCTCTTCGGGCGACAGTCCCACGCTAGAACTCCCAGACTTCGTCGTTGTCGGCCACCCGGTTGAGCAGCCAGTCGTCGACCGCGTTCTCGACGTCGCGCGGTGCCACCCGCTGGCCCTCCGCGCGAAGCTGGTCGAGGACGGCGGCGCGGACCGCGGCCTGCTGCTCCTTCTCGGGCAAGAGCACGGTCGCCACCGGGAGACCCAGATCGGCGAGCGTCCGGGTCGGCACGGTGATCGGCGCCTCGCGGATCGACCGGTCCTTGTCGGTCATCAGGTAGTCCATCGCCTGCATGAACACCTGCTGCTGCATCGCCTCGGAGAGCTGATCTTGAGCCAGCCCCTGCCTGGAAGCCCGCTCAGCATGGTAGGCGGCCAGGATGGCCTCCTTGAGCAACGCGCCATCGTAGACGGCCACCAGCGCACCGGGCGCCCGCGGCGAGCTCGTGGTCACCCCGATCAGCGCCGCGTCCGTCCATGGCCGCGGCTCGATGACCCAGAACGACTCGTCGAGCCCCTTCACCGTGTCGAGCAGCTCGGTCGAGGTCACCTTCCGGGGCTTCAGCCCCGCGGTCACCGCCGCCACGACGGCGGCCGCGAGCGGCGGGGGGACGGCGTTGCCGATCTGCTTCGCCTGCTCCTTCAGGTTGCCGGCGAAGCCGAACGACGGTGGGAACGCCTGGAGGGCAGAGATCTCCTCCGGGTACAAGATCCGCCGCTGGCGCTGGGGGACCGCCCGATCCCGCTCGTCACGCAGACCGCCCGCCCCCACCCGGTACACGAACCCCTCACGCGCCACCGCGTACAGGTTGCGCTCGGTCGTCACGGTCATCGACGGCTTGTCCGTCGAGCGAGAGATCGCCCCACCCTGGAACGCATGAAGCGCCTCGAAGCCTTCGGCGAGGAGGTGGGGGAGCGCCTTCTTCGGCGTCGCATACGGCTGCCCGGTCCCCGGCCCATAGGTCGGAGCCGGCGGCACCAGGGGGACATCCGAGCCCCACAGAAACACCCGCTCCCGGTCCTGGGGGACCCCGAAATCCTTCGCGCTCAACAACCAGACGCCGACGTGGGCGAAGCGGGCGCGGAGGCCCGCGAGGACCTCCTCCCGGAAGTCCCGGTAGTCGTCGAGGAGGAAGTCCTTCACGTTCTCGAACACCACACGCTTCGGGCGCCAGGCGTCGATCGCCGGGAAGGTGAGATGAAAGCCTTCGCGCGGATCGTAGCGACCCTTGCGTTTGCCTGCGGCGCTGAACGGTTGACAAGGTGGTCCGCCGATAAGCACGTCGATCGCGAGCCCCGTCGGGGCGTGACGGGCGACCTCGCGCACGTCCATCCGGAGGACGTCGTGGCCCGCCTTCCGCCCCGTCTCGACCGGCCGGGACTCGAACTCGACCCCGATCACCGGACAGGAGGACTGGAGCGCGCCGATGGTGAAGCCACCCGCGCCCGCGAACAGATCGAGGCCGCGCAGCCGATGTTGCGGAGTGAAGTACTGAGAGCGAACGAGGGCGAGACGCTGGAGCTCGGGTAGTTTCGACCAGGGGATCTGGCCCTGAAGGGAAGCCTGCCGGGGCGGACGTGCGGGGGGTGCCGGGGGCGCGGAAGGCGCCAGGGGTGCTGGGGGCGACGACATCCTCGCCCGCAGGCGCGCTGCAAGCTCCTCGGGGGTCTGCCGACGGACCTGTGGCTCAGCCTTCTTGCCCTGCAGGAGGGCCTTGAGCTTGGCGGCCATCGCCTTCGGATCGAGACCCATCCTTCTCTCCCACGAATAAAGCGAGAATATCGTCAGCGGGAGGAGCACACCACCGAACGCATCACGGCCTCGAGAGGGACGGCCCCCGACGTTCGGTTCGGGTTCCCCCGAACATCACAGGCCACCCCCATCTGGGGCGGATCGGTGAGCCCCTTTCGGTCCGCCGGCGTGAGCTGAACCCAGACGTTCAACAGATCGGCCGCGAGCGTCGCGATGAGCGCGATGTCCCCCCGCGTCCAGGCCCGCTCGTACCGGCGCTGCAGGTTCAGGTACAACTGGCGCGGCGTCTTCGGGTAGGCTTCCTCGGGCGGGATGACGTTCGACAGCACCTCGCGCTGCTCCCGCTTGTCGCCAAAGACCCACAGGTAAGTGTGGTTCCCAGAATGACGGACCTTCCGGATCCGCCCAGCCCCCACCGACTCGATCCGGGTCACCCAGTCCGCATACGACTCTCCCGGTCGACGCTCCCCGTGCGCCAACGCGAACCGCTCGGACGCCGGGACCGCGCCCCGCTCGGGGGAACGGGTATCAAGGCTGCGGATCTTGGAGATCGAGCGGGGGTGGAACTCGACGCCGCTCTCGTCGAGCTTCAACGTCTTCTCCGACGACTTCCCACAGTAGATCGCCTTGGTCCCACCGCTCGCCGCATACGCCTGGTAGATATTGCCGACATGCCCTGGCATGGTCAGGAACCCTTCTGGATCCGTCGGCGTCGGTGCCGCACGCCGCGGCACCGGATCTGAATACGACAGGAGCACGCGGAGATCGAAGCCGCGAAGCGCATGGACCTGACGCGCTAGATCCGTCGCCCGGGACAGGAACCAGGTCTCACCCCCATGAGGGACCTCATCGAGGAGCACGAACCGGTTGAGCTCGAGGATCTCATCCAGCCCCACCCCGCCATACCGGCTCGCCTGGAAATCCTGGACGTTCCCGTAGCTCGCGACCCCAAAGAGGACCGCGTCCTTCGCGCGGAACAGTCCGACCATGACCCGCATCTGCGAGTAGCTGGCGGCGTAGTGGTTCCGGACGATGAAGTCCTTCCCCGACTCCCAGACCCCCCGCCGAAGCGGGAGCCCCGCGAGCGGATGGTGACCGGTCGTCCCGAGCATCACCTCCACCCGCCAGTCGGCTCCCGAAAACTTCTCACCGCTCGACCGATAGAAGTCATGCTGGTTCCGCCACCGCTGCACGATCGTCGGACCCACCTTCGGTTGGAGATCCAAGATCTGCTCGCTCTCGGCGTCGAGCTCCCCCGTCTCCCGCAGCGCCTCGACGGCCACCTCGGCATCCAGCGGCGGTCGCGCCGCCAGGTACCCCAGGAGCTTCTGAGCCATCGCCTTCGGCCCCAGGGACTTCGGTCCGGCCTCGGACTTTGCCAGGCGCTCGAGGAGGCGGGCCGCCAGGGTCTTCGGATCGACCGTCATTCGGACGTCCGGGTCACGGGCCAATCGTTCGCCATGGCGATCGCGGCCTCCTTGACGCTCGACGGAACCTCCCATTCGGGGTCTCCGTCCCAGACCCAGTCCATCAGTGAACGATCGATGTACAGGCCTCCCGCATGGATCCCCGTAGGGGTCTGGACGTTGATCTTGAACGGCCCCTGGCGATCCGACAACAGCGAGATCGTCCAGCCCTCGACGACCGTCTCGGACGGCCTCGAGGCCCGACCCGCCCGAATGACCCCACGGCTTCCGCTCCGGCCCTTGATCGGTCGGATGTCCTCCTCGGCCGTGTGCCAGGAAGCACCGCCGCCCGGCGTGAACTCGACCAGGAACACCGTCTCCCCCGGACGGGAGGTCCGCCAACCGCCTGGCGCATAGTGGAGATGGACGCCGTCTCCCGGAGACGACTGGACTCCACGAGCGACCCCGTATCTCGGGCGTCCACCCGAAAGCGAAGGAGTCACCGAGTACACCGCGACGCGGTCGCCGTCCTTTGGAGCCCAACGTGACACGCGACCCGCGCGGACGACACCCCGGCTGCCACGCTCGATCCCAAGGTAGGCCTCAGCAGCAGCCATCGCCTCTTCTTCCCGCTTCCAGCCCCTTGCGCCACCCTTGATCTCGGGATGATCCGCCCGATGCGCCTCATCCACCTCGACGCAGTACAGCGTCCCGAAACGACCACCGTAGGTCGTCCGGACCGTAAAGGTCCCCTGCCCTGTCTCGAGCACCAAGCCTTCTCCTGGGCGCCGGATCCACTGAGGAACGACCCGACCCCTGCGGACCACGCCGCGGCTGCCAGTCGCGATCCGCTCGCGGAGATCGTCGAGCTGGCGCCAATCCGCGCTGTACAGGAACTTCCCCGTCTGCTTCTCGGCGATCATCGCGTCGATGATCGCCAGACGCTCCTTGACGTCCAGATCCCCGCTGGCAACCGCCCGCTCGAGGTGCTTCATCGCTACCCGAACGTGCCCCAGGTTGCCGTAGGTCCCAGCGCCCCCGAACGACATGTCCAGTTCGGGTTCCGTCTCGCGACCCTTCCGGACGACGCCGCGGCTGCCAGTCACGATCGAGACCCCGGCGACCCCAGCGAGGCCCAGCAAAACCAGGAGGCGGCCGTCGTCACTCATCGCCGCACCAAGGGCTCAGGAAGAAGCAGGCAGGCCGGTCCAGGCTGATCACTCGTCGGTCGCAAGATGCACAGGCGCGGCGCACGGACCGAAGAGCGCCGGGCGATCTTCTCGACCACATAGGAGCGCCCCGCGCCGGAAGTGACCTCGACACCGATCTTCACCGGTGGCCTCTTGGAGCTTTTGGGGCTTTTGGAGCTTTTCACCGGACCCCCCTCTGCGCGAGCAGCCACCGGACCCCGGGATGGAGCGGCAGATCGAGCGCCTCCTCCCGATCGAGCCAACCCCAGTCGTCGTGCTCATGGTTCAACGTCGGAACGTACCGGTTCGCGGCCTCCGGGACCACCCGGCCAGCGAACGTCGTGTAACGGAAAGCCGAGCCGTCCTTCGGCCGGCCGTCGCTCACAGGCTCACCGCGCGATCCGCGTCGGGCACCCGGGTGAGCGTCCAGCGATCCGGGTTGACCACGAACCCCTGCTCAGCGAGGACACGCGCGAACCCGCGCTTCGTGTGGATCCGCGGATCGGACAAGATCCCATTCTGCTCGAGCGTCCGGTGGAACTGGAACCCCCGATCCGATCGGCCGTCGTAGGGCTTCTTCTTCGTCGGCGCGGTGATCGGAACGTCTCCGAGGAGACGGTAGGCGCCGATCAGGAGCGGCGGATCGTACGGATCGACGTCGATCGGATCGATGACGTCCGCGAACGGAACGTACCGGAGGACCCGCGTGAGCTCGGGCGCCGGCGTCGCTCCCAGATCTCGCCAGACCTGAAAGTCGATCATCGACCAGGACCCAAAGGTCCCGTGCAGCGCCATCACGTTCCAGGCGTCCCAATCGGCCGGACGCTCGGACCACCGAAACCGCCACAGCCACTCCGCCCGATCTACCCGATCCTTCAAGATCGACCGGATCGTCCGCGTGTCCTCGGTCGTCGGTTCACGACGGCCGATCAGGAGGAGCGAAGGGAGTTCCATCATGACGTTCAGCCATCCCGAAGCGAGGCAGATCGTAACACGATCAAAAGGACTTCGAAGGATGGCTCTTCGCGACCGCCTTGCCGAACGCCACCTGGTTCCGGGCCACCGTCGCCGCCTCCTTTGCGAGCCCCTGGTTGCGGATCTGGGGCACGAGCTTCTTCAGGAACGCGACGTGGATCCGCATCACCGTGTCGTTGAGCGGGAGCAAGAGCGGATCTCCCGGCTCCCGCGGGAAGACCACCGTGTTGTCAGGCCCTCCGTACAGCTCCCGCTCGACCATCCGGATCGGCTCGCATCCGAACTGGTCGCCAGTCAGATCGACCGACCAGGTCCCCTGATCGAAGGTCAACCGGTTCCAGTAGTGCGGGATGTTCTTCACCCGGCCGTTCATCAGCTCGCCGCCGTACAGATCTTGAAGCACCATCGCCGAGAGCATGCAATGCCCCGCCGACGGCGCATCCGCCCGGCAGTCGCCGAACACGGTGTCACAGGAGAACGTCTCGTCCATCGCCTGGCGGAACAGGGGGAGCCGGGCGAGGACCGCGAACGGCGGGAGCGGACAAGGGACGATGGGCGCTGCCTTCGTGCGCGAGCGGGAGCCCTGGCGGGGCGGAGCGTCCGTCCACCTCGTCGCGATCTCATCGAAGACGCTGCGCACGATCGACCCCCTACCGGCGACCCATCAACGCCTTGAGCTTCGCCGCCATCTCCTGGGGGCCGAGCCCCTTCCGCTGCGATGCAACCGACTTCGCGGTCGGCTTCTTCGGCTTCTGCTTCTTCGCCGGCTGCGGCGCCGCGAACCCCGCCTGGACCAAGATCTGCTTCGCCATCGCCTGCGGACTCAACGGCGGCTCGGTGCCGAACTCCTGCTCCCGGAACCGACCGAGCTGCTGGCGGGCGAGACGACGCTGGAACTCAGTCCGGGGCTTGCTCGATCGCCGTTCACCCTTGCGGAAGCTCTTGAGCAACGTCTCGTAGGCGACGTACTTGTCCCAGGCCTCGTCGTCGTGCAGCTTCTCGATCGCCTTGCGGATCCCCTTGCGGGTCGCCGAGCCATCCCTCGCCAGATAGCCGTACTCCGACAGCTTGCTCTTCGAGATCGCGAACGCCCGACCGAGCGTTTCCCGGGTCTCGGGCGCACCCCGACCGATGAGCGAACCGTACACCCCGAGCGCGTTGCGCTGCAGGTGCAGATCGATGAGCCGATCGATGTCGGCGTCCGAGAACTGAGACGCCGGTTTCTCCTGGAGCTCGAGGAACGATGTCTTGGAGATCATCCAGGGGAACGGCGCGGGCTGCTCTTGGACTCGGGCCCGGATGGAAGCAGCAGAAGAACGACTCATGGGACATGCCTCGCGATCTCGTGCGCGGAGGCGTCGGCGTAGCGCTCGACCTCCTCCGACGGCAACGAGCAGATCTGGGTGAACAGGGAGCGCAAGAGCGAGCGGCCCCGCGGAGAACACAGCTTCGGATGGATGTACCTGGCGATACGCGGACCCGTGAAGATCCCCGTCCCCGGGATGAGCCCCATCATCAAGACCGCCTTCAACGCGGTCTCGCCTGCCGGGCTGCAGGTCGCGTTCACGGCCCGATCCACGCCCCCCGGCCGACACAGCGCCTGGTGGCCGCCGGCGACCAGCTTGGGAAGGGCATACAGGAGCAGCTCGACGAGCTCGGTCTGCCAGCTCCCGCCCACCGCGACGTCCGCGCTGCCGGCTCCGTCCTGCTCCCGGGTGGCCCAATCGACGGCGTCGATGAGCTTGGCGCCCGCAGCACCCGCGACAGGCGCCAGGATCGGCGCGCCGACCGCAGACGCTCCGATCCCCCCGGCGACACTGTAGGCGGCTCGTGAGACCTCGGGACCGAGAGGCATCATCGACGTGCGGATCCCCTTCTTCGCCCCCTTCTTCACCGCCTGCTTGACGCGCTCGTAGCGCGTCGGAGGCGGGGGAGGGAGCGGAGGGGGAGACCCCATCTCATCCCGGCTCCCACGCGAACGGATCCCTGCGGCACCGAGAACGCCAGCCGCCGCCAGAAGGCCCCAGAGAACACCGTTATCTGTCATCCGATCTCCCTTCGAGCCGTGGCGAGACGAAGGCCCGCGGTGCCTGCCGAGACCCCTTCGGAGATCATCGGACCGAGGAAGTAGAGCGCTGCGAGCCCTGCGCCACCCCCGACAATCCAAGGCGCCAGATCTGCGAGGCCGCCAAACGGATCGGGAGCCCCCTTCGGCGGCTTCACCTTTCGACTCATCCTCAGACAGGCTGCCCGCTGCTCGGGCGTCGACCTCGGATCTGCGACACAGGCCGCGAGCTTCGCCTGCAGATCGAGGTAGGACTGCTCCATCCGAGCATAGAGCGAGTAGCTGTACGCCGCAGCCCCTGCGAGAACGATCGCCGCCGCCGCGAGCGCCACCACGGCGATCCCGACGACGACCACGATCACCACCGCGTCATCCACCCCTGCAATCCCGAAGCGGGCCACCGAGCCCGAAGGGGGCGGTGGCACCGGCATCCCGAGACCCTTCCGGAGCACCGCGATGGGCTGCGCGAAGGTCGCGAGGAACCCTTTCGAGGCCGCGAGCGTCGAGAGGACCGAGGCGGGGATCTCGATCGGCGGCTTCTCAGAGACGATCTGATCGATCTGGGCGACGCGCTGGGCGAGACGATCGGCCGTTGCGACCACCTCCTTCGCCTTCTCCATCTCCTCGATGCTCGCCTGGCGCCCCGCATCGACGAACTGGATCGCCGCCCCCCTCACATACTGGACCGGGACCTCGAGATAGCCCTTGGCCCGCGCCGCCGCCTCCGTCAGCGTCTGGAGCCCGAGAGCCGAGGCAGCCTCGACATGCTGCTCGGCGACGATGGCTGTCGGCGAGGCCATCCGCTGGAACATCGCAAGGAGCTGGGGCTCCCCCACCGTCGCGAGCGTCGGAACCGCCGTGAGCAAGATCTCCCGGATCGAACGGATCTCGGAAGGATCGACAAGCCAGCTCGTCACGGCCGAAGCGATCAGCGTCGACTCCGCCATCGCCAGCGCTTTGCCGGCCGACAAGATCAGCGCGTTCGAGATCTCGGGACGCTTCTGGTTGGCGATCTGGGCGGCCGCCGCCGTCCAGTAGGCTACCCGATACCAGGCCCCCGACGTCGTCGTCGGCGCCTTCTGGAGATCTGCGTCCCACTGAGACAGGTCGAGACTATCGACCTGGGTCCCGACAGACGCCTCGGCGATCAGCGCCTTCGTCTTCACGTCGGCCGTGACCGAGCTCCCCGAGAACCGCTTCGCATGCCGACGGAATGAATAGGCCGTCGGCCGGACCGCCCACCAGGGATGGTCGTGACCGAGCGCCGAAGGATGCCCGACGAGCGCCAGGAGCAGATCAGCCACGACGCACCTCGGGCCGCAGATCGGGCGCCGCCGCCTCAGCCGTCTTCAGATCCACCGCGAAGCTCGCGATCGCCATCGCGAACAGCTCGACCGTCTGCGGGGAGGCCGGGCCGATCCCCTTCTCAGAGAGCCGCTGTATCACCCGCGCTGCCGCCTCAGTCCGATCGGCTCCATCGTCGACTGCCTCGAGGATGGGCGGGACCACCCGAACCGCGATGCGAGAGATCCCGGCCATCACCGAGCCCCATCGACCATTCCCGAGAGCGTCGAGAAGACTCACGGGACCTCCGAGAGCTTCGCGAGACTCACGGCGAGGGCGCCCGCAAAGAGCAGTCCGCCAAGTCCAAGAGCGATGTTGCGGACCGTATGGTCAGTGCTAGCCAACTTCGGACCCGGACCAAACACAGGTGTCGTCGAGGGAGCCAGCAGACGCTCGTTCACGTCCGAAGGAAGGAACGACTGGACAGGCTTGATGACAGGTTCAACCATCGGCGCCACATACCGCTCATACAGGCTCTCCTGACCCTCACTCGGAAACGTCTCACGGGCCGTCTGCGCCCGCTGCTCACCCGCCGCCGGATCAGCGGGACGCTCGACCTCCTTTGTCCAGACGTCGGTGTACGCATCGGCTCCAGGAGCGAGCGCAGGGTTCTTCGACAACACCGAGGCCATCTCGCGAACCAGGAGGTTCCTGTACAGCGGGCTCTCGGAAGTGCGCCGCGCGAACTCCTCCAAGATCCGCTCGGTATTCCGGATCGGATTCTGCCGCTCCTCGATCGACATCCCCGCACCCGCGCCACGGATGTTGAGCTGGAACAAGCCGACCGAGTTGCCGTTGTCGCCGATCGCGCTGCTGTCGAGCTTGCTCTCGTACAGCGCGTTGATCACCGCCGCCTTCAGGACCTTGTCGGGAACCACGACCTTGCAGATCTTGTCCTTGTCCTCGACTGAGATCTGGGTATTGGAAGCCAGGCTCGCGCGGATCGCCGCGCAGACATCCGGAAGGCGCGCCTCGAACACCGACTGGATGATGTCGGCCATCCTGAGCTGGTCCTCATCGAAGGTCCCGAACCTGAGCGGGGAACCGCCGGTGCGGTAGTGGTACAACGTCCGTCCCCGGAGGAGGCTCGAGATCGGACGCAAGGGGTGACGCAGGACGAGCCCGACGGGCGCCTTGATAAAGCCGCCCGTCTGTTGATCTTGGAGGATGTACTCCCCATCCACCGGATTCGCCGCGACCTTCATCGTCGTGCCATCCGCGAACCTGGCCTCGATCCCGAGCGGAACCTTGATCCCGACCCGCCAGTTCCAGGGGCCCGCCGCTCCCGCCACTGGGTAGAACACCGGGAAACCCATCGGGATCCCCTGCGCGTAGTCCGCGATGGCACCGAACTGGGGCCGGGCGACACGCTTCAAGATCTCGGCACGCGACGTATCGAAGGCGACGATCGGGAACCCGTCGACGTGATCTGGGAGGAGCCCGACCTCGAACCCCTTACGAACGTAGGCGACGAGCCGACCGTTCTTCGGATCGGCGCCCACACCGATCAGGCCACCGAAGGCCAATGAACGGAACGACCGCTGGGTTCGGCGCGCGGACTCAGCGAGCGCTCGACGGCGCTGTTCGAGCGGCGCCTCAGAGCGAAGGAGTCCCTTGTACCGCTCAGCCGCGCGCTCCGTCATCCTACCTTGAGCCGTCGCCGCGCCGATCTTCTTCCAGAACGCAGCATCCTCGACAGCGCCCATCGCCGCAGCCTTCTCTTGCCGCCTGAGCGCACCCTTCAAGAACGCCTTGCCTGCGTCGGTCTTCAAGAAGTCCTTACCCGCCGACACGCCGAACAGCGGCAGGTCCTCGGCGTTGCGGGAGCCGAGGAGCCCCGCGAAGCGACCCGCCTCGCGCTCGGTCACCCGGCCCTCCCGGGTAGCCTTCTCGACCTCCCGCCAGGCTCGGACATTCTCATCAGCGCCGAAACCAAGCCACCTCTTGAACTTCGACCAGAAACCGTCTTCCTGAACGGGAGCCGGAGCCAGAACGGGAGCCGGAGCCAGAACGGGAGCCGGAGCCAGAACGGGAGCCGGAGCCAGAACGGGAACCGGAGCGGGATCTGGAGACGGCACAGGACCCGCTGCCTCCTTCTTCCTGATCCCGATTTTCTTCAGGAAATCCTTACCCTTATCGCTCTTGGCGAACTTGATACCCGCCTTGACGGGAATAACCAGGAGTGGGAGGAAGCCGAGCTCGTCACGACCGTGATCGTGACCCGAACTAGACGACGGAACCGAGCTTCCGATGGAGTCGAAGCCCATCTTCGACAGGTCCTTCCTGAGCACCCGAACCCTCTGCGCGAGCGTATGACGGTCGTCGTTGCCGAGGAACGACTGCCCGAGCGCCCGGACCTTCGCCGGAAGCCCCTTCAGGACCGCCTGGTACGAGCCGTCCTTGTCGAGCGTGATCGCCTCCTCGGCGAGAGCTTCGGCACCGAGCAGGTGCTTCCGAATGCAGTCGGGACAGAACTTCTCGGGGTGCGACAGGTGGTCTTCGAGGAGCCAGAGCTGCTTCGCCATCTCGCGGACGTTGTGCTTCGGCTCGAAGATCGGCATCCGACTCGAAGGCGGGGTCGTCGTCGAAGTCGGACCCGCATCCTCCTCATCAGCATCCTCGTCGTCGAGAGCGAGGTCATCATCCGTATCCGGAAGGTCATCGCCGATCAGGTCTTCATCGCCGCCCTTTCCATCATCCAGATCATCCTCGAGACCCTCGTCGGACTCGTAGGAGTCCAGATCGGCGTCCTGGGTGTCCGTGAGTCCGTCCTCACGAAGAAGGTCTTCGCGGTACTCCTCGATACTGTCGGTCTCATCGAGAGGCTCATAGCGAGACGCGGAGCCCCGCTCGACCGGCTCGACGCGACGGCGATCCGTGAGGCCATCCGCGTTGAGCAGGCGCTCCCGAAGCTCCTCACGGGTATTCGAAGGAGAACCAGGAATGTACCGGCGTTGAGCCTGCCAGCGAACCTTGGGGGAGACGGGGTGCCTACGATGGGGGTTCACGAGGACCTCCTGATCTTCTGGAGCACGACCGGGAGGCCGAGGGCCACACCCGCAAGCACCAGAAGCGCCGAAAGGGGTTCAGTAATCAGATCTGGAGCAACGGGCCCCTGCGAAGGAGACCCCATGCCACGACGACGGCACCGAGCCAGATCGGGACGGCGAACGTGAAGAGGACGAGACGCGCTCCCGCGCGCCGCCGAACGGATCACCGGAGCGCCCGGACGCTGTGGCTTGAGCTCGTCGACGAGCTGGCTCCGGTCGAGCCCGGGATCCTTCGCCAGGATCAGATCTGCCAACGCACGCACCGGATCGTCCGAGGCCGCAAGGACGCGACCGAGACCTACCGCGGTGAGGCCCAGGAGGGGGAGGAGCCGCTTCTGGATCCAGGCCGTCTCCTCGGGGTAGGTCGGACGATGCTCGTCCGGCGCACGCTTGAGCTCGATGGCGATCGCCTCGGTGAGCCCCTCGGCCACGTACCGGTTCATTCGATCCGCGTTGATCCCGGCCCGGTGGATCAGCTCATGGAGGACCGTCCAAGGCGTCGTCCCGAGCACGTACACCGACGAACCGAGCTGGAACCCGATGACTGTCTCCGTCTCGTTCCGTGCCCAGCCAGCGCTCGACATCACCTTCTGCATGCCCGCTTCATCGACGATGTGGCACTGGACCGGGCGCACCGAGACACCCAGGGACCCCTCGATCCGAGCGACGAGCTCCTGCTCTTTGTGGCAACGACGGACCGTCACGACGCCTCCGCACGGGACGAAAAGGAGGTAAGGGAGCCCTTTCGAGACGCCGCCCGACGAACCGAGCTCGAAACCGACGACGCCCCGTAATCGAACACGACAAGCTGGCCCGCAGCCGTTCCCGAGTATCCCTCGATCGGTCCACGACGAATCGCCAGATTGTTTCGGTGCACGTCGGTCAACGGCATATCGTCGGCGAGGACCAGGCGCAGGAAGTCAGCCAGAGGACGACTGACGCCAGACTGCTCCAGGCGTTCGAGCCCGCGCTCGAGGATCCCTCGAGCCTCATCCGCAGGAACCTTCACCTTCCGACGGGTGATCCGAAGACCGTCCACATCGAACTTGTGGATCGGATGACCGAAGGTCGCATCCCACCCGTCCGTGTAGCGATCGGCCGCCCCAAGGACCCAGAGCGGTACCGGCGGCGGGACGATCCGGACCTCGTCTGTCTGAAACCGAAGGGTCTGAAGGCGCTCGACGACGATCCCCCAAAGAGCAAAGTCGCCTTCATGTTCGATCTGGAACACATCGAAGATGACCGCAGACGCCCAGACGACCGGACCTGAAGGGCTCTCGACCCCGAGCGCCTGGAGCTGGGAGACGTAGAACGAGTAGGGCCCCTCCTTCCGATCGGTGCTGATCTTCAACAGTCGATCAGGAAAGGACTCGAGCTGGTAGACCGCGCCGTAGCTCCCCGGAGGCCCGAGCGGCGCCTCGATCCGATCTGGACGACGCGGGACCCTCAGGAGACGAGAGCCGACGCGGGCCTCGATCGCCGCCAGTTTGGCCACGAGGACCGGACGCACCCCGGTCTTCCAGTCGTCCGGATAGCTGTGGCCATGGGAATGGGCGAACTCGATCGGCACGAAGATCCCTCCTACCGACGCTTCTTCGCTTCCTGCTTCCATAGATCCGCCAACGTCTGGCTCGTCTTCCGGAAGTCCCCCTTGCGCTGAGCGTGAACCCAGCCCCAGTTCTCCTGCACAAACCGGGCATAGTCGTTCGCGGGACGACGGGGCTTACGCCGACGCGTGCCCTTCACCCGAAACGAAACGACCTCTCCCGTCTTCGTCTTGAACGCGATCTGCTCGCCGATCTGACTCTTGCCCATGGTTCTATCCTCGTATTCAGGAAGTCCGCTGCTGCAGCAGGTAGAGGTGCTCGACGTGCTTGTCCGCGAAGCCCTGAAGGAGATTCTGGGTCCCCGGATCGGAAGCGAAGGCCCCGATGGCCCGATGGAGAGAGGCTACCACGTCATGCTCGGCTGTCAGCGCCTGGCTCGCAAGAGACTTCGAAGAACGAAGACCCGTCCATCCCTGCAGTCGCTTCGTAACCGCCGACTCCACGCTGGCCGAGTCGACCGCCTGAGCGTCGAACAAACCCACGAGGCGCTCCCCCGTCCCATCGATCTCCTTCTGGACGTCCTCGTAGAGCCGCTGGAACAGGAGATGATCCCCGTACGACGTCTCGCCGCGAGTCTGCCAGTGGAAGGTCTGAAGCAGGCGGTAGAGTGCCACCAGATCCACGAACGTCCCCGTGAGCGACTCACGCGCCTCACGATTGTTACGGAGCGCGACGTTCCACGCCGTGTCCCGGCTCCCGAAACGGGAGCGTGCCGACGTCACGAACGACGGCGCGAGCACCGTGGCTACGATCGCGCCGAGAACGAGGATTCGGCCATCATCGGAGACCATGGGACCATCCAGAGGAAGAAAGAAAGCATACCTCGCGAGAAAGTCCTCGTCACCGCCGGAGGCGATCCACGAGCCAGGAGATCCCCGGGATAGCGGCGACCGCCGCAAGGGCCACCCAGGTCCCGTCCGTCGAGTCCAGCGCAGCAGGAGCAGCCGGGATGCTGGAGAAGCTCCCGTAGGCCTGAGCACCACGCGCCTGATCCGCGGGCGTCACAGTCCCGAGGACCGACGGACCCCCCGCAACATACTGGCGGCCCCCACACTTCATGTTCGGACCGAGATCCGTGCTCTCGACCATCACCCCGAGAGCCGTACACGTTCCCCGAACCGCCCCACCGAGACAGTGGACGCCCGGAGCGCACATCCCGATCGGGAGCGCCCGCTGCGCGAGCTCGACCTCGGGCGGCTTCACCGTGCAGTTCCGGCAGGTCCCGCACTTCTTCTGAAGCGCCGATTGGCGAAGCAGCTCACGCGAGTCGATGTTCGAACCTTCAGGAATAGAGCCCATTTTACACCAACGAGAAGAGAGGGGTGATCACGCCATACGCTCGAACAAGATGGTCTTCCTCGAGCTTCTTCTCGCTCCAGGGATGAGGAACGAACAAGACCGCCAGCGTCGCGACCCAGAGGCCCACGGCAACATGAGGGATCGTCACCGGCGCGAACGTGACGGCCGCGAATGCAGGTTGAGGATGCGGCCTCACGAGAGTCACGAGCAGATCCTGACGGCGCGTTCGCATCAGGCCCCCACCCGTTGAAGGTAGCCGAGGGCCAGCGATCTCACCATGAACTCAGGAACCACCGAGTCTCGCTCGACCTTCAGTCGACGCATCGTGCTGATCTGGCGATCCAGGGCCCCGAGCTCGTAACCGACGAGCAACTCGAGAGCGTCATCCTGCTCATCGTCGTCCGGCTCACGAACCATGTAGCTCGCCCAGAGACCCGGGACCGGAGCGTACTGGAACTCGGTGGCCCCCCGGATCGCCTCCATCCGCTCGACGAACGAAGGCTCATCACGCGGAGACAGTCCGTAGACACCGACGATCTCCCCGGGCGCCCTACGAACGGACACCAGACGCGCATCCGCGATATGGCCAAGGGCCACCGGGCCTACCGGGAAGATCGCACGACGCACGGAACCCACGATCACCCCGCCATGGTCCGGGCCAGTTTACGCCGAAGCGTGTTCCCCTGAAAACCACCCTGGTTCTTCGCAACAGGAACGATCTCGACAAGGGGCGCTCCACGAGAGCCGCCCACCGACTCAGACCAGACCCGCATCGCCGGGCCGTAGGAGAGCAACACGATCTTCCGGTAGGTGTCCGGTGCACGATCCGCCCAGGTTCGGGTCCGGATCGCACCCTCGAGACCCACATCCGGATCCCTCTCGTCCCCCACGAATCCCAAGATCTCGGGATAACGCAGGAGATGGGCTTCAGGGAGGGGACCAAACGCCGTCGTCAGGCCGAACACATCGAGATCCGACCTCCGAACGAGCCCGACGAGATCCTCGTACATCCTGGTTCCAGGACGAAAGCCAGGCAACACCGGAACGACGAGCGCCCGGCGCAAAGGCGTCGGGCGCGCGAGTAGCCCGTCGAGAATGGAGGGCCCGGTAAAGCTCACGTCAACCTACTTGCCCCGAGAGAACCGCGGGAGCGACGGAAGGCTCGAGGTGAGGCTCGACGAGGCATCCTTGACCCTCTCAGAGAGGAACACGCCCGCCGTGAACACAGCGGCCCCCGCGAGGACGGACTGGACCGGATGCGCCATCCAGGCGTCGAGGAGGGACGGAGCGCTCTCATCCGCACCGAGGCGACGGCCGCCCGGCGTAAACGAAACCGTCTGACCACCCGGCCGGATGACCTCGCGGAGGTGACCCTGGGGTCCGTAGACCCGGGTTCCACCTCGGGGCCCCGTCTCGGTCGCCCAAGCACCCGTCGGCGCACGACTCATGTTCCGAGCCCGAACGGCCCCGAAGTCCTCGTCGGCGCCAAGGCGGCGGCCGCCCGGCGCGAAGGTCGCCGTACGACCCTTCGGGCCCACGACCTCACGAAGATGACCCTGGGGCCCGTAGACCCGAGTTGCGCCCTTCGGACCTGTCTCGGTACGCCAGGCGCCCGTAGGAGATCGCTGGACATTCGCCGGACGAACACCGGGATACGCCAACGGACGGATCTTGGTCACCGAAACCGCAGGCGCCACCGGAGCCCGGAAAGGAACCTGAGCGACCGGCCGAGGCGGAACGACCGAACGGAGCCCGACGGGCGGTGCAGGGCGCGGGATCGGCCGGGGAGCAACCGGCGCGGGACGCGCAGGCGGACGACGATGCATGCCGCGACGGTACGGCGCGAAGGAGGCCGGCGGCGGAACGGAGACCTCCTGCGTGTACCAGGTGACCATCTCTGAGGTCACCGGAGCTTCCTCGTCAAGCGCCTCCCCCCCGCCCGCGCGACGCTCGAGCTCGCGGCTGGCCGCGCGGCGGATGAACTTGCTGCGCCGACGGTGCTTCGCGATCTTCTCGAGCTTCTTGTCGGACAGAAGCGGCAAGATCCGGATGATCGCGAGCTGATGCTTGCTCGGGACGTCCCGACCGAACTGATCGACGTCCGGCTCATCCTCGTCGTCGTCCACGTCGATCTCGTCGTCGTCGGCACCCTCAGCGAGGACGCTCTCGACGAGATCGTCGTCGTTCTCGAGATCGTCATCCTCCTCAGAGGACTGACGAGAAGCCGGCAGATCCAGATCGGTCTGCGCAGCGCCGTAGGCGTCCATCAGCGCTGCACCGAAGACATCGAGGACATGGGTGGTCATGGGGCGAACTCCCGAATGAGAAGAAGCATACCCCACGGACGCCTTCTCGGGCACCGGCGGAGTCTCAGAAAGGGCAGACGCGGGGATCTCGAGCTCGTCGGACTTTCCGCCTCCCGCCTTCGGACCGAACCGGACCCGGACATCGACACCCGAAGCGGCGATCCGGTTCACGGCTGGCAAGTACGAGGCGATGAGGCTGCGGGTCTGGGGATCGACATCGTGGATAAGGCGAACCCGCAGCATGTCTCCATGCTTCGCCTGGCTCCGGATCACCCACATCGCTCCACCGAGGACCGCCGCCCCCCCGAGGACACCCACGCCCGCCAGCATCAACTGGTTGCGAACGGTCTCATCCGAAAGCGACGGCCAGTTCATGACTCACCGTCCCCACTTGCTGCCGACCACATAGCCGGCCCCGAAGGCCGCGAGACCGACCGCGACGGCCCCGAGAACCGTCTTCGTCATGTCGGCCTGCTGCTGAGCCGGCGTCTGAACGATGAGCGGAGGCTGGGGAGCTGGAGCCAGCAACTGCTGGACCTTGGCCTGCGCCTGCTCGACCGGGCCCCCCGGCTTCTTCTTGACGAGATCGAACACCGCCTCCTTGAACTTCTGGAGGCCAGGCGACTTGTGAGTCTGAGGGGCATCCGCGGCCGAACCGAACACGCCGCGAAGAAGCTCTTCGTCGGCGTCGAGCCAGGCGTCGATCGCATCGTAGGTGTCCGGAGCCGGGGGGAACTCGGACTCGAACCGCTGCGGGCGAGGATCGAGATCCCAGACCGCGCCGTTCGGGTTGTCATCCCACACCGTACCGTTGGCGTACCGATCGTTCCAGGCGCGCTCCATCTGGATCTGGAGTCCCAGATCCTTCTGCCGCGCGTACCGTCCCGCCGTCGGCAGGAAGTTCGGTGACATGTACGGGGTCACCGGCGATACAGGGGTGATCCCGGGCCAGTGGCGGTAAGCCATGATCAAGCCCCTTCCGGCATCAGGTCGGAGTCGTCATCGGGGAGATCCCCGTGACCCTGGCCCCCGTCGCCGTCCAGATCGCTGTCGTCCCCGTCGCCGTCCAGATCCCCGTCATCGCCATCGTCGAGATCGTCGTCCTCGCCACCCGGGAGCCCCGAATCAGCCACGACGCGATCGATGTACTTGGCAACGAGGGTCTGGCGCTCAGCGGGCGACTTCGCGCGAACGAAGGCCTCGAGGGCGCCCGGATCTCCAGCGAACAGCTCCTCGACGTCGACACCCGGGACATCCGGCATGGCCGCCCAGGCCCGGCTCGCGGCCTGACGTGGCGTCGTCTCGGCGGCCGAAGAGGCCGAGTCGTAGGCTTGCGTCGCCATCTGGCGAGCCGTCATGTCAGCCGTCGAGGCCACCGGAGCTCGGCCGCGCGCCCGAAGCTGAGCGATGACGCTCCCCGCCGCCCACCTCATCCAGACCGACGAACCAAAGATCTTGTCGAGACCCGCACGCGTTCCGGGCCCGTACTTCCCATCGACAGCGATGGAGTAGGCTCCGAGACGCTTGAGCTCATTCTGGATCTGAACCAGATCGACCCTCGACCATGCCGGAGCAGGAGCCGAAGCATGACCAGGAGCCGGAACCGGAGCCGGGATCTGCGCCGGATGCCTACGCGCGAGCAGACGGTGATGCGCCGGATGTTTCGGGTGCGCCGCTGCATGCCGCTTGGGGGTGAAGACCGACGAGAAGAAATCGGTGATCGCGTCGAAGAAGCCACCAAAGGCGTCTCCTTCGTTGTCGACGATCTTCGACTGCATCTGCTGCGCGGTCGCGCCGTAGGAGGCGGCGCGAGCCTCGAAGAAGCCGAGGAGCGGATCTCCGCCGAACTCAGCCTCACCGTCTCCACCCTCATCCTGTCCGTCATCTTCGGATTCGACCGGAACAGGCACTGCCACCGGAACCTCGTACGGCATCGGAACCGGACCGAGACCCGCGCGGCGCCCCCACCGACGCTCGATCCGGCGCCGTGGGGAACGATGGAGGGGTCGACGGAACCAGGCCCCGATCTCCTCGTCGCCACCCACCGCATCCCCGCCGAGGACGTCCGCATCCTCACCGAGCTCGGCCGCCACGTCTTCCCCGAGGAACGGATAGGCCGCGCCGTGGTGCGACTTGAGCGCGGCGGTCATCTGCTGCTGCAGGGGGAGATCGATGCCGCCCAGGACGTCGTCATCCGAGCCCGGAAGATCGTCGTCGCCCTCTTCACCGCCGTCGCCCTCGTCGCTGACGGGAGCCGGGACGCCAGGAGCCGCAACCTCGGAAGTCCTCAGGGCCTGAGCATCCGCAGCGCTCGCTGCCACCTGACGATCGGCGACCGACA
>Ga0315284_10001823_pt1 | contig 30340 bp, 38 predicted proteins | sample YL17G09_16_MG_FD_203696 | JGI IMG/M metagenome (GOLD analysis project Ga0315284, IMG submission 203696) | Sediment microbial communities from Yellowstone Lake, YNP, Wyoming, USA - YL17G09_16 | ecosystem: Environmental > Aquatic > Freshwater > Lake > Sediment | place: USA: Wyoming | collected...
CGACCACATCGGGCGGTTGCTCCACGGTCTGGGGTGGAGTCCCCAGAAGCCCGAACGGCGGGCGCGGGAGCGGGACGAGCAGGCCATTGCCCGCTGGCTCAAGGTCGACTGGCTGCGCATTAAAAAAAAGCGCGCCGGCTGAACGCCCATCTGGTTTTCCTGGACGAAAGCGGCCTGCTGCTGGCGCCACTGGTGCGGCGTAGTTGGGCACCGCGTGGCCACACCCCGGTCCTCTACCAGCGCCTGCGCTACCGACAGAAGGTCTCGATGATCGCCGCACTGGCGGTGTCACCCCGGCGGCGCCGCGTGGGACTGTACTTTTCCCTCGCACCGAACCGCAACGTCACCGGCCCCTGGATCGTCGCCTTCCTGCACGCGCTCCTGCGCCACCTGCGGGGAGGAGTGATCCTGATCTGGGATCGTCTGCCGGTCCACCGCGGTCGCCACGTCGGCCAGTGGCTCGCCCGCCATCCTCGCCTGCACGTGGACTTCCTTCCACCCTATGCCCCGGAGCTCAATCCGGTCGAGCCCTTCTGGGGGTATCTCAAGTGCAACCCCTTGGCCAACCTCGCACCCGACGACCCACAGGCGCTGGCACGCATCGCCTCCCGGCATGTCCGCCGCCTCCAGCGCCGCCACCACCTGCTGCGATCCTTCATCCGCGCAACGCACCTCTCTTTGTGCCTCTGACCGGACATTCATTATGCAGGGATCAATAGCTCGTGGGGCTCGCGGTCACTGGGTCGGCGGGGGAGGATCAGCCTCCCCCGCTTTCATTCTTGGTCGGTGCGCATGGTCGGTGGGTCGACAAACCAGAATTATGAGCATATGCTTGAATTGATGAGTCGCCCGCCTCGACCTCGCCGAGTCTGCTGCCAGCACCACGGTGCCGGGATGCGGCCGCTGGGCCGTCCGGCCTTCGATCTGCCCGTGGTCACGCTCGGCATTGACGAGCTGGAGGCGTTGCGGCTAGCCGAGCTGGACGGCTTGTACCAAGAAGCGGCCGCCGAGCGGATGGGCGTGTCGCGGCCAACTTTCGCGCGGATCTTGAACCGTGCGAGGGCCACTGTCGTGGATGCGCTCGTGAACGAGAAGGTGCTACTGGTCACGGGTGGTCCGGTCGTCGAGGCGGAGGCCGAGCCAACGCCCTGCCCCGTGCACTGGGGGGGTCGCCGGCGTGGCCGCGGGTGCCGATGCCGTGGCCGGTGGCCCGGAGGCGAGCCGGTGAACGACGAGAGCAACAGCACGGCTGGGAGGTGCAAGCCCGCGTGATGTTCACTTGGCTGTTGGCTGCGGTGGCGCTGACCCAGGCGCCGTCGGCGGGGGGCTGTGACGCCGAATGCGAGCGTGCGGCGGCGGTCACCCTCATCGAGCGCGGTGAGACCCGCGCAGCTGTCGAGCGGCTACACGCCGCCATCATCCGCTTCCCGGACGACCCGGCGCTTCCGCTGCTGCTAGCCCGCAGCTACCTTGCCGAGGGCAACCTGTTCTGGGCGGAGCGCGGCCTGCGTGACACGCTCGTTCGGCGTCCCGCAGACCCCGAGGCTCGCGCCTGGCTGGCCTCGATCCACCTGCGACAGGGCGATCCCGAGCTGATGAAAGCTGATCTCGAGTTGGTCCCGGAGGACGGCCCGGCCAGAATGCGCTGGCACCTGCTCGAGGTCTTTCGGGCACGTCTCGTCGGGGAGGCGGACGCAGCCCAGCGGGCCCTGGTTGCGGTACCGCGGAGCGCGCATCTGTATCCCGAGGACCGCCCGGTCTGGAGGTTCTTGCAGCAGCAAAGCGACCCGTGGTGGCTCGACCCGGTCACGGGCACGCTCGAGGTCGCCGCCGGCGCGACCTCCAACGCACTGGCCGGTGCGCCGACCGACCCCGGCGCGTCCGGGACTTCGAGCGGCCTTGCGACGCTCGAGCTGCACGGTCGCCTGGCGCCGCCCGCCTCCGGCGCGCTGCGTCCGGTCCTCGACCTCGAGCTGATCGGAAACGGCCTGGTCGAAGAAACGTACCGGGAGCTGAGCAGCCTGGAGGGCTCCGCGCGGTTGGGCGGGTTGCTCACCGCATCGCGCCAGCGGCTGCTGGTCGGTTACCGGGCCGAGCTGCTGCTGCTCAACCAGGAGCCGTCGCGTTATGCCGAGGCGCACCGCGGCGAGCTGGAGCTCGAGTCCAGCTCCGGCTGGGCGCTGCTCGCCGGCGGCGGGCGCCGCACCTACCGGGACGACCGCCGCACCCGGTGGGAAGGCGACGTGAGCGTCGGTGGACCGCTGCGCCTGTCCGCCGCGGTGCCGCTGGCGGCCGGAGCGGCCGTGCGCCTCGCCGATGCCAACTCACCGGCCTACGACCAGCGCGGCGCCTCGGCCCTGCTGGTCGGCCGGGTTCCAATCGGGCGCGGCTGGTCGACGCGCCTCGCTCTCTCGGGTTCCTGGGACGACTACCCGCACTCTGGCGGCAGCGAAGGGCTGCTGGTGTTCGGCACGGCGGAGAAGCGACGTGACCTTCTCGGTCGGATCTCCGTCGGGGTCTGGTCACCGCGCCGCTGGGTCGCGCGGGCCGGCATCGAGTGGCAGTACACGCAGCGTGACTCGACAGCCGACGATCGGCCGGGGTTCGACTTCGACTACCGCGAGCACCGCGTGATGGCCCGCCTGCACTTCGACTTCGACGCTGACCCGTGGGCGCCGCGCGTGGTCCGTACCGTCGGCCACGTCCCGCTCGAGTGGGGGCTGGAGGCGGGCGGCGGCGAGCAGGAGGAGCGCATCCTCGACCTGCTGCGCCAAGACGAGGAGCTGCGCCGCGGCTCGAGCTGCATGGTGCGTTAGGGATGGACCGCAAGACCCTGGCGCGGACTGTGCGGGAAGCGGCAATGGTCGCCGGGGCGAGCGCCCTGCTGGCGCTCGCTGCGAATGCGGTGCGCCCTTCGGGTCTCCCCCTCTTGGCTCGAGCCCCCTACGAGACGCTAGTGCCTTGTCCGGAGCCGGGTGGACCGGTGCTTGGCTTGGAGCCCGACGATCCGGTGGTCGCGTCGCCCCGCAGCTTCCTTGTGGACGCACGCAGCGCGGGGGAGTACGGCGCTCGCCACCTGCCCGCGGCCGTGAACGTCCCCTTCGACTGGCTCGATCCGCTGCCGGAGGAGCAGCTGCGAGAGCTGGCTCGCGCGATCGCCGCGAGCCGCGCCACCCGCGTGGTCGTCTATGGCGATGGCGGCCACCCCGACAGCGGCGAGTTCCTGGGCCGGGAGATCTCGGGGCGCGGCATCAAGTACGTGCACTTTGTCCGCGGCGGTGCCCCCGCGGTGCTGGCCGGGGGTCGGTGATGGTCGCGGCCCGGGTTACCGCCTGGCTGGCGGTAGCCGCGCGCTGGTACCTGGGTGTGCTCTTCGTTGGTGCCTGCCTGCACAAGATCGCCGACCCTCGCTCATTTGCGGTCGACGTGGCAACCTACGACATACTGCCGCTTGCCCTCGTCAACGTGACCGCGATCGTCCTGCCCTGGGTCGAACTGGCGGCAGGCGGGATGCTGCTGATTGGCTGGCGAACGCGCCCGGCGGCGCTTTTGGTTTTCGGCATGGTGCTGGTCTTCATCACCGCTCTCGTGATCGCCCTGGCCCGAGGCCTCGATATGTCGTGCGGTTGCTTTGCCTCGCAAGGGGCCGAGGAGGACCCGATCTCGCGCCTGACCGTGCTGCGCGACCTCGGCTGGCTTGCCCTCGCGGGATTCGTGCTTGCCTGCGACCGTGGCCTGGTCGGCATCGATGGGCTGATCGAAAGGAGAAAAACAAGGTGACAAAACGGCTGCTGGCCGCCCTGATCGCCACCGTCGCGTTGGCGACGCCATCCGTTGGCTGGACGCCCGCCTGCGACGCCCTCACTAGCGCCCAAAAGCGGCTCGCCGAGCGGCTGCTGGCGAGCGAGTACGTCTACGACTGCTGCGACGAGACCATTGCCCGCTGCCTGACGGCGCGGCCGACCTGTGCCCTGGCGGTCCGCCTCGCCGACAACGTCTGCCGGCGAGTCGCGCAAGGCCAGGACGAGGCACGAATCCGCCGCGCCCTCTCCCGGCGCGCCCGAAGCATGGTAGGGAGCGGGACGCATGCGGAGGTGGATCTCTCCAGCGCTCCCACATTTGGGAGCCCGGACGCGGCGGTCACCGTGGTGATCTACGCCTGCGCCCGCTGCCCCTACTGCAGCCGCTTGGTGCCGGCCCTCCATCGGGCGGTGACCGCCGAACCGCTCCAAGGCGAGGCGCGTCTCGTCTTCCGCGCCTTTCCGATCCGCGGCCACCAGGACTCCACCGAAGCCGGTCTCGCCTTCGTGGCCGCCGCGGAAATGGGAAGGTTCTGGGAGTTCCTGCTCTACGCGTACGGGCATTTCGAGACGTTCTCTGTTGGGGTGCAGCCCGACTGGGCCGCGGCGGTCGGCCTCGATCCCGTGGCGTTCTCCGCGCGGTTGACCGATCCGGCAACCCGGGAGGCCCTGGTGGCGAGCAAAAAGGAGGGTCTCGTCAACGGTGTGGAGGAAACGCCGACGTTGTTCATCAACGGCCGGCAATGGGTTGGCGACCTGGAGATCGAAGAGGTGATCAACGCCATCGAGGAGGAAGCGGCGCAAGTGCGGGGGAGGACATGGGCAGATCGCTGAGGTGCACGGCGTTCCCGTTGCTGCTCTGCGCAGTGGCGGTGAGCGCGCAAGAGCGGCTGGCGGTGCTCGAGTTCTTCGGCCGGCCGAACGGCCAGTTCTGCAGAGAGGCGGGCCCGGCGATGCTCGCGCTCCAGGCGGAGATGTCGGGCCGTGCCGTTCTCCTCGAGTACGACTACGACCGCTTCGCGACCGGGCGGGTAGACCGCTTCTGGGCTGCCCGGCCGTCGGCGATGTACCTGCCCCTGGTGATGGTGGGCAGCGGCTACCGCACCTCCACCGGGCAGGTGGACTACGAGCGCGAGTACCGGGCGATGATCGAGGCGGAGCTGGCGCGCTCCCCCGAGGCCGCGGTGAGCGCGTACTGGCGGAGGTCCGGCGACGCCGTGCGGGTCTACGTGCGGGTCACCAACCTGCGCGCTAGCCCGTTGACCACCGCCGAGGAGGGCGCGATCTGGGTCATCGCGTGGGAGAACGCCAGGATCGGGGTGAGCGACACGTGGGTCCGGGGCACCGCCTTCAGGGCCCTCACCGAGTCGCTGGCGCCGGGCGCCACTCTTGTCGCCACTGTCGACACCGCGTCGCTCGCCGGAGCCGACTGGGAACGGGTCTCGTCCCTGGCGCTCGTCGAGCGCCGCCCGGGGGGTGCGGGCGCCTACGACATGCTGCAGGCGGCGGTGGCGCAGCCGGCCGCGCTCGCCGCCTTCCCGACGACACTCACGCTGACCGCGGCGGAGCCGACTGCCGAGGTTGCGCTCGCGGGTCCGCACGCGCTCACCTGGACTGCGGCGGCGGACGTGCCGTGGCTGGCGGTGAGCCCGACCACAGGCGCGCTGCCCGGGACAGCGACGGTGTCGCTCATTGTGGCCATGCTGCCGGCCGGCGGCGGGACCGGCCAGGTGCATTTCGATGCCGCCGGCGACGGGATGTCGTTGTCCGCCACGGTGTCTGTGATGGGCCCCGTCCGCGTGCGCCCGCCGCGTCGGAGGCTGTACGCGCAGCCACCTGGCAGGTGAGTCCGATGAGTGTTCGCAGCGTTCCAGTGGTGGGAGTCGTCGGCAGGCAAAGGAGGCAGAGATGACCGCCGAGGTCACGGTCGAATGCGCGCGCTGCCAGGTGCCGAAGGGGAAGCGTGCCTGCGACAGCGTCAACGGCGCGGCGCCGCGCGGTTGCCCGACGCGTGAAAGGCAGGAAGCGATCACCGCCGCGATGCGTGTCTACGCAGACCCCGGCGTTCGCACCTTCGCGCAACACGCGTCCCGCCAGGAGGCGGCTGGCTACTCCGACCGGGAAAGCGGGGCTCGCCCGGCACTGACGAGGATCGAGGAGGTGTGCGCGTTCGCGGCTCGAGCGGGGTTCCGCCGTCTCGGACTCGCATTCTGCGCCGGTTTGATCCGCGAGGCGGAGGTGCTCGACCGCATCCTCGCGTCACGGGGGTTCGAGGTGGTCTCGGTGGTGTGCAAGGTTGGGGCGATCCCCAAGGAGGAGCTGGCGTTGACCGACGCGGACAAGATCCGCCCCGGCACCTTCGAGACGATGTGCAACCCGATCGGTCAGGCGGAGCTTCTCAACCGCGCCGGAACCGATCTCAACGTGATGCTGGGACTGTGCGTTGGACACGATGCCTTGTTTCTCCGTCACTCCGTGGCGCCGTGCACGGTGCTCGCCGTCAAGGACCGGGTCCTCGGCCACAACCCTCTCGCCGCTTTGTACACAGCCGGCTCCTACTACCGGCGGCTGGTGGAGGACAACCCCACGACAGGTAAGATGCGTGTTGGTGAACCGAAGGTGCGGAGGGCGAGACGGAAGCGGTAACAGGTCCGTCGGAGACCGCACCTGGGAGAGATCATGAGCGAACCGGTCCGCATCGGGATCATCATCTGCGATCGCTACCGGACGTGTGCCGGCGGCAAATGCCTGCGGGCGCTGCGGACGCGTGAGGGCGCGTTCAGCGCCTACGTGGGGCGGGAAGTAGAGTTGGTCGGCTACACCACCTGCGCCGGGTGCCCGGGCGGGAACGTGGAGTACGCGCCCGAGGAGATGAAGAAGAACGGCGTGGACGTGATCCACCTTGCCACCGGCCTGGTCGTCGGCTACCCGCCGTGTCCGTACCTCGACTACTTCCGCCGCTTTATCCCGGAAAAGTATGGGATTCCGGTGGTCGTCGGCACCCACCCGATCCCGCAGAAGTACCTCTTGACCCACCAGCGGTGCGGGACGTGGAGCGGGCCCGAGTGGCAGGAGTTCCTCGCCCCGACGATGGCGGACGAGCGCACGCGGCTGGCTTACGACTGACGGGGGTCGAGGCAGCCGCTTCATTCGCGCCCGGAGGGAGACTTGCGGGAGCGTATTACCTTCCTCGTGAATTCAACCCCAAACTCATGTGGGTCAGCTACCTCGTTGGTGCCGGTACCCCGAGGATCCCGACGCGACCTTCCAGGTGGCCGTCAATTGGGTCGTGGGCTTTCAGGAAATCCACGAACGCGTCGATGTCGAGGATTCCGGTGTCGTAGCGGTAGCCTCTGGCGCCCTTGGCAAGTGGGTGGTTGTCACCGCCGGCCGCGACAAAGCTCGGAACGGTAACCCGATAGGTCCTGGCTGCCTGTAGAGGCGCTCCGCCGACTCTGAGATCCACAATCCGGTCCCCTGCAGGCCTGCGGACGCCGATCACGTAGGAGGTTCCGCGGGAAGGGTACAAGAGACCCGCGGCGTTCTGGGGCAGCCCCCCGAGCGTCTCTTCCAGGATGGAACTCAGCTCCGCGCCGTCGAGGTCGAGCTGAATAAGGGTGTTGTTGAACGGCTGCACCGTCACCGCCTCCCCGTACGTGATCGGCCCGGGCTCGATCCCGGCGCGCACCCCGCCGGCGTTGACAAAGGCAGCGACCGAGCCGGCCTTTTCCGTGGCCGCCAGCATCGCATCGGTGATCACGTTGGCCATCGGGTTCTCGGCGTGGCGCGGGGTTACCCGCGTGGTGGCGATGCCCTTCTCGCTGTGTCCCACGATCTGGTCACGAACAGAAGCGATCGGGCGCGCGAACGCCGCGACCATCGTCCGTACGGTCGGGTCCTCGGGGATGGAAGAATCGACGGGTACGGGATGGGCGTCCTCCCAGTGCGTAACGTGACCGACGTCGTCGAAGCTCACCTTGATGCGGCCGAGCACCTTGCCCCATTCCCAGGCTTGCACGACGAGTACCGTGTTCCCATCGAGGTCCTTCCTCACCGTCGGGTATTCGCCAGCCGGCTGCGGGAGCCCTGGCACCGCGCCCAGCAGGGTGTGGCTATGGCCCCCGACGATCACGTCGACCCCCTCGAGCTTGCCTGCCAGCCCGAGGTCGAGCTGGTAGCCGATGTGGGAGAGCAGGATGACCTTGTCGATTCCCTGCCGGGTCACGGCATCGATCGCAGACTGCACACTGGTGACGAGGTCGTTGAGTTCGATCGTGGGTCCTGGCAAGGAGATGCTCAGAAGGTCAGGAGGGAGGGCACCTACAACCCCGATCCTCTCGCCACCCACATCCAAGACCGCGTACGGTTTGACGAGCGGTGCCAGGTCCTTTGCGGCACTGAGATCGAGGTTTGCGGCCAGCAGCGGGAAGTGGGCCAGGCTGGCGAACCGCGCCAGCGCTGCCGGCCCGTGATCGAACTCGTGGTTACCGACGGCCATCGCCTGATAGCCGATGTAGTTCATGTACGTGAGATCCGCGAGGCCTTCGTACACGTTGAAGAAGAGGGTCCCCTGGAAAGTGTCGCCGGCGCAGAGCAGGAGCGGGTTCGGGTCGGTCGCTCGAAAGCGGTTGATGAGCGTCGCCTGGCGCGCGTAGCCGCCCAGTTCCTTGCCACGCTGCGTGAAGGGCTCCACGTGAGCGTGCATGTCGTTGGTGTGCAGGATCGTGACCGTGATCGCTTTGGCGGCCACAGGCAGTGCCTGCCCGACGAGAAGGGCGAGGGCGACGAGCACTACTGTGATGGCTCTCTTCATGCTGCCCCCTGGACCAGGTGTCTTCTCCGGGCGACCAACCGCTGCCGGAGGGTCAGGGTCTCAGTGTAAGCGCCCGCTTTTCCGGCAGAGCATGGCCGCATCCTCACTGCAGCCGGCGCCCGTGGCGGTTCCTCGCGCTCTGGAGCGCCGTCGCGGGCACTCCCAGGTGCTAGGCGGTACCGCCGAGCAGCGCGGTAGCGTCATCGTTTCCGGACATGGCCGAGGACGCGAGCAGGGGGGGTTGACAGCGGGCAGTTTTGAGCATATGTTTGAAATGGAGTCGATGCCATGCCCCGACCTCCGCACCCCCGTCGCATCGACCGCCACTCTCTGGCGGTCGGATTCAAGCCAATGGGACGGCCGGCCTGGCAGACGCAAGCGGTCACCCTCGGCCTCGACGGTCTCGAGGCGCTGCGTCTCGCCGACCTGGAGGGGCTCTACCAGGAGGCAGCCGCCGAGCACATGGGGGTCTCCCGCCCGACCCTCGCCCGCATCCTCGCGCGCGCCCGCGCCACCGTGGCCGAGGCACTTGTCGAGGGGAAGGTCCTCCTCATTGGGGAGGCGCCGGTGGTTGAGGGAGGCAGCGAGCCCATCCCCTGCCCGATCCACTGGGGGGGACGGCGGCGCGGCCGGGGGTGCCGCTGCCGGGGAGGGCGCTGGAACGGGGCGGAGAGCGTCGCCAAGACGGAGGACACGGGCTCGGAGCAGCCCGGTGGAGGTCCTGATGCCGAGGTTTGACCCAGCTGCACGGATGTGTATGGCCGGCACGGGGCTGGGGCCGGAGGCGCCGTGCGGTGGCGTATCGGCCCTCCGGCAAGGACCCTGCCGTGCGGTCGAGGCCGGTGATGGCCGCACCGTCAACCTGTTGGAGGACATCCGCGACGAGCAACAGAAGGTGCTGTGGATGCTGTAAGCACTACTCGCCGCCTGAGAACGCCCCGCTGGCAGCAGGTTGGGGAGGTCGTAGGTGCACTGCCGGGGCGGTCGCGGGCTGGGCAGCGGCCTTCCCGCGGCGATGACAACAGGGGGCTAGAAAAGCCCCCACAAAGAAGGAGGGAGCAATGCCTGGATTTGACGGAACTGGACCGAGAGGTCAGGGGCCTCGGACCGGGGGCGGGTGGGGCCGTTGTGCCCCGCTGCCGGACGAGACCGGGGTGCCCCGGGGAGTGGGCCGCGGAGGCTTGCCGTGGGGCGGCGGGCGCGGTCGCTGCTGGGGTGGCGGTGGCCCCAGGGGAGGAGCTCGCTGGGCGAGGGGTGGGCGATGGTGGTTGCCGGCCCACTGGCTTGGCCCTCAGACCGAAACCCCGGAGCGCGAGACGCCGGAGGAGGAGAAGAAGTAGAGAACGTGCCAGAGGAGAAACGATGAAGATCGCGATCAGCGCGAGCGAGCCCACTGTGGACGGGCCGGTCGATCCCCGGTTCGGCCGCGCCCGTTTCTTTCTCATCGTTGACAGCGACAGCGGCGCCGTTGAGGTGCTCGACAATTCGGGCAGCACCGAGCTGCCCCACGGCGCCGGAATCGCCACGGTGGAGGCGCTCGTTCGACGGGGCGTCACCACCGTGGTGACCGGCCAAGTGGGACCTAAGGCGGAGACCGGCCTGCGCGCCGCCGGGCTGGACATCCGCACGGGCGCGGTGGGGACCTGCCGCGAGGCGCTCGCCTTCCTCGCCCCTGAGGTGCCTACGGGACTGGTCGGCGCCGGCGCGGCCGAGGGGTAACGGGATGGTATCTCCGGTGGGGGCAGGCGGGCCCCTCGTCGTCACGGTTGCCTCCGGCAAGGGAGGAACCGGCAAGACGACGGTGGCCGTGAGTCTGGCGGTAGTCGCGCCGGGCCCAGTCGCCTACGCCGACTGCGACGTGGAGGAACCGGACGGTGCCCTCTTTCTTTACCCCACCATCGAGGAGGAGCGCCCGTTCACTCAGCTCCTCCCACGCTTCGACGAGGCGCTGTGCGACGGCTGTGGCCTCTGTCACGACGTGTGCGCCTACAAGGCCATCCTGGTCGCCGGAAAGCCCCTCCTCTTCGCCGACCGGTGCCACGCTTGCGGCGCCTGCGCGGCGCTGTGCCCGCGCGGGGCCATCCGCGAGGAGCCGGTCGTCCGCGGCACCGTTCGCTCTGGCCGCCGCATGGGCCTCGCGTTTATTGAAGGCCGCCTCGCGGTGGGCGAGGCTTCACCAACGGCGCTCGTGCGGGAGGTACGGCGGGACGTGGAGCGCGATCACCGTCTCGTGGTCGTCGATGCAGCGCCCGGGACCTCGTGTCCGGTGATCGCTGCCGCCCATCGCTCACACTTCCTGCTCCTGGTCACCGAACCGACCCCGCTGGGCCTGCACGACCTCGCCCTGGCAGTGGAGATGGGGCGGGCGCTCGGACTCCCAATGGGGGTGGTGATCAACCGCTCCGGGGAGGGAGACGACGGTGACGTGGAGCGTTTCGCCGCCTCTCAGGAGATCCCGGTCCTCGCCCGCATCCCCTTCGACCGTCGCATCGCCGCCGCCTATGCCCGCGGCGAGGTCCTCACGGAAGCGCTGCCGGAGTATCGCGAGCGGGTGGAGGGACTGTGGCGCGGCATCCTTTCGGCGGCGGCCCGATGAAGCAGCTCGTGGTGCTCTCGGGCAAGGGGGGGACGGGGAAGACCTCGTTCACCGCCGCCCTGGCCCGTCTCGCCCCCCACGTCCTGGTTGCCGATGCCGACGTGGACGCGCCAAACCTCCACCTCCTCCTCCGGGCCAGGCAAGAGCGAGACGGTATCAGGGAGTTCCTCGGCGGTCTCCAGGTGGTACTCGACGAGGCGACGTGCAACGGATGCGGCGAGTGCGTCCGCGTCTGCCGCTTCGGCGCTGTCGAGCTGGTCGCGTCGGAGGTGAGGTGGCTGCCGCGCTTCGACCCGTTCGCCTGCGAGGGGTGTGGTTTCTGCGCCCAGGTCTGCCCGACACGAGCGATCAGCATGAGCCGCCGGGTCGCCGGGACGATCCACGTCTCGGACACCGAGGTCGGCCCTCTCGTCCACGCGCGCCTGCGGGTCGCTGAGGAGAACAGCGGCAGGCTGGTCAGCGAGGTGCGCCGCCTGGCCATCGAACTGGCCCAGGCCGAGGGTCGCGAACTCATCCTGGTGGACGGTCCTCCGGGGATTGGCTGTCCGGCGATCGCATCCCTCTCGGGGGCGGATGCCGTGCTCCTGGTCACCGAGCCCACGACGGCGGGCCTCGCCGACCTGGAGCGGGTTGTCCAGCTCGTCGCCCACTTCCGGATTCCGGCCGCGGTGGTGCTCAACAAGTCCGACCTGTGGCCACCCGCCGAGGCCGCCGTGAGGGAGCTGTGCCGAGACAGGGGCCTTCCCTATCTGGGCGGGATCCCGTACGACCCCGCTTTCCACGCTGCCGCGCGGGCAGGGCGCACGGTGATCGACACCGCCGAGCCGTTGCTGCTGGGGCGCATGCTCGCCCTGTGGGAGGATGTCCGCGCGTTCGTGGCCGCGACAGGCGAGAGGAGGGTGGCATGAAAGGTCTGCGGGGCCACGTCTACGGTCCGGTGCCGAGCCGGCGCCTGGGCGCGAGTCTCGGCGTCGACGTCGTGCCGTTAAAGGTCTGCCCGTACGACTGCATCTACTGCCAGCTCGAGGCCACCCGCACGCTGAGTGCTGAGCGCTCGCTTTTCTTCCCCGTCGAGGAGATCCTCGCGGACGTGGACCGGCGGCTCCGCCTGTGGCCGCCGCCCGACGTGATCACGGTTGCGGGCTCCGGGGAGCCGACCCTGTACGCCGGGCTAGGGGCGCTGATCACCGGGATTAAGGGGATAACTGAAATCCCGGTGGCGCTTCTCACCAATGGTGCCCTCTTCCACCGCGCCGACGTGCGCGCCGACGCGGCCCGCGCCGACATCGTGCTGCCCAGCCTTGACGCCGGCGACCAGGCAACGTTTCGGATGGTCAACCAGCCGGTGCCGGGACTGACCCTGCATAAGGTGGTCGACGGTCTCGCCGCGTTCCGGCGCGAGTACCGCGGCGAGATCTGGCTCGAGGTCATGGTGATTGCGGGGATCACCGATACGCCCGAGCACGTGCGCGCGATCGCCACCCTCGCGCGCCGGATCGCTCCCGATCGCATCCAGCTGAACACCCCAGTCCGCCCCACGTTCAATGAGCGCGCTGCGCCCGTGCCGGCGGCACGCCTTGCCGAGCTAGGGAGGTTGTTCTCGCCCGCCGCCGAGGTCATCGCCGAGTGGGGGGAAGGGCACGACCAGGAAATGAGCCGGGCGCCAGAAAGCGAGGAGGTTCTCGCCCTGCTGCGGCGGCGGCCGTGCACCATGGACGACGTCGCCGCTGGGCTTGGCCTCCACCCCAACGCGGTCGTCAAGACGCTGGCCGGCTTGGAGCACCAGGGCGAGGTGCACCGTGTGTTGCGCGAGGGGTGCGTCTTCTGGCACGCGGTGCCGGGCGCCGGGGCTCGATTGCTCGCCAGACACGGGAAACGCGCATGAACCTGCGGGCCGTGCTCGCCGACTCGTTGCTGATCACGGGTTTCGTGTTCGTGATGATGCTCATCGTCGAGTACCTCAACGTGGCCACGCGGGGAGCGTTGCAGCGGTTGGCGGGGCGAAAGGGACTCCCGGCCTACGCCGCCTCCTCCGCGCTGGGCGTGGCGCCCGGGTGCCTGGGCTCCTTCGCCGCGGTGAGCCTGTACACCCACGGCGCCCTCTCCTTCGGCGCCATCGTTGCAAACATGATCGCCACAAGCGGCGACGAGGCGTTCGTGATGCTGGCGCTTTTCCCCCGCGAGGCACTGCTGCTCAACGCGCTGCTGTTTGCCTATGGGATCCTCGTTGGTGGTCTGGTGGATCGCCTTGCCCCCCGGCTGGGGGTGGCCACGGCATGCTGCCCGACTGGGCTTGCGGTTCACGAGGAGGAGCTGCAGACCGGGCTGCCGCTGCGCCCCCACGCTCTCGGTCCTTTCTCGCTGCAGCGGGCGACCCTGGTCGTGGCGCTGGGACTCTTCACCCTGGCGGTGGCACTGGGCGCCCTGGGACCGCACGAGTGGAGCTGGGTGCGGGTGACGCTCCTGGTGCTCGGCGTCGTGGCCCTGTGGATCGTGCTCACCGTTCCCGAGCACTTCCTGGAGGTGCACTTGTACGACCACGTGGCCCGTCGCCACGTTCCGCGTCTGTTTCTGTGGGTTCTGGGTGTGCTCGTGGTCATGGCGGCGGTGGAGGCGGCCGGGTTCCCACTGGCCGAGTTCGTGCGCGCGCACCGAGGCTGGGCTTTCCTCGCTGTAGCCCTGGTTGGGGTGATCCCTGAATCAGGGCCGCACCTCGTGTTCGTGATGCTGTTTGCGCAGGGGGCGGTTCCGTTCTCGGTCCTGGCGACCTCGTCGGTGGTCCAGGACGGTCACGGCATGCTGCCCCTCCTTGCCGAGTCGCGCCACGAGTTCATGAAGGTCAAGCTGGTCAACTTGATCGCGGGTCTTGCCCTGGGAGGTGCCCTTGCCCTCGCCGGGCTGTGACGGAAAGGAAAGGAGACGTACACCATGCTCAGAATTGCGGTACCACTCGTCAACGGCCGGTTCTCCTCCCATTTCGGCGGGGCGGAGCAGTTCGCACTCTTCGACCTGGACGAGACGACCCGCTCTGTCACCAGCCACCACATCGCGGCGCCGCCGCCTCACGAGCGAGGTGCGTTCCCGGTGTGGTTGAAGGAGCAGGGCGTGACCACAGTCCTGACCGGAGGCATGGGACCCCGGGCGGTCCAGATCCTCGACCGCTTCGGGATCGAGGTCGTGCTGGGGATCGAGGACGGTGTGCCCGAGACACTGGTCCAGGAGTACCTTACCGGGCGCCTGCAGTCGTCGGGGAGCGTGTGCGAGGGCGGCGGGTTCCACGATTGCGGGCATCACGACCATGAGCCGCGGCGCTAGGTCGGGCATCAGAAAGGCGAGGCAAGCCGTGAGCGACAAGCCAGGATATGGCGGCATGGGCGCTTCGGGGGCGTGCATCTGTGTCGCCTGCGGTCACAGGGAGCCCCATCGCCCTGGGGTTCCCTGCCGAAAGCGGCGCTGCCCCGAATGCGGAAAGGCGATGCTCCGCGAGGGCTCGGCACATCACGCGGCTTACCTCGAGAAGAAGTCGAGGAAGCCGGAACCGACGCGATAGCCCTCGCGTCTGGCAGGGTCGTCGCGTGGGGAGTAGGACCGCCGTGATGTGCGACGACGCGGGCGTGAACGCCTGCGACGGGAAGGGAGACCGGTTGTGAGCGTGTACGCGTCCATGAGCCGGGAGGAGTTGCTCCGAGCACTCGAGGCTTTCGCGAAGAACTGGCTGGCGCACGACGGGTGCTGGTTCCTCGTGGCCGAGAAAAAGCTCGGTCTCGAAGTCGCTATGGAGCTCGATGCCCGATCCTGGGAGCGTTTTGCAGCGGCGGAGGCCCGGCGCGTCATGGAGGTCTTTGAGATCCCGCCCTGCGGCGGCCTGGAGGCGCTGGAGCGGGCGCTGTCGCTGCGGATGTACGCGCTGGTCAACGAGCAGCACAGCGAGTGGTCTGCCGACCGAAGCCGTCTGCGCTTTGTCATGGACCGCTGCCGGGTGCAGGAGACGCGCCGGCGCAAGGGTTTGCCCGATTTCCCGTGCCGCCCGGTCGGTGAGGTGGAGTTCACCACCTTTGGCCGCACTGTTGACCCGCGTATTGAGACCACCTGCGTGCACTGCCCGCCTGACGCCTCGCCCGGGGCGGCGTGCGCTTGGGAGTTCATCATCCCGGGTGTCGTGAGCTGAAAATGGCGAGGCAAGTCCAGCAACCGGGGCCCACGGAGATCATCCTGGAGAGCATCTCCGACGGCGTGTTCACCGTCGACCTCGACTGGCGCATCACATCGTTCAACCGGGCCGCCGAGGAGATCACCGGAATCCCACGGGACGAGGCGATCGGAAGGCAGTGCTCGGACGTGTTCCGGGCAAGCCTGTGCGAAGGGGCGTGTGCCCTGCGCCGCACCATGGAGAGCGGCCGACCGGTCGTCGGTCAGCCGTGCTTCATCGTCAACGGCGACGGCCGACGCATCCCGATCTCGGTCTCCAGCGCCCTGCTGAGAAATGCCGGGGGGCGAGTGGTTGGCGGAGCGGAGACGTTCCGCGACATGACCATTGTGGAGCAACTGCGGCGCGAGATCGAGGGCCGATTCCAGATCGGCGATCTCATCAGCCGCAGCCCCGCGATGCGGCACCTCCTCGACATCCTGCCGGCGGTCGCGGACAGCGACTGTACCGCCCTGATTGAGGGCGAGACGGGCACGGGAAAGGAGTTGCTAGCCAGGGCCATCCACGGGGCGAGCCCGCGGCGGGCTCGCCCGTTCGTCGCGGTCAGCTGTGCCGCGATCCCCGACACCCTTCTCGAATCCGAGCTGTTCGGCGTGCGAAAGGGAGCCTACACGGGCGCCGACCGCGACCGTCCGGGTCGTCTGGCCCACGCGGAAGGCGGGACGCTGCTGCTCGACGAGATCGGCGAGATGAGCCCTGCGGTCCAGGTCAAACTGCTGCGGGTGCTCCAGGAGCACAGCTTCGAGCCGCTCGGGACGAGCACGCCGGTGCCCGCCAACGTGCGCGTGATCGCCGCCACCAACCGGGACCTGCGCTCGCTGGTGGGCGACGGCTCGTTTCGCGAGGACCTTTACTACCGCATCAACGTGGTGCGCCTCGAGCTTCCGCCCCTGCGCCGGCGGAGGGAGGACATTCCCCTTCTCATCGAGCACTTTATCGAGCGCCTGAACCGCAGGCAGGGGCGTGACGTGAGCGGCGTGAATCCGGAGACGATGGCGCTGCTCGCCGCCCACGACTGGCCGGGAAACGTGCGCGAGCTCGAGAACGCCATCGAGCACGCCTTTGTGGTCTGCCGGGGGCAACGCATCGAGGCGCGGCACCTGCCTGAGCATCTGCGCGGTCGCACGACTCGCCGCCGCGACATCCATACCGCCGTGCAGAGCGCCGAAGCGGAGGCGATCCGTGAAGCGCTGCGGCGCCACCACAACAACCGGCTCGCCGCCGCCCGCGAGCTCGGCATGCACCGAGCGACCTTCTTCCGCAAGGTGAGATCGCTGGGTCTGGTGCTGCCGCAGGAGGACGGGCGCAGCCACGGCGAGCGCACCCGGCAGGCCAGAGATACACGGTGAAGCAGCGGCTGACCTGCGGCCGGGAGGACGCCTCAGTCGCGTCCAGCGCAATCCGGGGTGACCGGGAGATGGCCATGACGGAGAGCTTTACCGTCCCGGCGAACCGGTTTGGGACCCGGACCGGGCCGATCGAGAACGGCGAGAAGGCGAGGTCTTTCATGGCAGATCGCTCCCGTTGCCCTGCCACCGGGGCTGCACGTCGGCACGCTGGCCGGTATCGGGGCGAACGGCGGGTCCGCGCTCGCTGGCGACTGGCCGCCCGCACGTTGCTTTGCCCGCCCAGTTCGGGACACGGACGATCCGGTGCTTTGGGGCGACCTCCGGTTGCCATCGATACTGTCGCACATGTGCGACGCAACTCTTCGATAGAGTCGCAGGAATGCGACGAGATGGTGCTTGGGGAGTGGCCTTGTATTCTGCTGCAGGGCTTGGGCAGAAACACTCCACGTCGCCGCCCGGCGCCCCCCTCCGGGGTTGGCACCGGGATTGCTTAGTACCCTCGTGATGGTCGAGGAGCGGATTGCCGTGACCGTCTGGGAGGAGCGGATCTCGCCGGTGTTCGACGTCTCGCGACGAGCGCTCCTGCTCACGGTCGAGGACGGCCGCGAAGTAGGCCGCGAGGAGCTCGTCCTCCCGGACGGCGGCGCGGACGCGAAGCTTACCGTCTTGCGCGGCCACCGCGTCGGGACTCTGCTGTGCGGAGCCGTCTCCCGGCCCGTAGCGCTGCACGCTGCGGCGATGGGTCTCCGGCTGCTGGCTTTTCTGGCCGGCGACGCAGAACAGATCATCGCCGCTCACCTCGGCGGACGGCTTCCCAGTGGGTTGTTCCTCATGCCCGGCTGTGGCGGCCGCCGAGGCCGTCGGGGGAATCGAAGCCGATCGTGGGTGGTCGCCAACTGGGAAAGGAGGACGGAAATGCCGAGTGGTGATGGGACTGGACCGCAGGGTAAGGGCCCCGGTACTGGCCGTGGTCTCGGGCCCTGCGGGGGTGGCAACCGAAGCAGCGGACGTGGACCGCGAGTAGGGAGGGACCCGGGTTCCCGGGGGGGTGGTGGGGGTGGATCCGGAAAGGGAGCGGGTCAGGGTCGGGGCCAGGGCGGCAATCCCCCGCGCGGGGGCAGCCGCGAGTCGTGACGAAAGGAGGCAGAGATGCCAGGAGGAGACCGTACGGGACCAATGGGAGCCGGGCCAATGACCGGACGCAGGGCAGGCTACTGCGCAGGGTATGGGATGCCCGGGTACGCGAACCCGATGTCCTGGGGCGGAGGTGGATTCGGCCGCGGAGGTGGCTTCGGGCGCGGACGTGGCTTCGGGGGTGGGGGCTGGGGCGGTCGGGGCTGGCGGCACTGGTACTACGCCACCGGGCTCCCGGGGTGGGCGAGGGGTGGGTTGGGACCGGGGCCGGCGCCGGAGCTCGAGCAGGAGTGGCTTGCGGAGCACGCGCGGGCGCTCGAGAGCGAGCTCACGGAGGTGCGCACCCGTCTTACGGAGCTGGAGAAGAAGGGCAAGGAAGAGGCCTGAGAGCCTCGGAGGCAGCGATGAAGGTCGTCGTCACCGCCGACGGCGCGGGACACTGGGTGTGATCGTTGCCGTCGCCTCGGGAAAGGGCGGCACAGGCAAGACCACTGTCGCCGTTTCTCTCGCACTTTCCGCCCCCGGTAAGGTGCGTCTGCTCGACTGCGATGTCGAGGAGCTGGATTGTTACCTCTTCCTGCGCTGCGGGTACGTGACCAGCAGCTCTGTCGGTCTTCCCGTGCCGGTTGTGGATGCGGCGGCCTGCACAGCCTGCGGTGTGTGCGGCGAGCTGTACCTCTCGGAGACGCGGGTCGGACCTATGGTGCACGCCTGCCTCGAGCCCGGCGGCGAGAGCTCCGGGAAGCTGGTAAGCCTGGTGCGCCAGGAAGCGCGGCGGATCGCGGCGGAACGAGGCGAGGACCTGATCCTCGTCGATGGTCCCGCTGGCATCGGTTGCCCCGTCATCGCGTCCCTGGCTGGAGCCACCACGATGCTGGCGGTCGCCGAGCCCACCGTCTCCGGGGCGCACGACCTCGCTCGACTACTCGAACTGGCCGCTCACTTCCGGGTTCCGGCTGCGGTGTGCGTCAACAAGTGGGACCTGAGCCCCGCTCTCACCGGTAAGGTCGAGGACGTCGCTCGGGACAGCGGGACTCCGGTCCTTGGGCGTATTCCCTACGACCTGAGTGTGACCGCCGCGCAGGTGGCAGGCAGGACGGCCGTCGAGCAAGAGGGAGTGACGGCCGACCGGATCGTCGCGCTCTGGGAACGACTGCAACGGGTTGGAGGAAACGGTGCCACACGGAACTGAGCCCAGCGGGAATCGGGAAGATCGCGGCGGCACCGCCCGGTCGTGCGCTTCTGGCGGTGGCGAGCAGTCCGGCCAAAGCTCCGAGCGGGAAGAGGGTCAGGAACGGCTCCGCCGCCGGCTGGCGGCCATCCGCCACACGGTGATCGTGCTTTCCGGAAAGGGTGGGGTGGGAAAGACCACGGTTGCCGTGAACCTCGCCGCCGCGGCAACACAGGCCGGTCTGGCGGTGGGGCTGCTTGACGTGGACATCCACGGTCCAAGCGTCCCCACCATGCTGGGTATCGTGGGGGCCAGAGTCACGGCCGAGGAGGACGGCCTGGCGCCCGTGAGGCTTGGCCGCTTGAAGGTGATGTCCATCGGTTTTCTGCTCGGCGGGCGGAACGAAGCGGTGATCTGGCGGGGACCAATGAAGATGAAGGCGATCGAGCAGTTTCTCCGCGATGTCGCGTGGGGCGAGCTCGATCTCCTGGTAGTGGATGCCCCGCCGGGTACCGGCGACGAACCGCTGTCGGTGTGCCAGCTCCTCGGGCATCCTGACGGCGCCGTCATCGTCACCACGCCCCAGGAGGTTGCCCTCGCGGCGGTGCGCAGGTCGATCACGTTCTGCCGTCGGCTGGAGCTGCCGGTCCTCGGGGTCGTGGAGAACATGAGCGGTTTCGTGTGCCCCGGCTGCGGTCTCGTCACCGAGGTGTTCGGCGCCGGGGCCGGGGAGGCGATGGCGCGCGAGATGGGAGTTCCTTTCCTCGGGCGTATTCCCATGCACCCGGGGATTTCAGCGTCGTGCGATGCCGGCGCCGCCATCTCCGCGGGAGGGGATATGCCGGCGGTTGCCGAGGCGTTCGAGCGCGTCGCCGCGCCGCTGATTGCGCTCGCCCGGAACCCCGCCACGGCACAGGCGCAGGGGGTGGCCATGTCCGGGTCTCATGGGACCCTGCTGATCGCGATTCCACTCGACGGCAGCGAGTTGGCCAGCCACTTCGGCCACTGTGCCAGCTTTTCGCTCGTCGAAGCCGACCCGGGCAGCCGGAAGATCGTTGGCCGCCACGACGTACCGGCTCCTGAGCATCAGCCTGGGCTCTTGCCGCGCTGGCTCGGCGAGCGAGGTGTCAGGGTGGTGATCGCACGCGACATGGGCCAGCGGGCGAAAGAATCGCTCTCCGAGCTGGGCATCGAGGTGCTGGTTGGGGCGCCCTCGGACGCTCCTGAGGAGCTCGCGCGCGCCTGGTTGGCCGGTACCCTGACTGCTGGCGTCAACACCTGCGACCACTGAGCGATGCTAGGCTGCATGTGAGCGGATGACCGTCATGGAGAGATGCCCCGCCCCATTCGCGAGTTTCCCCCGTATCTCTTCCATCGCTCCGGCACGCGTCAACCACGGGCGCGTCAGGACGAGCCGCCGCTCGGGTTCCCGCTGGTCGCTCCTGGTGTTGCTGCGCGCGGCGCCGGCTCCCCTGACTGTGGCCGGCACAGCCATGACCTTCGACGGCGGCGTCCTTGGGGCGGCTGGCCGCAAAGCGGTCGTGGGGCGATGGTCCACGTGCACCCCTCAGCCGGGGGCACACGAACGCGGAGGCGGGTGATGAGCGCGTACGACAGCATGCCCCGGGGAGAGCTGCTGCGGGCGCTCGAGGCTATTTCGAAGAACTGGCTGGCCCACGACGGGTGCTGGTTCCTCGTAGCCGAGGAGCGACTCGGCCTCGACGCTCGGGCGTGGCAGCTCTTTGCGGCGGCGGAGGGCCGGCGCGGTCCCCCGGGGGATGGCAATAGCCTCATCCGAGCCGGTCGCGAAGTCGGGTCAGGCCGTGCGCGGACGGAGCCCGGCTCGATGACCGTAGCGGTGGCCCTTGACACACTCACTCCGGGCAGGAGAGGGCTCCGATGAGGCGACTGAGAAGGTCCTACTACGACAGGTTCTCGAGGTTCTACGACCGCTTCGTCGCCCTCCATTCGAGCGATACGGCAGGTCTGGCCAGAAAGTTCCTCGCCGATCGGCTGCCCCCGAAAGAAGCAGGGTCGATCCTCGACGTCTGCACCGGCACGGCCACTCTGCTGCCTCACCTGCAGGAGAAAGTCGGCCGAGATGGGCGCGTGGTCGGCCTGGATTTTTCCAGGGGCATGCTTAAGGTCGCCAGCGCAAAGATCAGGAGCTTACCGAATATCCATCTCGTAGAAGGGGACGCAGGCAACCTGCCCTTTGCAGCAGGAATGTTCGACGCGGTCACCTGTTCGCATGCCTTCTACGAGCTCAAGGGGGAGACGCGGGAAGGGGCGTTGCGGGAGATCCTCCGAGTTCTGAGGCCAAGTGGGGTTTTCCTCATGATGGAACATGACGTACCTACGAACCCCGTGGTGAGGGCCCTGTTCTACCTTCGCCTCACTCTCGTGGGTGCCGGACGGGCCGTCGCCTTTCTCCGCCGCGAACAGGAGATCCTGAAAGGGTGCTTCGCGAAAGTCGAGAAGGTGACGACTCCGGCCGGGCGGTCCAAGGTTATGGTGTGCTGGAAATGAGGCCACACGTGGTGAGCGGAGAGTCGCAAGTTGGCCGCCGTGGGCGACGGTCACAACCTCGTGGTTCACCTCGGGAACTGCATAAAGGTCGCCAAAAACACCGGGCGGTGTCCCATCGACTGCGAGTTCCTCGCGCGGGCGCTGGAGCGAAACCGCCAGGTTCAGGTGCTATCGGGAACGCATTCGTGCCAAGGAGGAGGCCATGAGACAGCAGCGGGGAATGGGACCATCGGGAGACTGCGTATGCCTGGGTTGTGGAGCCACGAAGCCCCACGAACCCGGCGTGCCATGCACGAAGGAGCGGTGTCCGAAATGCGGCAAGGCCATGGTCCGGGAAGGTTCGGAGCATCACCTCGCGTACCTCAGAAAGCAGCAGCAGAAGTAGGGGAATACGCCGTGAGGCCTTGGGGCGATGCCGCCGAAGCCCCATCAGGAGGAGAAGGGAACATGACCACGAAAGATGCCGGATTCAACACCAAGCTCGTCCACGCGGGTGCCATGCACGACCCGCTCGGGAGCGCCGTGACACCCATCTACCAAACCTCCACCTTCGCGTTCCATGACGCCCAGGAGGGTGCTGATCGGTTCGCGGGGAAGGCCGAGGGGTACATCTACACGCGCCTCGGCAACCCGACGATCCGGGCGCTCGAGGACTGCGTGGCGGAGCTTGAGGGCGGCTGTGGGGGGGTAGCCACGAGCTCGGGCATGGGAGCGGTCTCAACTGCCTACATGTCCCTGCTCGGGCATGGCGCCCACGTCGTGAGCACGGCTGCTGTGTACGGCCCCTCGCGGATGCTCCTCGAGCAGCACTTTTCGCGCTTCGGGGTCACGGCCAGCTTCGTGGACACATCGGAGATCGAGAACATCGAGAAGGCGCTGCGGCCGGAAAGCCGGGTGCTCTACGTCGAGACCCCCGCTAACCCCTCCATGCAGGTCACCGACATTGAAGCTGCCGCCCACATCGCCCATGCGCACGGCGCACTCCTTGTGGTGGACAACACCTTTGCCTCACCGTACCTGCAGAAGCCGCTGGTCCTCGGCGCCGACGTGGTGCTCCACTCGGTGACCAAGTTCATAAACGGCCACGCCGACGTAGTGGGGGGGATCCTCGTCGCGCGAGAAAAGCCGTTGCTCGGGAGACTGCGGTCGGTCATGATCGCCACCGGTTGCAACATGGATCCGCACCAAGCCTTCCTCGTTCACCGTGGCCTCAAGACCCTCGCTCTGCGCCTCGATCGCGCCCAGGTCTCTGCTCAACGCATCGCAACCTGGCTTGAGAAACGACCCGAGGTGGCGTGGGTGCGCTACGTGGGGCTGCCCTCGCACCCCCAGCACGAGCTCGCCCGCAAGCAGATGTGCGGTTTTGGCGCCATGATCAGCTTCGAGCTCAGCGGTGGGCTGGAGGCGGGCCGGCGCCTGATGAATGGTGTGCGCCTCGCCACCCTGGCGGTCTCACTCGGGGGCGTGGAGACCTTGATCGAGCACCCAGCCTCGATGACCCACGCGGGCATCCCGCGGGAAGAGAGGGAGAAGGCGGGCATCACCGATGGCCTTGTACGCTACTCGGTGGGCATCGAGGACGTTGATGACCTGATCGACGACCTGGAGCGGGCTTTGGCCGGTTGAAGCAAACATGGCAACCGAAAGGAGATAACGACGAGCAGACGACTGGAACGAAATCGTGAAAAGGGAATCCGAAGAATCGCGTAACTTTTTGCCGAGCCGTTCGCACGCTGGGAAAGGGGAAAGGCTATGAAGAGAGGTCTCGGCGTCTACCTCGCCATCCTTGTCTTGCTGATGGCGTCCCTTCCGGGAGTGGTCGGTGCTCAGCAGGTCGAGAGAAAGGACTGCATGTTTCTCTCGAGCCTTCACTACACCGCCAGCGGAATGGGCTACTGGTACGACAAAAGCAACGGAGGCCTGGAGACCGTTACCGGTGTGCCATACTCGGAGTTGGGCTGTAAGAACTGTCACGTTGCCTCGTGCGACGGCTGTCACAAGACGGACATCGAGGGCAAGGCCGCGTACTCGACCAAGGCCGCCAAGGACCAGGCGATGTGTCTCAAGTGCCACGCCCGCGAGGCCTCCATGATGAAGATCGACAAGGTGGAGAATCATGAAGATGTCCATGTCCTTGCCGGGATGCAGTGCATGGATTGCCACACGGGCAGCGACGTCCACGGCAACGGAACCGAGTACGCATCCATGAAACAGGTCGGTGCGCTGAGCCCGAAATGTGAAGGTTGCCACGAGAAGATCGCCCAGACCACCTCGCACACCGTTCATGCCGGAAAGCTCGACTGCAAGGCTTGCCACGTTCGCCAGGTTGTCAGCTGCACCAACTGCCACTTCGAGACGCTCCTGAAGACCGACAAGCGAGTTGCCGTGCCGGTGTCTGGCTGGGTGTTCCTCATGAACTCCAACGGGAAAGTGACTTCAGCAAACATGCAGACCTTCGTCGCGCAGGGCAACAGAACCTTCCTGATGTTCGCGCCTCAGTTCAGCCACTCGGTCATGAAGAACGGCAGGACCTGCGAGGAGTGCCATGCGACAGAGGCGGTTGCGCAGGCGAGGTCGGGCAATGTGAGGCTGCTGTGGCTCGACAGCAGCGGGGTCCGGCACGCAAGAGGCGCTATCCCTGTGCCGTCTGGGGCGAAGTATGAGCTCGTGTTCCAGAACCGCCAGGATGGGAAATGGAGCGTCATCGAGAATTCTCCAGAGCCACCGATCCACTATGCCGGCTACGGCACACCGCTCTCGGGCGCACAACTCGAAAAGCTGGCGAAGGTGGAGCGCGGTAAGTGAATCTGACTGGCAGCCCGAGGGACCGCGTGGCCATTTCACCGCCCGGGTCGTGGGGATCGGCCAAGGAACCCGTTGCGGGCGTAGACGGTCGCCACACGTGCATCGACTGGTTTCTATACCTGAAAGAATGCCCCCACTGAAGTTTGGGAGACCGAGGAGGATTCGATGGGAACCAAAGGACGCCAGATCATCGGGATGGATGTGGAGGAGCTGCTGCGCCTCCTCAACGCGGCTTACGCCAGCGAGTGGCTCGCCTACTATCAGTACTGGCTGGCCGCCAAGCTCATCAAGGGTCCGATGAAGGACGCCGTGGCTGCAGAGCTGACGCTGCACGCCACTGAGGAGCTCAATCACGCCACGCTCCTCGTCGGGCGCATCATCCAACTGGGCGGCACGCCGGTCACCGATCCCAGGCGCTGGTTCGATCTCAGCCCCTGCGCCTACGACGCCCCCGACGATCCCTACGTCGCCGCGATCCTCGACCAGAATATCGCCGGGGAGCAGTGCGCAATCGGCGCCTACAAGCAGCTCATGGACGTCACCAAGGACAAGGATATGGTGACCTACAACCTGGCGCTCACCATCCTCGAGCAGGAGGTGGAGCACGAGGAGGACCTGCAGAGCCTGAAGGAAGACCTCGACCTGATGGTCGCAAGGGGGAGCAGATAGTGGCCCCTTCTGCGTTTGCGGCGCTCTCCCGCGAGGAGCTGCTGCGCGCCCTGGAGTCCTTCGCCAAGAGCTGGCTGGCCCACGACGGCTGCTGGTTCCTCGCGGTCGAGGAAAAGCTGGGCCTCGAAGCCGCCATGGAGCTCGATGCCCGATCCTGGGAGCGTTTCGCAGCGGCCGAGGCGCAGCGCCTGATGGAAGTCTTCAATATCCCGGCGGGGGGTGGGCTCGAGGCGCTCGAGCGGGCGCTATCGCTGCGGATGTACGCTCTCGTCAACGAGCAGCGAAGCGAGTGGTCCGCAGACCGAAGCCGCCTGCGCTTCGTCATGGACCGATGCCGCGTTCAGGAGACGAGGCGCCGCAAGGGCCTACCCGATTCCCCGTGCCGGCCGGTGGGTGAGGTGGAGTTCACCACCTTTGCCCGCACCGTCGACCCGCGCATTGAGACCACCTGCGTGCACTGCCCGCCCGACGCCCCGCCGGACGCGGCGTGCGCCTGGGAGTTCAGGCTTGCCTCGGGGGAGGGCCAGGGTTCTCGAATGGGCGCGCCCCGGCCGCAGTCTGGGTCCTGAGGGCGGGGAGCAGCGGCCTGCGGGCCGGTGCACCGGCAGCGCGACGAGGAGGCGATCTTGGCCGAAACCTTCACCTTTAGATCCATCGGAGTCGTACGCTCGCCGTTTGTCGAGCAGACCGGGACTCCAATCCAACCCAACCTTGCGGATGGCGTCGAGGGCACGGTCGAACTGGACGTCAGCTATGCCAGTGCGCTCGCGGGCCTCGAGGGCTTCGACCGCATCTGGGTCGTCTACGTTTTCGACCGGGCTACGGCGTTCCAGGAGAGCGTCATCCCGTACCGGGATGATCGCCCGCACGGGCTCTTCGCCACGCGTGCACCAGTGCGCCCAAACCCAATCGGCTTGTCATCGCTGCGCCTGCTCTCGATCGATGGCGCGACGCTGCGGGTCGCCGACGTAGACATCCTCGATGGCACGCCGGTGCTCGACGTCAAACCCTACGTGCCGGCATTCGACGCCTTCCCCGGCTTGCGAGCCGGGTGGCTGGACGAACAGCGAGCGCAGGCGAGACGAGCTGACCAGCGGTTTGAGCACGACACCTCGGAGGAGGTGCGAAACACTCCACGACGGGCCCAAGGTCACCACGGGCACCCGCGCCATGGCCGACGTGGAAGGAGAAGCGGCTGATTCACGGGAGTGCCACGCGCCGTGCGAGCGGTCAGTGGTGGCGGCCGACGCCGATGCGGGGGCAACGCGCCGCGAGCTCGCCGACCGCAGCGTCCGCTTCCTCTAGCAGCCGTTCGACATGGCCACCCTCGCCCGTGAGCTGCGCGCGGCGGCGCCGTGACCCGGCCGCGGGTGCGGGCGCTGCCAGGCGCTCACTCACGGCCCGGGCGATGTGGACAGCTGGCGCCGGCCGGGTCCACCGTCAGCGTTTCTGTTCGCCAGCGAGGGTGAACTCCCGCGCGCACGCCCCGTCCGCGGGCGGATCGGGGGGACACACAGGGCAATGGACCTGGATACGCGGATCCATGGTCCTGGCCAGCCCGCCGAACTCGACCCGACCCACGCTCGTGCACGGGAAATCGGGCAGCCCCTTCCGCCGCCTCGTCTGCTGGACGAGGCATGATTCGGTCACGAAGCGCAGCACCTTCCGGCCCTCAGCCCACTCGATCCGGTATGGGTTGATCAGCGCGTACATCCGCAGGGCCACGACCCGCGCCAGCGCCTCCAGACCGCCACCGGTCGCGAGGCCGAGGAACTCGAGGATGCGTTTGGCCTCGGCAGGCGCGAAGCGTGCCCAGGCGGCAGCGTCCAGTTCGATGGCGGTGTCCATGCCGAAGCGCTCTACCACCGCCAGGAACCACGACCCGTCGTGAGCCAGCTAGTTCTTGGCGAACACCTCCAGCGCCTGCAGGAGCTGCTCGCGGTCAAGCGTGGCGCAACCGGTCATTCCTTGCCTCCAGGCCCGACGCCGGTCCGCCGCGTTCCGGCGCGCCGCGTCACGCACGCTGGCCTCCGACCGAGCGACCCGGCGGCCGATTAGGCTCGGCGAACTCTTTTAGGATATCCTAACTATCAGGAGGGGTCATGACTCCCAAGAGAAGCCGGGGGCTCGGCGAGAGTCTGGAGGATTACATCGAGATCATCCTCGCCCTTGAACACGACGCCGGGACAGCGAGGGCGCGTGACATCGCGGCGCGTTTCGGCGTCTCCAAGCCCTCGGTGACCGGCGCGCTACGCGTTCTCAAGGCGAAGGGGCTAGTGCAGTACGAACCGTACGCCCCTGTGACCCTCACCCCGGCGGGCCGGAGGGTCGCAGGCGAGGTAACGCGGCGTCACCGCGTCCTGAAGGACTTTCTCACCGAAGTCCTCGCGTTGCCGGAACCGGAGGCCAACGCCGCCGCGTGCCGTATGGAACACATCCTCGCGCCTGCGGTGATCGACCGCTTCTGCGCCTTCGCGGGCTTCATCCACGGCTGTCCGCGCCGCGTCGCGGAGTGGGTGGACGGCATCGGGTTTGAGTGTCCGGACCGGAATCGCGACCCGGAGTGCGCACGCGCCGGGGCGCGGGCACAGGGGAGCGGCTCCGCCCGGGCCTCGGCCCGCCGCTGGGCCCGCCCGCGGAGCTCCCACGCGGGACCTTAACCGGAAGGAACCGTTTCGTGTTGAAACCGTTGAGTGACCTCAAGTCAGGCGAACGTGGCATCGTGCGGGAGCTCCAGGGCGGGCGGCGGCTGGCCGCGCGCCTCGCGGGGTTGGGGTTGGCACCGGGAGCGCTGGTGGTGGTGATGCACAACTATGGCCGCGGGCCGCTCACGGTGTCCGTCATGCACACCAGGGTCGCGCTCGGATTGGGCCAGGCGGCCCGGGTGCTGGTGGAGACCCGCGAGGGCGAGCCGTGACGGGGCAGCCCCCGAGGCCCGTGACCATCGCCTTGGCCGGGCAGCCCAACGTGGGGAAATCGACGGTCTTCAACCGCCTCACCGGCCTGAACCAACATGTCGGCAACTGGCCGGGCAAGACGGTGGAGCAGAGAACCGGCGAGATGGTGCACCAGGGCACGGCCATCCGCCTCGTGGACCTCCCGGGCACCTACGGCCTCACCGCCAACTCCGAAGAGGAACGCATCGCGCGGGACTACATCCTGCGTGAGCGCCCAGACGTGGTGGTGGCGATCGTGAACGCGGCGGCGCTGGAGCGCAACCTGTACCTCATCGCCGAACTGCTCGTGCTGCCGAGCCCCGTCGTGATCGGGCTCAACATGATGGACGTGGCCGCCAGCCACGGTGTCCACGTCGAGCCGGAGGTCCTCGAGGCCGCCCTCAAGGTGCCGGTCGTCCCCCTGATCGCATCCAGGAACCAAGGGCTTCTCCCGCTGGTGGACGCGGCGCTGCGCCTCGCGGCCAACCCCGGCGCCTTCGCGCCGGCGCGGCCAGAGATCCGGCCGCCGCACCGTCCGATCCTCGCCGCGATCACGGCGAGGCTCGCCGGGAAGCTGCCGCCGCCCTACCCCACGGAGTGGGCCGCGCTCAAGCTGTTGGAGGGGGATACGGAGATCGCATCCCTCGTGCGCGAGACAGCACCCGAGGCGTGGGAGGGCATCCACCCGGTGCTGCTGCAGCACGAGGACGCGTACCTCGATATCGCGGGCGGACGCTACGAGTGGATCGCCCGCATGGTCCGCGCCGCGGTCGCCCGTCCCCGAGCAGGGGTCATCACGGTAACCGACCACATCGACAAGGTGGCGACGCATCCGCTGTTGGGGCTGGCGCTCCTCCTCGGCGTGCTGGCGACGGTGTTCTGGCTGACCTACACCGCCGCGTCCCCGCTCGTGAACCTCCTCGGCAAGACGATCAGCGGATCGGTGGCGGGCGCGGCGCGCTCCGCTCTTTCAGCGGCACCGGCGTGGCTTTCGGCATTCGTGGCGGACGGTCTCATCGGCGGCGCGGGCATGGTCCTCTCGTTCCTGCCGATCCTCGTCTTCTTCTTTGCGTTCATGGGGGTTTTGGAGGACGTCGGCTACATGGCCCGCATGGCGTACGTGATGGACCGCTTCATGCACCGCCTGGGCTTGCACGGCAAGTCGTCCCTTCCCCTCTTTCTCGGCTTTGGCTGCAACATCCCGGCGGTGCTGGGGACGCGAATCATCGACGACCGTCGGGCTCGTTTGCTGACGCTCCTGCTGGCACCGCTCGTCCCGTGTACGGCGCGGCTCGCGGTTGTCACCTTCCTGGCGCCGGCCTTCTTCGGAGAGCTCGCGACGTTGGTGATGGTGGGGCTTGTGGCCCTCAACCTACTCGTCCTCGTCGTCGCAGGCGTGGCGCTCAACCGGCTCGCGTTCAAGGGCGCCAAGACGGCGTTCATCATGGAGATGCCGCTCTACCACGCCCCCAACCTCCGCACCATCGGCCTGTTCGTCTGGAACAACGTCGCGGCGTTCCTCAAGAAGGCAAGCACGGTGATCGTGGTCGTCTCCGCCGGCGTCTGGGTATTGAGCCACTGGCCCGGTCACGGCATGGACCACAGCGTCCTCGCGGGCCTCGGCCGGATGCTCATGCCGGTCGGCGCCTGGATGGGCCTCGATGACTGGCGTTTCATCGTCGCTCTCCTCACCAGCTTCGTGGCAAAGGAGAACACCATCGCCACCCTTGGCGTCCTCTTCAGCGCCGGAGAAGGCGGAGCGGGACTCGCCGGGCGGGTCGCCGCCGCGCTCTCCCCGCTCGCGGCGCTGGCGTTCCTCGTCGTGCAGATGCTGTTCGTCCCCTGTGTGGCGACCGTTGCCGTCACCAGGCAGGAGGCCGGCTGGAAGTGGGCGCTGGCCGGCGTGGTCCTGCTCCTCTCCCTATCGCTTGGGGTTGGCACCATCACCTACCAGGCGTTCTCGAGGTTGTGATGCTGGGTCGCGTGCTCGACTTGATCGCGGAGGGCAGTGTGAACAAGGGCACCGAACTGGCCGCGTTCGCCGGGATCGCGTTTGTAGCGGGCGGGTTGCTCGCCCCGGTCTGGGCCACCTTCAACTGGCCGGTGCCGGAGATCCCGACACCGCTGCCAAAATGGGCGCGCGCCGGCATCGTCGCGGTCCTGCTTGCTGGCTGGGTTTACCTGATAGTGAAGAGTTGAGAGTGAAGAGTTAAGAGGGTACAGACCGGGTACATAGGTGACAGAACAGACCGGGGACATGGGTGACAGATGAGGGAGGCTTGGCTGGTGGGAGGCAGCCATGCCGTGGCGAGAGGGTGGGCCCATGGAGGA